>JAEEGH010000735.1_pt1 | contig 104641 bp, 94 predicted proteins | sample 9134181 | NCBI WGS metagenome assembly JAEEGH01 (sample SAMN16246544, study PRJNA631951) | gut metagenome | biome: gut microbiome; feature: rumen; material: DP-attached | host: Bos | place: Iran: Karaj | collected 2018-10
ACTCGATTTCCGGAATGTCCCCGATGGCATCCGGGAAACCATAGGTAAGTGCCGGAAACATCGGTAATCCAGGCACATAGATCCGTTCCCGATCCGGGTTCTCCCTCGTCACTGCATATTGCTGCCACACATAGGAACCTATGATGATCACAAACGCCAAACTCACCGCCAGCCCCACTGCCTCGATGGCGGTGTACAACTTGTTGCGGGACAGGAACTTTAAATAACTCTTCATTTTTATTGTTTCATTCTACTCTTCATCGCAAATGTCCCAAAAGCGGGGACACTCAGTGCATTTTAGCCTGTTTTTGCTGCAAATGTCCTGGTTTTCAGGACATTCAGCGCATTGTCCTCCTGCGCGCCACTTGTCATCCTGAGCGAAGCAAAGGATCTATTCTTTTTTCAATTCTATCGCCGGGTTGGTCCGGGCGGCCTTGCGGGTCTGCCAGAAGATGGAGAGGAACGCCTCCACCGTGCCGAGGAGCTCATAAGAGCCGCTGGCAGGATTGTCCAGCAGGCCGAGAATGTTCAGCAGCGTGGACTTGCCGCAGCCCGAAGGGCCCATGATGGCGACGAACTCGCCATCCTTGATTTCAAACGACACGCCATTGAGCGCAGTGGTCTCGATTTCTTCCGTCCGGAAATTCTTGGAAAGATTGGTGACTTGTATCATTGTTTTGAGTTTATACAATTCTCTATTTGACCGACTACCAATCTAATAGTATGCCACATTGTGCAATGTATTGAAATACAAACACATACCAAATAGCCCAAAGTGTAAAGACTGTAAAGACCTTTACAAAAAGTGTAAATATGGCTTTACAAATTATATTGTCAGGCAGAAACCGTATTGTAGCCACCCCTAAAAGGAGGATAATTCCGCATGCGACATCACGGCACCGCCGACGGCTCCAACGGCGATGAACAGAGTCAGTATCTTTAAGAAAGATTTCATTTCCGGAGCAAAGATAATGAGAATCTCCCGCAACCAGGCTGCGATTATCCGATAATCTGAAACACCTTCTTGAAGAAGGACACCGTCAGCCGGACCACCTCGTCCCGGCGACGCGTAATCATGTGGTTCTCCCCTTCTACCTTGGAGAGCTCCGCCTTGTCGCCGTAGGTCTCCTTGTAGCGCTCGCTGCACCACATGGGGACGGTGCTGTCCTTGGTGCCGTGAATCAGGAGGACATCTCCCTTGTACGCGGCCGCCGTCCCATAGATATCCAGTTCCTGCGTGCTCAGCAGGTATTCCCGTCCCAGCTTCTTGACTCCCCAGCAGCGGATGTACTCCGGCGGGTCCTTGGGGTCGAAGCGGGCATTGAAGAACTTACCTCCCTGGCAGGCCTCCTTGATGACGGACCCGGGGGCAATGAGGACCATGCCCTCGGGAGCGGCGCTCCCCTGCTGCGCCAGCCGCCCGGCCGTCATTGATGCGACGACGCCTCCCTGCGAGTGTCCCAGTAAGCCTATTCCGGACACATACGGCAGTCCCTTGGCGTATTCCCAGATGGCCATCGCGTCAGCGATCTCCTTCTCGATGGTCATGTCCTGCATCCTTCCCTCGCTCTTCCCGTGTCCGTCGAAATCAAACCGTATCGAAGCGATACCGGCCTTGGCGAGGCCCTTGGCCAGCGCGGGCATCGGGTTGTAGTCCTTGCTGGAAAAGATGCCGTGCATCAGGATGACCATCGGGCACCGGTTTGTATCGGTGTCGAACCCGTCCGGAAGGGCGACCTTGAAGGAGATGCCTCCCTGGGGACCCCGGACCTGATATTCCCTGGCCACCAGGGGCAGGAAGGCGACCATGGCCGGCAGGATTGTGAGTGCCAAAACAGTAGTGAGTCTTTTCATTATGATTTTTTTAGGGAACGTTTGTTTGTACCAGCCCCTGCGGTCCACCACAATACCGATTTATCGAAACAAAGTTACGAAGAAACCTTGGATATACATCCTTGACATTCCCGGCTCACCCTCTCCTTGCACCATACAGGCCAGCAACGAGAACCACAAGCCGATGCTATTGGCCCGGATGGATACGGATACCCATTTTTTGTAGAGATAGTCACGAACCTCATTCAGCAAGGGCAGCACCGTCCAAGGCTTGCGTTCCACACGCAAATCTATGCCAAGCCCTTCATTTCTTGTTATTCGGAATGTACAGCGGTCGCTCCCCCTAAGAATTGTATTCTCAATCCGGACATCGAACTGGCTGTCCGGTTCAAGTTGCGACAAGATATATAGAATGCTCTGTCTGGAGCACTCGCATTGTTCCGGATTGCTCCTGAGTCCACATTTTACCTTCGGACAAGAGCATTCCAAATAACTCAGCGCATAGCTTCCATATTCCCCTTCGCCTCGGCGCATTTCTCCCAGATAGCGTATTTATTCAATCACAAAACTTCGTGGATAGAAGTCGCTGTAGAAGCGGCCGTCGGTGGCGGTGAACTTCAGGACGCAGTAATTGGGGTCGGTGACGCCGCCAGGATAGTACTGCTCGTCGCCGTCGCGCCAGATCATCTCCTTCGAAGCGGCATCCGTCAGCACCTCCATCGTACCGCGCAGCATTATACCTTTGAAGCCCTCCGCGTCGCAGAAATAGATGCTCGCCTTGGGGTTGGCCTTATAGTGAGCCACGCGCAGCGAGAAGGTGTTGGTAGTGAAGTAGAATACCTTGATGCCCTCGCGGACGCGCGGCGACAGCATCGCCTTGGTGCAGGGATAGCCCTCCTCGTCCACCGATGAAATGAAGGAAATGGGCAGTGTGTCGGCCATCTTGCCGATGAGTTCCTTTACCCCAGCCAAGGCGGGATTCTCCGGGGCCTCATCCGAGACCGTCAACTCCTTGCGCCAGCGTTTCAGGTGTGGGAAATACATTTTCATCTGGCCGATGTACTCTTCCTTCGTGATGGGCATCGGCAGGCCTTTGTTCACTTCATCCACAAACTGGGCACAGTGCTCGATCATCTCCTCCATCGTGCAGTCCTGCAAGAACTTGCCGTCCTTATAGCAGTACATGCAGTATTCTTCATTCTTACTTCCGTCGGCATTGGTGCCGAGGACTTCATCGGTGAGCGGCATACCGCAGCTCTGGCAAAATCTCTGTTCCATATATTTTGTTATCGTTTAATTTCTAATCTTAGAACCCTCATCGGACGGTCGGAACCGGCAAGGGACTCATCGACACAAGTCTCACCGGTGGGAATGAAGCCACACTTCTCCATGACGCGGCCGCTGGCGGGATTGTCGAAAAAGTGACTGCTGATCAATGACTTGATGTCCGTCGTCTGGCGGATATGGTCAATCATCAGCCTCAGGGCTTCTGTGCAGATGCCCTGGTTCCAATGAGTTTTACCTACCCAGTAGCCCACCAGCGGCTCGCCCTCGCGGGACGGAAGGTTGTTGCCTTCACAAGGTAAATATCCCATTGCGCCAATGGCTTCACCCGTGTCCTTCAACTCAATGGCCCAGGTGGTGTCATTGTGGAACACCGTCCGGATTACCTCCAGACTCTCCCCTACAGATTTATGCGGTGGCCAGCCGGCACGCGGTCCCACCTCCGGGTCGCAAGCGTATTTGAAGAGCACTTCGGCGTCGCTTTCCTCCCAGGGACGGAGGACGATCCTGTCGGTTTCCATGGACACGTATCCCAATTGTCCGGGAAGGCGGAGTTTCTCTTTCGGCGCGAAGGTGGCCTCGTAAGTTTCAAATGCCTCGGGGTCCTCATCGGCAACGAAATAGCCTTTGGGCGGGCAGTAGGTGGCTTCGGTGACGCCATTGGCTTTGAGCCAGCCGGGTATGAGTTCCTGAGCCAGGAAGAAGGGCACCTCTTCTTCGCGCGGCATATCGTGGTAAAGGATGCCGAGGTGGCTGGCGAGGCCGAAGCCCGCATGGCGGTAAAAGTCGATGTTGCCCTCCATACAGAGGAAACCGACACCCATCTCGCGGGCCTTCTCCATTGCATACTGAAGCAGTTTCAGCCCATAGCCCTTGCGTTTGTAGTCCGGATGTATGCTGATGGGGCCGAAGGTCCAGGAAGGCTTGCAGGTGCCGTCCGGCAGCACCAATTCGGCCTTGGAGAACATGACGTGGCCGATGAGGCGGCCATCCTCCTCCATCACGAAGTCCAGCTCCGGGATGAAGTCCGGACTCTTTCGGTACTGGTTCAGCACATAATGCTCCGTGCAGCCGGGGCGATATACGTTCCAAAATGCCTCTCGTGTTAGGTTTTCCACCTCGCGGTAATCGGCAGGGGTTTCAAGTCGGATTTTCATAGCGTCAAAGTTACAAACAATTTTACATTCTGGCCTTGCTGTCGGCGCCGGCACCGGTACCGCGGTACTTGCTCTGGGCCGTGTTGAAGTTGTAGCGGACGGAAAGCTTCACCTTCTGCGTGTCCATCAGGTTGGTCTGCTTGATGGTGTGGCTGCCAAAGTCGGTGTCCACGTCGTAGTGGGCCAAACCCGCCAGGTCGGCCCCCTCTAAGCGAAGCACCAGGGAACCGTCGGCAAGGAGGGTTTTTTGGATGGCGGCCGTGATGTCCACATAGGCGTTCTTGAGATACAGGTTCTGCGTGTAGCCCATGGTCTGCACCATTCCGCCCAGTTCGAACTGCCAACCGCCCTTCACGGTAAGCGTGTTCAAGAGCTGAGCAATGTAGATGGGTTTGCCGTTGAAAGTCGTCACGCGGATACCGGAGGCCTCACGGGGGTCAGGGGCGTTGATCGTAAGCCACTGCGGCTGTAGGCCGACGGTGTAGTTCATGGTCCAGGGGCCAATGGTAGGCGTCAGGTTCACGAAGGCCGTCATCTGCCGGTAGGGCGTCTCAATGTTACGAGGTCTCACGAGCACCACGCCTTCGTCCCCATAGGGCGAGGACCAGGTCATGATGGCATCGTCCGTACGGGAGTAGTTGACCATGAACGTCATCCATTTCCAGACAGCCGTAAGGCTCAGATTGTGGGACAGTTCCGGCTGCAGCCCGGCATTCCCGCTCTGCCAGATATAGCGACTGTTGTAGCGGACGGCACTTGAGAGGTTGGCATAATTGGGCCGGCGCGTCTTGGCGCTATAATTGAGCATCAATTGCACAGGGTTCTGCGACTGAGCACCGAGCACACCGGCATAGGACACATTGGGGAACCAGTTGCCGTAGTTCCGGGACAGGTCATTTGCGGGTGTCACCGCATCCGCGTAGGCGTAATGAACTCGCTCGTATCGCACCCCGGCGCTGAACTGTCCGATCTTCGGTAAATAGCAAGCGTAAGAGGCGAATCCGGCTATATTGTCCTCCTTCACCGTAGCCTTCGAAGCCGGGATAGCGATGCCGTCGATCGAATAATTGTCTATCCGGCGGGAGAAGGTCTCCTCCGTCCCGGCCTGCAACTGGCCTTGCCAGACCGGATAGGAGAACACCGCCTTAGCGGCATACATTCGCCCGGCATTCGTACTGACGCTCCGGATAGCGGCATTGTGCGTCATGTCGCTCGTCTCCTTGGATACGGATTTGGAGCTGTCGTCCGTTCCGTAATAGTCCAAGTTCACATCAATGCCCAGTTTTCCTGCGACGAGGCCGTTATAATAGAGGTTGGCGCCCAGGTTGTACGGTATCCACTCCCCCATCGTGTCATCCGACAGCGTGGTCAGGCGGTCCACAAGCGCCCCGTTATCATAGACATTGTCTTTCACCTCCGTATGCACGTTATATGTCAGGTGCCGGCCCCATTCCACCTTTCCGCCCAGAAAGTGATCGTCGGCCATCTGCCAGTTCACGCCGGCGTTGCCGTAAAGGGTGCTGCCGATGTATTCATTCAGGAGCGTTCCCTTGTTCTCGAAGAGCCAGTCATCCCCGGCAGCGGTCCTGCCGAAGGTCTGCTTCTCTAGATAGCTTTCCTGGCGGGAAGTGTTGCGGGCGTAGTTAACCCCGCCAAAGAAGTCCAGGCCGCCCGTGCGGTAGTTCACATTGAGGGCGCCGAAGGAATCATTCCCCCTGGTCCATCTCAAGGACTGTGCATCGGAAACGTTCAGGTTGAAACCGAAGCCGTCGCCCTGGCGCCGGATGGTCTTGATGCGCACCACCGCCCGCACCGTAGCATCGTACTGGGCGCCGGGGTTGGTGATGACCTCGACGCTCTGAATCTCATTGCTTTGCAGGCGGTCCAGTTCGGAAGCGTCGCTGACACGGCGTCCGTTGATGTACACCATCGGCGAGCCTTTGCCGATTACCTCCAGTCCATTCTGCCCCTTGATAAGGCCGGGCGTTTTCGCCAATACGTCATTGGCAGTGCCCGCATTCTCCAGCACCGAGCCCCGCACGTTGGTTTGCAGGCCCTCGCCCGTGAGCTTGGTCTTGGGCATAACGGCGCTCGCCACAGCCCCCTGGAGCATTTGAGCATCATCGGGCAGGGTAATCACCGCCCCGTCAACGGGAGCGAGATACACCGTTTTGTAGCCCAGCATGGCCACCATCATGATGCCATCCCTCTCGTTCGTCACTATATTAAAGGTACCGTCCTCCTGCGTTACCACACCGCAGACTACGGTAGAATCGGCCTTGGAAAGCACGGCCACATTGGCGTAAGCCACCGGCTCACCCTTGGCATCCACCACCTTTCCCTTCCAATCCTTCTTTGCCAGGCAGGGAAGCGTCGTTGCTGCGAGCATTAAAAATACAACCAGTCGTTTCATCGTTTGTCCATATTATTTCGACTGCAAAGTTAGTGTATCTCGCGTTCCGAAATTAAAAACGATATGGACAAATATATGGACAATCGCGTATAATTCCTGAAATCCGATTGGACATTCCGGCTCCTATTCGTATTTTTGTACCGATATATTACGGAACATCAATTATGGCAAGACCGGTTACTGTCACAAAAGAAAGGATCCTTTCCGCATCCCTTGACCTGGTGCGCTCGGGAGGTCCTTCGGCCCTTACTGCGCGGAGCCTCTGTGCACGCCTTGATTGCGGCGCCAATGCCATCTTCTCCTCTTTCGGCTCCATCCAAGGAGTCAGGGACGCTGTCCGGGAGGAAGCCCGGAAACTGTATCGGAAACGGGTGGGCGATGGCTTTGCGCTTAATCCTCCTTTCAAAGGCTTTGGCGTGGCCTTAATCTGGTTCGCTATGGACGAGCCGCGTCTTTTCTCCATGATTATGGAATCCCGGACGCAGCCCGCTTCCTACAAGGATTACATCGATTCCTATGTCGGCTTCAAGGAGGAGAGTCTTTCTGCCATAACGGACACATTCGGCCTGCAAAGAAACGATGCCGAGATGCTTTATTATCAACTTATTCTGGTAGCCCTCGGCCTTGCTTCAACCTGCACCGGCGGCAGAAGTGGGCTCAGCATCCCGCAGGTGAGCGAAATCCTGGGCAAGAATGTCAGGGCCTTCCTGATGGTCATCCGCGCAGGAATCGACGAGCGGGAGGGATTCGTCCCGAAAGCCGGCGGAGGTCCTGACGGCGAAGTCGATTCCTATGTGATGATGCATGCGCTCGTCGGGCAGAATCATCTGCTACAGCAACTTCGCGCCAAGCCCCGCTATATCCAGGATGAAGAGTGGGCCGAATTGGAACGGATGCTCCGGAATTCCTTCAACCTTACCCCTGAATCTCTCCGGGATACGCATCCGGGCCTGACAAAAGGTGATATCCGCGCCTATATCCTCTCGCACCTGCAGTTCTCCGTATCCGAGCAGGCCGTCCTGCTGGGAATCTCCCCCGCCTCCGTCACCAAAGCCCGTCAGCGGCTCAAAGCAAAACAGCGGTGAATCATTCCCGCATCCTCCAGCCATTGCAAGGATCCGGAGGAGAACCGCGATGAGCATTCTACTTCAGAATAGGATCCCCACAGTACTGCTTCCTTCGGCAGTCTCTGCACCTGAATCCCGCCCAGACAGCGTCGAACTGGTTCATAGCCGCTTCCACTAGATCGGGATCGTCCGTCAGAATTCCCGCCTCGAAGTTCCGGGTGGAGTTCCCTTTCATACCGATACCGGCACCGGTCAGGTTGGCCGAACCGATATACGCCATCTTGCAGTCGAAGATAATCAATTTGAAATGCACCCGAGGACACAATGCCCGCTCCAGACCAGTGAAGAGGACTGGATATCGGTCAAAGTCTTCGCGGAAGTTGGGCCCCGGCTCCTTGGCATGGATGAGCCGCACCTCCCTGCCCTTCGTGAGCAAATCAGCAAGGATACCCAGGAAGGGTCTGTCGTCGACATACAAGTCTTTAATGTCCGCCGTCCCGATCCATAGGGAACGCGTTACATTCGGGACCCGGGCAAGAATCTCCTTGAAATGGGCTTCGTCTGCGATATACTGAGTCATTGTATGCAAAGATACGGAATTAACCGGCAATCCGGCATCAGGGAATAACTCAAAATCTTTTCCAAACTCTCATCCATTGAACACATCTTTGTAGTTCTTGATATCCCGCTGTTTCATCAGGAAGGTCAACGCCTCTTCCAGCAGCATACCCCGGCGGTTATCATCCCTGTCCCAAAAGGTATTGTTCGATGCGTAATCAGTAACGCCGTTGTACAGTTCCCAGACACTCATTCCCGCCTTCATTTCCCTCAGTTCGTATGACTCGCACCGGTATCCGTTGTCTGCATACAGTTGCAACTGCTCCGAGTAAGGAGCGATTCTTGACGAGGATTCTGAATCGACAAGATACCGGTCCAGTTTCTGTGAGACGAGTTTCAACTCAGCCATAGAAGCCCGGACTGAAATTGCCTCGAGCGCCTTTTGGCTGAAACGGCCGAATGATTCTTCGAGGAGTTCCGTATTCCGCGGGATATTCAGTATCCCTCTGACCGCTTCCGTTTCCAACGACATGATTTTTGCGTCTGCGTACTTGATGGTCTCTATCTGCCCATTGGAACACACGAGCCTTTCATAATAACGTCCAAGTTCGATTTGGCCTAGATTCCAGCGCAGGAAATAGGAGTTGACCAGGAAATCCTCCCCGGGAGCAATCTGCTTGACGACAGGATCAGCGCTGTCCATATAGATCGTCAATCCGGCTGAAGCACTGTAGGCGGCCTCGTGCCGGACGGGGACCAGATGATTTTCCTCCAGGAACATCTCCAGAAAGTCGAAGAAGGAATCCGAAGGTATTTCCTGCTTCTTGATGGGGACAATCCCGCAAATGGTTTTGCTTTCCGGATTGGCAATCAAAGCGACGGATTGGGGTTTGGTGAAGGATCCGGCCGTGGCCAGGTAGTTCCTGAAATCCCGCAGCCCCATCTCTCCGGACGCGGCTTTCACTACCTTTCGTTGTTTGGGCGTCAGGCCGATCAGTGCATCCAGCTCCTTCGACACGAAATCATTGACCAGGACTTCCGTCCCTTCGACCTTGTAGACATTCTTGCCGTATCCGTCATAGGGGGCCGTCACCCCCGTTCCGTCATCCAGTCGGCCGACGTATTCCACGGCATCGCGCCGCACGATCTTGTAAGGCGCCTGCGTCCTGTCCATCAGTTCACGCAGGGCATTGATGCTGAGTTCACTCATTGCTGTTGATGTTTTGATTGTTGTTGGCGTTGTTGAATATGAGATCGAACCGGTCAGCGAACTTCCTGAGGCTTGAGGCCGCTGTCGACTGGAGTTTCCGAAGTTGCCGGTCTTGTTGAAACTTCTTCTCATTGTAGAAGACATCGCCCGTCACGGACAGATCATAATAAAGCTTGACACCCACGTCCCCCCTGCGGTGCTTGCTGAACACGACGTAACGGTCAGAGTAGATGTTCTTGGGATTCTCCAGTCGGAGTTCCATCATAGCGGTAATGGAATGCTTCAGCCGGTTGGACCCGATGAAATGCCCGGATTTCGTGACCTGCTGAATCGTCAGGAAGGTCGTGTTGATCCCGGCATCATTGACCGCCTTGTTCTGCTTCTTCACCAGCGAAAGCAACATGCTTTCAGCCTTCTTCAGCGTAATCCCTTCCTCTTCCTTAATGATGCCTTGCAATTCGTAGAAGGAATCCACCGCGACGATGTCCCATCCCCGCTTCAGGACTTCCTTCACCTTCTCGATATTATGAACCTGCTCATCCTCATCGAAACATGCTTCTATGAAAAGGATGTCCAGATCCTGGAACTTGGGGAAACGTTGTACGTAGATGGCGAGGTCTATCTCGTTCATCTCTGCACTGATGAAAAGGACGCGGACACCCGGGGACTGTTTCCGGATATTGGAAAGAAGATCCAGGATGATGGTTGTCTTCCCTACTCCGGGATCACCGATGACCATATAATTGACTCCTTTAGGGAGCCCTTTGTAACTGCATAGAAGTTCATCCAGAACCGTCCCGCTCATATAGTTGCGGAACAGTTCCGGATCGAAGCGGATATCCCTCATCCGCACTATGCCTGAGATCGTGCTTTCCATTTGACGCAAAGAAAGCACATCGGCCTGCCAAAGCCCGGCAGGTTATCAGAAATTGGATATTATCTTCATGAGCAACAAGAAGATCAAAGAGGGCATGCTCGAGAAGTTCCGAAAGCAGATCGACCGGACTGCCTCTGGAGACCTTCGATGCGATGGCCGACTGCATCAACTGGAAGGAGATCGTGAACCGTTACGAAAGACACAATGTCTTTGGTCCTGCATTCTTTGACCGGTTCGCCGCGTACATCCCCGCATCCGCCCTCAAGGGTTCCAGGCTGTGGAATGCCCTAGTAGAACTCCGCCAATATCTGAGGAAATTGCCACTTTCTTGCAAAACTGCCATGTTTTGGCAATTTTTATCCCTATCTTTGCATTCAGAAAACATGATATAAGAGTTAAAGAGTCAAGGGCCGCCGCAGGGATGTGCCGGCCCTTTTGAAAAGAAATTGTACAGACAAGATATATGGCGAAGAACTTTTTCAACAGGTACGTATGGCTGATTGACACCATCAACCGGCACGGACACATTTCCCGGGAAGAGATCAGTCGGCTCTGGAAGCGGTCCTCGCTCAATGATACGGGAGAGGAACTGCACGAGCGGACTTTCCACAACCACAGGGAGGCCATCCTTGATACTTTCGGAATCGAGATCAAGTGCGACCGCTCCCTGGGGTACTACATCGCAAACTCCGATGACCTGGAGGGCGACGGCATCCGTCAGTGGCTGCTGGAGTCCCTTTCCATGAACAACCTGATGAACGAGAGTTCTGACATGCGTGACCGGATCCTCTTCGAAAAGATCCCTTCCAGCCAGAAATGGCTTCCGGTCATCGTGAACGCCATGCGCGACAAGAAGACTGTCGAAGTTACCTACCAGAGTTTCTGGCGGAGCGAGCCTACAACGTTCATCTTGCACCCCTATTGTCTGAAGCTTTTCAAACAACGCTGGTATGTGCTGGGAAGGAGCGATGGGTATGAATCTCTCCGGATCTATGCCCTGGATGAGCGGATGAAGAATGTCGTTCCCCAGAAGAAAGCCCTGAAGATGCCCGCGAAGTTCAACGCCGGAGAATTCTTTGGCAAGTACTTCGGAGTCATCCTCGATGACAGGAAACCCTCCCCCGTCAAGATCAAGGTCGTGTCCGACCAGGTGAGGTATATTGATTCCCTGCCGCTGCACGACACACAGAAGCTCATTGAAGAGACGCCCGAGTATGGCGTCTTCGAGTATTATCTTGTCCCCACATACGATTTCCGCCAGGAACTCCTGAGCCATGGTCCGGACGTTGAAGTCCTCGAACCGGAAGAACTTCGTGACGAGATCAAGGCTGACATCGCCCAGATGTTCAAGAACTACGGTCTATGAGAGATTTCGCCGCGATAGATTTCGAGACGGCCAACGAGTGTCCGAGCAGCGTCTGCAGTGTAGGCGTAGTCGTCGTACGGGACGGGAAGATTGTGGACCGGTTCTACAGCCTGATCCATCCGGAGCCGGAATACTACCAATGGTTCTGCCGGCAGGTCCACGGCCTTGGCCCTGAAGATACGGAAGAGGCACCCGCCTTCCCTTTCGTCTGGAAGAAGATAGAGCCTCTTATCGAGGGACTGCCGCTGGTCGCGCATAACAGTCCCTTTGATGAGGGCTGCCTCAGGCAGGTGTTCCGCGTCTATCAGATGGACTATCCGGACTATGAATTCCACGACACGCTGTGGGCATCGAGACGATTCTATGGAAGGAGGCTCCCGAACCACCAGCTCCAGACCGTCGCCGCCGCCTGCGGCTACGACCTCACGAACCACCACCATGCTCTTGCCGATGCAGAAGCATGCGCTTATATTGCAATGAATTTACTTTGAGCCAAGGGAAGTGAAGAACTGCGCTGAATTATAGATTGCTTGCTTTCGGTTACAGAAATTAATATCTGCATCGGAAAACAGAATCTGCTAGTAAAGTACCTTCTCGAAGATGACCAGTTCAATGTTGGGAATCCCATTAAAATCACAAGGAACGCTACCGGCTTCACGATAACCCAGGGAAGGATACATCTTCCGTGCAACGCTATTGACAGCATTGGTATCGAGCCGTAAGACAGTGCACCCGTTCCGTCGTGCATACTCCTCATAGAAAGCCACAAAAGAACGGCCTATCCCCTTCCCCTTGCAGGCCGGATCCACGGTCAGGGTATGAAGGACCATCACCTCATCGTCTGAAGCGGGGTATATCCATTGCCCGCGCCCATACTCCGGCAGCTGATGCCGGTTGATGATGGCCGATGCCACGACCCGTCCATCCAGTTCACAGACAAAGAGATCATGCCGTCCCAAAGCCGCTTCCGCCGTTGCCCGGACCGGATATATGGATCGCACCCATCCGATGCGGACTAGGCCCTCCTGCTCCATCCTGTGAATCCGGTCATAAATGCTGGCAACGGCATCTATGTCGCTATGTGTTGCATGTCGGAACATAGAATTTCAAAATATTATGCCTCCAAATTATCCTTTGTGACCTTGATATACTCCATGGTCTTAAAACGTTCAGATTTATCTGACTTTCAAAGGTAGTGGTTTTCGGCCATTTCATCAGTATGGTGATTTGTTATGCGATACAAGCAAGCCGAAAAATGCGTAAATTTGAGCCATGGAATACCTGTCAAAGCAACGATACGATGAGATCGCAGCCGAGCTGAAGCATTTGATCAACGAGGTTTACCCCAAGGTGCAGGACGAACTCGCAGAAGCCAGCGCCCAGGGCGACCGAAGCGATAATGCGGGATACCGTGAAGCAAGACGGATCCAGGCGAAGACCATCAGCCGTATCCGTTTCCTGCAGAAGGTCCTGGAGCATTCACGCGTGATCACCACCGATGCCCTCCCCAAAGACAGGGTCAGCCTGTTGAGCCGGGTCGAATTCACGAACCTCGCGACGAATGCACGCATGAAATTCGAGATCGTCTGCCCTCACGAGATGGACCTCGAAGCTGGTAAAATTTCGCTGAAATCCCCGATCGGCGCCGCCCTGATGGGCAAGAAGGTGGGCGAAATCGCCGAGGCCAGGGTCCCCTCCGGGATCCTGCGACTGAGAATCGAAAGCATCACCTTCGACTGAGTGTGATCAATACTGCGGCGGGACCTTCCGAGTTGATTGACATGGGCTCGTGAAGGGATACCATTCACCTTATATCCTCTCAACGTAGAAACTCACCGGTCTGAAGCCGTCGTTACAGCTGATCATGGCGCTCATCGGATTCTTCATCCATCCGTCATAGAAGTTACCCTCGCCCCGAGCCAGTGCCTCTACGAATTCCCGCATGGAACTCCAGGCCGAAGGGCACATCCCCTCCGGGCATCGGCCGTCAATCGAAATCCACTCCTGCCCCTCCACCACATCGCAGGCGTGTTCGATCGGGTTCTCGTATTTCGCCATCAAATCCGGATACGAAGCCTTCCTGACGGCCGTGATTCTGATTTTCATATGAATCGTTCAATTACTTGTTAATACCGGACTCATGGTACAAATATACACAGAAAAGCTCACAAGCGCTTGCGATTATTCCGATGCTGATGCAGAATTCTGTTCCCGGTCTTGTCATTATGCGTTGTTTTACCACCAAGGTCGGAGCATGATCTTGCTTATCTCCCGCCGGGCTTTCCTGCCTTCCGGCACGGGATAGAGCGGGTAAACGTGGCCGAATTTCCCGGCGGTATGCAGCGCCGCGTCTACGCCGGCCTCCCGGAGTTTCCGCTCCGTTTTGATGATGTCCGTGTAGAGGACGTCGTAGGTTCCTGAGTACAGGTCGGTCGGGGGCAGTCCGTGCATATCGCCATAAAGCGGAGACACCATCGGATCCTTCTCGTCCAGACCGTCAGCCCAGGCGTGGCCGCACGCCCGGCATGCGTCCACATGAAGCCAGGTGTCCTTGTCCTGTAGGGATTCGTCCCCGCCACAGATGTCCACGAACGGGGAGATCAGGATCAGGCGGCCCGGTACGGGAAGTCCGGCGTCCCGCGCTTCCTGGGCCAGCGACAGGGCAAATCCTCCGCCCGCGCTGTCTCCCGCAACGACGACCCGTCCGGCGGGCACACGCTTTACCAAGTCCGCATACAAATCCAGGACGAGCCTGTGCGCTTCCAAGGCCGTGTGCAGGGGCAGGAGCGGATAATTGGGCGCGACCAGGCCGCATCATAAGCTGTGATTACGAACTGCATAACAGATTGTTTACTAGAAGACAAAGGTGTAGCCAATGCCGAGCGTATGACAGGCGCCTGTCAGGCCTCCCTTGTCATAGAGATGATACATATAGAAGAAGTCCAGCGAATGGCCGCCGCCGAGGCTGATTTCCGTTCCGGCATAATGCAGGGAGCGGACCCATCCTTTGCCGTCGAGACTGCCGAAGATTTCATACATCAGGTACGGGGTGAAAGCGCTGTCGGGAGCCTTGTATTGCCCGCGGAGACGGGTTCGGAGGGTATTGCTGAATGATTTGGCCCCCGGGTTGAAGGCCAGCTCGTATTTCTCGCGAAGGGCGACGGCAAGGCCTTCGCGCTTCAGCGTTTCCGTGAAGCACAGGACCGCTTTGTGCTGGACCATGTTCCCGGCTGAAGGGATGCTCCAATACTCGTAGCTCAAGTCTCCCTTGAGCCAGTTGTTGAAGTTGTAACCTGCGCCGGCCATGGAGAACCAGCATTCCGTACTGCGGATACTGTCGAACGAACGGTGCTCAAGACGGGCCATCAGGTACGGCGCCCCGAAGGATTTCACAACCTGGATGCTGCTCCAGCTACCCAGGTCAGAGACAGCCTGCGCACTTGCCGGAAGGGAGAAGACGAGCAGTGCAGATAAGGTGGCGAAAATGATCTTTTTCATATGCGTATGCCGTTATTCCTGCTCGTCTACAAGTGAGGTCGTGACGCGGACAGTGACAGTGCTGTCGTAGCAGCTGAACATCCGGTCCACATCTTCTTTCCTGCGGATTTTGGTAAAGAGGCTCACCACCGGGACGATCACGAGGCCCAGCACCATGGAGAGCACGCCGGCGTTGATCGGAGAGGTGAAATACGGACTGATGAAAGTCTTACCCGTGAAAGTACAGTACATACATCCGCACATCACGGCGACGCCCGTGATGAAGGAAGCCCAAACCGAAGCCGGAGTCGTACGCTTCCAGTAGAGGCCATATAGGAACGGGGCGAGGAACGCTCCTGCCAACGCACCCCAGGAAATACCCATCAGCTGGGCGATGAAGGTCACGGAACTCTTGGCCTGGATGATGGCCAGGACCGAGGAGACGACGATGAAGAAAAGCACCAGCAGACGGATCCACAGCAACTTGGTCCGTTCTTTCAGGCGGGCTCCCCTGCAGACCTTGGCCAGTGCCGGATCGATGATGTCCAGCGTAAGGGTGGAACCGGAAGTGAGCACCAGCGAGGAAAGGGTGGACATGGAGGCCGAAAGCACCAGGATGATAACGACGCCGATCATCAGGTCGGGCAGAGACGCAAGCATGGACGGGACGATGCTGTCGTAGACCGGCGTGCCCGCCGCCGTATATTCGATGTTCTGGCCATAGAGCCGGCCGAAGCCGCCGAGGAAATAGCATCCGCCGGCCACGATGATGGCGAAAAGCGTGGAAATGACCGTACCCTTGCGGATGGCGGCCTCGCTGCGGATGGCGTAGAATTTACCGACCATCTGCGGAAGCCCCCAGGTCCCGAGGGAAGTCAGCAGCACTACGCCCAGTAGATAAATGGGCTGCGGCCCCAGGAATGACACGAACGCGCCCCCCAGCGCGGGAGCCGACTCGGAGGGGATCTGAGAGAGACTCTCTACCGCTGCGGTGAAGCCGCCGTTGCCGGCCAGGACGGACGCGATCACGGCGCAGATACCGACCAGCATGATCAATCCCTGGATGAAATCGTTCACCGCCGTGGCCATATACCCCCCGACCAGGACATACACGCCGGTCAGCACCGCCATGCCCAGCACGCACCACAGGTAATCAACGTTGAAGGCCATGCTGAACAGCCGGGAGAGGCCGTTATACAGGGAAGCGGTATAAGGGATGAGGAAAATGAACACGATGACGGATGCGGCGACCTTGAGATAACCGCTGAAGAAACGCTTCCCGAAGAAATCGGGCATCGTCGCACTCTGCAGATGCTGCGTCATCAGACGGGTCCGGCGCCCCAGGATACGCCAGGCCAGCAACGAACCGATCAGGGCGTTGCCGATACCGATCCAGGTCGCGGCCAGACCATACTTCCAGCCGAACTGTCCGGCGTATCCGACAAAGATGACTGCCGAAAAATAAGAGGTTCCGAAGGCAAAAGCGGTAAGCCAGGAGCCGACGTTGCGTCCGCCCAGCACAAAACCTACGACATCAGAGGCGGTCCTTCGGCAATAAATGCCGACACCGATCATTACGGCAAAAAAGAGGACCAGGAGAATACACTTTACTAACATGCCGTAAAGTTAGTAAAATGATTTTAAAGAAATTGTATATCGCAGGTTTATTGCCGTAAAAAGCCTCGGCGCCGCTAATAGGTGTGCATGCTGTTGATATGCGCGGATGGGAGGTAATTGATTCCCCACCAGCAGATTTGCAGACAGACAAGGGAGAACAGCAGGATCCAGCAGGCGGTCCGCCATTCGGCGGGCCGCGCCTTGCGGAAATGGAGATAGACCAGGTAGCAGAGCCAGGTGATGGCCGCCCAGGTCTCTTTCGGATCCCAGGCCCAGTAGTGCCCCCAGGCCTCCTTGGCCCAGAGGGCGCCGAACAACATTCCGAAAGTCAGGAACGCCAATCCGACATACACCAGGTTGTCCGTGATGTTCATATCCACCTCCGAGGCCTTTTTCCGGAAGAACAGCAGATACACCGCCATCAACGTCGCCGCTCCCAGCATCGCATAGGAGAACATATAGACAATCACGTGCGGTGCAAACCAGGGGCTCTGGAGAGCCGGCATCAAGGTCTTGGAGTGGATGCCCGGCTTGAGCAGGTTCACGCAGATGAACACCAGGGACAGCACGGTGCTGAACGACAGGATCCATTTGTAGCGCCACCGGCCATATACGATGATGCCTGCCAGCGGAAGGAAGAAGGAATACCAGAGCCGCGTCTCCCCCATCGTCTTGAGCGGCGGGCGCTCCAGAGAAATCCACATTCCCAGGATGAACGCGAAAAAGATGAGCAGCCCCGCCAGCGTGAAAGCATAGACAAGGGCCGAACGGCCTTTCCAGGCAAAGAAGGCCCCGGACGCCCAGCACAGGACCGCCCCGAGAGCAAACCAGACAAACAAATCCCAACTCATACCTTCTTCGTTTTAGGAGCCATGAAAAACATCAGGCAGGCGGCGCCTGCGAGCATCAGGAAGATACCCAGGTACACGGCCGGGAGCCAAGGGTCACGCACCAGCATGAACACACTGTACTCGCTCTCGGGCCCGCGCCGGGCGTCATAGTCGTACTGATAGATCTTCCAGCCGTTCACCTTCAGCGGCTTGTTCACGTCCACGGTCCCGCTGACACTCTTGCCATCCTCCGTATAGACCGTAATATCGGAAGCGAAACGCTTGGGTGATCCATCTTCGTAAACATCCATGATGAAGCGGTGCAGTTCGATGGCCAGACCCGGTTCCTGTCCGTTCCCGGCCTCGTCCACTGCCCGCCATTCCAGGCTGTCCCCGTGGACCGTCATCTCGAGTTGCTTCAGGTCGGCGCTGCCGAGCGTGGCGCAGGTGACGGCCAGGAAGACGCCCAGATGATTGATGATGAACGGAATCTCACGCCATTTCCAGCGCAGCAGGTGGTTCAGCGTGGCAAGCCCAGCGATGACCATCATCCAGGTCCAGATCAGCACGAAGGGCCAGAACTGCAGCATCTGGGACAGCCAGGGGATACCGCCCTGCCGGGTCTGCGGCGTCAGACCCATCAAGATGGTGAGCCCGACCGCATAACACAGGCAAGGGATGGCCGCCTGGAAGTGCATCATCCATTCGAAGGCATAGACTTTCCGGCGAAGCAGGTACATCGCGCCGACGAGCGCGAGCAGCAGTGCGAGCATGACATAATTGACCGGAGCGGCGAAAAGGTCCCAGTTAATGGGACCGATGGTCGCCTGCAACAGCAGGCCCGCAACAAGAAGACCCCCTCCGACGAGGAAGCCTTCCTTCAAGTTCCAGGGTTTCTTCCACATTAGTAATCAAGCAGTTTCCCATTCTCCTTGGCGATCGAGATCCATTGGGGAACGATGTTTTCCATGAAAGCTTCCTTCTTGGTCCGCATGCCTTCCATATCCAGGCCGATATACGCCTGTGCCTTGGCCTTGGTGGATATGTCGGGCATCGGGACATCGCCCGCGTAGCCGTGCTTGGCGAGGACCTTTGCAATCTGGAGGCGTGCTTCCTGTGCATAGGTGATGCCATTGCCCATCAGTCGAAGCACTTCCTGGGGAGCATGGAATGACGCGCCGTGGGAGGCGACGGCATAATCCCAACGCCACTGGCTTTTGCGAATGTTCTGGAGGGCATCTTTCATTTCGGCTTCCGTCGCACCCTTGTCCCAGGCGAACTTGGCCTCGATATGCGCCTTGGCCAGGATGTCTTCCAGCTGGTTGCGCACCTCCAGGCATTTCTCCTGACGCTCATAGACATTCTGGCGGAGGGTTTCTTCGCTTTCACGGTGGCACACCAGGCAGGTGCGGTCCATCTTGGCAAGCGGGCTCTGGATGTGATGGTCGGAATACTTCACACCGCCGTCGGCCACATAAGGCATGTGGCAGTCGGCGCAGGTGACGCCACGCTGGCCGTGGATGCCCTGCAGGGAGGTTTCATAGCCGGGGTGCTGGGCTTTGAGAATGGGAGCCTTGGAAAGCGTGTGGATGTAATCGGCATAACCCATTTCATCATAGTACTTCTCGGCATCCTCCAACGTCAAGCCGTATTTCCAGGGGAAGGTAAGGTACTGGTCCTTCTCGGGCGTTTCCGGATAATCGTGGAAATAGTACTCCACGTGGCACTGGGCACAAACCAGCGAACGCATCTCATTGTGCGTAGCCTTGTCCACGTCCTTGCCCATGCTCGCAAAAGCTTCGCGGAGGGCGGGCCGGCTGATGTGCAGGTCCATGGTCTCGGAATCGTGGCAGTCGCTGCAGCCGATGGGGTTGACCACATCGGCGCCCCACTTGGCCCAATTGGCCTTGTAGAACTCGGCCGGACCCACTTCTTCCATCAGACGGGGCACATCCGGTCCCTTGCAGGTCCAGCAGGTACCGGGCTGGTTGGAACCGTCGGTGACCGTCGTAGGGAAACCGGTACGGAGGATCTCCCGATGGTCTTCCAGCGCATGGAAATGGCCCCGGGGCGAATTGTAGTCCCAGGAGAAAGCATAACCCGCCCACAAGATGACCATGTTGGGACGTTCTTCCAGGACATCCTGGATATCGGAAGACATGTACTTGGAGCGGAAGTCCGTCTCTTCCGTCGCCTTCCAGGTTTCGTACTCGCGGGGGAAGTCGCTCTTGAACTTCTGGTTCTGGGCGACGATGCCCTGCATGGGATTCTTGCGGTTGTTGAAGATGCTGGCCACCTCGGCGCGGCGCTCCATCAAGGCGGACACCACCAGTCCCAGGAAGAAGACGGCGACCATGGATGCGCCGAATATCAACCAGCTATGCAAGGGTTTCAGTTTCTTATCGCTCATATCTCGTTTTTATTTATTTTCCGTGAAGATGTCCGTGGGGAGATTTGTGACCGATGGCTTTCTGCAGCCATTCCGGAACCGGGGAGTCCGGGAAAGGGACCTTGGCATCGACGGCGGCGGACAAACTGTTCTTCCCGCCGTGCGGGACGTCCCTGTGGCAATCCCAGCAGGCCTTCCCTTCCCCGTCTTCCGTCATCTTGAAATCCATCTTGCCCAGGTCGACCATTTCCGTGGTAAGTTCCGTATGGCAGCGGATGCAGTTGTTCATGATGACTTGCGCGCTGGGATCTTTGGCGGCGGGCACCTGCGGCTCGCCGAAAGTCAGGAAAGCAACCGTATGCTTCATCCCGTCAAGGCCTTTGAAGGCATACTTGCGCGCTACGTTCTCGTGGGGGACGTGGCAGTCGTTGCAGGTTACCGTCTCGCCGCGGCCGTGGGAGGAATGAAGCCACGTAGCATAATATGGTTGCATGATATGACAGTTCACGCAGGCCGACGGATCGTCACCCACCAGATACGTGTGGAAACGCATCATATACAGGAAAAGACATCCGCAACCAACGAAAACACCCGCAAGGATCAGCAGAAGAATCTTATGCCATCGTTTCATCCGGGTCATCAATGCTGTGGTTCTTTTACAAAGTTAATTCTTTTTCCCCGGATTCGCAACAATTATCAATCCATCCGGCGAGCCTGGTATCGTTTCAGTAGATGCGATAGTCTCCCATTTTTTAAAACAAATTGTTTATTTTTGCTTTTCAAAGCGTGTTACATTTCTGTTCAGCATTCACGAAATAATAAATGAAGACATTCAACATACGACCCGCCAGGTCCGATGAAACCGGTCTCGTCCTTGATTTCATCAAGAAGTTAGCCGCCTATGAGCGATGTGCGGATGATGTCGTCGCGGACGAAGCCACCCTCTATCATTCCTTATTTGTGGAGCGCTCCGCCGAGGTCGTTTTCGGCGAGGAGGACGGCGAGGTCGTCGGTTTTGCCCTTTTCTTCCATAACTTCTCCACCTTCGTAGGGCGCAAGGGGATGTATCTGGAGGATCTGTTCATCCTTCCGGAGAAACGCGGACTCGGCTATGGGAAAGCGCTTCTGAAATATGTAGCGGAACTGGCTGTCGAACGCGGCTGCGGCCGCATGGAATGGATCTGTCTCGACTGGAACGAATCCGCCTTGTCGGTTTACCATTCCATCGGTGCCCGTCCCCTGTCCGACTGGACCGTCCAGCGGCTGGAAGAGCCGGCCTTGAAACTATTTGCCGCTCTTGCCCGTGGGACTGAGGCCGAAGCGACGCTTAAATGATTTTGAAAAATAAGAGACGGAATTCCAGCCGGTCGCGTCGGCGACTTCGGAGACCGTCATCTGCCCCTCCAGAAGCAATCGTTCCGCCGACAAGAGGCGGACTTCATTCAACAGTTGCTTCGGACTTTCTCCCGTCACCTCCCGCACGCGCTTGAACAATTGCGAACGGGACATTCCCATCATCGAAGCAAGCGCCGCCACGTTGAAACGTTCATCGGACATCCGCTGCTGGAAGATAGCGAACAAGCGGTCGGTAAATTCCTTGTCTTCCTTCGTCAAAGGCCCAGCCCCCCCTTCCGGCTGACCCTCGTCCGGAAGTTGCAGCAAGGCCCGAACCCGCGGCATCGCCGAACGGATTTCCTGCATGGCGCGAAGCGCCCGCTCCAGTTGCACCCGGCTCTCGGCAGAAAGATCCTTCCGGCTGGCCAGGGTGTCCAGCGCATCTCCGATCCGGGAGACGGGAGGCAGGAGTTCCTTGAACTGCTGCGAGAGCGTGGCATGCTGCTCGCGGATGTCGTAGATCAAGTCAATCTTGTTGCGCAGGGACCGTCGGACCATTCTCCAGAAGCGATTCCGCTGTACCAATGCGATGATAATCACCGCAATCAGGGTGACTATCGCCAGCGACAAGAGAATCTGCAGAGAGTGGACCATCGATTTAATATGAATGTAAGTTTGAACAAATTTACAAAAGAAATAGATTTTTTTCCAAAAGATTGAATAGTTATATGCCTATATTTGATATTTGAAAATACGTGTACATGAAGAAAATCCCCCTTTACCTCCAGATCCTGGTCGCGCTCGTGCTGGGCATTCTCGCCGGGACCTTCCTGCCGGAGAGTACCCGCTACTATTCCTGGATCGGCACCCTGTTCATGAACGCCCTCTGTATGCTGATCGTTCCGATCATCCTCTTTTCGGTGTCGCTCAGCGTCGCGGACATCCGCGCCGGAGGTACCGGCGGACTCAAACGAATCGGCACGAAGACGGTCTTATGGTATGTCCTGACCATGCTGCTTGCCATCGTGACGGGCCTGTTGCTGGTCCGTCTGATCCAGCCGGGCCGGGGTATCACTGTCGCCCCTGGGGAAGTTCCGGATCTGGTCACCTCCACGACGGTCCAGGACATCATCTCAGGATTCATCCCCTCGAATATTTTCTATGCCTTTGCGCATAACAATACGATTCCGGTCATCTTCCTGGCCCTGGTTCTCGGGATAGCCGTCCCCACGCTGGGCGAAAAGTCCCGCGGGGTGCTCACGGATTTCATGCGTGCCGGCTACGAGTTGACGATGAAGGTTACGCGGGTCGTGATCTCCCTCGCACCCATCGGCATCTTCGCCATCGTCGCCGGGCAGTTCGCCCTGATCGAGAATGTACTGCTGATGCTGCGCAATATGCTCCTATATGTCGTCACCGTCGCCGCCGGGCTGGTGATACACACCTTGATCACGCTCCCGATCCTGCTCCGGGTGGTCGGCAAAGTTCGTCCCTGGGCTCACCTGCGCAACATGTCCCTGCCGATGGTGACCGCCTTCTCCACCGCCTCTTCCGGCGCGACGATTCCGCTGACGCTGGAGGCCGTGGAGAAGAAAGACGGAGTCTCGCGCCGGATTGCCGATTTCGTCATCTCGCTCGGCGCAACCGTCAATATGAACGGTGCGGCGCTGCTCGAGTGCGTAGCCGTCATCTTCATCGCGCAGGTGTACGGCATCGAATTGACCTTGGTGCAGATGATCACGATCAGTTTCCTGTCGCTGATCTGCGCCATCGGTTCCGCCGGCATCCCCATGTCGGCGATGGTGATGATGGCGATCATCCTGAGCGCCGTCGGCCTGCCGGTCGAAGGCATCGGCCTGGTCATCGGCGTAGACCGCATCCTGGACATGTGCCGTACCGCCGTGAACGTGTACGGCGACACTTGCATTGCCGTCCTTGTGGCAAAATCCGAAAAAGAAACTTTAACAATCGACTTAAAGTAAACTTTATTTTCATGTTCAACAAACCCAAACTTTTCTTCCTCGCATGCCTGTTATTCGCCGCAGCGCTGCCTTCCAGTGCTGCGGACAATCTGCTGAAAGGAACCATTCTCGACGCCAGGACACGCCAGCCGCTCGTCGGTGCCTTCGTGGCACTGCAAGATCATTCGACCGGCACCGCTACGGACCTGGATGGCGCGTTCAGTTTGAATCTTCCGGCACTTCCGACCGGCATCGAGGTAAGCTTCATCGGGTACCAGACCCAATTGATGGTTATCGAGAAGATCGGTGATCCCATCACCATCCTCCTGGAGGAAGATGGCCAGCAGTTGGAAGAAGTCATCGTTCTGGGCTACGCCAAAACGACCAAGAATGCGATGACCAGCGCTGTAAGCACCATCCAATCGGAATCGTTGGAGAATATCCAGTCCTCCGACATCAACGGCAAGATCCAGGGTGCGGTTCCCGGCCTGCTCATTTCCAGCAACGCCGGCATCCCGGGCTCCTCCTCGATGGTCCGCCTGCGCGGCGCCACGTCCATCACGGCGGCCAACACCCCTATCTACATCGTGGACGGCGTTTTCGTCAGCACGGACAACCCCGGGCGCACCGACCTCGGCGGCCTGGCCATCGACCCCCTGGCAGATATCAATCCGGATGACATCCTGTCCATCACGGTCCTCAAAGATGCGAGCGCCACGGCAGCCTACGGTGCACGTGCCGCCAACGGAGTCATCATCATCAATACCAAGCGCGGCAGCTACAACCAGCGCACCCAGGTGAACTTCAAGGCCCAGGTCGGCGTCAGCAAAGCCGCCAATCTCTGGGAACTCGTCACCGGTCCGGAACATGCCGAGATCGTGAACCAAGCCTGGATCAATGACGGCAAGAATCCGGATCTCCGCCCGTTCCGTCCGGCATCCGAGGCCGTCAGCGGTTATCCCGCATACGGCTCGCCGGAGGAACAGATCACGGTCGACCGGCTCTCCGATATCTTCCGCACCGCCCTGCAGCAGACCTACAACCTCTCCGTCACCAGCGGCAACGAGACGACAAGTTTCTACATCGGCGGTGAATATACCAACGAGGATTCCACCCTGAAACTGATTGATTTCGAACGGATGAGCCTGCGTTTCAACCTGGACCACCAGCTCCGCCCCAGCCTCAAACTCAGTACGAGCAACGCGGTGGTCTATACGAAACGCCACCTGATGCGGGTCGGAGACGGTCCGGCAGGCCTGTTCCAGGCGGCGCTGCACACCCCGACTTTCCAACCCGTCTTCAAAGAGGACGGTTCCTACAACAAGCCCGTCTCCTTCGACAATCACCAGGCCATCCTGGACAACTGGAACGGCGGTTCGAACAACTTCCGGATCACCAACAGCCTCTCCCTGACCTGGGATATCGCCGAGGGCATCAGCTGGAAATCCTCCTTCAGCAACGACCGGACCATCTATCTCGAGCGCTTCTACTACAATACCAACCTCATCTACGGCCAGCCCAACGGCGCAGGCGTGGAAGGATCCAACACCTCGAATGTCTTCTCGTTCGAGCATCTGCTCAACTTCTACCGCAGTTTCCGCTCCCGGTTGACTCTTTCCGCCTTCCTGGGCAACTCCTTCCAATATACCCTCGTCAACAGCTCCTACATCAACGGCAAGGACTACCCGAGCGATCAGTTGACCCGCCTCGTTTCTTCCGCGAACCAGACCGGCACCTCGACGGGCACCTCCTCCTCGCTGCTGTCTTTCTTCGGTGGAGCCAACCTGTCTTATGACAGCCGTTATAGCCTCGACTTCACGATGCGCGCGGACGGCTCTTCCCGCGTAGGCAAGAACAACCGCTTCGGCTACTTCCCCGCCGTCGGCGTGGCCTGGAACATCACCAACGAGCATTTCTTCCCCTGGAAAGAAACTTTCAGCAGCCTGAAACTCAAGGCCAGCATCGGCCTGGGCGGCAATGAGAACATCGGCGATTTCTCCTCCCTCGCCCTCTGGAGCGGCGGCGCCAACTACAACGGAGAAGCCGGCCTCTCCCCCGAACAGCTCGGTAATCCCGGCCTCAAATGGGAGACGACCCGCCAGTGGAATGTCGGCCTCAATGCTTCCCTATGGCACCAGCGGGTGGACATCGAGTTGAACTACTACGACAAATACACCTACGACCTGCTGCTCGCCCGAACCGTGCCCTGGAAGACCGGTTTCACCTCCATCGTGGACAACTCCGGCGAGATCAGCAACCGCGGCATCGAATTCTCCCTGAGCACGGTCAATATCACCAAGAAGAACTTCAGCTGGAAGACCATCTTCACGCTGGCCCACAACCGCAACCGCATCGAGAAACTGACCACCGACGTGACTGGCAACTACACGCCGTTCAAACTCTTTGAAGGCTACCCGCTCTATTCGATGTGGGTCTACGAGTACAAAGGCGTCGATCCCCAGACGGGAGATGCCATTTACGACGACGCCAATGGAGACGGCAAAATCACCGTGGCCGACAAAAAAGTGGTCGGCGACGCTTGGCCGGTCATCGAAGGCCTGCTGCGCAACACCTTCACCTTCGGCCCCGTCGCGCTCGACATCAGTGTTTACTACAAATACGGCAACAAGGTGTTCAACTACACCCGTATGTTCCTGGAGTCCGGCGGCACACGCGGTATCACCCGCTCGATGCAGAAAAGCTCCGTCAACTATTGGAAAAAACCCGGAGACACCAATGTCCTTCCGCGTCCGAAGAGTTCGGCCAATGCGGACGGAAGTTTCAACTATGAAGGCCAGAGCAGCCGCGTGGTCGAGGACGGATCCTTCATCCGCCTGAAGAACGTTTCGCTCGCCTACACGCTTCCCGCTTCGTTCGTCAAGAAGATCGGCCTCCAGCGAGCCTCCGTCAACGTAACCGGCGCAAACCTTCTTCTGCTGACCAGGTATTCCGGACCAGATCCGGAAGTCAACGTGAACCGCGGCGGCGTCAACGGCCTCGTCCAGGGCATGGACTTCGGCATGCCGCCGCAGCCCCTCTCCCTGACCCTTGGCATCAATATCACTTTCTAACTGTCGGCCATCATGAAAAACACACGCATATTCATCCTGCTCTGCGGCATCCTGGCCGTCACTTCCTGCCTGGACCAGACACCCATCGAGTCCATTCCCGCCGACGGCGTGGTCAGCGACCTGAAATCCGCCCAGGTCGCACTGATCGGCGCCTATGATGCCGCCCAGACCTACGAGAGCTATCTGGTCGTCACGATGAACTACGCTTCGGACAATGTCGTCCTATTCTCCGGCCAGGCCGTCGTCATCCCCCAGTTCAAAGCCGCCGGCACTTCAGGTTGGGATCCGACTGCCGGAGGCGGTTTCGGCGACTATTATTTCGGCATCAATCAAGCAAATACAATTATTCATTACCTCCCGGGCATTGCCGGGGATGAGACACAAAAGAACAACATCCTCGCGCAAGCTTATTTCCTCCGCGCCCTTGCTTATTTCGACCTGGCCCGCACCTATGGCGGCGTCCAGCTGGTCCTGGAGCCCTCTGAATCCCCGGACAACGGAAAAGGCATCAAGAAAAGCACCTGTGAAGAAGTCCTGAGACAGGTCAAGGCCGACCTGACACAGGCGGAGGCCCTTTTCGACGAGAGCCTGTCCACCAAGGCCAAGGCTTCGATCTGGGCCGTTTTCGCCCTCAAGGCGCGGGTATGCCTGTACCTGAAGGAATGGGATGCGGCGGTCGAATACGCCTCCCGCGTGATCGGCAGCAAACGCTTCTCCCTGACCCCGGAAGTGTCCGGATTCTTCGAGAACGCCCTGAGCAGCGAGTCGATCTTCGAGCTGGTCTTCAGCAGTGCCGACCGCCTGCCTTTCTTCACTTACTACCTGCCCTCGGACAAGGGCGGACGACTGGACTACATTCCGGAACCGGAATTCGTCGGGGAACTGCTGGACCCGGCGAAAGGCGGCAAACGCGCCCAGTTGATCTATGACAAGGGCGACGGCGTCTATGCCATTGCCGAATACGCCAAACAGGATGGTTCGAGCTCAATCCAGGTCCTCCGGCTGGCCGAACAGTACCTGATCCGCGCAGAGGCCCTCCTCCACCGGGCTACGCCGGATGTGGCGCTCGCCCGCGAAGACCTGAATGTCATCCGCCGCCGCGCCGGCCTGGAAGACCTGACCCTGGACGATCCGTCCGCACTGTTGATGCAGGTCGAAACCGAGCGCCGTTATGAACTGGCTTTCGACGGCCACCGCTTCAACGACATCGTCCGCACCGGACGGGCCGCGGAAGTGTTCGGCGCCTACGACAGCGCATTCACCAACTCCGACTACTGGGTACTCCCCTTCCCGAACAACGCGATACTCGCCGACGACGATCTTGAACAAAACCACGGTTATTAATTCCTCTCATATGCGCAAATTGATCACCCTCCTTGCAGGCCTGTCGCTCTGCCTCGGCCTCTTCGCCCAGAATCCAACGGCCGTAGACTTGTCCGTGACGCGTCACGGGCCCGAACACGGCTCGCTCGTCATCATCGGCGGCGGCACCGTCACCGACGAAATCTGGGACCGTTTCATCGAACTGGCCGGCGGCCCGGACGCACGTATCGTCGTGATCACGAATGCCTCCGGCTCGGACGACTTCCACACGACCGCCATCGAGACACTGAGCTCTCGCCTCGGCGCGAACAAGGTCAGCCGCCTTCACCTCTCGACCATCGACGAGGCCAATGATGAGAAGAACCTTTCCGAACTTCGCCGCGCGACGGGCATCTATTTTACCGGAGGCCGCCAATGGCGCATCGCGGAAGTCTACCTCAATACCAAAGTCCACCGGGAGTGCTTCGCGCTCCTGGCCCGGGGCGGCGTGATCGCCGGTTCATCCGCGGGCGCCAGCATCCAGGGCTCCCTGCTGTGGCGCGGCGACACCCGCGGCGCACAGCACCTGATCGGCGACCATACCCAGGGCCTGGGTTTCCTGAAGCTTTCCGCCATCGACCAGCATATCCTGGTGCGCAACCGCCAGCACGATCTGGACGCATTCATCAAGGCGGCCCCGGAATTCATCGGGATCGGCATCGACGAATCGACCGCCATCGTGGTCCGGGGAGACGAATTCGAAGTTATCGGCAAATCCTATGTCGCCGTCCATCAGGCCGGTCGCGAGAAGTTCTTCTTCCTCCGCCCCGGCCAGCGTTACGACCTGCACGAACATAAACCACTGACCCAATAATGAAAAGAACGCTTTCCGTCCTCGCAGGACTCCTGGCCCTGGTCTCCCTCCGGGCCCAGGCGCCGGTCTCCCTGGATTATTTCCTCCCGGACACCTGCAATTATGACAAATCCATCCCGACGCCGGCCTCCGTCCTCGGCTTCGAGATCGGTGAGTTCCAGACCCTGCCCGAACAGGGTGTGGCTTATATCAAGGCGCTTGCCGCCGCTTCGGACCGCGTCCAGCTCCGCCAGTACGGCTGGACCCACGAACGCAGGCCGCTCTACTTGCTGGTCATCTCCACCGAGCAGAACATCCGTGACATCGACCGCATCAAAGCAGAACACGACCTGCTCAGCGACCCGTCCGCAGATGGCAAAACAACCGGGCCGGTCTTCAACTGGTTCGGCAATTCCATCCACGGCAACGAGACCAGCGGGTTCAACGCCTCCCTCCTGCTGGCCTATCACCTGGCTGCGGCACGCACACCCTATACCCGGAAAGTCCTGGAAAACAACATCGTCCTGATCGATCCGATGATCAATCCGGACGGAATCGGACGCTTCTCCGAATGGGTCAATTCCCACCGCAGCGCCGTCCCGAACGCCGATAACCAGGAGATGGAACACACCGAGACCTGGCCGGGCGCCCGCTCCAACCATTATTGGTTCGACCTCAACCGCGACTGGATCAACCAGACGCAACCGGAATCCCGGTACCGGGCCGTGGCGATGCTCGACTGGAAGCCGAACATCTATACCTGTGCCCACGAACAGGGCTCCGATGCCAACTACCATTTCTCTCCGGGCGAGCCGACCCGTGTCCACCCGCTCATCCCGGATGAGTGCCAGGCGTTCATCCGCCGCCTGGCCAGCGACTACTATGCCCCGGCATTCGACCGGCAGGGCATGATGTATTTCTCCGGCGAGGTTTACGATGATTACTATCCCGGCCGCGGCCGCGAATATCTCGACTTCTATGGCGGCATCGCGCTCCTCTGGGAAGAGCAAAGTTCCCGCGGATTCCTGCGCAATACCGTCAATGGACTCCTCTCCTTCCCGCTGTCCATCCACAACCAGCTGACGACCGAACTCGCCACCCTGCAGGGAGCGACCGACATGCGCGAGGAACTGCTGGATTATCAGAAGCGTTACTATCGCCAGACATCCAAGGAAGGCTCCGGCTACTATGTCTTCGGCTCCTCCGAGGATCTCGCCGCGACCATCCGCCTGGCCGAGACCGTCTCCCGCAATGGCGTCCAAATCTACAAACTCGGACGCAGTCTGACGGCCGGCGGCCGCACATTCGTACCGGATTCCGCATTCGTCGTACCGGTCCGGCAGGCCCGCCACCGCATGGTCGAAGCTCTCTTCGAGATACGCGAGAGCTATGCCGACAGCCTCTCCTACGACATTACCGGCTGGACGATGCCGATGGCCTTCAATCTCCCCTACGCCAAGGTCGCTTCGGCCTCACAGGGGGATGAGTTCACCTTCATGGACCCGCACCCGGCGGGGGCATGGACCCGCGCCTCTTATGCCTATGTCTTCGAATGGAAGGGCTTTTATGCGCCGCGTTCCCTGTACCGCCTGCTCTCCAGGGGGGTCTTCGCCAAGGTGTCCCAGGACGGCTTCACCGCGGGCAAACGGCATTTCGCCCGGGGCAGCATCATCGTGCCCCTCGGCACGAACTATCAATCCCTCCCGCAGGAGGAGATTCACAATTTGATGCAGACCATCGCCCGTGAAGACATGGTCGACGTGTATGCGCTGGACAGCGGTTTCACCTCCGGACACAACCTGGGCAGCGCCAATTTCCTGACGGCACGTCTGCCGCAAGTGGCCGTGATCGGCAGTTATGAAGCAGCGTCCGTGGCCGTCGGCGACCTGTGGCACCTGATGGACCAGCATTATCTGATTCCCCTGAGCATTCTGCCCTCCGAGGGGATCGCCGGACTCGATTTGGACCGCTACAACGTCCTCTTCGTGACGGCCGCCCACAACTCCCTGAGCGCGTCCGCCGTCGCGAAAGTCCGTTCCTGGGTGGAGCGGGGCGGCACCCTGGTCACGCTGGAACAGGGCCATCAGTTCCTCCGCAGGATGGGGCTGGATGGCCTGAAGACCAAGTCGCAGAAACTTGACACGGACATCCCGTATTCGCAGGTCGCGACCGCGACGCGTGCGCAAAGCATCCCGGGCGTCATCCTCGAAGCCGGCATCGATCCGTCCCACCCGCTCTGCTGGGGCTACAAGGAGGAGCGCCTGCCCGTGTTCAAGAACAACACAATCATGTTCGAACCGCTGGAGAACCGCCTGCGGACGCCGCTCATCCACTCCAAAGAGGTCCTGCTTTCCGGCAACATGCTGCCGCGCCTGCAGACTATGCTGGCCGACACGCCGGTCGCCGTAATCACGGCGCTCGGCTCAGGCCGCGTGATCAGCTTCTCGATAGACCCGAGTTTCCGCGCCGTGTGGTACGGAACTTCGAAACTGACGGCGAATGCCATCTTCTGGCCTGAAATGATCAGCGCGGCGACATTGCGATAGCGCCCGAACGGTCCGCACACCAGGCGAAAGCCCTGGCCACGCGTCCTTCGCTGTCGCTGAAATGGTTGCCGTGCTCCCAGACAAGGGTACAATGCGATACTCCCAGTTGCTCCTGCAACAGGGAGTATTGTGTTCTCAAACAATCTCCAACTCGCGCAATCGCCTGATTCTTAACGAGTTCTTCCCGGTCTCCAAGACTCAGGTAGACATCGTCGGCCAGGGGAACATGCTTTCGGGCAAACGGAATCCAATCCCGGATCCAGACCGAGGGTGAAGCCGCTGCGATGGCACTGAAACGGTCCGTTTGGGCCGATGCCCACAGTGCGAACAAAGCCCCCAGAGAATAAGCTCCCAGAATGACGGGAAGGATGCCGAAACGTTTTTCCAGCACCGGAACCAACGACAGAAGAATGTAGTCCAGCATTTCCTGACCGTGTCTTCCCGCCTCCGGATCCCGGGATATATTCCCATCCGGCCACGGCATCAAATCCACGAGCCAGTTCTCCACTTCGACCGCCGCCAGGGCGAAAGGAACCGCCGTCAGCGATGCAATCCGATCAGCCTCCGCCTCCAGGCGCGGCAGCTCATTTCTTTCCGCAAGCTGGATCAGCAGGCATCCGGGACTGTCCGTCCCGAAGATGCGGCACGCTTTGCCGTCTATCAAAACCCTTTCCATCCTGAATCGCAGCGTTCTTATTTCTCCCGGACGGCTTTGCCGCTCATGTGCTCGATGGTGAACGCCAGGATCTCCGCCTTGGGGCCGTTGCGGAGGATGTCCGAAGACAAATCATAGGACGACGGGAAGTATTTCTGCCCGAGGGAACGCAGCCGGCTGTTTCGTTCGTCCGGATCGGAGAGGATCTTGACGCGGCCGAAGCAGATCACGCTTTTGACGTGATACCACCACTCCCCCGGCTCCTTCTCCGGCTCATCCAGCACCGTAAAACAGGCTTTGTCACAGGCGCGGATGGCATCCAGTTTATGCCCCTCGGTAGCACAATGGAAATAGAGCCGGCCCGCTTCATAGACAAAATTGATGGGAACGGCATAGGGATAGCCGCCATCGCCGATGACGGAGAAAAAACCCCGATAGGCATTCTCCAGGATACGGATACACTCTTCTGCCGGAAGGGCTTGCTTGAAGCGGCGCATTGGCCGGAAGGGAAACTGTTCACTCATGGGACTTATCTTATTTGAACAAAAGTACACAAAAAAGAGATTGCGATATCAGAAAAAAGAGTAAATTGGTACTTCTTTTTCAAAAACGTGTACTGATGTTGTTACAGATCCTGACCCTGCTCGGTTCTTTGGCCATGTTCCTGTATGGAATGTCCTTGATGAGCGGCGGTTTACAAAAGATGGCCGGAAACCGCCTGCGGATTTTCATGGCCAAAATGACATCGAACAATTTCAAATGCATTCTGACCGGTATCGTGGTGACCGCCATGGTGCAGAGTTCGACGGCGACCACGCTGCTCATCGTGAGTTTCGTCAATGCCGGTCTGCTCGTCCTGGGCCGGGCCATCGCCGTGATCATGGGCGCCAATATCGGTACGACGGTGACTGCCTGGATCTTCGCCTTAAGTTTCGGCGGCGGGAGCTGGAGCATCGCCACCATCGCCATCCCGTTGATGTTCTTCGCCTTTATCGCCTTGAGCATCAAGAAATACGCGAACCTGGGAGAATTCCTGATGGGCTTCGCACTCTTGTTCCTGGGCCTGTCCATCTTGAAGGAAACATCCACCGTGCTGCTCGACAACGACGGCGTACGAACGTTCCTCTCCACTCTGTCCGGCTACGGCATCTGGAGTATTTTCCTGTTCATGCTGGCGGGCGCGATAATCACCCTGATGCTGCAGAGTTCCGCCACGGCTACTGCCATCACGATGTTGCTCGTGGCCCAGGGCTACATCCCTTTTACGATGGCGACGGCCATGGTGCTGGGAAGCAACCTGGGCACCACGGTGACCTCCAATATCGCCGCAGCGGTGGCGAACCAGAGCGCCAAACGTACGGCGCGGGCCCACTTCCTGTTCAACTTGTTCGGTGTCATCCTGACGCTGATCTTCTTCAAGCCCTTCATCAAACTGGTCGGCCTGACCGTGGAAGCGCTGGGCTTCCCGAATCCCGTCCTGGTCAATTTCTCCGAGGCCGACCCCGCCACGCAGGAATCCCTGGTGGCATCGCTGCCCTACAGTGTCGCCGTCCTCCATACGGTCTTCAACGTCATCACGACCCTCATCCTCGTCTGGTTCATCCCGCAACTCGTCAAGATGGTGACTCTGATGGTCCCGAACAAGGGAGAAGAGAAAGAAACCTACCGCTTGAAATACATCGGAATCGGCAATATCGCGACGGGCGACCTGGCCCTCAACAGTGCCAAAATGGAGGTGGCGGAATTCGGCAAACTCTGCCGCAGGGACCTGGGTTACATCCGGGCCGCCATCAATGCCGGTACGCAGGACGCATTCGATGAAGCGGATAAGAAACTGATTCATTACGAAGAGATTACCGACAATGTCGAGCGGGAGATCGCCACGTATCTCCGCGAAGTCTCCAAGAACGAATTGAGTATCGGCGGTCTTGCGCGCATTCGCGAGTTCTACCGGGTCATCGGCGAGATGGAGTCTCTGGGCGACAGCGGCGAGACGATCGGCAAGATCCTCGCGCGCGTTTGGGAGCACGTTTGCCGCTTCACCGATCAAATGCTCGAGCGGCTGAACCACCTGCTCGATCTCTTGGATGCGGCTTATGCCGCGATGGACTATAATCTCTCGACCCCGTTGGTCGAACTCACGGACATCCGCAATGCGGAAGAGGCGGAAGCCGCCATCAACGCATACCGGGACACCCTGCGGAATGAGCACCTGACCAATATCGAGAAAGCGTCATATCCCTATGAGACAGGCTCATTCTATATGGACGTGGTCAACTGCCTGGAGAAAATGGGAGACTTCATCATCAACATCTCCCAAAGCGTCTATGGCGCCAAGACGGTATAATGAGCCAAAAGCGTATTCTGCACTTCAACGGTACCTGGAGAAGTTACCAGCAAAGAATCCTGGATGACCTGGATTTCCACCTGCGTGACGAGAAACTCCATATCGTTGCGGCTCCCGGAGCCGGAAAGACGACCCTGGGCATCGAAGTCATCTCCCGGCTGAGCCGTCCGGCGCTGGTCCTCTGCCCGACGAACACCATCAAGAATCAATGGCGGGAGCGTATTCTTTCCTCCTTCCTCCAGGAGCAAGACTACGGGATCGTGTCCACCGAAATACGCCGTCCGGGGTATATCACCGTCATCACCTATCAGGCCCTGCTCTCCGCGTTTTGCGGCACTGATGAGACCCAGCCGGACAATCGTCCGGAAGAGGAGGAAGGGTCGGAAAAAGCGTATTCCATCACCACTTCCGGCAGGTTCAGGCAGGAGAAGGCCGACGAAGTGATCGACATCCTCCGGGCGGCCGGAATCTCCCTGCTCTGTTTTGACGAAGCTCATCATCTGCGGAAAGAATGGTGGAAAGCGTTGACCTATCTGAACGAGCACCTGCAGCCCGAACAGACCCTCGCCCTCACCGCTACCCCGCCCTATGATGCGGATCTCAATGAATGGAAGCGCTACCAGGCACTCTGCGGCGACATCGACGAGGTCATCTCCATCCCGGAATTGGTGAAGAACGGGGATCTGTGCCCGCACCAGGATTTCATCCATTTCTCCCAGTTGCACCAGCACGAACGGGAACTGCTGGAGAAGCACCGGCGGAACACGGGCCTGCTGCTGGAGCAGTTGAAGAAAGACACGGCCCTGCAGGGCCTTCTGGCGGGCCTGCCCACCCTTCAGGCAGCCGAGTCCGATATCGAGCGAATCCTGGACCAACCGGAATTCTATGTATCCATCGCATCCTTCTTGAACGACCGCGGCTATCAGATCCCCGTCCGCTTCCTCGCGTTGTTCGAAGCCTCCCCGCGGACGCTGCCCCGCTTCGACGGCAAGCAGGCGGCCATCTTCCTGAACGGCTTCTTCCTCACGGAGGACGCGGAATGGAAGCCCCTGGAAGCCATCCGGGACGCGTATTACAACCAGGCCCGGAGAATGGGGCTGACCGACGGGAAACGGATTGTCCTGGACGGGAATGAGAAGTATTGCAAGCAGATTGCCGGCAGCATCGGAAAACTGGATTCCATCGTCAGCATCGTCGATCTGGAGAGCAGATTGTTGCGGGAAGATCTCCGGATGGTCATCCTCGCCGATTACATCCGGATGGACGATCTGGCCTGCTCCTCTTTGGGCGTGGTGCCGATCTGGCGGAAACTGAAAGATGCTTTCAAGGGAAGGATCTCCCTGGGGGTCCTCTGCGGATCGCTCATCCTGTTGCCGCAGGAAGTCCGGGGAAAGTTGCAGCAACTGATTTGCGAGAACGGCATCGCCGAGGATGCCATCACCCTGGAGCGCTTCGACAAGCAGGAAGACTTCATCCGGATCGTCCCGAAAGAGGGCATCCGGAACCATATCGTACGCCTGGTGACCGATATGTTCAACGCCGGTGATCTGACGGTGCTCGTGGGCACGCAGGCCCTGCTGGGAGAAGGTTGGGACGCCCCTTCCATCAATTCCCTGATCCTCTCGAGTACGGTCAGTTCCTATATGCTCTCGAACCAGATGCGGGGGCGGGCCATCCGGGTGGACAGACATCATCCGGACAAGGTGTCCAACATCTGGCACCTCGCCACGGTCGATGCGCAATCCGGGGCCTATTCCTATGATCTTCAACAGCTTGCTTCCCGGTTCGAAGGATTCGAGGCCCCGTCCTATCATGGGCGGCACGAGATCGTTTCCGGGATAGAAAGGGTGCTGGATCCCAATCCGCTTGGCGGTGTCCCCTCCACCAATCTCGCCATCGCGCGGGATCGGGAACTGACCCGGAAATGGTGGAAAGATGCGCTGTATCTGGGCTATACAAACAAACTTTCGACCGGGGTACAGGCCCAGGGCACGAGCGTGCGCTCGCTGCGATATACCAGCTATCTGTACTACGTCATGCTCATCCTGTCCGTCGTCCCCTTCCTGTCCCAGATGCCGGCCCCGATCCCGCTGATCGGAGTCGTGGTCATCCTCGTGCTCCTGACCATCCTGCTCGTGCGTTTCCTCCGGACGGGCACCATCGCCGGGGTCATGAAACAGATTGCCATCGTCATTTTGGAGACGCTCGCCGCCCAGGGGCTCATCAAGACCTCGCTCAAGCAGGCCGGACTGAAAATCACCGATGAGCAGGGCTTGATGTTTGTGAGCTGCACGAATCTTCCCGCCGAAGAGAACAATCTCTTCATCCAGGCCCTGCAAGAATTCCTGGAGCCGGTGGACAATCCCAGATATCTGCTCATCCGGAACAGCAGCTTCCTGAAAAAGATCCGGCAGAAAGACTATTTCTCCATCCCTTCTGCCATCTCCACCAACAAACGCAACATCGATACGTTCCAGAAGCTGTGGAACAAATATATCGGGAAGTGCGAGATCGTCTATACCCGAAGCGCCGAAGGCCGGAAACTCCTGCTGAAAGCACGCAAGCGCGCCTTCTCCGCCACCAAACTGAAGGCCTCCAAGCGCCTGTCCAAATGGCAATAAGCAGGACCGGGAGAGAATGATTATTTCATCGCTTTCGGCGTCGGGACGCGCACCTGGGAAGGAGAATACCCGGTAGCCCGGCCGAAGACGGAGAAGTCCAGAATGCTCAGCGGACTGTTCTTGGGCCAGTCGAGCATCGTCAGGCGGACATAGCGGCACTCCACGGGATCGATCTCGTCGAAAACCACATTCCTGGGGACATTGTTGCCGGAACGGTCGAGTACGGTGCTATATTCCTTGCCATCCATCGAGACCTCGATCTTGTATTTGTAAACCGGAGCCGCGGCTGCACCGCCGAATCCCCTGCCGCCACCGCCGAAGAGCAGGCGGGAGCCGTCGATCCGGAAGGTCTGCACCCGGTCGCGGTCGACCGCCGGAGACAGGCTGATGGTCAGCACCGGATTTATGTCGTCATCGGCCGGCTCCCACCAGGTCGCCGTCGAATTGTCGAGCGCATACTCGGGCCCTCTTCCGGGCTTGGAACTCGAAGCGACCTTGGCCGCCCCGGGGAACCCCTGCCCCGTGCTCATCGTCGTCTTGCCGACGGAGACGATCAGCGAACCGGAATCTCCCTTGGCCGGATCTTTCACCACGCCGGGCGCCCACTGGGGCGTGTCGGTGACATTGCAGACCAGGTTGCCGTCTCTGTCGACCGTGACGCGGTCCATGCCGATGCGGCGTCCGCCGCTGCGCAGCACGATTGTATAGAACTGCCAGATATTGCCGTCGGGTCCCGTCACCATGCTTCCGTGCGCCGGGCCGGTCACGATTCCGTCCGTGCGGCGAAGCAGCGGGTTGTTCGAGGCATACTCGTAGGGGCCCTGGACATTCTTGGATTTATAGTAGCCTTCGGCATAGGTCCGCCACTGCGTGCCGGAGGCCGAGTACTGGAGATAATAGGTTCCGTTATGCTTGTAAATCCACGGGCCTTCTATCCAGGCGACATCGGGAAACTCGTTCATCTCGCCCTGGCGCTCCCAGACGTGGTCGGGGTTGAAGCTGAAATGATGCGTCACGGGGCCGACGAACTGCGTGATGTCCTTGGGGTCCAGCTTGACGGAATAGATGCCGCTGATGGCCATTCCCGGCCAGAAGAGGTAGGGCTGATTGTTCTCGTCCACATAGATATGCGGGTCGAATCCCTGGCTCCAGCCGTGCTCCAGGTCAGGTGTGCCTTTCCATTGTCCCAGAACCTCATAGGGCCCGAGCGGATTGTCGGCGACCCAGACATTGCTGCTGTTGCCGGTCATATAGAATTTTCCGTTGTACGGACATACATCCGGAGCAACGGGGACGCCGGCTACATAGTGATATTCCCAGTTGAGCATATCGGAAGAGACCCAGGCACCGCCACCGGTACAGAACATATAGTATTTGCCTTCCCACTGGAAGACGCTCACGTCTCCGGAGGCGCTTCCCCGCCCGATTTCCATCGGGAGCGGGTTGCAATAACGGGCATCTTTACCCAAGGTCTGGGCGTTGAGCAGTCCGGCCGAGAAGAGGAGCGCGGCGGCTGCCAGAAGGATAAACTTTTTCATAACCGTGTTATTAATTCGCATACACAAAGATAATCAATTGTGTAGCCGCATTACGTAAGTTTTTCAGTTTTTCGAAATCTTTTGTATTTTTACCCTACTAAAACACCATTACTTAAACCACTCTCACAATGAAAAAGACACTCTTGTCGATTTTGGCGCTTTCGGTCCTGTTCCCGGCCGTGAGCATCTTCGGCCAGAATTTCCAGGCGCTCCAGAAAAGGGACTGGGCCTATCTGACCCGCTATGCCGATCAGAACGCCAAACTCACGACGACGCCCAAGGTCGTCTTCATGGGCGATTCCATCACGGAACTCTGGGCGAGGCAGCGCCCTGATTTTTTCGCTCCGAACAATTATCTCGGACGCGGCATCGGCGGCCAGACGACCAGCGAAATGCTGGTGCGTTTCCGCCAGGACGTGATCGAACTCCACCCCGCGTATGTGGCCTTGATGGTCGGGACCAATGATGTCGCGGAGAACAACGGAATCATCTCCCTGGAGAATATGCTGGACAACATCATCTCCATGTGCGAACTGGCCAAAGTGAACCAGATCGAGGTTCTCCTCTGCTCGGTGACCCCGTGCAAGCAATACTCCTGGCGGAAGGAGGTCGATCCCCAGACCAAGATTCCCGCCTTCAACGCCTTGATGAAAGCCTATGCGGACCAGACCGAGGGCGTCACCTACGTGGACTACTTCTCGGCGCTCACTGACGGGAATGACGCCTGCAAGGCCGAATACACGGTGGACAATTGTCACCTCACCAACGCAGGATACGAAGTGATTGAAGCCATTATCCAACAATACATCAAATGAGCATGAAAAACTATTCCTGGATTGCAGGTGTCCTCTTCCTCCTCCTTGCCGCCTGCACGCAGAAGGCCCCGGTCGCCGGGGCGCCCGAGATTCCGGTCGCGCCCTATGCGGCTTTCGCCGAGGGCCTGATCAACGACATCACCCCCGAAGGCTGGGTCCGGGAGATCCTCCTCCGGCAGAAAAACGGCCTCACAGGGCATCCGGAAGCGATGTCTTACCCCTTCGACAGTTGCTGCTGGGCCGGCAATCTCGAGATGAGCAAGAACCCGCACTACTGGGGCTCCGACTGGTGGCGCTTCGAGCAATCCGCCTACTATGTGGACGGTTTCAGCCGGCTGGGCTACATTCTGGATGACGAAGAATTGATGTCCAAAGGCAAGGCCAACGTGGACTATGTACTGGACCACCCCCTCCCCCCGAAACCGGGCTATGTCTTCGACGAATCCAGCTACCGGGGCTTCGGCTTCGGTCCGGCCAGGGCCGCGCAGATCGAGAAGCGCAAAATCATCGCCGCCGCCGGCCGTCCCGAAGGCCGTCTCGGCCGCGAAGGCGACTCAATGGGCTGGCCTTTCGCCGTGTTCTTCCGGACGATGAAAACCTATTACGAGGCCACCGGGGATCCGCGCGTGCCTGTGGCGCTCGAGAAGAATTATCTCACCTACACCCCGGAAGAGCTCAGCGAGGGCCGTTATATCATCAATATCGAAGGCATCCTCTGGACTTATGCGCTGACCGGCAATCCCAAGCTCCTTGAACTGGCGGAGGCGGTCTGGGCCCTGGTCCCGAGCAACATGCAGCAATATCTGAGCGACCGGCCGATGGCGGGCCACGGCGTCACCGTGTGCGAGACCCTCAAGCTCCCGATGCTCCTCTACGCGTTCACGGGTAAGGAAATCTACAAGGAGGCCGCACTGAAGGGCGACCAGAAAATGGAAGACCTGAATATGCTCATCGACGGCATCATCTCCAGTTCGGAGGGACTCGCCGGCGTGGATCCCCTCGCCTCCCACGAGACCTGCGACATCTCCGACTACACCTGGACCATCGGGTATTTCCTGATGGTCACCGGGGATGCGACTTTCGCCGACCGCCTGGAGCGGGCCATCTTCAATGCCGGCTTCGGCGCCATCACCAAGGACTTCAAGGCTATGCAGTATTTCTCCTGCCCCAACCAGTTCCTCGCCACCGGCTCTTCCAACCACAACGACTACAAAAAAGCCAAGACCTGGATGGCCTACCGCTCCGCCCACGAAGTGGAGTGCTGCATCGGCAACATCCACAGATACTTCCCGAACTTTGCCTCCCGGATGTGGATGAAAGACAAGAAGGGTCAGCCTGTCGCGGCCCTCTACGGGCCTTCTTCCGTGGTATATGATCTCGGCGGGGGCGTCACGGTGAAAATCCAGGAGATCACCGATTATCCTTTCGAAGAGACCATCCGTTTCAAATTCACCTTCTACCAGGACGGAAAGATCTCGAAAGAGCCCCATCAGATGGATTTCACCTACCGCGTTCCCGGATGGTGCAAAGCCTCCGACAAGCAGGGTTTCCAGACCGTCAGCAAGAGCTGGAAGAGCGGCGAGACCCTCGATCTGACCTTCCCGATGGAGATCGAGTTCGTGAAGAACGCGGTGCAGGGTGAGAGCGTCGTCCTCGGCCCGCTGACTTTCACCTATGCCATCCCCGCGCATTGGGAAGTGGATACCAAGGTTTATGACTATCTGGCGGGCAAGGAGTCCAAGAATCCCGATTTCGTCAACTGGAACATCACGCCGGAAGGCAAATGGAACTATGCGATTCGCAATGCGGACCTGGACCAGGTCAAACTCATCAAGAGAAGTTCTCACGGCTTTCCCTTCGACCTCAAGAATGTCCCGTTGAAGATACGCATCCCCGTGGCAGGAGTCAAGGACTGGGAACTGGACGTCGTCCCGAGCAAGCCGTATGAAGGCGTACGCTTCACCCAGTGGACCGAAGAGCCGCTGTTCGACCAGGAGGGCAATCCCGCCGAGAACGGCAATTTCGTTCGCTTCAACGGAGAACTCGTCCCGCTGATGCGGGCCGGCGCCATGAAATATTATGTCAATCCGGACGGCAATTTCGGCCGGGTCCGCGACGCTTACAACGAGTTGTTCGAGAAGGACGGGAAATGGTATTGCAGCTGGGAGATGGATGATGCCTACATCACGCCCCCGCTCCCGAAGACGGTCGTCCCCGAAGAAGGCAGCGAGCGCTTCATCGAGCTCGTCCCCTACGGCGCCTCGACCATCCGGCTCACGGTATTCCCGGAGATCTGATCAGAAATTCCACTTGACGCCTAGCAGGAACAGGCGCCTGTTCTCACGGGCGACATCCACCCAAAGCTCTTTCCCGTCTTCGGACCGGAAGGAGCTTTGTCTGGCATTGTCCAGCAGATCGCGTCCGTCCAGATAGAGGGTGAAGTTGCGGAACTTCTTCTGGATATGGGCGTTGAGTTCCCAGTACTCATTGAAACTGGTGAAGAAGGTCGCAACCTTGCTCTGGTATTTGGCATTGGCCCCCAAGCTCCAACCCTTGCCCAAAAGGGCTTCGGCATCGGCCGTCACGCGCCAGTCCGAGGCATTCTTGACGGTCTTGTCTTTCTTGGCGGTGCGGCGTGTCTTATTGAGCTCCACACCCACGCCCGCCTTGAGTATTTTCCCTTCCCAGCCGAGACGGTGGGCGGTTCCGAAAGCCCAGCTGTCATCAGAATTGACCCAGCTGAACACCTTATACAACCGGCCTTCAATCTCTTCATTGGACCAGGTCTGGTCGATCTCGTTGATCCGCCGAGAGATCCAACTGGCCGGACCACTGGGCCCGGAGCGGAAAGGCGGCCAGGGTGAGCAGCAATGTGGCTATGATTCTAAGCTTACCGGACAGCAGGGTCATGTCAAAAAATATCGCGATTATTCCCCGGATTCGCAATTCCTTTGACTTTCCCGGCGGATTTCCTAACTTTGAATGTTGACTATCCCGTCCTCAGATGCCGCGCCGCCCGCATATCATCCCTGCGCTCCTGCTCTTCGGCTTGTTGTCGTCGATGCACGGAACGGGTGCCGCCGTCACGCTCCGGACGAACAAACCGCTCATTCCTATGCATTCAGACAGCCGACCCGTGAGAAAACCCGCCGTCGCCGGGTCTTTCTATCCCGCATCCGCAAAAGAAATCAAGGCCCTGACCGCCCCCTGGCTGCACCCGGAGAGCGGCCCGGCACCCCAGGCGCTCATCGTCCCCCACGCTGGCTATGTATTCAGCGGCGAGGTTGCGGCGGCCGCCTACAGCCGCATCCCCCGGAACCACCCCTACAAACGGATCTTCCTGCTCGGGCCGAGCCACCGGGTCGGATTCCCCGGAGCGAGCGTGGACACGCTTTACAGCAGTACCGAAACACCCCTGGGGCGGGTCCCGATCGATGTTTCCCTCGGCAAGGAACTCATCCGGACCGGCGCATTCACCTGCAGGAATGACGCCCACGACCGGGAACATTGCCTGGAAGTCCAGCTGCCTTTGCTGCAGCAGCTATTCGAGGAAGTCCCGCCGATCGTCCCGATCGTGATCGGAACCCAGCGCCTGGGCCTGCTGGAAAAAATGGCCGAGGCCCTGGACCCGTATTTCAATCCCGATAACCTCTTCATCATCAGTTCGGACTTCTCCCACTACCCCTCCTACGAAGACGCCAGGGCTTCCGACCTGGCACTCGCGGACGCCATCACTTCCGGCGGGCTGGAAGACTTCCTGGAAGCCCTCTCGGAGATCGGGCGGAAGGATTATGTCGGACAGGATACCGCGGCCTGCGGCGCCTGCGCCATCGCCGTGCTGCTCTGCATGATGGATGACCAGGGGCGGGGCCGTTTCTCGGTCGAGCACCGGATGTACCGCAACTCGGGCGACTCTCCCTATGGCGACAAAGACCGCGTGGTGGGTTACAATGCCCTCGTCGTCACGCGCCGCGAGCCCCGGGTAGCGACGGAAGAGCATCTTTTCCATTTCTCGGAAGAGGAAAAGGCGGCTATGACAGCCACCGCCCGCGCCGCAATCTATTCTGCGCTCGGACTGCCCTTCGACGGGGACGACACCCCGGCCGGAATCCTCAAAGAGAAGGGATACGGCGCTTTCGTGACCCTACACCTGAACGGACGCCTGCGCGGTTGCATCGGCCGCTTCACATCCCCGTCGACCCTGCACGCCACCATCCGGGAAATGGCCCGGAGCGCCGCTTTCTCCGATCCGCGCTTCCCCGCCCTCTCCAAAAAGGAAGCACCCGCGGTGGAAATCGAGGTCTCCGTGCTCTCCCCGCTGAAGCGGATCCGGTCCGTGGATGAATTCAAACTCGGCCGGGACGGGATCTATATGATCAAAGGCTCCAGCCACGGGACCTTCCTGCCGCAGGTGGCTGAAGAGACCGGCTGGAATACGGAAGAATTCCTCGGACACTGTGCCCGGGACAAGGCCGGAATCGGTTGGAACGGCTGGAAGGATGCCGAACTCTATACCTATCAGACCGAGGTGGTGAAAGAGTCGGAACGATGAAAGAAGCCCGGTTCTACACAACCCTGGAGGACGGGGTCGAATGCCGGCTCTGCCCCCATCATTGCCGGATCCGGGAGGGCGGAAGAGGCCTTTGCCGCAGCCGCGAATGCCAGGACGGCAAACTCTACGCCCTTTCCTACGGACGACCGTGCGCGCTGGCCATCGATCCTGTCGAGAAGAAACCCCTGTATCATTTCCTCCCGGGGACGCAGTGCCTGTCCCTGAGCTGCACGGGCTGCAACCTCTCGTGCCGCTGGTGCCAGAACAGCGACATCTCGCAGGTCGCCCCCGAAGAGGCCGACAACTACCGGCTGTCCCCGGAAGAAGTAGTTGATCTCTGCCTGCGGCGCGGTCTTCCGTCCATCGCCTATACCTACACCGAGCCGCTCACCTGGTGGGAATATCTGTCCGACATCGCCGTCCTTGCCCGCGGAAAAGGCCTGAAAAACATCCTCGTCTCGGCTGGATTCGTGGAGAAGAAGCCGCTGCAGGAGCTTCTTCCGTTGCTTGATGCCGCTAATATCGATATCAAGGCCCTGGACGATGGATTCTATCACCGATATTGCGGCGCAGCCCTGGCTCCGGTTCTGGAGAACATTCTGGAAATGAAGGCGGCCGGGGTCCACGTCGAGATCACCAACCTGCTCGTAACCTCACTGAACGACTCGGAGCAGCAGGTGGACGCACTCTGCAGATGGATGGTGGATAACGGCCTTCAGGACGTGCCCCTGCACCTGAGCCGCTATTTCCCCCGATACAAGATGTCGGAGCCGGGACCTACCCCGAAAGCGACGCTGCTCCGCGCCCGGCAGACCGCCCTTGACGCCGGGGTGAAGAATGTCTATCTGGGGAACGTGTAACGAACTCCCCCGTCATCTCGGACAAACTCCGGGGCTTTTTCAAAGCTGTCCGTTCGAGCGACCGTTCAGCCTTTTTCTCCCAGCACGCACCAGCGGATGACGGGAATCCGCCGGATGAGTTCATACAGCAACGGCGATAGGACGAATACGGCCACCGTCAGAATCAGGTACATCGACACCGGCGGTAGCTGGGTATAGGTTTTCATCATATAGCCGAAGCTGGCGACGACGAGGTAATGGACGATGTAGAGTCCGAAACTGCTCTTCGTCATATAGCCAGCGAACTTGCCGGTAAAGTCAAACTTCGCCTTGAACCAGGCCATCATCGCCAGGCACATCAGCCAGCCGTAGAGGCAGTTCAAGGGACTGCCCAGATAACTCGGGGTGGTATTGTCCTGGCCGAAGGTGGTGACCACGAGCACCGCACCGGAGACGACGGCGCAGCCGAGCAGCGGGATCCAGACTTTTCCCAGTTTCTCCTGCACCTCCTCGTGTGAGAACACAAAGTAGCCCAGCAGGAAGAAAATCAGATAGAAAAGGGGCTTATACAGATTTAACAGGCCGTCCGGGCTCTCGGGACGCGGATTCTGGATCAGGGTCCGGGCACCGGCCCAGAAAAGGATGCCCAGCAAGATGATGGGCACGATTCCGGCCTTGCCGCACCAGTTCCAGCATTTATCCTGCTTGTCCAACGCCCGCACCAACAGCAACACCAGGGACAGGAGCCACAATACCTGGATGAACCAGAGCGGTCCGATGCCGCTGAAAGCCCAGAGCAGGTATTTGGCCACGCCCGGCATACCATCAAGCGCTCCGCTCCTGGCCGCCACGACCGTGTTGAAATAGCCCACCATCCAGTGGAAAACCAGCAGGCCGATGGTTCCGGGGACCAGCAGTTTGCGCGTACGGGCCTTGAACCACTCCCGGGCAGGATGTTTCTCCAGGGCATAGCGGGCACTGATGCCTGCGAGGAGGAAAAGCAGGGGCATGAACCAGGGATAGAGGATGTACATCACCACGTCCTGGTATTGCGGCCCGTCACCGAAGCCGCCGATGCCGCCGAAAACGCCTTTGTTGTTGTAGAAATAGATTACGTGGTAGAACAGTACCAGGAGCACCGTCACCCAGCGGAGATTGTCCAGCCAATGTTTTCTCATGTTGCCAGGTTATTTCTCGAAATATAATGCAAGATAGGAACACTTCGCCATTTTTACAAGTTTCCGGGACAGATGGCGTGGGAATCATTTATTTGGTGTATCTTTGAAATAGGAAACGAAGCACGATGCCGATATACCGCACCCAAGAAGAAGCCCTCCCGCCCGTCGTCCGCGACCCGGAATCGATGCTGGAGCTGATCCGGCAATACCGGATCGTACCCTTCTTCTCCAATCCCATTCCCGGCTATTCCATCGAAGAACATACGCCTCTGGACTGCTGGTTCACCGATGACGTTCTCGGCCCCTGGGACTGGAAAATCGACTGCGTGCAGAGCGGCGAGATCGCCTATGGGAAATTCCTCTGGGGCGGAAAAGCCGCCTTCGCGACGGTGGATGCATACCGGGAACTGATGAACTGGCGGCGCTCCAAAGCCGCCTATGCCCCTACGGCAGCGCAGCAGCGCATCCTGGACTTCGTGGAGGAGAACGGGTCCGTAACCGTCTCGGATGTGCGTAGGCTGCTGGGAATCAAGAAATCCGCCGCTGACGCCCTGCTCGGCAAACTCCAGATGCAGGCCCGCATCCTCACCGGCGATATCACACGGGTGTACCGCGGGCCGGAACTCAGCTATGCCGGCTGGCAGCGGAGCACCTTCTGCACTCCGGAATCCTTGTTCGAGGAGCTGGACTTCCCTTTCCCGGGGTTCAAACCGCGCACGCTCAAATCCGCGCTGACGCCGGACGAATCGTTCGCTTTCGTGAAGGATTGCGTGCGGGCGGTGTGCGGGGATGTGCCCGACCGGCTCCTGTACAAAATGCTCGCTTGAAAAAACACACACGATAAAATGAAAGCTAAAAAAACCTGGACCATCGTTCTTGCCATCGTGCTGGCCATCCTGCTGGGCGGCTGCATCTACCTGGACAGCTTGATGCCCATCATTACGGGCTATGCCGCCAAGAACCTCGCTTCGGCCGTTTTCGTATCCGGCCGGGAGCAGGCCGATGTCGAGGCGCTCGACCTGAATTTCTCGTTTATCAAATTCAATCACAACCGCGTGGACTATGACGCCAAGACGGTCACGAGCCGCTTCCTCTGGCGCAAAGCCACGGCTGTCTGCCGAGACGGCTACGGCGTCACCCTGCTCCGCGGGAAGAAAGCGGCAGAGCTGGCAGCGGAGAAGTATCCGCTTCCTGAGATGCCGGCCCTGGACGATCCGCTGGCGGCGGGCGATTCCGCCCTCGTGGCCCGGCTCGAACCCATCGCCCGGGCTTTCGTGGACGAGCAGGCCTACAACGGCACCCCTTTCGCTTTCGTGGTCCTGCACCGGGGTACGGTTGCGGCCGAGCGTTATCGTGCCGGCATCACCGCGGAGATGCCCCTGCTCAGCTGGAGTATGGCGAAAAGCGTCACCAACGCCCTTGTGGGCATCATGGCCGGAGACGGCCTGGTGGACATCAACGCGCCGATGGACATCCCCGAATGGCAGGATGATGCACGCAAAGAGATCACCCTGAACGATCTGATGCAGATGCAGAGCGGCCTGGAATGGAACGAGGACTACGGCAACCGCTCCGATGTCAACCTGATGCTGCACCGGGAGAAGGATATGGGCCTGTTCGCCCTCTCGAAACCGCTCCTCTACAAACCCGGCACCCACTGGTACTACTCCAGCGGCAGCAGCAATATCGTTATGCGCTATCTGCGCAGCCGCTTCGCCTCCGACACCGAATTCCTCCGCTACCTGCGCGAGCGCCTGTTCACCCCGCTGAGCATCTGCCACGCGCGTTTCGAGCCCGACCTGAGCGGAACGCCGGTCGGTTCGTCCTACCTCTATATGACCGCACGCGACTTCGCCCGGTTCGGCGAACTGTTCCTCGAGGACGGCTGCGTGGGCGGGGAACGGATCCTGCCTGAAGGCTGGGTGGATTACACGGTCACGCCGGCCTCCGACAGCCAGGGAGAATACGGTGCCTTCTTCTGGCTCAACCGCGGCGGAAGATGTCCCGACGTCCCTGCGGATATGTTCTCCTGCAACGGTCACGACGGACAGCAGATCTACATCATCCCCTCGAAAAATCTGGTGGTGGTCATCCTGGGCTACTCCCCCAAACCCGACCACGTCATCGACTTCAACGCCCTCCTCCGCGACATCATCGCCGCACTCTAAACCCCTCCCGGCTCCGAGCCGGCAGGCAGACAGGACTCCCGCGGCCTGCCCGTGGGGAGCAGAAAAGCGGGTGACTGACCGGTCCGCCGACCGCGCAGTCACCCGCTTTTCATATTTGCTATGCATTACCAGGGGCTATAAGGGTTTTTATAGCCTTCATAGGGGAGATCTTCAGAAGCGTGAAATATTATTTTGGAAATACGATTATTCTCTATCTTGAATGTGATGAAATAATACTCCTTTTGATATGCAACATACCATTCTCCGGCACTATTCATACGTTTCAACGCATTCCCCGGGTCGTTCCGTCCGTATTTTGATTTGGCGAAGTCAAATGACTTCAATTTGGAAACCGGATCTCCAACTTTGAAGCCACCGGGAACATAATCCGAAAGAATACAGAACTCCGGAGAAGAAGTAATAAAACGAGAGATTTCGCCAGAATCTTTATAAATCTCGATAACGGTGTTTTTATACCGCAAAAAATCTAACTCCGGGAGCCACTCTGAATCATCTGGGACTTTCGGATCAGGTATTCCAAGTATTTCAATGATTCTATCCCGTCCAATCCAGTTAAAAACTTTGATGTCCCGCTGCGCAAAGCAAGGAATTATTGTAATCAAACAAATAATAATTGTAATTATTCTTTTCATATTGCTTCTCTATTGTGTTTTAATCGCATCTAACATCGACGATTACTCCCTGGTTATCATTAATCTCCTTTTTTGTGTTTCCAAGAATCGTTCCATTGATATAGTCCCCGGGATCAACCGTCACGCCATTCTTCTTAATTGTTAAATGGACATGTTTATTGGGGACGTTGTAAGCATTTCCAGAGCGACCAGAATAACCTATAAGATCTCCTGCATATACAAGGTCACCATTTTGAAAGCGTTCCCCTGTTCGCGGGTTGATAGCAATAGCATTTCCTGATTGAAGATGACCATACAAAACGGACATAGACTCTCCATCATATTCTGTAAAAAGGGTGATTTGATTTCCTAAGGGATGATCATCATCTTCTTCATCGGGAATATCTGAAACAATCGTACCTATTTTCCCAGAAAACATTGCGTACACTGGAGTCCCTACTTCAGCAAGTAAATCTATACCAGAATGGTATTTCTTCTTACCTTGCTTATCTATCCGTGTGTACCCGTAAGTTCCCCCGTAATACCCTAATGCCGTTGCAGCGACTGACATACTCCGGAGTGGATTCATAATTCCCCGAACATTATCTTTGCAAGGAGGGGCGTCGTTGAAGTAAGCCGTGGCCTTAGTGTCCTTGTCTATGCGGATATCCAGTTCCATTTCCTTATAATCGGCCAAATCCCCTGTCCAGTGGGAGAACCAGGCGCTTAGCCCAAAATGCGGATTACCTACATACACAGGACGAACTGATATTCGGGTGCCATAAGCATATGACCCGGTGCCATAATACTGTACAAGATCCGGCACATTCGTGCTCAAGGATACGAAATACTCTTTTTCTCTCCAATGTGGTCTGTCTGAACTACCTCCGTTGTCATTCGCGTTCCCTCCCCCATCCGATCCGTCACCGGTCTCAATCGGACCGCCACCGTCAGACAATATAAACTCCATCTCCGAACGCATCCATTCTTCCAGGAGCCGCTCGTAGTATTGTTGATAGCTGTCCTCTATATAGGCTGGATCGATGACCGCTTCTATTGCTATATCTCCTTCTTTTTGCTCTTGCCTGGCTTTCGTAGCCGGGATACTCGTGTAAAGGGTGATGTAGTGCAGTTCTTCGTGTTCGCCCGACGCCAGTTCCTCCGGCGTCAGCAGCTGAGCATTCCGGATCAAGCCGTCGGAATACATGGTCGCGTTGATCAACTTGCCCTGGATCGAGGACAGGAGCACCACGCCAGTATAGTTCGGCTTGTCCAGATAGTCGAACTCCGGATTGTCCCGATAGTACGACGCGTCCGTGATCATCGTGACGACGTACCGCAGACGGAGATCATCGGCATGCATCTCCATATAGAACTTCTTGACCACAGTGGCAGAGGCCAGGTCCGGGAACTCCTCCTCGCTAATGCCGGCGAGAAGGTTCTCCTTGTTCTGAAGGAAGGGAACCTGGATGAAAAACTGATCTTCGAACGGACAGGTTATCATGCCGTCCCGGTCGAGCAGTTCCTCTAACGGGACGGACTCTTCCGTTTGGGCATCAGCTTCTCCGGCACGGGTCACCGGCGGGTGCGGGGTCAAATTGTACTCCGAGAGGTTGGCGAAAAGAGGAACCTGGGACACAGGGATGAGCGTTTCCGACAGATTCTTTGCAACAAACTGTTTGTCAGTCAGTTGAGGATCATTAAGGGGCGGGTGAAAAAGCAACCTTCTGGCACGATGCCAGCAGGAAGACGGACGCCGCAAGGGCGAAAGGTATTAGTTTGTGGTGCATAATACGGTGATTATGGGGTTGCCAAAACAATCATTTCAAATCACTTGCCTTCCGCAATATAGCACAAATATTTGTTTCCGGGAGCAGGGACACGTCATTTTGCTCCAGGAAAGCGTAATTTTCGTTCGCCAGGAGCGCTGGACCCTCTCTCCGCTCCGGGCCGGACGCCCCGGCACCTCCGGGCGTTTGAAACGTCCCTATAACTGTCAGGTTACGTGCGTTTTAGGCCTTATTCGATGGAGACGTCCCAAATTTCAGGACGTCTCGTACGCCCAGCCCTCATCCAAGGCCCTTTCCGCCCAAAAGCGGCGGCAGGGGCAGCCCGCCGCTACACCTTTGAAGCCTCTTGGTTCCCGAGACGTCCCTAAAATCATGAGGTTACGGGAGTTTAAGGCCTTTTTCTCCCGAGACGTCCTAGTTTCAAGGACGTCTCGGGAGGTCTGGGACACCCCTGCTGGCAGACCGGCCTCCCGCGGCCTGCAGCGCGATCAGGAGGGCGGCGGTCAGCGGGGCCCGACGAGGGCGGCGTTGGGGCTGAGGAGGCGAAGCAAGAGGAAGTCCACTTTCTCTTGCATCGACGACGAAGACGCAGGACGGCGTCTGTCTGACGACGGTTAGACGGCTCCGGGGGAGACGGCTAAAACGGAGGAGTCAGCCGTCCAGCAACCGAGGCGGAAAGCCCCGCCGCCGACCCGACGTCAGCGCGCAGGCCCGAGAGGCACGGTCTGCCCACCGGGAAAGAATGAGACGCAGAGGAGAGACAGTCTCCAAAAAATAATGAAGGCGACCGATTGGTCGCCTTCATTGTGTGTGAGCAGGGTCGGGGGCCTAGAAGGGCATCCGCTGAGCCTGCTGAGGCATTTCGCGGGACGGGATCTTGTTGGGATCGTTGGCTGCGCAGGCGGCCAGCCAGGCCACGATCGTCGCATCCAGCTTGAGGTCGGTCAGGGAAAGACGCTCGTAGGTATCCATGATGGTGTGGTAGGTACGGTTATACTCCAGCGCATCCTGGATGAACTGATAGGCGGGCAGACCGATTCTCGAGAAGTTCACGTGGTCCGTGGAGCCCGTGTTGCGCGGGGAAAGATAGTTGAAGCCGAGAGACTCGATGTACTTCTTCCAAGCCTCGAAGAACGGGAAAGCAGCGTCGTTGCGCTCCAGGTAGATGCCACGGAAACGGCCGGAACCATTGTCCATATTCAGGTAGAGGGCGAACTTGTCATAGCCGGGGAGCTTCTTGCCCTCCTTCTGGAGGAACTGCTCGGAGTAGCCGCGGGAGCCATAGAGACCCTGCTCCTCGCCACCCCACAGGGCCAGCCGGATGGTGCGCTTGGGCTTGAAACCGAGGGTCTTGAGGATACGCATCGCCTCGATCATCACGATGCAACCGGAGGCATTGTCAGCCGCACCGGTGCCGCCGTGCCAAGAGTCGAAGTGGCCGCCGAGGAGGACGATCTCGTCCTTGAGCTTCGGATCGGTGCCGGGGATCTCGGCGTAGACATTGTGGACCTCCTGGTCATTGGTGAACTTGTTGATCAGCTCGAGCTCCATCTCGACCTTCTGGCCGTTCTGGATCAGGCGGACCATACGGCCGTGATCTTCGATCGGCATCATGATCTCCGGAGTCGGTTCGGGATCGCCGACCTTGTAGCTGACGCCAGTGCCGCTGGGCACGTTGAAGGCGCCGCGGCCCGTGACGACGCAGAGCGGCTTCTCGGAAGCGAGCAGCTCGCGGGTGAGCTGCTGGAGCTCCATCTGGGCGGCACGATCCATCATCTGGCGGGGAGCCGCGTTACGCGGCGGGCCGGCCGGGTTGATGTTGGTGTTCGCACGGTTGTCGATGGTCAGACCCTGGAGCTGCTCCTCGGTGTAGCGGGTCGCCAGGGGGTTGAAGTTGATGTCGTAGGACTGGGTGGACGGCATCAGGAGGATGCGGCCGGCAATCTTGCCCTTATACTTCGCAATATCTTCCTTACTCTGGACATCGAAGACCACGCACTCGCCCTTGACGAGGCCCTTGGTGCTGCCGGACCAGGCCTTGGGGTTGACGGAGAAAGCGCAGTAGTAAGGAGTGGTCATCGCAGCGTAGGTCTTGACGACATCCCAACCGCCACGCGTGAATTCGATCGCGAACTCGGTACGCGGGTTGGAGAAGCCCAGCTCATTCAGTTTGGCGACGACGAGTTTCTCGGCACGACGCTTCTGCTGGGACGCAGTCAGACGCGAACCGAGCAGGTCGGTCATGTACTGGGAAATCTCTTCGATTTGGGAATTGTTCAAGCCCTCATCCTTGATGCGGGCCGCCAGCTCCGGGGACTCCGACACCTGAGCGTGCGCGAAGTTGCCTGCGAAAGCTGCGAGGAACAACGAGACAATAAGTAAACCTTTTTTCATTATACTATAAGATAAAACAAAAATATGCGCGCTTTGCGTCAAGTCAATCTGCGCCTATCTGACGCATTCAGCCTAACTAACGGTTACAAATATAGGAAATTATTTGAAAGATAACACTTATTTTTTATATTTGTTCTGACCCGAGAAAAGCCCCTAATTCACAACAATATGAAGAAGTACACCCACGCCTGGCTGGCCATGATGGCCATGAAACGCATCGAGACGGCTAAAATACCCGCCCGTCAGCAAGACGATGCCAAAGCCCTCATCACCTGGTTCAAAAACTACCGGGATTTCGTTCTCTCCGGTGCCTGGTACCCGGATTCCGTGTTCAAGGACATGTCCACCAGCCACATCGTCAAGTACGAGCCGGACACGAGCGCTCCGGAAGGAACGACGGTGTCCTTCCGGGTGATGCCCCCGACCCTGCAGCTATATCAGTATGGCCTGAAGTCCGACATGTACGGAAAACCGTTCCTCCTCAACAAGCGCCACAACATCTGCGACCGCTGCGAGTCTTTCACCGAAAGCCTGATCGACTCGTTCAAGATCCTGACGATGGAGAACGACGGCTCCCCCATCGTGCCCTCCAACAACCACATCGCGATGCGCTTCTTCATCCTGTCCCACTACATCGCGGATGCGCACATGCCCCTGCACTGCGACGCCCGCTCGTTCTACAACGACAATGAAGTCCACGGTTTCATCGAGGATGTCTGGGACCAGCAGGTGCGCTCCTCCTACTACATAGACGAGGACAATGAGCGCTTCTTCTACGATCCCCAGGGTTATCCCCTCAAACAGGAGACGTTCAGCGAACTGATGCAATATGTGGAGGACGAACTGCGGAAGCGCCAATTCATTTGGAGCTGGGGCGCCGGCTGCGGCAACACCTGGGACTATATGAGCGGCATCTCGCAGTATTCCTACCTGATGGCCTACCGGCTCGTCCCGGCCGACCACGCACCCTCCGAGATTTCGAAGGCCCTGTATATGGAATCCGAAGCCTTCAAGGAGCATTTCTTCGAATACAGCAAGGTCATCCTCGCCGATGCCGTGGAAAGTATCGCCAAGGTATGGCTGCACGCCTGGGTCCGCTATCGCGACTGGTTCCGGGGCACGGAACTCGCCTATTTCAAAGATCAGCTCAAGAAAGCCGACAAGAACCTCAAGGACGCGAACAAGACCATCGACGACTATCCGGAGAAGAAGGACAAACAGGCCGCCAAGGTCAAGACAGCCAAAGAAACGGCTGATGCCAAACAAGCCGACTACGATGCGGCTGTCGCCAAAGGGGGCAAGACGGAGAAGAAGGCCGAGAGCCTTGCCTCGGCCCAGGCGAAACTCGCTGAGGCCCAGGAGAAACTCGACGCGATCGAAGCCGCCTACAAGGAAGCCGAGGCTTCGCTGGAGAACCTGAAGGCCCTCCGGCTGGCCGCCAAGATCGAAGTCGACCGCAAGCAGGCGGAGATCAAACGCTACGCGGACAGCAACTCCGGCATCTAGCCTCCGATTACCGGGAATAGCCCCACGGGCATCTTGCAAAATTGCGGCAAAAGCCGTAATTTTGTAACCCGTATGCAAAAAACGATGATCACTATGCAATACGGGTTCGACAACGAGAAGTATCTCAAAATCCAATCGGAACACATCAAGGAGCGCATCGCCAAATTCGGCGACAAACTGTACATGGAGTTCGGCGGCAAACTCTTCGACGACTACCATGCCAGCCGCGTACTGCCGGGCTTCGAACCGGACAGCAAGTTCAAGATGCTGACACAGTTGAAGGACGACCTGGAAATCGTCATCGTGATCAGCGCCGTGGACATCGAGAAGAACAAAGTCCGCAACGACCTGGGCATCACCTACGACGTGGACGTGCTGCGCCTGCGCGATGAATTCATGGAACGCGGCTTCAGCGTCAACAGTGTCGTCGTCACCCACTACAACGGCCAGGCCAGCGCCGATGCATACCGCAAACGCCTGGAGGGGATGGGCATCCGGGTCTATTACCACATCACCATCGAGGGCTATCCCCACAACGTGGCCCTGATCGACTCCGACGAGGGTTTCGGCAAGAACGACTATGTCGAGACGACCCGGCCCCTCGTGGTCGTCACCGCTCCGGGCCCCGGCAGCGGCAAGATGGCCGTCTGCCTGAGCCAGCTTTACCAGGAGAACAAGCGGGGCATCAAGGCCGGCTACGCCAAGTTCGAGACCTTCCCGGTCTGGAGCCTTCCGCTGAACCATCCCGTCAACATGGCCTACGAGGCCGCCACGGCCGACTTGGACGACGTCAACATGATCGATCCCTTCCACCTGGAAGCCTATGGGGAGACGGCGGTCAACTACAACCGCGACGTGGAGATCTTCCCGGTGATGAACGCCCTGTTCGACGACATCTACGGGGCCTCCCCCTACAAGTCACCGACCGATATGGGTGTCAATATGATCGGCTCGTGCATCTGCAACGATGAAGTCTGCCGAGAAGCCGCCCTCCAGGAGATCATCCGGCGCTACTACACCGCCCTCTGCAATTTCGCCGACGGAAAAGCCACGGAAGCCGAGGTCAACAAGATCGCCCTCTTGATGAAGAAAGCCAAGATCTCCACGGCCTATCGCAAGACCACGGTAGCGGCTAAGGAGCGCCTGGACGCCTCGGGCGTGGCCACGGCCGCGATCGAACTCGGCGACGGCACCATCCTCACGGCGGAGACCTCTCCCCTGCTCGGTCCCAGCGCCGCCCTGCTGCTCAATGCCTTGAAGCATCAGGCCGGCATCGCCCACAATGTCAAGTTGATCCCCCAGACGATGATTGCGCCGATCCAGAAGACGAAAGTGACCTACCTGCACGGCCGCAATCCGCGCCTGCACACCGACGAGGTGCTGGTGACCATCTCGATGATGAGCCTGCTGGACGAGAACTGCCAGCTGGCCCTGGCCGCGCTGCCCAGTCTCAAGGGCGCGCAGGTCCACTCGACCGTGATGCTGAGCGAGGTGGACCGCAAGACCTTCAACAAACTGGGTATCGGCCTGACCTGCGATCCGGTCCGCAAACTCAAGGACCGGGAGCGGAAGCCCGGGCTCGAAGACGAGGAACTCTAGTTTTTTTCTCCGAAAAGAATACGGTCCGTTTCCTCCCACAGCCGGAGTTCCAGTATCGGATCGTCGTATCGTCCGGGAAGTGCCAATGTGCGCTTCCCGATGTAGTATTGGAGCCGGGTATCCGATGAGAGTGCCGCAAGGGCCGGCCGGACGCCCTGCTCCGGAGTTTTGCACAAGGGGCGGAAAAGCACATCTGCAAGCGGGTCGAACCAGCGTCCCATCGAAATCATATTCGAATTGACGATCCCGGGGTCGGCGAGGTTGAGCAGCAGATCGCTCCGGCGCCGGGCCAGTTCCAGCGAGAAATGAACCAGAGCCAGCTTGGCGCAGGCGTAGGTACCCAGCTGGGAGAAATCCCCCGGTGCGGGCTGCAGGGACTCTACGGACAGCCGGGCGAAGCGGCAGGTCAGCGAGACCATGTTGACCAGGTGGGCGCAGGGCTCCATCTGGGACAGCAGGAGGCGCGTAAGCAAGACCGGGCCGAAATAATTGACGGCAAAGGTATGCTCCAGACCGTCCCGGGTCAGCTCGTAGCGGCGGCTGATCACACCGGCGTTGTTGAACAGGGCCGAGATCCGTTCCCCCTCGAGCCCGGCCGCAAAAGCACGCACAGAATCCATCGAGGAGAGGTCCAGGTGGCGGATTTCCAGGTCCGCCCCGCGTTGGGATGCCAGGATTTCATCGCGTACGCGGGTGGCTTTTTCGAGGTTACGGCAAGCCATCATAACGGGCTTCCCCTGTGAAGCAAGCGCGCGGACGGCAGCCGCACCCATGGCGCCGGAGGCGCCCGTGACGATGATCTTACCTGGCATATTCGAGACGCAGATTATCCACCCACAAGGTGTTGCCCGGCGCGCCGATGAATCCGCCCCGGCTGCCGGAAGAAATGTGCAGCACCGCGTGGGTGCAGGGGGTATCGGGCGCCGCCCAACCCTCTTCCCGGACAGGGACGCATTTTCCCCGGCTGTTGACGGCATATAGGGTTTTCTCCCCGCCTACGAGGTCCATATAGGAGCGGTAGCCGGGCTGGCTGCGGGCGTCGCCGTACCAGACCGGAATCCGGCGATTCCGGACCCAGCCGTCCGAACTGCTTCCGATGCGCCAGAAAGCCGTCCCCACCCGTTCCGCGTGAATGCTCCCGTCGGGCTCCTCCCAGCGGCGCTGCAGCAGAAGCATCACCTGGCAGGGGTCCTCTCCGGGGAATTCGGTCTTACGGAAGGTCGTCCCCCGCACCAGCGTACCCGTGGCGGGCAGGACGGCCTTGTAATCCAGCAGCACGGCCGCAGGACGGTCCGTGAAGGGTATACCCCAGTCCATATTGGCATACGGGTCTTTCACGCCAGTGATCGGCTCCAGCATCTTGCCCCAGTAGAGCGAACCCGTGGCCAGCACCTGGATTTCCACCAGGCCCGCCACCTTGCAGGAGGCGAATACGGTGGATAGGCGGGCGCAGCGGCCGCTCGGGCCCTCGTCCGGCTCCACCGAGACACTGGTCTTGGTCACCCCGGAGACTCGTGCATAGGCATTGGAGGAGGCCCAGGGCGTGCGGGAATAATCATAGATCCGATTTCCCTCGATGACTTCGTCGGGCCCTAGGACATATAGGTTTTTGACTTCCCCGCCGATCAGGGCGGACTCCTTGATATGCCGGACGGTCCAATGCTCGAAATCCCCGAACGGGACGGTCTCGATGCGCTGGGCGGAGAGCGGCAGGCAGACTGCGAACGCGAGCAGCAGACTTATTTGAATTTTTTCCATAATTGGGCGATCAAGGGTCCCGGCAGGGCGGCGATCAGGGCCGGGAGCCAGATATTCATCAGACCGGGGCTCACCAAGCGGCGGCCGCGGAACATCGCACGAAGCGCACGGCGGACCAGCCACTGCGGGGTTCGGATGAGCCCCACTCGCACCCCGAGACGCATCCACTTGGGGTTCAAGCGGTAGAGCGGCGTCGCGATGGCGGCGGGACAGACCGTGGTCAGGCCCACCCCGTAAGGCTTGAGTTCAAATGAATACGAACGGCCGAAACTCCGCAGATAAGCCTTGGTGGCGGAGTAGATCGTGATGCCCGGCTCGGGCAGTCGCGCGGCCATCGAAGAGACATTGAGGATGTAGCCGCTCCCCCGCTCTTTCATCGCCCAGCCGAACAGCAGGGTCATGCGGGTGACCGTAAGGATGTGCAGATTCAGCATGGCCTGGACCCGTTCCAGGTCTTCCGGCTGCAATTCCTTGAAGAAGAACATCCCGGCGTTGTTGATCAACACATCCGGGAGGATGCCCTCGTCGCGGCACCAGGCGAAGAGTGCATCGGCGGCATCCGGGACGGCAAGGTTCTGGAAGCGGGTGCGCACGGAGACCGTGGCTGACAGTTCGGCGGATGCGCTTGAGAGCTCCTCTTCCCGGTTGCTGACCAGCACCAGGTCATAGCCGCGCCCGGCTAGAGCGCGGGCATATTCCAGGCCCATCCCGGAACTGCCGCCGGTGATCAGTGCGACCATCGCGCCTCCGCTTTTTCGATTTCGCGGCGCAGGGCCGGCGGAATTCCTTCCGTACAATGATTGCAACGCATCTCCAGCGTGTACATCCGGCCGATGCAGTAATTCGAATGGCGGCATTCGCTGCGCTCCACCGCGCCGCAGCGGAGTTTGTTGATGAAATCCGTATCACGGATCAGCGCGCGGGCCATCTGGACGGCATCGAAGCCCGCTGCGAGGACTTCCTCCATCGAAGCGCGAGAGACCATCCCGCCGACATAGATGAGCGGCAGTTTGACGGCCGCCCGAAACGCCTTGGCATCCTCGAGGAAATAGGCATCGCGGTACGGCACCGTGGGGATGACAAGACGTCCGCAAAGGTGTAGCATCGCCTTGAGCCACCAGAACTTACGCATATCCATATAGTATGCGAGCGTCCTGAGGGGCATCGCTCCGCGCATCACTTCCATCGGGGCCTTGCTCACGAAGCCGGCGGAGAGTACGAGGGCGTGGACCCCGAGCCGTTCCAGTTCGCGGGCCACCTCCAGGCACTCTTCCCGCTGCATTCCGCGGCGGAATCCGTCGTGCATATTCATCTTCACGACCACGCCGATGTCGTCCCCGGCCTCCTCCATCACCCGGCGGATGACCATCTGCATGAAACGCATCCGATTCTGGAGCGAGCCGCCGAAGCGGTCTCGGCGCCGGTTGGTATAGGGCGAGAGGAACTGGCTGATCAGGTAGCCGTGGCCGGCGTGGATCTCCACGCAGTCGAATCCCGCCTGACGGGCCAGCGCGACGGCGTGGCCGAAGTCCTCGACCAGGGCCTCAATCTCATCTTCGCGCAGGGTGCGGGCAAAGGTCGGAGAATAGAGGTTGAAGCCGCCGGAGGCGCCGACGGGGGTGCAGCCGCAGGTGCTGCGGTGCGTCATATTGCCGCAATGGCCGAGCTGGATGGATGCCTTGGCCCCCTGTTCGTGGATGGCGTCCGTAATCTCCCGGAGCGCAGGCACGATCTCCTCGCGCATCCAGAGCTGCCCGTCGAAAGAGAGGCCGCTCCGGTTCACGGAAGCGTAGGCCAGCGTGGTCATCCCAACCCCGCCGCGCGAGACGGCCACGTGGTAGTCCTTCAAATCCTGTGAAGGGCGGTTGCCGTAGGCCATGTTCTCGAAAGCCGCAGAACGGATGACCCGGTTGCGCAGGGTCACGGGGCCGATGCGAACCGGGGTAAAAATGGGAGATACGATGTCGCTCATCTGCTCAGAAAATAAAAGGAATGATGCGCCGGACTTTGCGGGGGTCGAATTCATCCGGAAACTCCTGTGCGTAGTACTGGTGGATGCGGGCGGCACGGGGCGCGAGGTTGGCGAAGGTCCACAGGGCGAAGACGGCGCCGGCCCAGGACCAGGTCAGGATGGCGAAGCCCGTCCACTCGACGAGTTCACCGAAATAATTGGCACTCGCCACATAGCGGAACATCCCGCCGCGGGGCAGGTAATGTGCCGTATCGCCGGGTGCACGCAGATGCCGGATGATGGAGTCGGAGCGGATATTGATGGCCATCCCGATGAAGAAGACGGCCGTCCCCAGCAGGAACGGAAGACCAGTCAGCCAGTTCTCCCCGTAATAATCGGCCGGGGAGAAATAGAAAATCCAGCCGCCTTGCATCAGGGCATTGAGCGTATTGAAGAGCGCACCCATCAGGATGATGCTGAGCGGCATCCTTCCGCGGCCCCGGATCAGCCATGGGAAGAGGAAGGAACGGTGGAAGTAGTGCAGTTCGAACAGCAGCAGGAAAACCACGCGGACCGAATCGCTCCGACGGTCGGAAAACCACCAGAGCAAGAGCATCGCCACGAAAACCGGGGCTTCCATCAACATCCACCCGATCCGGTTGTCCACGGAGGGTCCCCACTTGGGCTGGTAGAACTTGCCGTAACCGGCGTCCACGAAGAAAAGACCCACAAAGACCGCAACGGCCAGGACGACCATCACGATCAGAAAGAGATTAAAGGCTTGCAGGCTCAACATAGGCGCGTCAGTCTATCTTCAGGCAGAGCAGGGTGAGATCATCGCTGGCCTCGGCTCCGTCCACGAAAGTGGCAACGGCCCCGGTCAGGCGCTCGACCAACTCCTGGGCGGAACTGAAAGGTGCGGAATCCACGACCGCGAGCATGCGGTCGTTGCCGAATTGTTCGTGATGGATGTTCTCCGCCTCGTTGAGTCCGTCCGTGTAGAAGAGGATGGGCTGATGGCGGATGTCTTCGATGTATTCGCCCTCAAACACCCATTCCGCACACACGCCCAGGGGCGTGTTGGGCTTGACATCCAGGAAATGGGACTTCCCTTCAATCATGATCACGGGCGGGTTGTGGCCACAGTTGCAATAATCCAACCGCCCAGTCGTCAGATCGACCCGCCCGATGAACATCGTCACGAACATCATCTGCTCGTTTTCGGGGGCGACGGTCTCGTTGATCTGACGGGCGATCTGCGCAGGCAGGAGTCCCGGCTGGGCGACCACGCGGAAGAGATTCTTCGACACGGCCATGAGCAAACTGCCGGGGATGCCCTTCCCGCTCACGTCGGCGATGCAGAAATAGAGTTTATTCTTGAGGATAAAGTAGTCGTAGAAGTCTCCGCCGACCTCCTTGGCCGGGGTCATGGCGGCAAACAAGTCGATGTCCTTCCGCTCCGGGAAAGGCGGGAACACGCTCGGGACCATCGCCATCTGGATATTCCGGGCGATGCGCAACTCGCCTTCGATCCGCTCGCGGTTAGCCGTCGAACGCGTCAGTTCATCGATATAACTGACCAAAGAATGCTGCATGTGGCCGAACGAACTCGTCAGCTGGCCGATCTCGTCTGGCGACTTGACTTCGGGCAGAGTCCCCTCGAAATCACCGGCCGAAATGAGATCTGCCTGCCGCGCCAGCCGTTTGAGCGGTTCCAGCTCGCTGGCAATCACCCTGCGGGTGACGAAGAGCAGCAGCAACACGCCGAAGAGGGCGATCGCCCAAACGATGCGGCGCAGGCGGTTGTAGCCGCCGAAAATATCCCGCTGGGGGCAGACGATGGCCACGCTCCAGCCCGTTTCCTTGACCGGCTCATAGAAAACAAAATTGTCCGTGCCGTTGATTCTCATCTGCTTCATCCCGCTCTCCCCGTTCAGCATGGCATGGCCCAGCGCGGTGATGTCGGGGTCGGGTTTCAGGAGCGTATCGGTAAAAATGGTCTGGTAGAGCAGTTTGGTCGTATCGGGATGGACCAGGTAGGCTCCGCCCCGGCCGACCATGATGCTGTACGAATTCGGATAAGGCTTCACGGAGGAGATCATCTCCGAAAGCCAGGACAGGGAGATGTCCACGGAGACGACGCCTGCGAAACTTCCGTCAAACGCAGTCAGCGGCTTGCAGTAGGAGGTGATGGTATTGTAGGTATCGTCGGTGATGTCCACATCGATATAAGGTTCCGTCCAGCAGGGCTGGTTCAGCAGTTTGGGCTGGAGATACCAGTCCATGTAGAAATACTGGTAACCTTCGTTCCCCTCCTGTTCGGTGGCAACCGAACCATCCTCATAGCCGGCATAGGCCGAAAAATACTCACCCTTCTCCTTGAAATAGTAGGGTTCGAAAGCAATCGAGCAACCGTTGAGGACGGGGTTGTTGAGCAATTCGTTGCGGGCCAGGTCGAACATCGCCTCCGGATTGTCCAGATTGCGGTACACCAGCCAGTCGAGGTTATCGGCCGCGATCGTGACGTCATCCAGGATGGAATTGACCCGGAGCACGGTATTGTCAAGCACCTGGGTGGCACGGTTGACGACCTCGCGGTTGACGGCACGCCGGGCCTCGACGAACATATAACCGAGAGCCAGCATGAAGATCACTGCAGCAAAGATGGCGATCCAGATGCCCAGACGGGCGGACAAGGAATGGCGGATTCTGTCGAACAGGGCTTTCATCGGGCAATCAGGTCATAATATCCAATCGGAGAGGAAATCAAATCCGCCTCCATCATAAGGCCGGTGGCCATACGGACCATTTCGGGGACCAGGCGGAATTCGCGCTGTCCCGTGCGGGCGTCCACTTGCAGATTGAGAATCTCCTCCAGCATCAGCTGTTGAAGGACACGATTGGTGGCGATATGGTTCCGCTCCACATATTCCATCACGAGGTCGAGGGTCTCTTCGGGATGCTCCGCGGCCCATTCCCAGCCGCGGCGGCTCGCGCGGGCGAAGCGTTCGGCGCGGTCCGGATCCTTGCGGTAGGCCTCGAGCGTCATATACACACCGTCGTCCTGGATGTTGTAGCCGTGCTCGCTGAAACGGTACACGTTCTCTTCGTGGATCTCGGCGCCGGCCTGGAGCAGGAGATTGTACTCATTGTAACTCATCGCCAACGTGGCATCGAGCGCCCCGGATATGAAGAGGTTGACATTCGCCGCAAACGGCACCCACTCATAGTTCAGGCCCAGGATCTTGTTCACGCAGATGGCGATCTGGTCGAAACCGGCCTGCCACGTACCGACCCGGGCGCCGTGCTGGTCCAGCGGATTCTTGCCCCGGCGCGAGACGATGACCGTCGCATTGTTCATCGAGGTCTGGAGGATGTTGACCAGTTGGATACCCTGATCCACAAGCACGAGGGCCTGCATCAAAGGCAGGGTCGTAGCATCCGAAGCTCCTTCCGTGAGCAGCAGCTCGAGGTCCCGGACCGTATTGGGGTGAACGATCTTGACATCAAGTCCCTCTTCCTGGTAGAAGCCGTTCTCCAGCGCCGCATAAAAACCGGCGAACTGAGCCTGGGCGGACCACTGGGGCGAGAACACGAAAGTATCCTGGGCCGCGAGGGGCAGGGACGCAAGAAGCAGCATCGGCCACAAGAGGATGCGGTGGAGGGTTTTTATCATCGCACAATCGAAACGAAAACAAACAAAATTAGAAAAAAAATTGCAGACGGACAAATCGTCCGTCTGCATAAGGCTTGATGGTGGGCTACTTGCCGATCAAATCCTGCAACGCGGCCCCGAAAATCAGGTAACCGGTATTGCCGGCGATGGTGCCTTCATTCTGTCCCCACAGGAAGGGCCAGTCGTCGTAGTTCTCAAAATGGTCCGGATGGCGGAAGAGCAGGCCCGGGGCCACATTGCCGGGGATGAAAGAGAAATCCGCGCGGTTGTTGCCGTAGAAGACCTCTTTCGGCCGGGCGGCTCCGACGGCGGCCACCAGGGAATAATTGTGGTACGGATGGCAGCCGAACAAGTAGCCGGCGGCCCGGAGGGCATACTCGGGGCCGATGATGTCCGGGAAATACTTGCCGGCAGTCGCGGCCGTGGTGCCGTAGCTGACCACATTGCCGCTGCCCGCCCAGTTGCCCAGGCCGATGGGCACACCGTAAGGATTCTGCAGTTCGAGGGTGTCCAGGTAGTGTTTGTATTCCTCCACATAAGGGCGGAGGCGCTCCCGGTAAGACGCATCCATATACGGGACGGCATCGAGGGCCGCCGAAATCGAAGAATTCACATTGCGGTCCAGGGCCGGCCATACCTGCGCGACAAAGTCATCGAGATAGTGCTGCTCACCCGTAGACACGTAGAGCTGGAGGTTGGTGGACATGTTCCCGAAACCGCGGGCTTGTCCGCGGGCGCCCCCCTGGCCGCGGGACATCAGCGCGGTCCCCTCCTCCATCAGGCGCTTGGACTGTTTGAGGGCCCGGCGGGAGAGGTCGTCGTTGTGGCCCGCCAGGGCCCGGCTCGCCGCGGCGAACATCGTAGCCGCCCGCAGGTCCAGGCCGGGATTGCGGGTCGTGAACGCCCACATATCGTCCGGGGTGCCGCTGGAGCGGCCGTCCGCAGACTTCTGGTAGGGCTTCAGACGCGGGTCGTAATGCAGGCCGTCCGTGATGGCGGCGGCATCGCCGAGGTGGTGGTAATTGTCCAGCACGGAATTGGAGAGGGTCTGCGCCATATGGCCGATGTTCTCGGCCTGGGCCACCAGGTTGAGGGTGCCGTGCTCGATATACTGGAGTACATCGGGTACGCCATCCGGACGATGAAGATCCACATAGCGCTGTTCCTCGCTGACGAAAGTCTCGTCGCGCATCGGCTTGAAGCGCTCCCAGTCGGACACGAGATTCTGCACCACGCTGATGTTGGAGCCGGTCTCGATATCGAAATCGCCGGCATCGAAGAAACCGCCCACATTGAGTCCCGGGATCAACTCGAGCCCTTTGTAACGGGTATCGATGGCACCCTGGCTGTGAAGGTCGAAGTGATCGGTATGGGCGGGCGCCTGCAGATAGCCTTCCTTGAAAGGCTCGCCGTGCCAGATGCGATAGCCTTCGTTGACCGTCATGTGGTTCATGTGGATCGGGATCCAGACATCGCTGGTAGCGTCGGTGATGCGGTCATATACGTCCTCGCCGATGATGAAGTCGTTGGTGCGGACGTCCCCGTAGCGCAGGAAATAGACGCCCGGTTCCTGCACGGAGGAAAAGTCGAATTTGGCGTAGTGATACTTGAAATAATCGCCCCAGGACTTGACCGGGCCGGAGAAGACACGCTCGGTCCCGCCGTCCTCGCGTACCCGGAAGACCTCGGCCTTGGCGCGGGGCTTGTCAAGCTTGTCCAGCTCGATCACGGCCACCTTGGGCTGCGAGGGCAGATAGCCGACCTGCGAGAATCCCACATTGGGCTCGCGTACCCAGCCGTCCACGGCGTTGGGCTCGACGGTCCAGCTGAGCACTTTGCCGGTCTTGCCCGCAGGCAGCAGGCTGCGCAGCACAAACCAGCCGTTCTGCGCCAGGATGCGGCCGTCGTAGAGCATCAGATCGGCATCCTCGGAACAAACCTTGACCATGCGCTCGGGGTCGTCGGGCGCCGCCAGCAAGGTATGGCCGACGGAGAGCGGCAGCGGGTCCACGAAGCGGCCGGTGCCCCGGTCATCGTAGGTACGGTAGCCCTTGAACTGCCGGACTTTCTCTTCGTTGGGACGGGTGGTCGTCAGACTCGCAGAATAGCGCGGGAAACGCTCGGGCTTGCCGTCCATCAGATAGGCCTTATGCCAATACTGGGAGGGCAGCAACTCGAGGTTGAGCCCGGCCTCCCCCACCAGTGCATCGGGCAGGGGCTTGTCGAGATAGACGTCGATCCGGAAGGCCGGCCCTTCGGTGCTTACCACGAGCCGGGAGTCGAAATCGTAGTCGGGATAGCGCAAGGCGACCTCGATCGTGCCGGCGTCAGGATCCACCGTGCGGGAAGTAGTCTGGGGCACGAGATCCCACTGCTCGGGGGTGTTGCACAGGCGGATGGCGCCGCCCTGGATGGTACGCACGCCGTGGTGGATCACCTCGATACCGGAATTCTTCTCGTCGTTGAAGCCGCCCGAGAAGGTATTGCTGTACACCAGGACATTTACGCCCTGGCGCTCGAAATACTCCAGCTCATTCAGACGGAGATCTCCCGCAGGGCGGGAACAGGCTGCCAGAAAAAGCAGCGGAAGAAGGAACAGAACGGTTTTTCGCATAATATGGTTTTTAATGGAATTCAGGGTTTTTCGAAATGCTGGTAATCCTGCACGCTCCGCCAGGCTCCGCCCCAGGCGAAGCCGTGTGCGCGGAAAAGCTGGCAGCACAGGTCTTCCCGGTCGATTTTGTGCGGGAAGTCGACGCTACGATCGGCATAGGCCTCCGCTCCGGCGGGCTGTACGCGTCCCTGCCGGTCCACGAAAGGGTTCTCCAGGGGGTTGATGTCCACAGCGCGGCCGAGCGCGTGGGTCGATAGGCGGCGCTGCCCCGTCCGCGGGCGGTAATTGAAGCAGGAAGTATTGTCCGCCAGCATGGAGGCCTCGTCGGAGCCGCCGAAATCATCGATCAGGCGGATGCTCCGGATGGGATAGCGTGCTTCGAACAAGGCTTGGAAGATCTCGAGCAGATCCCCGGCGATCGCTTCGTGGCAGACCATCTCTCCCGTCCGCGGCTCCCCGTCGAAATCCACATACGACAGGCGCAGGTAACGCAATTCGGAGAGCGGAATCCGGGCATCCTCCGGGTAGGAAACGCCCCGCATCCGCGCCTCGACGGCTGGCGGGATGGGTCCGGCGTTGAATTCGGGCACGAACACCGGAGCCGGCGCGAGACTGTCGGCAGGGAAAGGCGGAGTGTCATCCGGGAGCATCGCACCGGGCGTCCACCCCCGGCAGCCGCAGAGGAGCGCAAGCAAAAGCAGGATGACCCGGCGGCCCCGCATCCCCCTACTGCGGCTGGGAGGCCTCGCAGCGGACGAGTGTCTCGGTGATGAGCAGGGTCTGCGCCTGCAGACGGGCTGCGGCCTCACGGTCGGCGGCCAGGTATATGTCGCGGTAGTCCTCCAACTGGTGGCAGAGCCGGTGCTCATAGCGGTTGAGTTCGAAGACCTGAGGCTCCTGGCCGGGCAGCAGGAGTTCGACCTTGGTGAAGAAATTGGGCAGGCCGTAAACGCGCAGCGCACCCCGTTCTCCCTGGAAATAGAAGCCGTGCGGCCCCTCGGAATCCATCGAAGCGGTGCACACGGCCACCAGGCCGCTGTCATAGACTAGCGTGGCGGCCCCGGACGTTCCCACGGCATTGCGCCCGCAGGCGTTGGCGGCATAGAATACTTTGTCCGGACGGCCGTAGAGGGCCAGGACGATGTGCAGGCAGTAGATGTTGATGTCGCGCAGGGCGCCGCCTTCATACTCCTGCGTGAACACGGGAATGTGGGCGCCGGCGAGATACTCGTCATAACGGCCGAAATGCTCGTCGTAATCGGCGTGTACGAGGCGTACGGGACCGATGAGCGGCAGCAGTTCCTCTACCTTGTGGAAATTGGGCAGGTGAATGTTGGAAATGGCCTCGAAAATCCACAGGCCCCGCTCCGCAGCCAGGTCGAAGAGCGTGCAGGCCTGCTCCACGGTCGAGGTGAATGGTTTCTCGAGCAAGACATTCTTGCCGGCGAGCAGGGCTTGCCGGGCGGCCTCGAAATGCAGGGAATTGGGCAGGGCGACATAGACGAAGTCGATGTCCGTGCGCGCGAGCATTTCAGCATAGTCCGTATAGACGTTGGGAATGCCGAAACGGCCGGCCTTCTCGCGGCTGCGGCCACAGATGGCGATGACTTCATAGCCCGGAACGGTCTGCATGGCTTCGAGCATCTGGGGGACGATCCTTCCGGATCCGACAATGGCGACTCTGATCATTTTTAACGGCTTTTTGTGGTTCTTATATGCAAAGATAATTACTATTTTTGTATAGTGAAAGACCGCGTCTACATAGCCATCGACTTGAAGTCTTTTTATGCCTCCGTGGAGTGCGTGGACCGGGGACTGGATGCCCTGGATACGCATCTGGTAGTGGCGGATCCCACGCGCACGGACAAGACCATCTGCCTGGCGGTCTCCCCTTCGCTGAAGTCCTACGGGATCGGCGGCCGGGCCCGCCTGTTCGAAGTGATCCAGGCGGTCTCCAAAATCAATGCGAAGCGGCGCCGGGAAGCCCCCGGGAGGCGTTTTCGGGGCAAATCCCACGAACACGCCGCCCTGCTCGCCGACCCATCTCTGGAACTGGACTACATCGTCGCCCCGCCGCGGATGGCCCACTACATCGAAGTAAGCCGGCGCATCTATGGGATCTACCTGCGCTACATCGCCCCGGAAGACATCCACGTCTATTCCATCGACGAGGTCTTCATCGACGCCACCGCCTATCTCAGGACCTACGCCCTTACGCCCCACGAACTCGCCCGCAAACTGATCCGCGAGGTGCTCCGCGAGACCGGCATCACGGCCACGGCGGGGATCGGTCCGAACCTCTACCTCTGCAAGGTGGCGATGGACATCGAGGCCAAGCACAGCCCGGCCGATGCGGACGGGGTGCGCATCGCCGAACTCGACGAAGCCTCCTACCGCCGCAAATACTGGACGCACCGCCCCCTGACGGACTTCTGGCGCATCGGGAGGGGCATCGCCGCCCGGCTCGAAGAGGCGGGCCTCTACACCCTCGGCGACGTGGCGCGCTGCTCCCTGGGGAAAGCCTGGGAGCCCAACAACGAAGAGCTGCTCTACAAACTCTTCGGCGTCAACGCCGAACTGCTCATCGACCACGCCTGGGGCTGGGAGCCCTGCACGATGGCGGACATCAAGGCCTACAAGCCCGCTGCAAACAGCCTCTCGACCGGGCAGGTGCTCACCGAGCCTTACAACTTCAAGAAGGCCAAACTGGTGGTGCGCGAGATGACCGACCAGCTCGTGCTCGACCTCGTGGACAAAGGACTCGTCACGGACCAGATGGTCCTGAGCATCGGCTACGACACCGAGTCCCTGCGCGACCCGGCCATCCGGAGCCGCTACGGCGGGCCCGTCGCCGCCGACTGGTACGGCCGTTCCGTGCCCAAGCCAGCTCACGGATCGGTCAACCTCCCCCGCCAGACCTCCTCTACGCGGATTATCACGGACGCGGTGATGGAACTGTTCGACCGCATCACGGATCCGGCCCTGCTGGTGCGGCGGATCTATGTCGTCGCCTCGCACGTCGTGCCCGAGTCGCAGGTGGAAGCGGTCCAGCTGGACCTCTTTGAGGAGCCGGTCGAAGAGGATACTCGCGAACGCAGCAGGCAGGAAGCCATCCTGGCCATCCGCAAGAAGTTCGGCAAAAACGCCATCCTCAAGGGAATGAATTTCGATGACGGCGCCACCGCGCGCGAACGCAACAAACAAATCGGAGGGCACAAGGCATGAGCGATTTCGAGCACCGCTACGACGACATCATCGATCTCCCCCACCCGGATCCGCAGCGGCACCCCCGGATGGCCCGGGAGGACCGCGCCGCCCAGTTCGCCCCCTTCGCCGCCCTGACGGGCTTCGAGTCAGAAATCGAAAAGGCCGCCCGCCAGCATCTGGACGAGCAGCCTTCGATGTACGCACCGGGCGAAGAGAGCGCCTAGGCCGAGCCCTCCAACTGTCGGCGGACGGCCTGGAGGAAGAAGGTTTGGCGCTGGGCCTGCGAGACAGGAATGGTCAGCACGCGGGCATCGGACGAGAGTCCTTCGTCGAGGTTGCAGACGAAGAGCTCGTCGATGTCGGCCAGGTAGAGGCGATTGTAGCGGAGCTCCTGCTCGCGCTGCAGTCGCAGGACATATCGGCAGGTCTTGGCAGCATCCGTCTCCGTGAGGTTGTCCTTGCAGAAAACGAACAGGCCCATCTTCTCGAAATGGCCGTAGAAGCCGCTGCCCACCTTGGCGATCTTGCTCTCCAGGATCTTGCGCAGCGGAAGGGCCAGCGTCCAGTATTCCAACTCCTTGACACCTACATATTTGCCGTCCCGGAGACCATAGGCGTAGCCCGATTCGAGGATCTGCTCCATCTCCCGGCGCTCGGCAGCGGGAGCGATTCCGGACACATCCTTGAGCAGCTGGGTGGCAGCCTTGCGGCTCTCTTCCATCGCCCGGGTCACTTCGATGCCGAGCCGGCCCTTCTCCTTCGACTGCAGATCGGGGCGGTCGCGCCCGAGCAGGTCATCGAACTCGCTCCCCAGCAGGCTTGAAAGTTCGATTTGTGCGTATTGCTCGAAGAAGCAGGTACCGTATTTCCGAAGTTTAGGCATACCGGGCGGCAGCGTCCGTTAATAGAACTTCACGATCTCGTCCAGCGGCCGATGAACGGGCATCCGGGGCTCCTCGGCACGGTAGCCCAAGGCTATTACGGCCATCACGGCCTCGTTCTCGGGAATGGAGAAGAGCGCGCGGAGCGGCTCGGCGTCGCGCATACCCATGATCAGGGTGTCGAAACCCATCTCACGGGCCTTCAGGACCAGGTATGCATTGTTGAGGCCGTTGTCGTAAGCGCCCCAGAAGTCACCGGCGTCATTGGCGGGATTGCCGCGGAAGAATCCGGACTTCCCTTTCTCGAAAGTGCAGACAAGGAACGCGCAGGCGTTGACCACCCGGTCCTTGTTGCCCCCGATCATCTCCAGGACGGCGTCGTGCTTCTCCGGGCTCAGGGCCACATAGAACTTGCTGGGCTGCTGGTTCGCCCAGGAAGGGGCGTTCTGCGCAGCGGTCAGGAGTTCGCGCACCTGCGCCTCGGAAATGGTCCGGCCGGGTTCGTAGGCACGGATGCTCCGGCGGGTTGCGAAGAGTTCGTCCAGTGAGGTCACAGCAGGCTGGGAGCCGGTGCAGCCGGCCAGGAGGAGAAGTGAGGCCAGCGCACAAAAAACGATCTTGGTTTTCATTGTATTATGCATTTACGGGTAAATCATTCTCCGACAGGGAGCGCAGTCCGTGGCCGCCGATGGCCGCCTCGGCCGCTGCGACCTGATCGGTCCGGAAAATCAGGATGCCGCGGCCGTCGAGCAGGAAGGCATACATATAGGTAATGCTGACACCGGCACCGCTGATGATGCCCACGACATCGGCGGCGCCGCCGGGCTGATTGTTCATCTCGATGGCGAAGACGTCCGAGATGGCGACGGCCACCCCGTACTGCTTGAGTTCGGCGCAGGCACGGACGGGCTCGCTGCAGATCAGCCGGAAGAGGCCGTACTCCGCCGTGTCGGCGATCGTGCAGGCAATGATCTGGATGCGGGACTGCTTCAGATGCTCGAGCACCTTCTGCAGGGATCCGGGCCGGTTCTCGATGAAGATTGATAATTGTCTGATGGTCATAATATTCAGTGTCAATAGAGTTTGCGATTGTCGATGACGCGGGTGCTCTTGCCCTGACTGCGCTCGATGGTGCCGGGCGCTTTGAGCTGCACCTTGACGCCGATGCTGAGCACGCTGCGGAGCTTGGCGGCGAGCCGCTTGGAGAGCTCGTCGATGGCCGCCGGCGTGTCGAGCGTAGCGTTGAAGTAATCCTGACGGAGCTCCACCTGGACCTGCAGGGTGTCGAGGTTGTTGATGCGGTCCACGACCAGCAGGTAGCGCGGGGCGATCTCCGGCATCGTGAGCACCACGCTCTCCACCTGGGACGGGAAGATGTTGATGCCGCGGATGATGAGCATGTCGTCGCTGCGGCCGTAGATGGGGCTCATCCGGACATTGGTGCGCCCGCAAGGGCACTCGCCGGGCAGCAGCGCGCAAAGGTCGCGCGTACGGTAGCGCAGCACGGGCATCCCCTCCTTGGTGAGGGTCGTGAACACGAGTTCGCCCGTCTGCCCGAGCGGCAGGGGCTCCAGGGTCACGGGATCGATGACCTCGGGGAAGAAATGGTCTTCGTTGATGTGCGAGCCGTTCTGCTCCTCGCATTCATAGCTGACGCTCGGACCCATGATCTCGCTCAGGCCATACAAGTTGTAGCCCTTGAGGCCCAGGCGGTCCTGGATCTCCGTGCGCATATTCTCCGTCCAGGGTTCGGCGCCGAACGCACCGACCCGCAGGTTGATCTGGTCCTTGGTGATCCCGATCTGTTCCATCGTCTCTGCGAGGTAGAGGGCATACGACGGGGTGCAGGCGATGCCCGTGATGCCGAGGTCCCGGATCAGCCGGGCGTGCTTCTCGGTGTTGCCGGTGGAGGCAGGCACGACCGCCGCACCTACCATCTCCACGCCATTGTGGGCACCCAGGCCGCCAGTGAACAGGCCGTAGCCATAGGAAACGGAGAAGGTGTCCTCGCGGCCGACGCCATAGGCGGTCAGGCAGCGCGCCATGCACTCGCTCCAGACGCTGATGTCCTTGCGGGTATAACCGACGATGGTAGGATTGCCGGTGGTGCCGGACGAGGCGTGGATGCGGATGATTTCGCTCTGCGGAGCGGCCTGCAGGCCGAAGGGATAATTGTCCCGGAGATCCTTCTTGGTCGTAAAGGGAAGCTTCACGATATCATCAATCGTGCGGATATCGCTCGGGGAAAGGTCCATCTCCTGGAGTTTGTGGCGATAGAACGGGACATTGTGGTAGACATACTCCACAATCTTGCGCAGCCGCTTGCCCTGCAATTCTCGCATCTGCTCGCGGCTCATGCACTCTTTGGTGGGATTCCAAATCATATTTACACTACTGACTAACTAACTTCATACTGTGCTCCAGGCCCAGGTCGAAGGCCTGAAGATTGGCCTGCACGATGCTCTCGCCCTTGCGGGAGAAAATGCGGCTGATGGCCGCGCGCAGGCTGTCCGGCTCCAGGAGCGGGATATAAGGGGCGGCCATCCCAAGCAGGACCATATTGGCGCTCCGGGGTACACCGCTGTCGCGGGCGACCTGTTCGATATCGAGCCGCACCACTTTCGGGAGCGAATCAAGCTCGGCGAGCAGCGCCGCCTCGTCGGGATAATCGGGGATGTTGACCAGCGGCCTGGAAGCGGTCACGACCGCTCCGTCGGCCCGCAGATACGGCAGATAGCGAAGCGCCTCCATCGGCTCCATCGAGACGATCAGGTCTGCCCCGCCCAGCGGGATCAGGTCGCTCCAGATGGGTTCCGTGGACAGGCGCAGGTCGCTCTGGACATCTCCGCCGCGCTGGCTCATCCCGTGCACTTCGGCCTGCTTGAGCTGCAGTCCGGCCGCAGTCGCGGCTTCACCGAGAACGGTAGCGATGGTGAGGATACCCTGTCCCCCGACACCGCAGAGTTTGAGGTCGATTTTCATTTCGCTTGCTTTTTCTGACGGAGTTTACGGGAAAGGGTCTGCATGCATTCGCGCTGCGGGATGATCACGGAAACGCCTTCATAGGCAATCTCCTCCCGGAGTATGCGGGTGATCTCGTCCATATTCTTCGGCAGAGGCTCCACCACGTGGAGGTGCTCCCGCTCGACGCCGAGCGCCAGGCAGATGGCCTCGAATTTGTGCGTGCCGGCGGAGTCCTGTCCGCCGGTCATCGCCGTCGTGAGGTTGTCGCTGATGATCACGGTGATGGCGGAGCGGTCATTTACCGCGTCCAGCAGGCCGGTCATCCCGGAATGCGTAAAAGTCGAGTCGCCGATCACGGCGATGGCGGGCCGAAGGCCGGCGTCGGCCGCTCCCTTGGCCATCGTGATGGAGGCGCCCATATCCACGCAGCTGTCGATGGCGCACCACGGCGGCAGGGCGCCAAGTGTATAACAGCCGATGTCTCCGAAGATGCGCGCCCCGGGGAATTCGGCGGCGACGCGGTTCAGGGCGGTATAGACATCCCGATGGCCGCAGCCCTGGCAGAGCTGGGGCGGACGCGGAGCGAGGTGAACAGCGGGCGGAAGGCCATTTGCGCAGTCGGCGCCCAGGGCCGCGGCCACGCAGTCGGGGGTCAATTCACCCGTACGCGGCAGCGCCCCCGTCAGGCGGCCCAGAACTGGATAGTCCGGGCCCAGCAGGCCGCGGACCTGCTCCTCCACAAAGGGCTGGCCGTCCTCGACCACAAGCAGACGGCTGCATTGTGTGGAGATCGTCCGCAGTTTGGCGGCCGGCACGGGATATTGGGAAATCTTGAGGACGGGCACGCCGGCGGGGAGGATTTCCCGGACATAGTTGTAGCCGATGCCCGCGGCGATCACACCCAGCCCCTCCTGAGTCTCGCGTTTGTCATCTTGAGCCTGCCGAGGGATCTCCAAGCTATTGCACCCCGCTTCCTCCGCTCGCGCGGCAATCTCCTCCTGTTTGCCTATCAGCAAAGCATACTGCCGCCGCGCATTGCCGGGCAGCAGGACCCAGCGGGTCCGCTCGTCGTCGGGATCCAGGGCATTCTGGGGCCGGACGGGGCCGATTTCTACCGCGGCGCGGGAATGCGCCAGGCGCGTGACCAGACGCATCAGCACCGGCAGGCGCAGCGCTTCCGACAGCCGGAAAGCCTCGGCCGTAAGGTCGAACGCTTCCTGCTGAGAAGCGGGTTCCAAGATGGGCACCATGGCAAACTTGCCGTAGAAACGGGAATCCTGCTCGTTCTGCGAGGAATGCATCGAGGGATCATCGGCCGCCAGGACCACCAGCCCGCCTTTGACGCCTGTCACGGCGGCATTGACGAAGGCATCCGCGCAGACGTTCATCCCCACGTGTTTCATGCACACCAGTGCACGCTTGCCGGCATAAGACATCCCGAGAGCGGCTTCCATTGCCGTCTTCTCATTGGCGCACCAGCGGCTCCGCACCCCGCGTTCGAGGGCGAGCGGGCTCTGCTGGATGTATTCGGTAATCTCGGTCGAAGGGGTGCCCGGATATGCATAGACGCCGGACAAGCCGGCGTACAATGCTCCCAGTGCCACGGCCTCATCGCCGAGCAGCAATTTTTTCTCTGTCATTCTTCTTTCTTCAAACGCCCCAGGGCATGCTCTAGACTCTCAGTCGGTTCAATGATATTATAATCCTTCCAGAAATCCGGATCGGAATAAACTTGCGTCTTGTCCGCCAGGGCATCGCTGCTGCGGAAACTCTCCGCCCGCTCGATCGGCTGGGCGTCCACGCCGACGTAACGGTTGGTCACGACCATCTCCGCAATGGCGGTGAACTCGGTGTTCCAAATACGGCGGCGGGCGTCGCAGTTGAAGCGGAACACCGTCCGCACATAACTGAGGCGGCTCTTGTCGCCCTCCCGCTTATAGTTGAGCAGCAGGGTCATCTCCTTCGGCTTGAAGCGGATGTCGGCCGGTTTGCGGACCAGCATCACACGCGTGGCTTTCTCCGGATCGGACATATCCAGCGCCAGTTCAATGCGGGTGAAAGCAAGGGTTTCCTGATCGATATAGGCCACCCCATGCTGCTGGGCATAGTCAGACACCAGTGTGGGCGTGAACTTGATCACAATCTGGCGGCGGTCGTCGATCATCGCCGGTTCGAGCATCTCCAGGATATAATCGTCCAGTTCGGACTCATCCAGGATGATGGCGCGGCGTTTCACCACGTCCAGGTCGACAGCCTGCGTAGGGCCTCCGATCACCTTGATGGCAAGGGTGTCGGAACGGCGCGGACTGGTCAGCAGGCGGCTTTTGATTACCTGCGTACGGTCACGCCCGAACAGCGACTTGAACGAGGTCTTGTACATCTTGGTCACGGCCTCGGAGACATAGATGAAGCGCTGGCGCTTCTGGGCCGTCTCGCGATAGAAACACTCGAAGAGTTCCGGCTGGTCGGGGCAGTTCTCGTTGATCTTGTAGATGGCCTCGCGCAGGATCGTCAGCGGATCGCCGCTGAGGATCTGGGCCGGGTCGAGCGTGAATTCGCCGCGCGTCAGGCTGACCCGCATCTCCCGATCCCGGTCGGCCGGGACTGTCTGGACCTTGTAGCCCAGCAGGGAGAAGGAGACGAAACGGGGCGGGGTGTCGGATTTGATGACGAAGGTGCCATCCTGGTTGGTGACGGTGGCGTAGTTGGTCCCCGGAAGGGTCACGGCCACATAGGCCAGCGCACGACCATTGGCAGCATCGCGGACGCTGCCGCGGACGGTATAGCGGAGCGAGTCTGTCTGTCCGTATGCCAGAGTACCTACGAACAGGCAGATCAAAGTCAGGAAACGAGTTAATAACTTCACGGCAATTTGGTTTTATTGCCGAAAGATAAGTCAAAAAAACGAAAAACCCTATCTTTGGACACAAAACTCTGCCGCCGGGCCTCTATGAGGCCCCTTGCAGACGGACGATCACCTCCTTCCCCTCATATCGGACGACGATCCCGTCCGCTTCCGATCCCGAACAGACCGTCCGTTCTCCCGTCACGGGGACGATGATGAAAGTCCGCTGCGCGAGCATCCCCGGGAAGGCCCCCTCCCGATCGCAGATGCGCAGGGTCCGGGATGCATCGTCGTATTCCAGGCGGATGCGCGCAAACGAGCCCTTCTCGTAGTTGTAATTGACATTCTCGTCCTCATAGAGATCGAAGCGGCCGTCCTTCCCGGCGTATACGAAGAGGCGCAGCGGGTCGGCGGGTTTCTCGTCCGACCACTGCATGTCCGGTCCGAAGGGCACGATGGCACCCGCCCGCACATAGAGCGGAATCCGGCCGTAAGGAGCCGGCACTTCACGTTCCTGACCGCCCCGGATCCGGCTGCCGTCGTAGAAGTCGTACCAGTCGGTCCCCGACGGGAAATACACCCGGCGGCTGCGGGCGCCATACTCGCTCACGGGGGCGGGCATCAGCGCCGGTCCGAACATCCACTGGTCGTCGATTCCGCACACGGCAGGATCCTGCGCGAAATCCATCGGAAGCCCGCGCAGGATCGTCGCATCTTCGAAATGCACCGCACCCGCCAGGGAATACAGATAGGGCATCAGACGGTAACGGAGCCGCATATAATACAGGATGCTCTCGTAGGTCTCAGATCCTTCCGGGGCGATATTCCAGAGTTCGCGCGGCGGCCACTGGCCGTGGGCGCGGAACAGCGGCACGAAGGTACCGAACTGATGCCAGCGGGTCTGGAGTTCGCGCCACTCGCGCAGGTCCTCCGTCTCCCGTCCGGTCGCATTGAAGACATTCTGGGCCGCGACAAAACGATCCTCCACGCTGAAACCGCCGATGTCCATCCCCCAGAACGGGATGCCGCTCATCGAGTAGTTGAGCCCGGCGGCCATCTGCGCACGCATATCCAGCCAGGTGGTGCCGATGTCGCCGCTCCAGCTGGCCGTCGAATAGCGCTGCAGACCGCCGAAGCCGTTACGCGTCAGCAGGAAAACCCGCTTGTCGGGATCCACGCTCCGCTGGCCCTCGTAAATGGCCTGCGCGTTGACGAGCGCATAGGCATTGAGATACTCCGTGGAAGGGCCCAGCGCCGTGGGCGTGAGCAACCACTTGAAGTAATCCATCGGCAGGCAGTCCCGCAGATTCGGCTCGCTGGCGTCCATCCACCAGGCGTCGATCTTGCGTCCGAAGCGGGTATAGAGGCTTTCGTCCATCTGGCGCCAGAACATCTTCCGGCCCCCCGCTGCGTAAGCGTCATAGAAAGATTGGAAATGGCCGAGCCAGTCCCGGAGACTGTCCTGTTCCGCGTGGACATAGGCATAACCGGCCTCCTTAAGTTCCTTGTAATGATCCGTATTGGTGTAGAATTTGGGCCAGACGCTGATCATGAAGCGGCCATGCATGGCGTGGACGCTGTCCAGCATCGCCTCCGGGTCGGGATAGCGGTCGGCATCGAACGCATGGCTCCCCCACTGGTCCGGCAGCCAGTACTGCCAATCCTGGACGATATTGTCCACGGGAATGCCGCGGCGGCGCATTTCCGCGAGGGTGGAGACCAGCTCCTCCTGCGTACTGTAACGCTCGCGGCTCTGCCAGAAGCCCAGGGCCCAGCGCGGCATCACCTGCGCCTTGCCGGTCAAGCGGCGGTAGTGCGCGATGATCTCGTCGGCGGAGCCGCCCGCCATGAAATAATAATCAATCTCCGGATTCATTTCCGACCAGAACGACAGCCGCTGCTGCTCCTCCCGGCTGCGCAGGTCGGCCACCCGCAGCCCCAGGTAGGACACGCCCCCGTCGGGCTTCCAGCTGATCCGGACAGGGGTACGGACGCCCTGTTCCAGGTGGACGGAGAATTTGTAGGAATTGGGATTCCACGCCGGACGCCAGCGCTCGGTGACCACTTCCTCGCCGCCGATCCAGACCCGCTGCGAGCCGGCATAATAAAGCACGAAGCGGTATTCACCCGTCTCGGGCGCCTCCAGGAAGCCTTCGTAGGTCACATCCGCGCCCTTGAGCTGCATCTTCGGCAGCAACTTCACCATCTGCTCGTTCTCATAATAGAGCGAGTCTTCGCGCTGGACCAGCGGTTCGCCCCGGCGCGGGACATAGGTTCCCGTCAGGGCTCCGGGTGTGCCGTCCTTGTCGTAGAGCTTCAGGACGCGGTGCAGCTGCCGCCAGGGGGCGGGATTGCCGTAGCGGCTGAGGGAATTGCTATCCCAGAGCACTCCGTAGCCGCGGGTGCTCCAGATGAAAGGGACGGATATCTTGGTGTTGTACTGGAACAGTTCCTCATCCCCGCCTTTGTGGTCGAACTCCAGGGACTGCTGCTGGCCCAGGCCGTAGATGGACTCGTCCTCGGGCGAATCCCAAACCTGGCGGACGCTGTAGGCGCGCCGGCCCTCCACCTCCACGGGCGTGAAGCTCCGGCCTCCGGGCAGTTCGGACAGGATCTCCTCCCCCGCCGGATTCAGGAAGCGGACGGCGCCCGTCGCGCGGTCCACGACCACCCGCAGCGCAGGACTGGCCACTTCAACCGAGCCCGGGGTCTGCGTAAGGGTGAAATCGCGGTATCCCGCCTGCGGGACGACCATCAGGCTCGGGCGCCGGGAGAAACGGCGCTCCGGAGTGGCGCTCACGCGTACGATCCCCGCATCCACCCACTGCAGGCGCACTTGAACGGAAGGGCCGCCTTCGCCTTCCGGCACCTGTACAAAAACGGAATTCCCCTGCTGCCGGACCGGCCCGCTGCAAGCGGCCACCGACAACAGGGAAATCAACAAGGCGGCGACACTGCGTCGCTTCATAAGCTACTGGATGAAACTGGCGAAATAGCCGCTGAACAGCACGCTCGTGATGAGGTAGCCGATGACCGTCGAGACGACGACACTGATCAGGCCCGGCATCATGAAGCTGTGGTTGAGCAGGTACTTGCCTATCTTCGTCGTACCGGAGCGGTCGAAGTTGACCGTGGCGATGTCCGAAGGATAGTTCGGGATGAAGAAATAGCCGTACACGCTCGGCAGCACGCCCAGCAGGACGGGGCCGGCGATGCCCAGTTCGTAGGCCAGGGGCAGCATGGCCACGACCACGGCGCCCTGGGAGTTGATCAGCACGGAGACGAGGAAGAACACGAAAGCGATCGACCAGGGATAGTTGGTCACGAGGTCGGCGAGCATCACCTTCATCTCGTCGAGGTAGTTGCCGAAATAGGTATCAGCCAGCCATGCGATGCCGTAGATGGCCACCACGGCCACCATGCCGGACTGCCAGACGGCGCCGCCCACGGCCTTCTTGGGCTGGGCTTTGCAGAACATGATGTTGCAGGCGGCGGCCGTCAGCATGATGATCTGGATGATGATGTTCATCTTGGGGATGCCCAGGGCAGCGGCGAGGGTCACGCTCTCCCCGCCCTTGGTCACGTGGATCATCTGGCAGAATGCGAAGAGCACGATGATCAGCAGGGCGCTCAGGAAGATGAACACGGAAGCCTTGGCCTCCTTGGTGATCACCTTGTCGAGGGTGGTGGCGCTGCTGCCGTACATGTAGTTGTACATTTCCGGGTCGGCTTTGCGCTTCAGGAATTCGGGATCCTTGTCCAGATCCTTGCCGCGCTTGTAGGAAGCGGCCGCGGCGCAAATCAGTCCGATCAGGCAGGCCGGGATGGTGACCATCAGCACCTGCGGGATCGAGACCATATAACCGTTGGCGTTGGAGATGGTCACGAAGGCCACCACGGCGGCGGCGATCGGCGAACAGGTGATACCCACCTGCGAAGCGATCGAGGCCACGCCGCAGGGGCGCTCCGGCCGGATATTCTTCTTGAGGGCGATGTCGCAGATGATCGGCATGATCGTATAGACCACATGGCCGGTGCCCACCAGGACGGTCAGGAAGAAGGTCGTCAGGGGGCCCAGGAAAGTGATGTGGTCGGGATGCTTGCGGAGCATACGTTCAGCGACCTGGATCATCCAGTCCATACCGCCCGAGGCCTGCAGGGTGCCCGCGCAGGTCACAGCGGCGATGATGATGTAGATGACATCGGTCGGAGGAGTGCCGGGCGTGAGCCCGAATCCGAACACGAGGATTGCGAGACCGATACCCGAAATGGCGCCGAGCGCGAGACTGCCGTAGCGGGAACCGACATAGAGGGCGGCCAGCACGATCAGCAGTTCAATGATCATTACGAAGGACATAGTATGCGATTTTGCTTTAGATTTCAGTCAGTTCAACAAATATACTCATATTTTTTGTAATTTTGACGGCGGTTCCGTTAGTATTGTATGCAATATCTGGGAGAAATTATTTCACTGCTCGTCGCTGTCCTGTGGACGGCCACCGCGCTGTTCGCCAATGAGGCCAGCCGCCGCATCGGTGCGATGAGCGCCAACTTCTTCCGAATGGTCTTCTCCGGCATCCTGCTCGCAGGGCTGCTCTGGGTCGTCATCGGACACCCCTGGCCGGCCTACGCCGACGGCTCCACCTGGCTCTGGATGGCGCTCTCCGCCCTGGTAGGCTATGTCTTCGGGGACTTCTGCCTGTTCAATTCCTACATCGTGATCGGCGCCCGCTTCGGACAGCTCTTCATGACCCTCGCCCCGCCCTTCGCCGCCCTCGCGGGCTGGGCGCTGCTCGGCGAGACCCTCTCCTGGAAGTCCTGGCTGGCGATGGCCGTCACCCTCACAGGTATCGCCATTTCTATCCTGAGCCGCTCGGGCGAGAAACACAGCCTTTCGCTGCGTCTCCCGCTCAAGGGCGTGCTGCTCGGCATCGGCGCCGGAATGGGCCAGGGCGTGGGCCTGGTGCTCAGCAAGATCGGCATGCAACACTATGCCGAGGCCCTGCCCGCCGATGCGCCTGCGGCCTTCGACTGGGCGATGCCCTTCGCTTCCACGATGATCCGTTCGCTCACGGGGATGGTGGGGTTCTTCGTCCTGATGGCCCTCGGCGGCACCCTGCCGCAATTGCGCGCCGCGCTGAAGGACCGCGCCGGGATGAAGTTCACCGCCCTCACCACCCTCTTCGGGCCCTTCATCGGCGTGTCCCTCTCGCTGATGGCCGTGCAGTACGCCCGCGCCGGCATCGCCTCCACCCTGATGGCCCTCACCCCGGTGCTCATCATCCTGCCTTACGCGCTGATCTACAAGCAGAAAGTCACCCCGAAGGAAATCCTCGGCGTGATTGTCAGCATGACCGGCGTCGCGTTGTTCTTTTTGCTGTAGGGCTATCTTGCGGGGCGGGTGTTGATTCTTTTGCCGTCCTTATCCCAGGTGTAGATCCAGGAGCCTTTGCGGGAGGTGAAGGTCTCGCCGGCCACGCCGGTGACCTCGCCCACCGTCGAGACGCTCATCGTCTTGTAGTGCTTGCCTTCGCTGTCGAACAGATAGATCCACTCCCCCCGCCGGGAGACGAAGAAGGTCGCACTGTACCCCTTGACCTCCCCGACCGTCGAGGCACTCAGCGTCTTGTACTGTTTGCCCGATTCGTCGTACAGATAAACCCAGCTGCCGCGCAGCTCCACGCTGGAGATGCGGTGTGCCCCGGCGAGCAGCGCCAGGGCGAGGAGAACCCCTTGCAAGAATGTCTTCATGGCTCACTACCCTATCAAAAAACGCACCCCGGCGCCGTTCAGATTTCTGCCGCCTCCCGGAGCGGATCCGGGAAGCAGTAGAACTGATCATATCCGGAAAGGAACCGGCAGCGGAACAAGAGATTGGATTTCTTCAGCAGCAGGTAATTCGAATACAGACCTTGGATCGTGGCGTCCATGGAAGGAGTCGGCTGCGACTCTCCTGAGCGAATCCGCCGGATGGTGAATCGGGAGCACCCCATCACCTTGGCCAGCAGGCCCTCGGGAATCCCGCCCTGCGCGAAAGCCTCCAGCGTCTCCGCCGACGACATCCCAGCCATCTCGGAACGGACCTCGCTCATTTCCCGGGCAGAAACGGGCCTGTTCAAACTGACTGCAATCCAAATACTTACCCCCAAGATCAGCGCAACCAGGGAGGAGATGATAAGCATAATAGGTTTCATAACAAACGTAATCTTTATGGTTTTGTCCACAAAGATAACGCACCCCTCTGCCAGAATCCGGCAGTGTATCTGGCAGGTATTATTTCTTCTTAATCTTCTTGCCGAATATGTATTCGGTAAATGATGCGCCCCTGCACAAATGGCCACAATTCGGACACGGCATTGGCGGATAATCCGATTCTTTGACCGGAAGCGGATCGATAAAGATATCGACCGAGAAAACGGCCTTGCAGTTTGGACATTTATAAAAAGCCATATTGCTTCAGATTTATTTCATAATTACCTTATACCAATAGTCCCAACTATAGCCGACGGAGGGATGATAAACACATAATGCCCGAACCATCTTGCCATTGGAAAGACGGTAATAGCCATTGTTGATTGCATATCCATCTACCTTCAAATCAGGACCATCAATCCAACGCTCGGAAGGAAGATTGTTCCAAAGGCGGACACCCCAGACAACAAGCAGATCCGGCTGGTACCTATCCATCACTTCGAAGAACGGCCCCGCGGCCGCCCGGTATTGCTCCGGTGTGCCAGCCTGACGCGGGCCCTGCATTGCTACTTGCAGATAGTTATAGAAAAGCAACGAATTCCAAATCTTGACACTCTCCTCCGGCGAAGTCTCGTGATTGACCAAAGAACGTTCAAACTTGAGGTAGGTAGACATCCACCCCTCACGTTCGTTGTTCTGGTCCAGATAGTCCCTCACGACCCCTGTCGTGAAATCCGAGCACTTCGTGCCGAAACGTTGCCCACAATCCCGGCAGGGTTCACCACAGTAGTGGCTATCCCCCAGAACCATTATTCTCTTTCCGAAAATACCGCCGCCGGTATACTGAGAGCCGACCCAAGGACGGAAGAAAATTCTACTCACTTGTGCAGTTATTTCATATCGGAATACTCAACAACGAAATGCCAAGTACCATCAGGATGTTTCGTCGCCTCGATCCTGGCATTCTTAGCACGAAGCATACCAATAAGAGCAATAAGAGCCGCAGTGGCGATCATGGCCCAAATTTGCCCACTTGTGAGTGCGACGGCCGCAGAGACAGCAGCTGTCGCCCCGCCAGTGATTACTGCAGCCGTCGCCCCTACAGCGAAAACTGATGCAGGTAACCTTGATGCAGCGATCAAAATAAACTCAGTCTTTTTGTTTGTCGGAATTAAGGTTGTTTCCCCTGCTTTCAAAGCTTTTTTAATGTTCGATACATTAGAAACTCTTGCCATATCAATTATTATTCTAATAATCTTGAGGGCCATTGAAATCAACGTTGATTATCTTTGTAAACGTATGGGTTTGTTTCCTATGGTTATTAATGTTGAAACTTGCTTCATCTTGTAGGAACTTCAAATGGAGGACACCATTTCGAGCCTTTGCCAAGTCTTCAAGGAAAGACACTTCTAGACTTTCTGCCCCTGTCATTATTTTGTCGCGTTCATATCTCTCTAACCATGCAATTAGAGAACATTCCTCACCAAGTCCATGTGTATTAATATACTGACGAATCTCTTTAGGAGTTTTTGCCTGACGCCTAAAAGGCTTCAATTCAATCTTCGTACCCAAATTGAGTTCATGCTGACTGTTAGAATTAAATGCAGCTTCCCCGGATACTAGTGCACCTTTTGGAGTGGACTCTTTTTTTCGATTATTATTCTCTCCTTCCTGGTTTTCCTGAATAGTACTTCCTCTTTGGTAGCCAACATTGAACTGAAGGTCTTTATTTGTACTTTCCTTAAAAGTACTTTCAAGTGTGGCGGAATATACACCGAACATAATTAAAACCTCCCTTATTTGAATCGCCTTTTTTTCCATAAAAAGGACGTCCAAATTTTCGGAAGCAAGATCAAGATAGATACCGTCATAGGGATTGCGAATATATATCTTGTTTTCTACTGGATTGGTGATGCCGTATTTAGAGGAGGCATCTTCTTTGGACAAAACAACAAGGTTTTTCGACCTCAGTTCATTCTCGTACTCGGGGTATGCATGGTGAGTCAATCCATATTCATAATCCTCATCGGGGACTATGACAAGTTGCGGTTTTTCTATTTGCATATTATTAAAACGATTATTCCGATAATCACAATGATTGCAATGCAGATTCCTATAATTATTGTTTGAGTGTGTTTGATCGTTGTTTTACCTTCAGATTGTTCTGTTGCAAGAAAAGAATACCCTAGTTTGCTTATATCGGACAGAAGATCTTGATGGGCCTGTTCTGAAGGCTTGACGGAACAATAGCTATATGGAATATTTCTTCCTTGGTTAAATAAGAAACCGGATTCGTAGTACATGTCTTTCAGTTTGCCGGACCACCCAAAAGGTTTTCCTGCAGCATGGAATTCATAGTCAACAATCTTCATTAGAGCCAATCCTTTGATATCTTCATCTTCAGGTTCCATTCCGTTGACGAGGAAGACTTCTTTTCCGTTACCATCAATATTCAGAATGTGCATTATCCTAGTTAATTCCATATCCTTGATCTATACTTTTGAAATTTCTTCTTTAATTTTTTTTATTTCACTATCTTCTATAAGGTTAATCGCCATAAGGATACTTTCATCCCTATCCAGAAGATGTTTTCTTACAGGTCCGTCCGCTTTAATACCAGCCATCTCCTTGAAAAAAGAATCATATAGAACAGAAGGATTCGGATCAGGTTGGTTTTTGGCCCATTCATCATAATGAGAGAGCAAAATCTTGAAACCAAAATGGTCTTCGCCAATCTTTTTCTTATCATCCGTAACTACAGAGTCAATTTTCCTGAAATCCGACCTCATTCTTCTTCGGTATTGATACTCAAGGATTTTTGTAGCATCTACAATATAATAGACAAAACTATCGCGAACAATCAGAACATCATACCTAGGAACGTACGAATCTTCACCTCCGATATCGAATCCTCCTATCTCTATTTTCTTTTTTTTACCGCGAGTTTTTTTGTTATCACTTTCTCCTACTTCTCGGACTACTTTTACTCTCCTACCATTTTCTCGTTTAAAAATAAAGGGTGTTATTTCCTCTACTTGGGTATTCATCTTGACGGTTTCAATCCCACCCAAGCCATGCCATAAAGTAGTTTTTCCAGCCCCTTTCATACCAAGGATCACGATATTTTTCGCCTTTTTTGCTGGTAGTAATGTGCGGACACCTACCATTACTGTATTCCCGACATCAGCAAAAGTCTTAATAATTGTTGGGATCGAGTTCTCATTGAGCGAAGAATTTGTGTTATTATTTTTTCTATTCGCCATTTCTGTTTCGATTAAATCATATAAAAAGCTATTCAACTATCGGTTAAACAAATAAAATGCGAAATATAGATAGATTCAAAATAAACGAGAAAACAATCTCCCTAACACATAGGTAGGAAGAAGCATCCTATAGGTGTTCATTGTTTATTAAAATGAAATGGCCGCCATTGTGAATCTTTCCCATCTTCCCTTTTGAACATAATTGTTAAAGAGTTCTCGGTTATACTCCTCTTGGGAATCCTTGCTTCCTTGTCAAGAAACTGTTTGGGACGAATTAACTTCCCTTTTTGATTCATAGGATTGTCGGATGATACGTAATCCCCGTCGCTTACGTTAAACTTCAACAGATAGCGGTTGGCTTTTTCCTTCCATTTTCCAACGACATGTATAGTGATGTCGGAAACAATCCCATCATATTTAAACGTGCGAGTAAGAACGACTGTTTTGTCAGGAGAAATGATATAATCATCATTTATGGAATCAACTCCTTTTCCATTTGCAACGCCAGAGTAATGCCCTTCTATCACAGGCGTAGTCAGATTATGCACTCTTAGCCCAATAAAAACTGAGAGACCTATTATGATTACACCTACAGCAATTGATACTATTAATAATTTCTGCCTCATATTACATAAGTTGCATCATCATGCTTGATAACTTGTCGAGATACTTCTCCGATTGATCCAGCAGTTTCATTTTTAGATCTATCTCGATTTCTGTTTCCGTCCCCATGGCAAGCGCATGATTCAATATTTTTTCCATTTGGCTATTAACGAAATCCAACTGCTTCTCAACAATAGGCAAACGGTTTGTATATTTGGTTAAATCATAGTCTACTTTGGCCATAAATAAGTTAAACTGAATATCCATTTGGTGCATTTGGTAGTCCATCTGCTTCCAAGTAGTTACACTGTCACAAAGTTTGGTCGTGATGTCTCCAATTCTGTCCGTCAATGCCTGAATATCCTGAATACCGAGAGGCACATTATCCACCAATCCTCCCTCTTGCGGGCAGGGTAGGTTTTCTTGCGTATGATCGTTAATCTTCATGTTGCTATACAGTTATTACATTATTATTTTTCCTATATCTTCGCTCTCTTTTCTCTATATTTTCCAACATCTCTTTAATTTGGTTTTGGTATTCCTCATACCTCCTTAAGAAAGGCGGCGTGAGGTCCGGCAAGTCAACAATATTTCCAAAATACATCAACGGGAATAGAACGATGATCGCAAGGGAAAGAAGAATAGCAAGAACCCTAATGAAAGTCCCAGGGAAATAAGCAAATACAAAGAAAGAAACCATGAATGAAGCGGCCATAGGGGCAAGGATGATTAAAAAATCAAGAATGCCGAATCCTGCTGGTTTTTCAAGCTGGACCCAATTATCCCGCACATTTTGTATACAATCAAGGTAATACGGATTTTGCCCAAAAAGTCTTTCTGCGGGATAATCATTTGGCGAACTCCCATCTAGATAGGTTTCCAATAATGCAGTAGGACAATTATTGATACGCTCAATATTGACCCCTATATAACGGCTGAAGAAAACGGGGTCCGTAAACATCATTGCGACCGGTGTAGGATATTCTTCTGAGTCTTTATTTAACCATTGACATACGAAAGAGTCCCAATCCATCTTCTGTTTCCCAAGCTGATTTGGCCAGGATGATATTTCATCTTCCAAAATTCTATTAAAACTCTTGGTCTTGAAACTAGAATCATCTTCACCTATTTTCCAGGCATCCATCTCAGCAATGGCATAGTCAAGTGTGTTCAACAAAAACCGGCTTTTTATGAGCAAGCCGAGGGTTTGCTTAAACATTCCGGTTCTCTTGTTGAGAACGGGGTCTTTAACATTGACTGTGCTCTGAAACTCTTTGCCATATAATCTTTCAAAAAAAGGCAAAGTGGACGAAGAGAACTTATTACGAAGACGTTTTATCGGTTCATACTTGGTTGAAATAATCTCTTGTTTTTTTGCAATTGATTCTTCAATCATTCGATCACGCTTCCGCTCCGCTCTTTTTTGTCTAACATTACTTACTATCCATCCGACGCCTTTTGCCGCATAACCGGCTGCACCAACACCCAAACCTACCAGCGCGGCTATTCCAGCGAATTCACTTTCTGCTTCATTCTTCGGTTTGAATTTTGAGAGGTTATTGAAGATCTCATCGGAAAAAGAAGTCATTGAATCCGATGCATCGTAGATGGTTTCTTTAAATTTCCGTATAGATTGGTCTATCTCAGAAAATTGTTCGACTATCATATCAGTAATCCCGTCGCACTCTTGAATAGCCTCTATGGCTTCAAGATATTCAGGAGAAGAGGCCAACCCCTCGCCAGAAATGTCGAAGGAAATTGTAGTCCCTTTATACTTACAAATACTAGTACTCATCGAATCTCAATTTTTTACGACGTTTAAATCCGACATATTCAACGCATTGGCTTTGCGGAGGGAGATGCCGAAGAGGCGCTGGAAGGCGTCTTCGACGGCTTGGCCGCCGTTGACGGTGACGGGGTTGTTGTACGGAGAGACAACCTGGACGGTCATGCCGGGTTCGATCTGCACACCGTTGCAGATCTTGCGGCGTTTGGTCGTGATTGTGAACAAAGCCATAGGCAAAAAAACGCGTTTTAGTGTCATACAAATTTCCCCCATCCGCGCCGCAATATCAAGTTCATCTCCGGTTCATTTGGGCTCCGGGGGGTGTACAAAGGCGTTTTGACTTTGCATTATTTGCCCCGAATCTGTAAATTTGTATGAATGATTCGGCGACACATTCTCCCAGCGATGTTATCCGTCCTGTGCGTCCTTTCGTGCGGGCGGGTACTGCCGGATGCGCAGCAGTTCGTCATGCCCCAGATCCGCAGTCTCACGGTGACGGATGTCTCGCAGAACGGGGCTACGCTGATCGCTTCCGTGAGCCGGGAGGACCTGCTCGTGCTGTACGGATTCACCGTCGAGGAGACGGCCTCCGGGGCTTCCCGCAACCTCCCGGCCTCGCTCGAAGGAAATCTTATCACCATCACGCTCAGCGACTTGCAGAGCGAAAGCAGTTATTCATTCAAGGCCTATATCGACAACGGGAGCGACCTGCGGGTGTATTCGGAGTCCAAGTCTTTCTCCACCCTCCCGGCCCCACCGCCGGAAATCCCCGACACTCCGAATCAACCAGACCAACCAGACCAACCAGACACCCCCGACACCCCGGCGACCAGTTACATCGATCTCCCGGACGCGAACTTCCGCGCGTGGATCCTCGCCCGCTTCGACAGCGACAAGGACGGCCGCCTAAGCAACGTGGAGGCCGCCGGGATCGGAGAGATCGAAATCGGAACCGACCAGATCAGCACCCTGTCGGGCCTTGAATCATTCGGCAATCTGGTCAAATTGCACGCCGAGGGGACACGGGTCGAAAACAACGGGCTGGGACAACTGACCGCACTGAACCTGAGCGGCAATCCCAAACTGAGCACCTTGTACATCCCCCACAACAGAATCGCGGCATTGGATCTCTCGCCGACCCCGGGACTCAAGCATTGCGAAGTCTGCGTGAATCAACTGACCAGCCTGGATGTCTCGATGCTGAAAGAAGTCACGCTGCTGAACTGCGGCCAGAACCGGCTCACCCGGATGGACTTCCGCGGCCTGAACAGCCTCGACGAACTTCACTGCGAGGATAATCCGCTCACGGAAATCCTGCTGGACAACGCCGTACTGAACTATATAGACTGTTCCAACACGGAGGTCCAGACCTTGGATTTCTCCCGCTGTCCCAAACTCAATATAGCCGACTGCAGCGGCTGCAAATCCCTCAAAACCATCTACTTGGCCAAGGGGCAGGTCCTGGCGTCCCTCCGCAAAGAAGCCTCCGTAAATATCGTGTACAAAGATGAATAAATCCCACGAAATCTCATTCCTGCTCGACGAGGTCGCGAAGCAATTCGGCGGCCGCCTGGAGACCTCCACGGACTTCGACGCCCTCGAAGCCGCCATCGCCGAGCAGCTCTCGGACACCGTGTCCTCCGCCACGCTCAAGCGCCTCTGGGGCTATGTCTCCCTGCGCCCCCATCAGCAGCGCCTGTCCACCCTCGACCTGCTCGCCCGCTACACCGGACGTAAGGACTTCCGGCACCTCTGCCTGGAACTCCAGGAGACTTCGGATTTCTTTGCCGCGACAACTGTCCGCAGCGAAGAAATCGAGCCGGGCAGGCACCTCGAACTGCGGTGGCTGCCCGACCGGATCGTCATTTTCCGGGCACTCGGCGCGGGGAGTTTCGAAGTAGAAGACGGAGGCCGGTCCAAACTGCGCGCCGGGGATCGCGTGGAAGCATTGGAGTTCATCCAGGGGCAGCCGCTCTACCTGAGTATCGAGCGGGACGGCGAGCGGCTCCGTCCCTATGTAGCCGGGCGTGCCCGGGGTATCACGCGAATCGAAGTCTATTGATCGTCCTCAGACAGAATCATTTCCGTGGCCTGGCGGAAGAGTTCGTCGATGGCTGCAGGATCGGAGATGACACTCTCTTCGGTCCGCTCTTCTGCAGGGAGTGCAGGCGGCGTCTCCGTCCGGCGCACCGACAGCAGCCCCGCACAGACCAGCACGCCTGCGAGGAGGATGCCCGCGGCGACAAACAGCCAGGGACGGGCGCGCAGGGCGGATGCCACGGCGGCCGCATCCGCATAACGCCGGCCGGGGTCCTGTGCCGTACAGCGGTGGATGACCGCCCGGCGTTCCGGCAACAGGAGCGCAAGCACCTTGCCCAGCGACCAGATATCCGAGCGACAGTCGGCCCGTTCACCCCGGAGGACTTCCGGAGCGGCAAAAGAGGCCGTCCCGGCGGGCGCTTTCAGCACCGCGTGGCTGTCGGTATCCGCAAGCCCGAAATCTATCAACTTGACGTTCAGACCATTATGCGTAATGAGAATATTGCCGGGCTTGAGGTCCCGGTGAATGATCTGCCGCGCGTGAAGGTAAGACAGGGCATCGCACAACTGGAGGGCGATCCGGCGGGCGGTGCCCCGGTCCGGCTTATGCTCCGAGAGAAACTCTGCGAGCGAACACCCGTCCACCCATTCCATCTCGATATAGCTCCCGAATCCTTCGGAATGCCCATAATAATAGACCGTCCGGATGGCGGGATGGTCCAAGCCGTAGCCGATCTCGAATTCTTTCCGCAAGAGGGCCTCGTAGCGCTGCTGGCCGCGCAGCGAAGGGCGGATGACCTTGATCACGCGGAACTTGCCGTCCCGTTCGTGGCGGTACAACTCCGCCCAACCCTTCTCCGAGCGGTGGATACACTGCGGCGGACCGAAGGTCGAACGGGAATCATCCCGGAGGTCGAAAAATGCGGAGTCCTCTGTCATCGTCATCCAAAGGTACGGAAAAAAAGCTAATTTTGTTCTGCCCATGAAACGCCGCATCGTCCTGGAAAGCCTGCTCCTGCCGCTCCTGCTCATTGCCGGAACAGTCCGCCTGTGTGCGCAGGATCGTTGGGACGGCATCCTGGACCGCTATGCGACCATCTGCGACCGTTGCATCGAACTGCGGCAGCGGATTTCGGCCGGAGAGGCCGTTCCGGACAAGTCCGTCACGGCCCTGCTCCAGGAACTGGGCGAGCTGCGCAAGACCCTCCAGGATGCCTCCGGCGCCATGTCGGCGGCGCAGCGGACGCGTTTCCGTACCATCCAGCAGCGTTATGCCGCCGCCAGCGGAGAGAAGGCCGTCCCGCCCGAAAGACAGGAGCAGGCCGCTCCGGTCCGCACCAAGGCCCCGGCCGCCCGGAAAGCGGATCCGGCCCCCATCCCGGTCCCCCGTGACACCGTGCCCCTCCCGCCGGGATCCATCCTTCCTTCCGAAAAGGCCAGCGCCCTCCCGGTGGAAGACCACTATCCCTGGATCACCAATCCGGCCACCTTATTTCCGCTCCAAGAATCGGGCTTCACGATGGAGGGTCTGGAAGATATCATTATCGAGGATCCGCCGATGCCGAAGCGCCATTTCATTGATATTCTGGCCCTGTACGGCCACGGAACGGCCTCCAGTTTCGGCCTGATGGCCGCCGGAGCATACAAGCACTGGGGTGTCTGGATTGCGTGGCGCAGCAATTTCACCCCGACGGGCGCCTCCTACGACATCACCGGCGACGGGCGGACGGCATCCGGCAAATTCTGGGGCAACGGACAGAGCCGCTTCGGTGTGTGGTCCGTCTCCGGAGGCCCCCTCTGGAGCCCCCTCCCCTGGCTCGGCTTCTACGCCGGGGCGGGCTATACCCGGGAGGAACTGGACTGGCAGGACGCCCAGGGCGCCTGGGCACGGGTCCGGGATTACAGCCTTTCCGGTGTCGCGGCAGAAGCCGGCGCCTTGCTGCGCTGGCGCCACCTTTCCTTCTCGCTGGGATGCTCCTGGCACGACTACTCCACCCTCACCGCCGGGGTCGGCGTGCATTTCTAATCCCGCCGCAGGGTGATCAGGGTGATTTCCGGGACGGCGCCGAGGCGGGCGGGGAAGATGGTTTCGCCGAGGCCGATATTCACGTAGAGATACTGGTCCTGCTCGCGGTAGAGGCCGCGGTTATGCGGGTAGAGCAGCTTGCTGGGGGTCCAGCCGCCGAACAGGGAGAACTGGGCGGCGTGGGTGTGGCCGCTGAGGGTCAGCGGGATGTCTTCCTTCCCCACCACATCGCGTTCCCAGTGCGTCGGATCGTGGCTCAGCAGGATGCGCCAGCAGCCTTCCGTGCCCTGGAGGGCCTTCGCCAGGTCCCCCGTCGAGGGGAAAGCTTTCGAGCTGCTGATATTCTCCACGCCCACGACGGCGAGCGTATCCCCGCCCCGCACGATGCGGCGGTTCTCGTTGCACAGCAGATCCCAGCCCAGGGCCCGTTCCCGCTCCGCAACCAGGGCGAGCGAATCCAGGTTCGCCGCCCGCCTGGCACCGGGCATATACGGGCAGTAGTCGTGGTTGCCCAGCACGGAGAGCACGCCGTCCGGGGCGTGCAGGCGCGACAGGACGGGGCCCGTCTTCAGCAGCTCCACCGGCCCGATCGTCACGAGGTCGCCCGTGAATACGATGAGGTCCGCCCCGAGCGCATTCACCTTGTCCACGGCCCGCTCCAGCGAGCGTTCGCGGAAGCGGAAAGAACGGGCGTGAATATCGGAAAGCTGCACCAGCCGGTAGCCGTCGAATGCCGCTGGAAGCGTCTCGGAGACGATTTCCACGTCGCGGACGCGGTAGCAGTTCCGCTCGATCAGGACGCCATACAGGAGCAAGATCGGAGGCAGGGCCAGCGACAGCAGGCCCCAGCGGAAGCAGCGCCAGAACGCCAGGCGGCACAGCAGGGCGATTAAGCCCGTCACGATGGCATTCACGGCCAGCAGCGCCAGGGACGCGACCAGCAGGAGAATCAGAATGGAGAAGGCCTCGCTGTACATCAGAGTTCCAGGCAACTATCCATAAAGGACTCGATCTGTTCGGGCTCAAGATGCTGGCCGATGAAGACGATCTTGTTCATCCGGTCGCCGTATTCGGGGTCCCAGTCGCGGCGCAACTTGGGGTCGCGGCGCAGCATGTCCTGGAGCTCATCGTAGGGCATCGTGGCGTACCAGTAGCCGGCGTCCTTGAGGGTCTTCTGCTTGCCGGCCGTCTCGAACAGATAGCATTTGTCGGTGTCGGCGCTGAAGTAGCAGAGGCCTTTGGAACGGATGATTCCGGCGGGCCACTTCTTCGCGACCATATAGTCGAACTTATTGATATCCAAGGCCGGACGGGCGTAATAGACATAGGTCCCGACGCCATATTCTTCGGCCTCCCCTTCCTCGTGGTCGTGATCGTGGTGATGGTGATGCTCGTGGTGATCGTGGTCGTGATCGTGGTCGTCGTCATCGTCGTCGCCCTCGATCTCCGCGATCCAGGCGGCGGAAGTCGCCACCTGATCGAAATCGAAGAGCCCCGTGTGCAGCAGTTTTTCGAGTTCGACCTCGCCATAGTCGCAGGTCAGGATCTCGGCCTTGGGCTGCAGGGCGCGGACGATGCTCCGCACGCGGCCGAGCTCGTCCGGGCTGAGTTCGGAAGCCTTATTGAGCAGGATGATGTTGCAGAATTCAATCTGCTCGATCACGAGGTTCTCGATGTCTTCCTCGTCGATGTCCTCGCGTTGCAGCGCCTCGCCGCAACCGAATTCGTCCTTCATCCGCAGGGCGTCCACCACCGTGACGATGCAGTCCAGCGTCGGGACGGCCACGCCGGGATACGACATCCGGGCGAGTTGGGGATAGGAGTTGATCGTCTGGGCGATCGGAGCGGGTTCGCAGATGCCGCTCGCCTCGATGGCGATATAGTCGAAGCGCTTCATCCGTGCGATCTCTTCGAGCTGCGCGACGAGGTCCATCTTGAGCGTGCAGCAGATACAGCCGTTCTGAAGCGCGATGAGGCTGTCGTCCGTCTGGCCCACCACGCCGCCCCGCTCGATCAGGTCGGCGTCGATGTTGACTTCGCCCAGGTCGTTGACAATCACGGCGAACTTGATCCCGCGGCGGTTCGTCAGGATGCGGTTGAGGAGCGTGGTCTTGCCGCTCCCGAGATAGCCGGTGATGAGCAGGACCGGCAGGGGTTTATTTTCAAGTGTCAGGTTCATCTCATTTCTGTTTGCGGAGCAAATTTAGCAAAATTAATGGCCGCACGGATGGATTAATGCGTATCTTTGTGCCATGACAAGCAGAAAATGCATCGAGGTGGTGGCCGCCGTCATCCGGCGCGGGACGCAGATCTTCACCACGCAGCGCGGCTACGGCGACTGGAAGGACTGGTGGGAGTTCCCGGGCGGCAAGATGGAGCCCGGCGAGACGCCCTCGGAGGCCCTTGTGCGCGAGATCCGCGAAGAGCTGGACGCCGAGGTCCGCGTGGGCGAGCTCCTGAAGACGGTCGAATGGGACTATCCCGCTTTCCACCTGACGCTGCATTGCTATTGGTGCACCCTCGCGTCGGACCAGATGCATCTGCTCGAGCACGAGTCCGCCCGCTGGCTCGACGCCGCCGGTCTGGACTCCGTCCGCTGGCTCCCCGCCGACGAGCAACTCCTCCCTTTGATTGCAAACACGCTTTTATCGGAATAGTTTGAAGCGAAGCGACGCAGGGGGTTTGGGGGGAACGCCCCCCAATCATAGCGGCAGCGTCATCGGAACAAAAATGCCGACCATGTTGGTCGGCATTTTTGTGGAGATGGGCGGAGTCGAACCGCCGTCCAAACAAAGTCCCAGGTAGCTTTCTACACGCTTATTCTTCCTTTGTTTGTCGGCCGGGGGCTGCCGGAAGACGGGCCACCCGGGGCTTATCCTCTGGGAACTTAGCGGCTCTTAGAGGCGTCTGCGCCGCGCATCCGGTTTTGATGATACCCCTTGATCCAGACTGAACCGGCCTAAAGCTGGAGGGATATACGTCGTGCCGCAGCCTAGGCGGCATCGATTAATGCTGAATCTCTTGGAGATTAGCAAGCGTACGAATAGTTGTAGTTGCCAGTTATGGCTTGAAGACTGGGATTAACGGGCCAGCCCCCTACGCCCGGCGTGCTTACCATCCGAAATCAGTGCTGTCAAAACCAGAACATCCCCGAATGATAATATGAAGTTTTTCATTTGCCTTTGGCCGTGCAGTCGAACGTCTGGATCGCCCCCAGATAACTGAAGCTGAAGGATTTCCGGTCCGTCCGGACCTCGACGCGGATTTCGTATTGTCCGCCGTCGCCCGCGACGACGCTGACTTTGCCCTGCTCAATCGGGTAGAACTGTGTCTGCTTCCCGGTCCGGACGCCGACGTACGATCCGCTGATAGACTTGTCCGCCTGCACGGAGCCATAGTAAAAAGTATAGGCATTCTCCGGAGTCGCGGAGCCCTGGTAGAGGCCGTCCGGGAGCGCAATGCTATTGGCGAGCGGCGCACTGATCAACAGGCGCACCACGGCACCGGAGGAAATCAGATCCAGATCCTCATCCGTCCGCCCCTGTGCAAGGTCCAGCTGGAAGCTGTTGACCCCGCCGAGGGCATCGGCGCCGTAGTAGTAGGCCGCGGCCCACTCGGCATCGAATTCATAGCGGTCACGCGCATCGCGCTCTTTGGAGCACGCCGCGAGGGCCAACAAGGCCACGACCGGGATGAACCATCTCAGGATCTTTTTCATAACCCCAAGATGCAAAAGCGGATGCAAAGATTGCATTTAAAATTGAAAAAAAGCGAATATTTTGGGCGGATTTACAAAAATCCCTATCTTTGCAATCCCTTTTTTAAGGACCAGCGCTACGGGAGATTAGCTCAGTTGGTTTAGAGCACATGCCTTACAAGCATGGGGTCACTGGTTCGAATCCTGTATCTCCCACAAAAATGGCTCGCACCGCGAGCCATTTTTGCGCTCGGGACCCACCTTGTCAAGTCTTTTTTGTATCTTCGCGTTGAGATGAACCACAGATTATTCACGATACTCGCCTTCTGCGCCCTGCTGCCGACGGGAGCGGCGGCGCAACCCGTCATCCGGCAACTCTATTTCGACACCCGCGCCTCTTTCCACCAGGAGGTGGACGGGGGCCGCTACAACAGCCAGTTCACCGGCGACCATTTCAACCTCAACATCCGCGGCAGCCTGTCTGAACACCTGGATTTCCGCATCCGCCAGCGGCTCAACAAGAAGGTATTCGACGAGCGCAACATGTTCAACGCCACGGATTTCCTGTATCTTCGCTGGGACGCTACGTCCCGCTGGTCCTTCACCGTGGGCAAGAACGCCGTGCTGATCGGCGGCTACGAGTTCGACGCCACCCCGATCGACGTCTATTACTACAGCAACTTCTGCAACAACCTCTACCAGGGCTTCTCCTTCGGGGCCGACGCCGCCTACAGTTTCGCCCCCGGGCAGCGTTTCGTATTCCAGTTCTGCAACTCTCCCCTCTCGCTGGGCTTCCAGGGCCTATACGCTTACAATTTCGCCTGGACAGGCCGTTTCGCCTCCTGGTGGGACACCATCTGGAGCGTCAACTTCGTGCAGGATGAATACCGGCGCACCATCAACTACATCTCCCTGGGCAACCACCTCGTCTTCGGCGGTCTGGCGGTGGACTTCGACCTGATGAACCGGGCCGGAAGCGGCCAGCGGAACTTCTTCTCCGACTACACCCTCATCTCAAAAATCATCTGGACCGTGGGAAAGTGGAATCTCTGCGCCAAGGCGGGCTACGAGCGAAATGCCATCGAGAATGTGGATGCGCTGGGCCGCGCGCTCGACCTCGCCGTCGCGCCGGGCACCCGGAACGTCTATGCCGGCTGCGGGGTGGAGTTCTTCCCCCTGCCCGACCGGGACCGGCTGCGCCTGCACGCCGTCTACTTCAAGAGCAGTACGATCGGCGTGGACAACTTCGATATAGGAATTACCTGGAGATTGGACGTAATCTCCAGGTAATCAAATACAATCAATCAAGCATCAATACGCGAGGACGCTCCAGAGGTCGCGGAGGCGCTGTTCTGGATCCCAGCGGCCGCCGAAGGTCCAGGAGGCCGTGAGCGTGTAGTACTGCGGGCTGCCGGGCGCCGTGTCCATATTGTTCGCGAGCCAGCCGCTGTGGCCACCCTGCCGCGTATTCCCGTAGTAATAGACCCGGAATCCCCACGGGCAGGGATCCAGGACCTGATCGGAATAAGCGTAGTGGATATTGCTGTCAATCACTTTGTCGGTCATCGTGCAGTTCGCGATATAGAACTGGGAGTCGTGGTGATAGCGCCCCAGCAGGGTCGGTGACGCGGCATCGAAGGAGGAATTGGTGATTACGAGCTTCTTGTCCTTGTCTCCCCGGCCGTCGTGCCAGATCATCGCCTTCCCGTCGCCATAGAACGAGCTGCGCGTGACGTAGCACCAGCCGCGCGGGCAGAGGAAGTCCACCCCGCGGCAGCGCAGGTCGAGGTCGGCGTGGTAATACATCCCGTCGCCGCCCGGCGCCCAGAGGGACAGGGCGTCGTTGCCGTCGGCCCAGATGTGGCAGTTGATGATGATGGTGCGCGTAGCACGGCCGAAGACGGCCATCTGGTGAGCGGTGGTCTCCTCGACGGTGGTGCCGTAGTTGTTGTAGATGGTCAGGCCGCTGATGATGCAGTCGTCCGCGCCCTCCTGCAGGACGATGACACCGTTGCCGACCTCCTTGCCCTTATACGTACGGATGGCCCGCTTGGAGGAAAGTTCCGCGAAGGTGATGACCGTCTCGTCCCGGTCCTCCCCCACCAGCACCAGGTTCGGCCGGTCGAGGATGACCTTTTCGTTATAATTCCCCTTGAGAATCAGGATCTTGTAGGGCTCCGTCGGATTGGCCGGGGCGCGCTCGATCGCGGCCTGGATGCTCTGTCCGGGCAGGACCACCGCATCGAAATCCCGGCGGTCGATCACCGGCCGGCGGAACATCTCGATCTTCCCGGTCTCGTTGGCACCCGGCGTGGTGAGGCTCACCGGGACCTTGCCCTTCGGGTCGTATTTGGCGGCCCATTCCTCGTAGAGCGGATAAAGGGCGGCCGGGCGGCTGTTGTACCAGCTGTAGCCGTTTCGGCGCTCGGGACCGATCTCCTCCAGACGGCGCCGGGGGATGCCGTCGCGGTCGCAGACATAAGGCTCGCACCATTTCAGGTCATAGAAACGGCCCCAGATCGGCGTAGCGTTGGGATCCTCCGTCAGCCGGGTGCTCATCACCCCGCCGTCGAAGCCGCGCGTCACGCGCAGGCCGGTGAGTTTGTAGGTGTCGAACCAGCGCATCGCCCCGTGGATGGCCCGCTTGACGCGTGCGTCCGGGTTCGGCAGGGTCATCAGCAGCCGGACGATACCCGAACTTTCCGCTGAACAATAAGACGGGAGTTCGAAGGCGCGCGCCGGCGCCGGGGCCAGGGTCTCCCGATCGTGCTGCTGGCACCAGACCGAGGGCTTGCCGTCCTGGAGGATCTGCGTAGCGAGGATGCACTCGATCCCCTTGTCGAAAGCGGTCCGCAGGCGCTCCCGCAAAGCCGCATCGGTCAGGCCATTACCATAGGGTTCCTGCTCGGAGGCGATGTTCCGGAAGAGCTCGAGGGTATTGACGATGGCGTCGTCATTGTAGGTGATATGTACCTGATAACCTGTCATTTCCGGCCAGAACTGCGGCCAGCCGCCATTCTCGTACTGCCCGGAAGCCAGGTATTCCACCGCTTTGATGAAGCCGTCGCGGAAACGCGGCTCGCGGGTGGCCTGCCACAAGCGCGCCAGGTAGATCATCTGCGAGGTGGTGGCGCCGTTGTCGATGGTCGAATCGTCGGTGCGGTTCTTCTCGGCGAGGACCCGGGCAAGTTCGGCGTCCGTCAGGCGCCGCGACATATCGATATTCTTGGGCCAGCCGCCCGTCACGCGCTGGTAGGTCAGCACCTGGTCGCCGACACGCAGGGCGTCTTCGGTCTTGAAGAAAGCAGGATCGGTCTCCTGCATGGCGTTGCGGCGGGGCATCTGGGCATTCACCTGCAGGCTGAGCAGCAGGGAAAGGGCGGCAAGCGCCAGGGGGCAGAAACGGAGTTTCATATCAGAATGATTATTGGAAAAGGTCGTAGGCGGTCTTGAGGAAGGTCGGGTAGGTCCCGGTGCTTCCCCACATGCTGATGTAGTAGAGGATGACGAGGTCGTTCTCCGGATCCATCAGGTATTCCGTGCCGGCGGCGCCGCCCCAGCGGAAGCAGCTGCTGCTCATCTGCGGGGCGATCTTCTCTTTGTCCGGATGGTCGAAAAGTTCGAAGCCGCGGCCGAAGCGGAAGCCCTTGCCGCCGCTGTTGACCTCCGGGAGCTGGTTCTCCAGCATCAGGTCGATGGTCTCCTTCTTCAGGATGCGGTGGTGGTTGAACTCGCCGCCGTTGAGAAGCATCTGGCAGAATTTTGCGTAGTCCTCGATGGGCCCGTAGAGGCCATAGGTGCCGCTGGCGAAGGTTTTGGGGCCGTCGAAGATGGCGTCGATGCTGGACATCGGGGACTTGACCAGCTGGCCGTCACGCTTGGTGTAGGTGATCACGAAGCGCTCCTTCAGGGACGGGTCGTCGAAATAATAGGCGGTATGGTCCATCCCGAGCGGCTTGAAAATCACTTCTTTCAGGTATTCCTGCAGGGTCTTGCCGGAAAGGATTTCCACCAGGTAGGCGATCACGTCCATGTCGTAGTTGTAGTTCCACTCCGTACCGGGCTGGAAGCCCAGCGGGAGGGTCTTGTTGGCCTCGACGGAGGCGCCGACCGTGTTCCGGGGCGCAGGCTCGCGAACGCCGGAGGCCATCTGGATTCGATTCAGTTTGTTGGTCAGCGGAGCCAGGTAGCCGGAAGAGTGGGACATCAGGTGGCTGATGGTCACGGGACGCTCGGCAGGAACGGCAGTAAAAGTCCCGTCATCGGCCACGTCCGTGAGGACCTGGTCCGTGAATCCGGGGATATACTTGGAAATGGGATCTTCGAGGCCGCACTTGCCCTGTTCGTACAGGGTCATCAGGGCCACGGCCACGATGGCCTTGGTCTGGGAGAAGAGGACATAAATGTCATCAGGACGCGCCGGGACCTTGTTCTCCACGTCTTTGAATCCGAAGGACTTCTCGTAGACCACGTCCCCGCCCTTGGCCACGAAAGCCGTCACGCAGGAGACTTTCTGATCATCGACAAAGCCCTTGAGGACGGTGTCCAGCGCTTCGATACGCTCCGAGCTGACCCCGAGGGCCGCCGGATCGGCATTATGATTGAACGATTCGGGAACGCTCGAGCGGTTGCAGGAAACGAAGATGCAGGCGCCCAGGGCTGCGAGAGTGAAGAAGAATTTGTGCATGGTTAAAGCAAAAAACTTGATTTGCGTAAATTTATAAAAACGAATCGTTATTTCAAAAAAGTTTTCTATATTTGCAGTCCCGTTTGGAGAGATGCTCGAGTGGCTGAAGAGGCACGTCTGGAAAGCGTGTGACCGTCAAAAACGGTTCCAGGGTTCGAATCCCTGTCTCTCCGCGCAATGCAAACCGCAAACAGATGCCGCACCCCGTGGTGCGGCATTTTTCGTGCAGGCCAGAGTGGCCGAAAGCTAGCTTTCGAGCCAATCCGGGCCTGCACGAAAATCGCGGCCTCCGGCCGCATCTGGACGCGGTTTGCTCACGGACAACCAGGGAAATGGCCGGCCGCAGGCCGGGCAAATCCCTACCAAGCCCAGCCGATGCCATTCTCCTGCAAGCGCGTACCGGGCCTGGCACGCAGGAAGGGCATCTCGGGGAGATGGCCTTCCGCATCGCGCGGCAGGAAGAAATCCTTGGGATCGACCGACACGAACATCGCCGCGCCCTCGCTCACGGGAATGGTCCCGAACTCATTGTCACGCAGCGTACAGGTCTTCTCATCGCACATATATAGATCGTCCCCCTGCGGCGACCAAGACACATTCGCCGTCAAGACGTGGTCATAACCCGGCACGGCCACGTTGCCCCCGGCACCGGGATCCCGGCGGTTGACCATATTGTAGTTGTGCGGATTCATCGCGGCGGTATTGTTCTCCCAGCGATTGCCGGCCAGGTGGTAATTCGAATCGAAGCCGTTGACCTTGTTGCGGTAGGCCACGCTGTGGTGTATGTAGTGAATCGGGCAGACGGGCGGGCAGCGCGTCGGGCCGGCTCCCATCGCCCAGCCGCCGCTCTTGAAACCGTTGCCGTCGCCGGCCCGCTCGAAGGTCTCGGTATCAAAGGGGTCCGGCGTGGGCTGGAAGCCGTTGTAGAAGGCCCAGCAGTTATCGATCTCCACGGGCGCGGCGCAATGGATCAGGTCGTAGCCGTCGTCGGAATTGCGCCAGGCGCGGCAGCCGCGGATCACGTTGCCGACCTCCCAGGCATTGGCCATATGGAAACCGAAACCGTCCACATTGCCGCCGTAGGCTCCCTCGGAATAATCATCGTAGTTGTTGTAGGCGTCGCAGTTGAGCACCAGGTTGTAGGACCCGGCCGTCTGGTAGAATCCGATGGCCATGTTGTTGTGCATCGAGAGGTTCTCGATGATGCAGTGCGAACCCTTGCGGGCTGAGACGCACTCGGACTGGGTATGCCCGGTGATGCGTACCGGCAGCCCCACGATCTCGAAATTCCGCAGGTGGAGGTAGTCCGCACCCAGGTAGAAGGCCGCGAAACGATGGCGCCCGTCCAGCTGCAAGGCGGAGAAATCGAAGACCGGACGCTCGCCCGGATAGCCCATGAAGCAGGTCCGGTGCGCGGCCGTTCCGGCTTTCTCCAACGCGAAGACATAGGCGTAGAGGCTCTCCTGCTTCATCACCTGCGCATCGGTGATCTTGTAGGTGCCGGCCCGGAAATAAAGCGTATCGCCCCCGTTCATCTTCGCATAAGCGGCGGGAAGGGTGGCCATCGGGGCGTTGATGGTGCCGGGATTGGTGTCGCGGCCATTCGGGGCCACGTAGAGGGTCTTGGCAGAGAGCGGAAGGCTGCAGAGACAGGCCAGGAGCAGGAATCTCTTCATAACGGTAATCGGGATTTGGTTTGGTACACAAATATATAAAATTATTTGCAACCCGGTTGCATCCGGAAAGAGATACCTTTGCGACCTAACGTAACCCCCCATGAAGCGTTTCCTCCTTACCTTGATGGCCCTGTGCGCCGTCCTGAGCGCCTGCCGCACGCACGAGAGCGAGCACGCACACGAGTCCGAAGAAGCCACCGCCCACGCGGACGGACACATCCAGATCAGCCCCGAACGCCAGCAGGAACTCGGCATCGTTGTGGAGACGGTCACCGCCGGTCCCTTCAGTGAGGTCATCCGCACCAGCGGACAGATCCTCTCCGCGGCCGGCGACGAGATGACCGTCGTCGCGAGGAGCGAGGGCATCATCAGCCTGGGCCGCCTCACGGAAGGCTCCCCCGTCAGCAAGGGCGCCCGGATCGCCACCCTCTCCACCCGGAGCATCGGCACCGGCGACAAACTCGCCAAGGCGAAGATCGACCTCGAGACGGCACGCAAAGAATACGAACGCGACCAGCAGCTGAGAGCGGACAACATCGTCAGCGAAAGCCACCTGGACCAGAGCCGCCAGGCCTATGAGCACGCCAAGGTGGAATATGAGGCTCTCGCCGCCGGCAGCACGCAGGACGGCGAACTGGCCGTCACCGCTCCCCTCTCGGGATTCATCAAGAACTGGCTGGTGCAGAGCGGCGAGTATGTGCAGACCGGCACCCCCGTGGCCACGGTCAGCAGCAACCGCCGCCTCCGCCTGCGGGCGGATGTCCCCGAGCGCTACTACAGCCGCATCGCGTCGGTGCGCGACGCCAACTTCACCACCTCATACAGCGAGCGGACCTACAATCTGGGCGAGCTGGGCGGACGGATGATCAGCTACGCCCGCGCCTCCGACGGCGATTACTACATCCCGGTCATCTTCGAATTCGACAACAAGGGCGAACTCGTGCCCGGCTCCTACGTGGACGTCTGGCTCAAGACGGCCTCCGCCCCGGACTGCCTCTCCGTCCCCCTGGAAGCCGTCGTCGAGGACCAGGGTGTCCACTATGTCTTCGTGCGTGAAGCCGATGACGAGGATTGCTTCGAGAAGCGGGAAGTCACGCTCGGACAGTCCGACGGCAGCCGCATTCCCGTCCTGAAGGGTCTGCAAGAAGGTGAAAGCATCGTCACCCGGGGTGCCGTCCACGTCAAGCTCGCCGGCGTCACCGCCGTCCCCGCGGGCCATACCCACAACCATTAGGCGTATGGACAAGCTCATCGCATTCTCGCTGAACAACCGCGCAGCCATCCTCGTGATGGCCGCCCTGTGCATGATCGCCGGGCTCTACTCGGCCTCCCGCTCCGAGGTGGATGTCTTCCCCGACCTCAACGCCCCGACCGTAGTCGTGATGACCGAAGCCGAGGGAATGGCGCCGGAAGAGGTGGAGCGCCTCGTGACCTTCCCGATCGAGACCGCCGTGAACGGCGCCACCAACGTGCGCCGCGTGCGTTCCTCTTCGACCACCGGCTTCTCCATCATCAACATCGAATTCGACTGGGGCACAGATATTTACCGGGCCCGCCAAATTGTCAGTGAGAAGATTGCGATGGTGGGCGAAGCCCTGCCCCCGGGCGTGGGCAATCCCACCCTCGGCCCCCAGGCCTCCATCCTGGGCGAACTGATGATCATCGGCCTCACGGCGGAAACCACCTCGATGGAGGAACTCCGCACGATGGCAGACTGGACCCTGCGGCCCCGCCTGCTGTCACTGGGCGGCGTGGCCCAGGTGGCCGTGATGGGCGGTGACATCAAGGAATACCAGATCCTGCTCGATCCCGGCCGGATGCGCCACTACGGCGTGTCGATGGACGAGGTCATCGACGCCGTCAAGGGGATGAACCAGAATGCCCCCGGCGGCACCCTCTACCAGTTCGGCAATGAATATATCGTTCGCGGGGTTCTGTCCACCGACGACATCGCGCAGATGAAGAAAGCCGTCGTCAAGACGGGCGCCGGCGGACTTCCCATCCCCCTCGAGGCTGTCGCCGACGTGCAGATCGGGCCCAAGACCCCCGTGCTCGGCGTCGCCTCCAACGACGGCAAGCCAGCGGTCATCCTGACCGTCACCAAGCAGCCGAACACTTCCTCGCTGGACCTCACGGCCAAGCTGGACCGCGAGCTGGACGACATCCGCACCGTCCTCCCCCCGGACGTCCAGGTCAATGCCGATATTTTCCGCCAGTCCCGCTTCATCGAGGGCTCGATCGGCAATGTGAAAAAAGCGCTGCTCGAAGGCGGCATCTTCGTCATCCTGGTCCTCTTCCTCTTCCTGATGAACTGGCGGACGACCGTCATTTCGCTGGTCTCCATTCCCCTGTCCATCCTCATCACCCTGCTGGTAACGCGCTGGCTGGGGATGACCGTCAACACGATGAGCCTGGGCGGCATCGCCATCGCCATCGGCTCGCTGGTGGATGATTCCATCGTGGACGTGGAAAATGTCTTTAAACGACTGCGACAAGCGCGGGGGCAGGGCAAGACCGTCCGGGAAGTGGTCTATGAGGCCTCCCGGGAGGTCCGCATGCCGATGCTCAACTCCACACTGATCATCATCGCCTGCTTCCTGCCGCTCTTCTTCCTGTCCGGCATGGAAGGGCGCATGCTCAAACCGCTGGGCATCTCGTTCATCATCTCCCTCTGCACCTCGACCCTCGTCGCCTTGACCCTGACCCCGGTGCTGAGCTCCTACCTGCTCGCGCACGAGATCAAGCCCGACACCGACGGCAAGGCCTCCCGCGAGACCCCCGTCGTCCGCTGGCTGAAAAAGCATTATGCCCGTGCGTTGAACTGGACGCTCGGACACCGGGAAAGCGTCCTGGCGTTCGTGGGCGCCTTGCTGTTGGCCGCCGTGGTGATGTTCCTCACCCTCGGCCGGAGTTTCCTGCCGGCCTTCAACGAAGGCTCGTTCACCATCGCCATGAGCTCCGTGCCGGGCATCTCCATCGAAGAATCCGACCGGCT
>JAEEGH010000736.1_pt1 | contig 104091 bp, 84 predicted proteins | sample 9134181 | NCBI WGS metagenome assembly JAEEGH01 (sample SAMN16246544, study PRJNA631951) | gut metagenome | biome: gut microbiome; feature: rumen; material: DP-attached | host: Bos | place: Iran: Karaj | collected 2018-10
CCGGTCCCATGATGTTGCTGTCGTCAAGCGGGTTGCCGATCTTTACCTGTTTGTATGCGTTGATGAGCGATTTTACGAATTTCGCCTTTACAGATTTCTGGATGATGACTCTTCTCGTTGTGGTGCATCTCTGCCCTGCAGTGCCGACAGAACCGAAAACGACAGCTCTGAGAGCCATGTCGAGGTCAGCCGTTTCGTCGATGACTACAGCGTTGTTGCCGCCGAGCTCAAGAAGCGATCTTCCGAATCTCTTTGCAACTGCTTCGCCGATCTGACGACCCATCTTCGTGCTTCCCGTCATGCTGATGAGCGGGATGCGCGGGTCGTTTACGAGCGTGTCGCCGACATCGCTGCCTTTGCCGATAACGAGCCAGAAAATGCCGTCGATATCGTCTTTGTCAACGATCGGAGCGATGATGTTCTGAACTGCGATTGCGGTGAGAGGAGTCTTTGAACTCGGTTTCCAGATTACAGCATCGCCGCATACTGCTGCAAGAAGAGAGTTCCATGACCAAACTGCTACCGGGAAATTGTAAGCGGTGATAACGCCGACAACACCAAGCGGATGATACTGGTCGTACATTCTGTGGTTTTCCCTTTCGCTGTGCATCGTGTAGCCGTAAAGCTGGCGGCTGAGGCCCAGAGCGAAATCGGAAACGTCGATCATTTCCTGAACTTCGCCTTTTCCTTCAACGGCGATCTTTCCCATTTCGAGAGTAACGAGAGCACCGAGGTCGCTCTTGTACTTTCTCAAAGCGTCACCGATCTCGCGAACGATAAGTCCGCGTTTCGGAGCGGGCATCATTTTGAATTTCTCGAACGCAGCCTTGGCTTTCGCGGCAACTTTCTCGTAATCTTTTTTCGTCGCCTGAACGACAGTTGCGATCACTTTGCCGTCGATCGGGGAAATACTGTCGAGTTCTTTTCCCGTCGTTTTGAGCCAGCCCTTCGAGGAACCGGTCGTAGCACCGTAGTTTTTCTTCTTGATACCGAGCCTTTTCAAAAGCTCCTGAACATTGACTGATTTCATGTCTCCTCCTTGCGAAACCGCAGATCGAACATTATAAAACAATCTCCTTCCCGCGAAAATCCGCGGAAAAGATTTGAACCGTCTGAGATCAAACACAAAAAAACGGTGTTGAGTAGCACAAAATGAAAAAAAAGTAAATTTGTTAGAGGTTTTTAAACAGATTTTTTAGAAGCTTAGAAGATTTTTTTTCTGAGGAGAGCGAAACCGAGCATTGCAGCCGCCGAAAGAACCGCTGCTATAACGATGATGTTCGTGTTGTCGGGTTCGACTTCAAGCACTGCACAGCCGCCGCTCTTCTTCTTTGTTTCGCAGTTTGCGTCGCCTTCCTGGCAAGCGTAGGTATAGGTCTTTGAATTGAGCGGAAGTTCGTAGAAACTCGACTCTTCATTAAGTTTAAGACCGCCCTTCGGGATCTGGATCTTTCCTGCCATCGCCGGATCAGCCTTTGCCATGTTGAAATCGACATTGATGACGAAATATTTTTCTTCACCGGCAATGTAGTTTACAGGCTGGCTGAAGGAATTTAACGTTACGGTCGTTGATTCGCCCGATTCAAAAGAGGTCTTTTCTGCAAGTTTGATGTCGCCGATACCGTCGTTGTTCGTATCGAGCCAGAGCGAAATGCCTTTGATGCCGTTTTTGTCGCCGAAATTGACATATTTGCTTGCAGGAACTTTGACTTTGAACTGCGAGATCGAATTTTCCTTGGAGATCGATTTCGTTCTGATCTGCATGACCGGAATGTTGTTGTTGATCTCGGAAATAGGCGGAACAGCCGGATCGTGCGCGCCTATCGTAACGATGAAGAAATCGCCTGTCGGCTCAAGATAGAAAGTTGCGAAATCGAGTTTTTCGTTGGAGACAGTCGCCGTCGTCGTGCCGTCGTCAGCGAAGTTGACACGGACATCACCCTCTTCAAGGTAGAAGAAGAAAGAAGTGTTTGCTGCGATCTCTTCGCCTTTGTAGTCGACTTTCGCCCTTACGATGAAGTAGTTGAGCGATTTGCCGAGATATTTTTTGAGGTTCTTCTTGAGCGGGAAGAAAACATATCCGGTATTGAGCTGAGTGTTGTCGGTATCGTTGATTATCGAATCGAACGCTTCATCGTAGACACCGTTGCCGTCGGAATCGTAAATAAGCTCGAAATCGGAGAATTTGAAGTTCGAATCAGACTTCGTGTTGAAGTGGACGCCCAGCGCATCGAAGTTGAAGACCGATTCATCCGCGCAGTTTGAAGCCTGAAGCGTGAACTGACCTACGACCAGAGGCTGTCCGCCGTTGTCCTTGGAAATGATGATCGCGTTGTCGGACTGAGGCGAGTTCTTGCCGAGAGCAAGCTCTACCGCGGCATCGTTGCACATAAGATCGGGGTTATCCTTGCATTTGTTGTTTTCACATACATATCCGGTCGGGCAGTCAGGAAGTCCTGATTCTCCGCACTCTTTGTCGCTGTTGATCTTTATTCCGCCGCACATTTCGGGGGTCGGAGAAGAACATGCCGAATCGGGAACACAGCTTCCCGGTTTCAGTTTGAGAGGATACGATTTATTCGTCTTGTAGGGATCGTCGCTCTTCGAGTCCTTGATCTCGGCGGTGTTGTTGAAGACATAGTTCTTCGCGATGCCCTGTTTCGGACGGACTTTGTATCTGACAAGGATCTTGTCCTTGCATGAAGATTTGTCGCACTTGAGCATTTTGTCGCTGAGTTTGACGCCGCCCTCTTTTGAAAGCGGGAATTTTCCGCCTTCATCGTCAGGAATAGGTTCCCAGTCGTCGCAGGTGTCGCCTCTCTTGGTCTCGTCGCTGCTTGTTGCAGCTCTGCAGTTCGTAGCATACTCGGTCGTTCCCTTTACATAGTCGAGCTGAGGATCGAGCTTGTCGAAGATCGTTACCGTGCCGGTCTCGTCTTCGCCCCAGTTCTGGACTCTGACGAGGTAGTAGAACTCTCTGGACCTGTTGGAATACGGACAGTAGTAATCCTTTACGCCGTTGTTGTCCGAAGCCGGGCACGCACAGAAATATTTTTCATCTTCGAACTCATCGGGAATATCGAAGTTCGCCCCTTTGATATCGACCGAAAGGACCATGAAGTTGGTGAAGATAGCGTCCTGGTTGACAGAAAGCTGTATCGCCATTTCGGTGTTTCCCTTTTCGAGATGATCCTGAAGGTTGATGTCTTTCTCGCTGTTGAGAAGGAAAGTATCGACATCCATACCGTAATAGTATTTTATGCCTTTATCCTCGACACCGCCCTGGATGCACTGGATCTGATCGTCGCCTTCCGCATTCGGATCCCAGTTTACGATCGAGGATACCGAGTTGTAGACTTCGATATGTCCGTCAGGCGCGAAGTCGTTGCATTTGTTTCTGAATTTATAGATACCCTCAGCATTCTGCCCGTGAAGGAAGATACCTTCATCAGGAAGCGATTCCTTCGTAAGGCTCGGGTCGCCTTCCGCGATCATCGTGGTAACACGGACCGTCGGATAGAGCGGAAGCTCGAAACCGGAAACATTCGAAGTCGAAACTTCGCCGCTGACGAAAGAAAGACCGTTGTAGAAATAGATCTTTTTCGGTTTGATGTTCTTCGATCTGTAGAGGATGAAGAGCGACCAGCCGCTGACCATCGTCGTGTTGCATCTGTAAGCGTCGTGCTCCGTGCAGTCGAGACCGCTGAAAGTGTAGGTGCCGTAGTATTCTCCGTTTCCTTCCTCGTTTCCGGCCTTGCTGTTTTCCTCGGAGATCTTGTTGAAGAAATCGGTGACTTCGACACGGTAAGTGAAGAAACCGACTTCGAAATCGGATGCCGAATTGCCGCTCGAAGTTTCCGAACAGCCGAGAGTGACGCCGTTTTTGAACCTTATACCTTCGAAATCGAAAGAGGGCGCGTCAGTGAGCTTTTTGCCTGTTTCGCCGGCCTTGATGTCAGCTTCGTATTTGACATTTTTGTCCTTTTCCTGAACAAAAGCGAGATGGACTTCGTTGTCGGTAGGCGCATTCAGTTTCTCAGGATCGACAGCTCCCATCCATACGAGGTAAGCCTTCTCGATGATGGCGTCATCGGGAACGTGGAATTTGTCGAGAGTGAAGGAGCTTGCGTCTATACAGGTATCGCCCTGCGGGTTGTCGTCCTTGTCGTCATAAAGTTTGATCTTGTCGTCGATGTTCGAGTTGAACATTACGAAGAAATCCTGACCGCCGTCTTCCCAGCTCATCGCGGGTGCACCGCCGATCATCTTGCCTCTGTTGTCCTGCGGGACCACCGGGTCCTCGTCCGGAATTTCCGCCTGATCCTCGTCCGCGATCTCAGTATCGGGTGTGTCAGAATCGGGTTCTTCCTGCGCAAAAAGCGCAAAAGAAATGAAAACGGTCAAAAAAAGCATTAAAATTTTTGCGTTTTTCATAATACCTCCAATCAAATTAAAATGAGAACCAACAAAAAATTGGATTATTTTATTACAAAATATTTAAAAGGCAATTTTATCTCTCTCTTTCTCTTTACAGGCTGGACCTCGCTTTTCGCGGAAGCGCGCGGCTATACAAAATGGATTCTTCGGGCAAAAGGAGTATAGTTAGAGGCAAATTTTGATTTTTGGAGATTGAAAAATGAAGAAGAACCTGGCTATCTCACTGTTTTTTTTACTTGTTTTCTCTATTGTTTCATGCGGCGGCGGCAAAAAGGATCCTGACACTGCGGACTCTGCGCCCGACGGCGGCACTGACACGGACGATACCGGTCCAGACACGGTTTCAGACGCTGATCCAGACAGCGGCAGCGATGACGATGCCGATACCAGTCCGGTGAATGACGGAGACCACTCCCCTGCCCCGGACGGATCTGAAAAAAATGATGAAGGCTGCTATATTTTCACTGTCGACGGTTCAACTTTCAGCAGATATTACCGGGACACCTATCTCGGTTATGTCAAAGACAATATTTTAGGCGACAAAACGGTCGAGGACAAGTTCGAAATCGACATTTTTCAGTCAAGAGACGCGGCTTCCTCAGCCGAAATCGCCTCGCATCCTGGAACTTACGACCTCGGGAGCGGCAGCAACAAAAGTCTTCTCAACTGCACCGAATGTGTGAAAGTGTTTCAGGACCACGACGGAAAACGGGCGAAAAAGAACTTCCTTCAGGAAAGCGGGACTCTCGTGATCGAACAAGTCGATGCCGACAATGACATAAAAGGGAGAATCACTGCGAAACTCGTTGAAATAACTATCGATCCCGATACGAAAGAGGCGGAAAGAGTTGAAGGCGGAGACTGTGTCGCGATCGAAAACTGGGCTTTCGACACCGGCGTCTGCATTCCTGACTGCAACGGCAAAGTGTGCGGAGGCGACGGCTGCGGCGGACAGTGCGGAGAAGGATGCAGCGGAGACCTTACCTGCTCGAAAGACCAGAGATCGTGCGTTCCGTTTGAATGCGGGAAGATCACTTTCGATGAAATGAAAACGCACATAAACGAATTCGACGACTACTATTATCAGGCATCCGTTTCAGGCAACGTCATCGGAAGCACGGAACTTGAGGACATCATGACGCTTCATTTCTACGGCGAGCCCTACACTCTCAAGGAGGGAGCCATAGACCTCGGGAACGGCGGCAACGCGAACTACGAGACATGCACGGAATGCCTGATGCTCTACGAAGACGTCGATTTCTTCAACAACGAATACGGCAGGATATTTTTCCAGCAGAGCGGCGAACTCGTCTTTGAAGAGGTCAAGGAAGGCTCGTTCGAATCGAGGGGTCACGCCTCTTTCAGGCTTGTCGAAGTCGAGATAGACGACTACACCGGTGAATCTTTCCCGGTCCCGGGAGGCGGGTGCTACGAAGTCGAAAACATGACTTGGGATACGATCTGCATCCCTCAGTGCGAAGGTAAGATCTGCGGAAATGACGGCTGCGGCGGCGAGTGCGGAGAAAACGGCGAAGGATGCGGCAAAGACCTGGCCTGCAGCGCGGATCAGCGGTCGTGCGTCGAGTGGAACTGCGAAAAAATAGCACTGGGAGATCTCACCGAAGAAGATGTCAGCATCTATCCTATTGACGGGATCTACAATTATATGTATCCGATCACGCCGAACATAGGCGACCCTGAGAAGGCCGAAACCCTGCAGCTCGATCTGCGCGGCAACATTCAGGAAAAGAGACCCTACAGGCTTTACGGGACGAACTTCAGAAGCAGCGATGTCAGTTTCGTTCTTTATGAAGACGGAACGACGCTCTATTTCCAGCACAGCGGCACAGTCACATTCGACCCGATGGATCTTAACACCGGAGCTTTTGAAGCGACCCTCGATTCGATCAGACTTGTCCAGGTCACTCTTGATGAAGATCTGACCTCGACACCGGTCCCCGGCGGAAAATGCATTGAGATAACCGACACCGGGACCTCCTACCCCGCTTCGGAATAGTTCTCTGAAAAACTTTCTTTTAATTAGGATCTCACTATAATTTTTCGTTTTGTTTTTTAAATTTTGGAGGCTTTTATGAAAAAGTTTTTTGCCATCACAGTGATTCTTCTTTCGATGATGACTTTCGTCGCATGCGGCGGCAGCAAGAAAGAAAAAGTTGATCCGACGGAAGAACCGACCTCTGAAGAACCGACCTCTGAAGAACCGACTTCGGAAGAACCAGCAGACCCGACCGAGCCCAGTGAAGACGGAGACGGCTGCACAGGCATTTCTATCGACTTCAGCTCTCTCACGATGTACTATGAAGGGAGTTTCTACTATGCCGGTGAAGATCCTATGCTTTACCTTGAGTTCTATCAGGAAGGAAACGACAACGGATTCGATGTAACGGAAGGAACTTACGATCTCGGAAACGAGGCTAACTCGAACTATTCGACATGTACCGAATGTATAAGCATTTTAAAAGGCTACGTCGAAGATGAAGAAGGCTCAGGCAGTTACGAAAAACGCTTCTTCCAGAAGAGCGGATCTCTGACTGTCGAAGTTATCGACGCAAACGGTGAAATCAAAGGGACCATTGCCGCAAAACTTATCGAAGTCACTATCAATTCAGAGACCTTCGAATCGACTCCGGTAGAAGGCGGCGCATGTTTTGAGATCGAAACGGCGGCATTCGACAGCGGTATATGCATTCCCCAGTGCGACGGCAAACAGTGCGGAAACGACGGCTGCGGCGGATCTTGCGGAATTTGCGAAGGAAAGGCCTGCAGCGCTGATTTCCAGTGCGTTCCCTTCAACTGCGACAAACTTGGAGAAGTCAGCGAATTTGAATTGGTCGCTGAAGATTCATGGTTCGGCACGAACTACTACTATGACGCATATACGACAGGAAACGGGATCGGCAGCGCATCTGTTCCCGACCTGCTCGAAATCGGCTTGATAGCAGAGGAACTCAAAGAGGGAAAGGTCACTCTCACCAGCGATATCGACAACATAACCGACGCTTATGTTCTGCTTTATGAAGACTATGATCTGGAAAACCAGTCCATCGGAAAATACTACTTCCAGGAAAGCGGAACGCTTGAGTTCACCGAAGTCAAGGAAGGAACTCTTGAATCGAAAGGAAAAGGCTCTTTCAGACTTGTTGAAATCGATACCGACTATATTCCTGTTGCAGGCGGAAAATGCTTCGAAGTCGAAAATATCACTTGGGATACGATCTGCGTTCCCCAGTGCGACGGCAAGATCTGCGGAGACGACGGATGCGGCGGAACATGCGGCGAAGGCTGCGGCGAAGACCTGACCTGCAATGCAACTCAGACAGAATGCGTTCCTTATGAATGCGAAACGATCGCTCTGAGCAACGATGATGCAGACAAGACTTTCGACAACACCTATAAAAGTTACAGAACCACCTACACTCCGAATACCGGTGACGCTGAACTCGACGACTTGTTCTCGATGCAGCTCTTCTACGTAGATCCGGTCCTCGGCGAACACGACCTTGCAGGAACGAACTACAAGGATGATGCGGGAATATTCATCCTCGTATGGGAAGACGAGAATGCAAAATCCTACTTCCAGCAGAAAGGAAAGGTCAATATCACCGCTTACGACGAAACGACCGGGGCTATCACGGTTTCCTTCAAGGATCTCCGGGTAGAAGAAGTCAGCATCAACAGCTCGACGTATGAAACGAGACCTGTCGCTGGCGGAAAGTGCTACGAAGTAACCGACACGACTCTCACCTACGCCGGCGAATAAAATTCTTCTGAAAATCTGATTTTTTCTTAAAAACTTTCTTTAAACAAGTGTTTTCTTAAAATCTGACGCTTTTGTTTGTTCACATTTTGGAGATTACTATGAAAAAATGTCTTACAGCCGCGCTTATTGCGCTGTTTATGTCAGCTGTTTACGGAAAAGAATGTCAAAAACTCACTTTTGATGAAGTCTATCTTGATTACGGTTCCTATTTCGCCTATGTGACCGGTAACACGGCAGGCGACACATCGATCCCCGATCTGCTTCAGATCGACTTCTGGAACGGCAGCGGAGAAGCTCTCAGCAAACTTGAAACCGGGTCATATACGCTTACCGACTGGGAAAGCTGCGACACCTGCATAACTCTCTACGAAGATCTTGACGAAAACACCTACTCTTCCGAAAAACTATACGCTCAGTCAAGCGGCATCTTCAACATCACGGAAGTCAAGGAAGGAACAAAAGAGTCAAAAGGTAACGCATCCTTCAACCTTGCCGAAGTCGATATGTTCTATCAGCCTGTTGTGGGTGGAAAATGCTACGATGTCGAGAATCTGACCTGGGACACGATCTGCATTCCCGACTGCACAGGCAAAGTATGCGGAAGCGACGGATGCAGCAGTGTCTGCGGAGTATGCGGCAAAAACCAGGGATGCACCCACGACCAGAAAAAGTGCATTCCGCTCGATGTTTCGGAATGCACCGGAATATCAATCGATTTCAGCACATTGAAAAGATACTACCGGAACACTTTCGACACGAGCAGCGAAGGCGGTATCCCGTATGTCCACATCGCGTTTCTGCTCAACAACGACGAAATAGACATAAAACCGGGGACTTATGACCTCGGAAGCGAAAAAAATCTGAGCTACAGCACCTGCAACGAGGCTGTAAAACTTTATTCCGGCTATGACGAAGAACTCGGAGACTATACGAAAATGTATTTTCAGCACGGCGGAACTTTGATCGTGGAATCGGTCGAAGCAATAAACCAGATCAAAGGAACGATCAATGTCAAACTTGTCGAAGCCGATATAGCCGAGGACAACACTACGACTTTCTTCGCTGACAGCCCGTGCCTTGAAATCGAAACTGCGGCATTCGACACGATCTCTTCCCACGATCCGACAGATCCTATAGAACCTGCCGAGTGTTCCGAAGGTATGGGAGAATGCGTCAGCAACACGGACTGCGATGCGGGATATTACTGCGGCAGCGACTGCTGGTGCTATATCGCAAATCCGGACGACACAGATACAGATTCGGGTTCCGAAAGTCAGAAAGAATGCGATACCAACGCCGACTGCGACCCGGGTTATGGCTGCGAAGACGGTAAGTGTTCAGAGTGTTATGGAGAGAACTGGGACTGCCGTAGTGACAGCGATTGTGACTTCGGTACCCGTTGTATCGGCTGCTGGTGTGAATTCGACAATCTTGGTGATACCGATACGGATAATTCCGGCTCAAACGACTCTTCCGACAGCGGTTCAAACGACTCTTCAGACAGCGGTTCGTCAGATCCTGACAACGGCGGAAAAGAGAAAGGATCAGATGAATCCGGCAAAAAATCGGGCGGATGCTCGACAATTGCGATCTAATTATTGATTTAAATCTTTTTTTCACTAAAATACTGCGATTTTTGTTTATCAATGTTTTTGGGAGTTTTTTTATGAAAAGACTTTTAACTTTCACATTTGCAGCAGTTGCAGCATTCATGCTGGTTTCCTGCAGCGGCAACAATCTTGATGATCTCATCGACACTGAGGCCGATACGACTGATATGACTGATCCGACAGATACGACAGATACGACTACCGACCCGACCACAGATCCGGCAGCAGACCCGACAACTGATCCGGCTGATACGACAGACACGGCTGATACCGCTGACACCGCTGACACCGCTGACACCGCTGACACCGCTGACACAGCTGATACCGCTGATACAGCTGACACGGCCGACACCGCTGATACGGCTGATACCGCTGATACGGCTGATACCGCTGACACGGCTGATACCGCTGATACCGCTGACACCGCTGACACCGCTGATACGGCTGATACCGCTGACACGGCAGACACCGCTGATACGGCTGACACCGCTGACACGGCAGACACCGCTGATACGGCTGACACGGCTGATACCTCACGGGAATGCACCGAAATCACTCTTACTTCCACAGAACTCAGCTACTATAAGCATTCTCACGGCTCGGAAAAATATGACATATTCAAAACGACCTACACTCCGAACACCGGTTCTGCAACGACAGATACTTTCTATCTGAAATTTTACGGTCTCTCCGAGTATGATTATACAGGCACTCACGTACTTGCGGGAACAAACTTGAAAGATGACAGAGGACTTTTCTTATATGTCAACGAAGACGAATACTGCGATTCCTACACCGGAAGCTGCAGCCACGCCAGGACCTACTTTCAAAGTGAAGGAACTGTCAATGTAGTAAGCGCTGAATTTAATTTCACAGGCTCACAGATAAACCTGCTTTCCGCAAAACTTAACGGCGTAATACTTGAAGAAGTCACAGTCAACAGTAGCACCGGAGAATCGACTCCTGTTGACAAGGGTACATGTCTTAAGATCAAGAACGATCCGACTGTAGAATATCATGAGTATTATTAAATAGTTAAACCTTCAGGAGTTTTTTATGAAAAGATTTTTAACTTTCACATTTGCAGCAATTGCAGCTTTCATGCTGATTTCATGCAGCGGCAACAATCTTGACGATCTCATCGACACGGAGGCCGACACGAACGATACGACAGATACAACTGACACGACCGATACGACAGATACAACTGACACGACCGACACGACCGATCCGACCGATACGACCGACACAACTGACACGACAGACACGACTGACACGACAGACACGACTGACACGACTGATACGACAGACACGACCGACACGACTGATACGGCAGACACGGCTGACACGACAGACACGACCGATACGACTGATACGGCTGACACGGCAGACACCGCTGACACGGCAGACACGGCTGACACGACAGACACGACCGATACGACTGATACGGCTGACACCGCTGATACCGCTGACACGGCTGATACCGCTGATACCGCTGACACGGCTGATACCGCTGATACGGCAGACACAGCTGACACGGCTGACACCGCTGACACGGCTGACACCGCTGACACCGCTGACACAGCTGACACAGCTGACACGGCTGACACCGCTGACACGGCAGACACCGCTGATACAGCTGACACGGCTGATACCGCTGATACGGCAGACACCGCTGACACGGCTGATACGGCTGATACAGCTGATACGGCAGACACCGCTGATACCGCTGATACTGAATCCGACTGCATCGGGATTTCGATCGACTGGGATACTTTCACCCTTTACGAAGGCACTTTCTCTGCCGGGATCGAAATGGGAGATCCTGACAAAACCGATGATCTCACGATAGCATTTTATCACTACGACAGCGATAGAGTCGATCCGGGGACTTACGATCTTGGCAGCAGCAAAAACAAAAACTACCAGACATGCACCGAGTGCATCTCTGCTGCGAGAGACTGTGACCTGCTTTACGGATACTACCTTGACAACTGCACATACTACTTTCAGGAAAGCGGAACTCTGACAGTCTCCAGCGTGGATCTTGACGGCAACATCCAGGGATCGGTCTCCGCAAGACTCGTGCAGGCCGCTGAACAGGGCTTGGCTGAAGATTACACCTTGATCCCGATAACTGACGGAGAGTGCGTCGAGATCGAGACAGGATTTTTCCAGAGCACGAAAGACTGCATCGAACTCACCCCTGACGCAGCGAATTTCACCTACAACTCAAGCGACAAGAGATACATAACGACATCATCTCCGAGCACCGGGGACTTTTTTGCGGATGACTATTTCACAATGAAGCTCCGCAATATCAGCACCGGCGAATACACTCTCGAAGGAACGAATTTCAGCAATGCGAACGGCATTTTCCTTGTTGTCTACGAAGACGGCGGCAGCGGAAAAAAATTCTTCCAGAAATCGGGAACGGTAAACATCAAAAGCTACAACTCTTCAAACAACAGGATCACGGCAGAATTCAAAGACGTAGTGCTTGAGGAAGTCACGATCAGCGGCAGCACCAACGCATCTTCAAAAGTTCCCTACGGATCCTGCCGCAAGATCAAAAATATGACTCTTTCATACTAAAAATCAGCAGAAAATATTCGCGTCATCACACAGGGAACGCACCTTTGTTCCTGCAATTTTTCAATAAAATCAGATGTTAAAGAAATAAAAATTGTCTTAATTTCTTTTTTTAGTAAAATATGATGTTTCGCTTATTTAAATTGGAGGCGGCTATGAAGAAATTTTTTATGATCGCGCTGTTGATTTTTGCGGCGCTCCTTCTTTCATCCTGTGTCGAAGATGAAGATTTCGATTTCTCCGACACCGACAGTTACAACCAGAATACAGAAGGCAATAACGGCCCTGAAGGCAGTAGTAACGGCGGCTCGGACTACAACGATCCGGGCAGCAGCCAGGGCGACGATCTTCCGGAACCCGGGCACAACGAAGATCCAGGCGATGATCTTCCTGAACCGGTATCCAACGAAGATCCGACGACTGACCAGACCACAGATCCGGAAACTGATCCGACGACTGACCAGACCACAGATCCGAAAACTGATCCGACGACCGATCCGACCACTGACCCGACGACCGATCCGACAACAGACCCGACGACCGATCCGACAACAGACCCGACGACCGATCCGACGACCGACCCGACCACTGATCCGACGACCGATCCGACGACCGATCCTCAGGAAGAAGGATGCACCGAGATCACTCTCAATACCAATCTCAACTTCAATATTGCCTCCTACTACGACAACTACTACCAAGACTACTACGACTACGAATATTTCTATACGAACTACACCCCGAATACCGGCTCGTCATCGACAGACACTTTCTACATGCAATTCTTCGACCTCACCTACGACCAATATACGAACACATTCCCTCTTGCCGGACAAAACTACAGCGCTCAGTTAGGGCTTTACCTTTTGATCCACGAAGACGGCGGCAGCAAAAAATACTACCAGAAAGAGGGAACTGTCAGTGTGACCTATGACTATGAACACGGCTGGGGATTCTGCATAATAGCAAGCTGTTATGACGATCTCAGAGCGACACTCACGAACGTAGTGCTTGAGGAAGTCACGATCGACAGCAGCACATCCCAGACGACACCTGTTCCTAACGGTTCGTGCATCAAGATAAAGAATACGACTCTCAGATACTATTTCGACGAGTATTGATCTCTGAAGGATCACCGGTCCCGCGACTCATTCCAATACAAAAAAACCGAAAAAACTTTCTTTAATATATTATTTCAATAAAATTTCACCTCTCGTTTTTTGACATTTTTTTGTGACATTTTTTTGGAGTTCTGAAATGAAAAAGTTTTTAGCACTTGTTTCTCTTATCCTTGCGGTCTTCTTCTTCGTTTCCTGCGCAAGTGATGATGATGATCTTACCGATTCCGATTCCGCTGCCGGCAAAAGTTGCGAGACCTCTTCCGACTGCCCTATCGGCTCTATTTGTGACCTCGGGAAAAAGCTCTGCGTCAACGAACCGACTGACACGGGAGACACCGATCCGTCAGATCCTACGACAGATCCGACCACTGATCCGACAACGGACCCGACTGCTGAACCGACGGCCGAACCGACAGATCCGACAACGGATCCTACGACTGACCCGACGACCGATCCGACCACTGATCCGACGACACCTGCACCTGCAGCATGCGAGATCAGCAACACTTTCAAAGTATCGGCATACAAAGACGGCGAACACTACCTCTTCTCAGGTTCGGGCATAGTTTCCGACGGCAACGGCACCCCCACCGTGACGAAAGAGGGCACTCACACATCGCTTTACACAGAGGACATCAGCAGCTATAATCCTGAAATGACCGCCTCGTTCATCACATTGAACTCGGTCCAGGGAGAAAATGCGGTCGTAGTCAACACGCTCATATACGACGAAGTGACAAAGAAACCTGCCTATCAGGTCGAGACTGTTGTCTGGAACGACTATCTGCAGGATACCGAAGCAGGAGAGACCGCGGCATACACTCCCGATGTCAGGATAACATCTATCGAAAACCATTTCGCGGACGACGGCACGACGATCGATGCCCAGAAAATCTGCATAGTCGCATACAGCGTCATTTCTCCGGCCGAGAACGAGGGAGATCCTGAACTTGCTGAAGGAAGATTCCAGTACTGCAACGGCGACAACGGCACTATGAACATCGGTCAGACCGTAAAATTCGGGATCGATGCGAAAATCACGAGCGATCCCGAAGTGATCCAGGCGCTCTTTAATGTCGCTGGTCCGGAAGATCTCTGCTGGTGCCAGCCCTACAAAACGGGTGCGACCTGCGACTGAAGCAGAGAGACACATACTGAATTTTACGATAAATCTTAAATGAGGCTGTTATGAAAAAATCCTTATTGTTTTTTGCTCTGATCCTTTCATCATTTATTGTTATCTCCTGCGTTGAAGACGAGTGGGACGAAGATCTCACCGACACGGCTTCTGCCGACACTCAACCTTCCGGCGACACTGCACCGGCAGATCCTTCCGATACAGGTGATACGGTACCGGCAGATCCGACAACGGACCCGACTGATCCGACGACTGATCCGACAAATCCGACGACCGATCCGACGAATCCGACAACGGACCCGACGACCGATCCGACCACTGATCCGACGGATCCCACGACCGATCCGACGACTGACCCGACAAATCCTGCTCCTGTTGAATGCACCGGGTTTTCGATCGTTCCTGAATCTTTCACCTACGATCCGCTCACATACACATACCATGCCGACATATCCGACATTTTGGGCGACGAACAGCTGAAAGACGAGCTGAGATTCGAATTTCCGGCAAGCGATCCCGTTGTAAAAAGCTACGATCTGGATTCCTACAACAACCAGAATTACCACACCTGCACTGAATGCGTCAGAGTCTTCCAGGATATCCAGAACGGAACGCCGAAAAAGCAGTATTTTCAGAAAGGCGGCACTCTGAATATCGAAGAGACTGACAGTATACACGGGATCAAAGGTTCTCTTACAGCCGATCTCATGGAAGTGACGATAAAGAGTGACAACGAAGGCGATCATTCAGTTCCCGTCACCAACGGAGCGTGCTTTAAGATCGAAACTCTTCTCTTCGACAATCTCTGCGTTCCCGACTGCGAAGGCAAGATCTGCGGTCCGGACGGCTGCGGCGGCACCTGCGGCGGATGCCAGGGCGAGAACGAAGGCTGCAGTGCAGACCAGACTGAGTGTGTAACATACGAATGTGCACAAACTACGATCAACTCTCTTTCCTTTGCCGGCACAAAGTCGCAGCTTAACATCAACAAATTTTTCTACAATTCTTCATTCAAGAAAGGTGATTCCGGCAACATCAACTATTTCTGGCTGAGGATCGACGGTCTTTCGATGGTAAAAGAGACAGATCTTGCCACAATGAAGTTTCTGGAGAACTGCAAAGGCACCACTTCTCAGGGAGACATAACACCGGGATTTCCTGAATCCGACAGCGTCTGCTTCTACATTGAAGACAAATCTGACGGCAACAGATTCTACTTCCCTAACCAGGGGACCATAAACATCTCAGAGATCACTAAAGTTGCAGACAACAAGGCAAATATCTCCGCAACACTAAGCGGCATCAGACTCGTTGAAACCGACACAGCCACGGGGATCGCTGTCGCAGGCGGAAAATGTCTTGAAATAACAAACGAAACCCTCTCCTACACTGCCGAATAATGTCCTGATATTTTTTTTCTAAACCTATTTATTTTTAAATTATTATGAGTATAATATTGTAATTTTTGGTTGCGGAGTTTCTTAATGAAAAAGTTTTTGGCTAATAACAAATGCAATATTTAGCTACAACAATCAGGAGGAAAAAATGAAAAACTTTATCTCTATGCTTGCAATTCTTGCAATTGCAACTTTCGTTTCATGTTCCAAAATAGCGGATGCGAACTGGTATGGCGACTATCCGGATGACGCTGAAGCTCAAAACGACTCAGATACGGCTGACTCTGAAACTCAGGACGACTCTGAGACAGACGATGCTGACATCATCGACACAGAAAGCCCGGATACTGCTGACACGACCGATACGACTGACACGACTGACACGACCGATACGACTGACACGACCGATACGACTGATACGACTGACACGACTGACACGACCGATACGACCGACACGACTGACACGACCGATACGACTGATACGACTGACACGACTGATACGACCGACACGACTGACACGACCGATACGACCGACACGACTGACACGACCGATACGGCTGACACGACTGATACGGCTGACACCGCAGATACCGCTGATACCGCTGATACGGCAGACACCGCAGACACCGCTGATACGGCAGACACAGCTGATACAGCTGATACGGTATGCACTCCGAACTGCGAAGGCAAACTGTGCGGTGATGCTGATGGCTGCGGCGGAAAATGCGACGAATGCGAAGAAGGTAAATTCTGCAGCTATGAATACCAGTGCATTCCGACTGAGTGTGCTACGGTCACAGAGATCGAACTGAAAACCAGTCTGGATCTGGACAGCGTCGACACACATTCGTCAGAATCCGCTATATTCAAGACGAACTACACCCCCAACACCGGTGCGGCCGCGGCGGATACTTTCTTTATCAAGTTTTCAAACCTCGAAGGTTATAAAGGAACATTTTACCTGGAAAATAAAAACTGGGGCGACGACAGCGGATTTTTCCTTTATGTCAAGGAAGACGGCGGCGTCAAGACCTACTTCCAGAAGAACGGGACCGTAGAAACGGATTACAACGATTACGACGACGGATGGTGGGAAACGGAAACGATCACCGTAAAACTTACAGGCGTAATGCTTGAAGAAGTCACTATCAGCAACAACCATTCGACACCTGTTCCCGGCGGCGCATGCCTTCAAGTCAAGAATACGACACTTGAATTCGAGGACTCGGATAGGACCTACAGCTGGCTGTATGATTTACTGGAACTCTTGTTTGGAGACGGGTGGAACTAAAACCCGCTGAATACAACAACGTTTTTTTCAGGAGAAAATGATGAAGAACTTCTCTATTCTGCTTGCCCTTCTTGCGATTGCAACTTCTGTCTCATGCTCGAAACTTGATGATGAAGACTGGTATGACGGATACCTTGACACCGACACTCCGGCTGACACTGAAGCATCAGACACGAACTCAGACACGACAGACCCGACAACTGATCCTGCAACTGATCCGACGACGGACCCGGCAACGGACCCGACAACGGACCCGACGACTGATCCGACAACAGATCCGACAACGGACCCGACGACAGATCCTACAGCTGATCCGACAACGGACCCGACGACCGATCCGACAACGGACCCGACGACCGATCCGACTGACCCGACGACCGATCCGACTGATCCGACGACCGATCCGACAACGGACCCGACGACCGATCCGACGACCGACCCGACGACCGATCCGACGACCGACCCGACGACCGATCCGACGACCGATCCGACAACGGACCCGACAACGGACCCGACAACGGACCCGACAACTGATCCGACGACCGATCCGACGACTGATCCGACTGACCCGACCGTTCCGAATTGTGTTCCGGACTGCGAAGGCAAAGTATGCGGCCCAGACGGCTGCGGCGGCATCTGCGTGACAGACTGCGGTCTTAGCGCGGCCTGCAACGAAACACAGACAGAGTGCGTTCCCTACAACTGCCGGCAGGTAACAGTCAACACGCTCAAAGAAAGGGGAACTCTGCCTATAAACGGAAACAAGTATATGTATCTTGCCAAATATACAGAATCAGGCACGACTTCTGCCGAAGAAGATTTCAAATTCCAGATAAACTACAACGAATCCCTTCCTGCAGTCGTCAACCTTTCCAACTTCCAGAAATACAACAGCTGCTTGTATGGCTCCGGAAGCGTCTGCCTCTACATCCAGAACTCGGACGAGCTCTATTTCCAGCAAAGCGGCACTATCGACATCAGCTCCCTCAACACAGGCAACGGGAGCATTTCCGCGGCACTCACCGGTGTCAGACTCGTTGAAACAGGCTTCATCCTTGATACGGGCGTGACTTACGAGATCCCCGGCGGAGAGTGCATCGATATCGTGAACGAGACTCTTGCTTTCACTTCTTCGAAATAGTTTTTGAATTTTTGAATTAAAATTTAGGAGATCCATCATGAAAAAACTTATGACTGTTTTATCTTTGATTTTTGCAACGCTTCTTTTTGTTTCATGCGTTGAAGACGACGATCTTGAAGACGCTCTTACCGGCGACACGACTCCGGCCGGCGACACAGTTCCGGCAGATCAGACTGACACGGCGGCCCCGACAGATCCGGCAGACACCGGAGACACAAATCCGGCAGACCCGACCAATCCGAATGATCCGACAGATCCGGCAACAGAACCGGGCAACGATCCTACGAATCCGACGAGTGACCCGACAAGCGATCCTACGAATCCTAATCCCGGCACACCCTGCAGCTGCGGCGGCAAAGAGTGCGGTGATGACGGCTGCGGCAATCCATGCGGAGACTACAACGGCGGATGCCCTGACAACCACACCTGCAACATTTCGACAAACCTCTGCATGTGCACTCCGAGCTGCGCGGGCAAACTCTGCACGGACGATGACGGCTGCGGCGGAACATGCGGCTGCAAATCGAACGAGAAATGCATCGAGGAGACCGGTGTTTGCGAATGTATCCCCAACTGCGAAGGCAGACAGTGCGGAGACGACGGCTGCGGCGGAACATGCGGCGGATGCGCTGAAGATGAAGTCTGCATCGAATCGACTCACACCTGCAAAGGCTGCACGACTGTGACGCTTTCGCCTGTTGCCGAATCGGTAAACAACAACGGATATATCTACTTCAGAACGACATCCAGCGCATACACTCCTAACACCGGCGACACTACCCAGGACGACAAATACGCCCTTACCTTCAAATCCGGCGCTGCTACGGCAGGTTCGACAGTAGACCTTTCGACAAGTATCGAACACTGTGACGGAAAAAGCGCTCTTGACAACCAGCTTCTCTGCTTCTACATAAATGAGGACCACAAAGTTTCCAACGATTTCAAAAGATTCCTGCCGAAAGAAGGCACCATAACCGTAAACTCGATCAACAACGGAAGTTCCTTTACAGGCAGCGGTGCAAAGATCAACGCCGACGTCAGCGGAGTAAAAATGTATGAAATGAGAGAATACATCGACAACAGCGGGATCATTGCAAAAACGAAGTATGAATTCGTTCCGAACGGCGACTGCATCGTTGTTGAAGACACGACTCTCAGCTACGAATAGAGGCTGACATGAAAAAGTTTTTGTCTATTTTGCCGCTGATATTGGCGATGTTTATCTTCGTTTCATGCGTCAGTGACGACGATGACACCGAAGAGACCGCAGATACCGGATCAGGTACTTCCGATGAGAGCGGAAATGAAGGCGGCACCGATACCACTGCCGATACTGCGCCCTCAGATCCGACAGGCGATCATGAAAATCCGACAGATCCGTCAGATCCTACGGCTCCTTCGGATCCAGGCGATCCCAACTGCAGGCCCGACTGCGCAGGAAAACAGTGCGGAAGCGACGGCTGCGGCGGAGTCTGCGGAACGTGCGGAGCCAACGAAACATGCAATATAAACACATTTACATGCAAGTGCGAACCTAAATGCGACGGCAAGACATGCGGCGACGACGGCTGCGGCGGAAAATGCACATGCCAGAATACCCTTGACACCTGCAACGAGACGACGAAAGTCTGTGAATGTCTCGCAAGCTGCGGCGACATAGAATGCGGCACCGACTCATGCGGCAATTCATGCGGCTCGTGCACGAGCGGACTTGTCTGCGATGCCGGCAAATGCATTCCGTCGACCTGCGTGGATTCATCATGCGAAGGCAAAGTCTGCGGCGTAAACGGCTGCGGAGAATCCTGCGGAGACTGCGGCTACAAACAAATATGCAGTATCGACCAGACTCAGTGCCTCTCCTGTTCATGCGACGGAAGAGAATGCGGAACTGACGGCTGCGGCGGCATCTGCGGGACCGGCACCTGCCCTGAAGGACAAGGCTGTACTCTTGACGGCAAATGCGTCGCATGTTCCTGCGAAGGCAAAGTCTGCGGTAAAAACGAGTGCGGCAAAGAGTGCGGCGCGGGCTGCGGATACGACCAGATGTGCAACGAAGACCAGACGGGATGCAACACATGCACAACGATAACGCTCAAAGACCTTGTGCAGACTTCATCTTCCGATCCTGCAAACAGATTCTTTGACTACACGGCGGAATACTCTCCGAACGGCGGTAGCAGCAAGAACCACTTCTCCTTCAGAATGTACAACCCGCCCTACGATTACATCAAATTTGACGAGCTGCCCTTCAACACCTGCACGCTTGACAAGCCGAACAACGCCAACAACGCCTGCGCTTTTATAAAAGAGTATGAAGGCGACATCATCACAAAACTCTACTATCCGCAGAAAGGCATTATAACTATAATGCTCAATTCAAACGGTTCATTCACCGCCCCTGTTGACCAGCAGCCGATACTTGTCGAGATCGACAAGGTCACCGGAGAAGTGATTCCCGGCGGCAAATGCTTCAGGATCACAAACAATCCGATAAACGCGAAAGGAAAATAGCTTTTCACGCTCACATAATTGACTAAAATCCTCTTTTTTGTATCATCTCCCGCTTTTGATTTTTTTGAGGTAGTTTAATGAAAAAATCTATTTACTATGCAATTTTCCTTCTTTCTCTCGCGGGACTTGCACTTGAAAACAGCCTGACTCGTATTTTCAGCATAACCATGTGGTATCATTACGCTTTCATGGCGATATCAGTTGCCATGCTCGGAATGAGCACCGGAGCGGTCAAGGTCTATCTCGCCGGCTTCGCGTCAAAAACGGACGATGAGCTTGAGATCCTGATTTCGAAATACAGCCGTCTCTTTGCGTTTTCACTTATCTTTTCACTGCTGACGCTCCTTTCGATCCCCTTTGTCCCCCGCCCCACCGGCATCGGATACTTCACGACCGCGCTGATATACGCCGTTGCAGCCGTTCCTTTCTATTTCGAAGGGGTCGCAGTCTCTTTGATCCTTGCCACGAAATATATAAAACAGGCAAACAGGCTCTATGCGGCCGATCTTGCCGGGGCGGCAGCCGGTTCGCTTGCGTTTTTCGCTCTCCTTTCGGTCACAGATGCGGTAAGCGCGATCATCTTCATTTCAAGTCTGGGACTTTTTTCAGCCTACGCCGTCTCAAAGAAAAAGGCGGATATGATCCTGGCTGTCTGCATCATAGTTTTCTCGCTTTTCAACCACGCCGGAAAGATCTTCAGGATCGAGTGGACAAAAGTTGACGAAGGCGTCCTCGAAGCGACAGTCGAACACAATCTGGAATGGGAAAGCTGGACTCCGTTCTCCCGCATCACGGTCGCTCCGCTGATGAACAGCAACGGCTTCGGCTGGGGTATCTCAGGCAAAATGATGTCGCAGTTCCCTGACTACAAGATCGAGCAGAAAAATCTCAAAATAGACTCTGCCGCAGCGACCATAATCACGAAAAACTCCATGCCAGTATCAGGGCTCATACACCTCCGCTACGACATCACCAATTTCGCGCACTACCTTTTCCCGAGGTCAAAAGTCGGTATCATCGGTGTCGGCGGCGGTCGTGACATCCTCTCGGCACTCCACTTCAATCAGAAGGAGATATGGGGGATCGAGATAAACGGCCGCATCATCGAAGCTCTCACAAAAGTCTATGCAGGCTACACTTACGATGTCTCGGCTCTTCCGAACGTCCACATCGTCGAAGACGAAGCCCGCAATTTCTTCGAGAAGAACGACATGCAGTTCGACCTGATCCAGGCAAGCCTCATCGACTCGTGGGCGGCGACCGCTTCAGGCGCTTTTGTCCTCACCGAGAACTCGCTCTACACTCTCGAAGCATGGAAGACTTTCTTCTCGCGCCTTTCGGACAACGGTGCGATAACGATGAGCCGCTGGTACTACCCGAAACGCCCGGGCGAGCTTCTCCGCCTTGTAAACCTCGCATATCAGACACTGCTCGAATCCGGCATAAAGGAACCGGCGAAACACATAATCCTTGTCGGTGTGGACTATGTTCCGGCGGACCAGCCGCTTGAGCATCATTTCGGCTCTGGAACGATCATCGTATCAAAGAAGCCGTTCAAGCCCGAGATCATAGACAGGGCGAAAAGCCTTGCCGATATTTACGGATTTGAAACGCTCCTCGCCGGAGGAGAAGAAAAGGAATCGGTCTTCAAGGCGATCATAACTCCCGGAAAGCGCGAAACATTCATGGCGAACTACTCGCTCGACCTCACCCCGCCGACAGACGACAACCCGTTCTTCTTCAATATGCTCAAGCCTTCAGCTGTCATAAAAGGGATGAATGTCGAATCGGAAGGTCTCCTTTCGACGAACCTTATGGCGATACACAACCTTCTGTGGCTCATCGCAATAGTCATAATCCTTTCGCTTTTCCTCATCATCATCCCGCTTGTCTCAAAGATGAAAACAGGCGTTGCAAAAGCAGTTTTCAACCGTTACACCCTTTATTTCACGGCACTTGGTATCGGTTTCATGCTGATCGAGATTTCGCTTATCCAGAAATTCGCCGTATTTCTGGGGCATCCGACCTACAGCATACTCGTCGTTCTTTTCACGATGCTCCTTTTCAGCGGTCTCGGCAGCTTCTCGAGTAAAAAACTGCGTGAAAAAATCGGCATCAAAGGACTTTTCATACTCCTTATTTTAGTCGTTGCGACTGTAGGATCGGCAAATATGTTCATTCTCCGCTTCTTCAATTCGTGGCCGATCGCACCCCGCATAATCTACAGCTTCTGCACGATGGCGCTTGCCGGATTTTTTATGGGAATGCCCTTCCCGACCGGACTTGCGCTGCTCAACAGGAAAGTCAGCAGTTCAGCTCCGTGGTTCTGGGGCGTAAACGGTGCAGCAAGCGTCGTAAGTTCCGTAGCGGCAACGGCGATATCCATCTTCTACGGCATCTCTGCGACCTTCTTTACAGGTCTTCTCTGCTACCTTGCCGCTTTTGCTGCAGGGATCCTCATAGAAAAAGCTGCGGACAAGTAAAAATATTTCGGGATATAAAATTTGAAAATTAAAAGATCATCTTATGCAGCGGACATAGTATTTTCCTGTCTTGGTGCCGCTGCTGACATGCCCGCCGTATAAACTGACACGTGATGCAGTAAAGCCGTCCTCGTTTTCAGAAGATGTCCAGAACCAGTCATCCAATTTGTTCATACCGCATATATCCTTGATCTTATACAGCGTTATCATTTCATCCAGCGTCGGTACACGCCAGTCGCTGAACCCGCCCTTTATAACTGTTTTTGCATAAAGTATCGCATCCTTCCACGAAAGGAGAAAACCGAAGCAGTTTTTTTCTATCATATTGATATTTCCTATCGGTTTTACCAGTTCAATATAGTCGCCCATATCCTTAAAATTGGACGGAGAATAAACCTCGTGCAGACGGGAAGCCATACCGTTTACAAAAAAAGGATCGTCATCTTCTCCGTCTTCCCATGTCCACTCCATGCTGCGCAGTTCCTTTTTCAACGCGGCACGCTTTTCATCTTCTACCTTGTGAAAAGAATCTTTTTTCTCATCTTTCCGCTGATTCTGCTCTTTTTCCTGCTCATTACCCTTGTCCAACTGCCGATGCATCCATTCATCAAGCTCTTTATTTGCTTCTTTGTCCCTTTCAAGAATCTTTGACAGGCGCCACTTCAACAACATCTGTTCCTCCATCAGTTTCAAGTACAAAAAAAAGAAACAGTGCAATTTATATAAAGAATTTATTTTTGCAACAAAAAAGTTATTTTTTAAACTTGAGATGTTTCACGTTTGGTGATACAGGGAATAAAAGACTGATTTTACGGATGATTTCGGGATCTATTTATTTGAGATTCTTTTTGAAACTGATGATATCGGAAAGACCGGAATAGGTTTTATATGCATCGTTTTCACAAACAACGACCGTAGGAACGCTTCTGATCCCGAATTTTCTAGCCAAGTCCATGTTTTCCGCCGCGTCAAGAACTCTGAGATAAGGCGTTCCTTCCATCTCCTCCTTTGCTTTCGGGCAGTTGGGGCAGGTTTTCTGAGTGAAAAGGTAGACCTGTTTGTCGCTGCACGGTGCCGCTGACATCGAAGCTGCAGGCTGAACGAAGGATTCCGGAGCGACTGTGGTGCCGGCATAAGCTTTTCCGTTGGTCTTACCGCCTTCACCGCCGCCGATATTGACTTCCTTGGCGATGTCGGAAGAGATCTGGTATTCAGTCCTCTTCTCGAATTCCTGTTTCTTGCCGTCGTTCCAGTGTTCGATCGGTCTGTAGTAGCCGGTGATCCTGCTGTAGACTTCTACTTTGCCGCCGCATTTCGGGCAGGAATCGTGTTCACCTGCGCTGTAGCCGCATTTCGGACAGATCGTGTAGGTCGGAGAGATCGTGAAGTAAGGAAGTTTGAACGTGTATGCGATCTTTTTGACAAGTGCCGCAGCCGACTGCCACGAGGGGAGTTTCTCGCCAAGGAAAGTGTGGAAAACTGTTCCGCCTGTGAACTTCGTCTGAAGTTTGTCCTGGATCTCAAGAGCTTCGAAAGGATCTGTCGTGTAGTTTACCGGAAGGTGGCAGCTGTTGGTGTAGAAAGGTTTCTCGTCGTTGTTCGCAGCAGCCGTGATGATGTCGTCCCATCTTGCCTTGTCCATTTTTGCAAGTCTGTATGCGGTCGATTCAGCCGGAGTAGCCTCAAGGTTGTAGAGTCCGCCTGTCTCTTCCTGATAGGTTTTGAGCTTTTCGCGCATGAAATCAAGGACATCCTGCGAGAACTTGAGCCCTTTGTGGCCGGCGATGTTCTCTCTGATCCAGCATGCGTTGAGACACATTTCGTTCATACCGACAAGACCGATCGTCGAGAAGTGGGAATCGAAGTTGCCGAGATATCTTTTCGTGTAGGGATAAAAATTCTCGTTGAGGAGCTTCGTGCAGACTTTTCTTTTGATCTCAAGGCTTCTCTTCGCGATATCCATGAGTTTTTCGAGCTTCGTGTAGAATTCCTGCTCGTTTTTCGAGTTGTATGCGATCCTCGGAAGGTTGATCGTGACTACTCCGATGCTGCCCGTCTTTTCGCCGCTGCCGAAGAGACCGCCGGTCTTCTTGCGGAGTTCCCTTTTGTCAAGCTGGAGTCTGCAGCACATGCTTCTTACATCGCTCGGTTTAAGGTCGCTGTTGATGAAGTTCTGAAAGTAAGGAGTTCCGTATTTTGCGGTCATTTCGAAAAGGAGCTCAACGTTCTCGCCTTCCCATTTAAAATCCTTCGTGATGTTGTAGGTCGGGATCGGATACTGGAATCCGCGTCCTACAGCGTCGCCTTCAAGCATGATCTCGATGAAAGCCTTGTTGATCATATCCATCTCTTTCTGGCATTCGCCGTAGGTGAAATCCATCTCTTTGCCGCCTACGATGGCCGGGATGTTTTTGAGGTCGTCAGGGCATACCCAGTCAAGCGTGATGTTGCTGAACGGAGACTGAGTTCCCCATCTTGACGGAGTGTTTACGCCGAAGACGAAAGCCTGGATAGCCTGCTTTACACCTTTGTAGTCAAGTTCATCGACACGCGCAAACGGAGCAAGGTAGGTGTCGAAGCTCGAGAAAGCCTGAGCGCCTGCCCATTCGTTCTGCATGATGCCCAGGAAGTTGACCATCTGGTTCGCGATCGTGTAGAGGTGGTTTGCCGGAGCGGAAGTAAGTTTGCCGGGAACGCCGCCGAGACCTTCCTGGATGAGCTGTTTGAGCGACCAGCCTGCGCAGTAAGCGGTGAGCATCGAAAGATCGTGAAGGTGGAAGTCGCCGTTTTTGTGGCACTGTGCGATCTCATTGTCATAGATCTCGCTGAGCCAGTAGTTTGCCGTGATCTTTCCGCTGTTGTGGAGGATAAGTCCGCCGATGCTGTAGGTAACTGTCGAATTTTCCTTGACTCTCCAGTCTTCGTTGTTGACGTAGCTGTTGATGGTCTCTTTGTAGTCAAGGATCGTCGATTTCATCTCGCGGAGTTTTTCGCGCTGTTTTCTGTAAAGGATGTAAGCCTTTGCGACTGAGGTGTAGCCCGCTTTCTCAAGCGTGTTCTCAACGCTGTCCTGAACGTCTTCGATCTCGATCACATTGTCATGGATCTTGCTCTGAAAGTCTGCCGTTACTCTGAGCGACAGAATATCAAGAATATCGTCATTAAAAAGCATATCTGCGGCAACGAACGCCTTTTTGATAGCTTCCTTGATTTTGTTGATGTCGAACTCCGCCAAAGCGTTGTTTCTTTTTCTGATTTTGAACATTTGTTTTTCTCCTCCGGGTTAAAAGTTGTAAAACACAAAAAGCCCGGCACTATTGCACAAGAGATTGTGGTTGTCAATAAAAAAATGCACAATATCTTGAGTTTTTTCATAAACACTTGAAAACACAGAGAAATTTTTTTAAAAAAAAGTTTTTTTTGCATGAAAAGATACATTATTTAGGGTGAAAAGTGAAATTTTATGCTGAAAAGATACTAAATTTTGTGGTCGGGGCAAAAATTATTTGAAAACGTGACCGATCCTGTTCAGGCGAAGCTCTTTGATATCGAAAACAGAGCTGCCGAACTGCACTGAGAACCATACGAAAAGCGGCTTGCCCTGAACGTTTCCGCGCGGGACGAAACCCCAGTATCTGCTGTCGAGACTGTCGTCGCGGTTGTCGCCCATGACGAAGTAGTTTCTTTCGGGAACTGTGAACGAGCGGTTGCAGTAAGGGCATCTCGTATTGATCTGTTCGCGGATCTCGTCGGTGAAACTGTCGTTGTATATTACTTTATAGATGTTGCCGCTCTCGTCGGTTTCAGTGTACTGCGTAGTCTCTTCGATCCTGCCGCGTGACGAGTAGTAGCCGACATTGCCGGATTCCTCTCTCTCAAGTTTTTTACCGTTTACGTAAATATTTTTTCCCGTAATGAAGATCGTATCGCCGGGAACGCCTATGACCCTCTTGACAAGCGCTTTTTTGTCAGGCCCGGGTTCGGTGAACGTGATGATGTCGCCGCGTTTCGGGTCTGCGAACTCAACGAACTGGTTCTCCGCAAAAGGCAGCGTCAGACCGTAGTAGAACATCGAAACAAAAAGGTTGTCGCCGATCTCTATCGTGTCGACCATGCTTCCGGTCGGAACGCGGAAAGAGCCGATCACGAAAAATTTGAGGAGAAGCGCGACGAGGACCACGAGCCAGAGTTCGTCAAAAAGCTCCCACAGTGCGTTCTGTCTGTATTTTTTGAAGTAGTGATCCATGTTGTAGTTCGTTTCGCCGAGCGCCTTTTTCACATATTCGACCGTGATCTTCGGATATTTCTCGTCGTAACGCTCTTGGGAAATTTTTTTGCCGTCAGAATCTCTTTTTGCCCGTTCCTTTTCATCAAAAACATCGGAGATCTTTCTGATGTTCTCATCGAGTTTTTTTTCGACCTGCTCCGGCAGATTTTTCCGTTTTTTCTTTATCCACTCAAGCCTGTTGCCCTGGATCGCCAGTTTTTTCAAAAGTTTTCTCAACTTAAGCTTTCTTAGTAGCATGGAACCTCCGTTTTCAAAGCCCGCAAAAGATAGTCAAAAGCGCTCCAAAAGCAAAATTTATCCCTTCAGATCCGCGCGGAAAAATTTCCATATTGCAATTCTCCGGCAAAAAGCATAGTATCGCAGAGTAAAAGGGGTAAACGCCATGGATACAGCGGACAGATTCTTTGATTCAGCATGCAGGCTTCTTGCCGTAAGGGACTACTTCACTGAAGAGCTGCGGCAGAAAATACTCGCCAAAGGCGCAACAGCCGAAGAAACAGAGGCCGTGATAAAAAAGTTGAGCAGATTCAACTACTTGAATGACACAAAGGTCCTCGAAAAATATGTTGCCGAAATAATCTCGAAAGGCAAAGGGATCAACTATTTAAAGCGCAAACTTTTTGAAAAAGGGTGCTCTTCCCTCCTCTCTTCCTGCGATCTGGCCGCGTTCTACCCTTTTGAAGAAGAGTGCGCCGCAGCCGAAAGGACTCTTGCCAGACTCGGGGAATACGAAGAAGAAAAACTCGTATCGAAACTCATTTCGAGAGGATTTTCAACAGCCGCCGCGATAGAGGCAGTGAAAAAAAGGAAAGGATAGCGTTATTCGCCCCAGACAAAGATGTCGTCGAACCAAACTTTTTTCTGTTTTTTGTCCGCCACAAGACAGAGATTCGGAATAGAGATCGAACCAAAATCGTGGACCTGATTATTGACTTTAAGTTCGTCATCGACCCATACGGAAACAGTTTTATTCAGCTGATCGAGTTTCAAACGGATCTTATACCACACATTCGCCTCGTATGAAGGAGCGATCTCGTAAGCATACCATTCAGGGATCTGATAGCGTATCTTTCCGTCGGCGAACTCGACTTTCATGTCATAGTTGCCCCAATTCGAACCGCTTGCCTCATTTTCAAAAGTGCAGAGCGAAAATGAAACATCGTCACCTTCAGTATTCATCTTCATTTCGACATTGATCACATCCGGCACTTCAGGCAGAGCTGTCGTCATGATCGCCGAAAGGTTGCCGTTCTTGCTGCCAAGAAGGTTCATGCTGTTTTCAGCAGAGAAATAGCGCTCGGAAGTAACGATCTGATACTGAGGTCCTGCGCCTCGGTATTTCAGCGTCCAGCCTGAACTTTTAGGCGGAAAAGAGCCGGCCGTGTAAGAATCAAAATTCTCCTTGAAGAAAGCGTTTCTGCACACTTTCGCACCGCCGCAGGCATCAGCCGTAACACAAAGATCGGCTTCGCAGCAGTCGGCATCGGTCTCACACGATGCCCTGAAACAGTTCGATCCGCTGAAAAGCTCGCCGCATACAGGCTTCTCTTCATCCGGCGTCTCATCGACATCCTCGTCAGGGAAAGGATCTTTATCGTTTTCGGCCGGATCATCTTCATTCGGTCCGTTATCGGCCGGTTCCGTGTTTTCCTCATCAGTTGTCACGACCTGGTCATTATCATTGACTGCCGGTCCTCCGGCTTCATCCGGAGTTTCTTCCGCCGGTCCGACAGGATCTGAATCCTGAACCTCAGGATCATCGTTTTCAGTCACGCCCTCATCCGGAGTCTCTTCAGCAACCGGAGTAAGCCGTTTCGCAGCATCACCGCTGCATGAAACAAGAATGAAAGCCAAAAATAAAAAGAAGAATTTCCGCATTTTTATTCTCCATAAAAGACACAAAACAACCTTTCTATTGTAGATCTTTCAGAAATATTATCAACCGATTTTTTTTAGACCGGCGTCGTTTTATTTGAAATTATTGATTTTTCGGATCGAAAGCGAACGGGAAAGTGACTGTTGCGGAACCGCCTGCCGGTTTCGGGAAACGCAATCTGCCGATGACGCCTTTCACACACTTTGCGACTTCGGCATCTTTGAGAGAATCATCGACTACTTCGGTGTTTGAGACCCTTCCCTGCTCGTTTATCGTGATCTTTACAGACATTTTGCCTTTAAGCATCGGATTCGATGTCAGAGCCTTGTCGTAGCATCTTTTTATTGCGGCTTTGCTGACGTTTATAACTTTCGTGACCCCTGCGGAATCTATGTTTGCGCCGTCCGGCTCTCTCAGAGACGGTGTCGGCCTTTCAGGAACACCCTTTTCTTCCCTTTCTATCGGTTTCTTTTCCGCGGGTGCAGCCGCCGGAGCCGGTTTTTCAGCAGGTTTTTCCGTCTTTTCAGCTTTCTCTGCTTTTTCAGGAGCGGGTCTTGCCTCCTGTTTCTCTTTTTTTGCAGGTGCAGGAGCGGGAGCGGGTTCAGCTTTCTGCTCGGGAGCAGCCTCTTCCTTTACTGCTTCAGCAGGAGCGGGCTCTTCGGCTTTGGGAGCCTCTTCAACTGCCGGTGCAGGCTCAGCAACAGGTGCCGGTGCCGGCTGAGACGTTTCAGGTAACGGCTCTACATTTTCACTGCCACGGCTTCTGCTGCATTTGTAGGCTGCAAGCAGGGCGACTATCACAACGATAATGACAACAACAAGAAGTTTTTTCATTTTTCACCTCGTTAATAAAAAGACCTTAATCCAAAAAACGCGTTATTTTAGGAATATCTTGTGAAATTGCCAGAAAAATCGTCAGCTCCGGCAGAAAAGCGGTCGTTTTCACCTTCTCAGGTGGAGCAGTATCGAATGGGCCAAAGAGACCTTCTTACCGTGCTTCGGAGCAGGGAATTTCATCTCTCTCACTCCTGCCGCGATACAGTTTTCGACCGTAAGATTGCCGAAAGTGCTCATATAGACACCGGAATACAAGACCTTGCCTTCAGGAGAGACAATATATTCGACAGTCACCCTTCCGTGTTTCATATCGCTGTCTTCCTGCATTCCTTTGTAAATGCAGAAAGAAAAATCCTTCATCTTATCGTCGAACTGTTTGTTTATATCCTTTTCGCTGATAGGAAAGTTATCCTCTTTGTCAGCTTTCTTCTCTTTTTCATCCTTTTTTTCATCCTTATCAGCTTCCTTTTCATCTTCTTCAAAATAATACCAGTCCGACCTCGCAATGCATCTCGCGTAGAGTTTTGATTCCTTGCTGACACTTCCGATCATTCCGCTGTAAAAAACGGCGCCCCAAGCCTTGTTATCATCATCGGAAAGCGATGATCCCGACCACAGTCCGATGTAATCCGCATCGCCGAACATGCTGTAATGACCTCTGTTTTTCGGCTTTCTTTCGCAAGTACACGAATTTTTAGGAGCCGAGCAGTTCCCGGCAAGGCATCTGCCCTCATCGCTCACGCGGCAGCTTCCGCCAGGCTCGGTCGCCGGACAGTTGCGCATCAGTTCCCTAAGCTCGTCGACATTCGGCAGACGCCATGTTTCGCCCCAGAAATCGAGTTTTCTGCAGTAATCCTGAGCTTCTTTCCATGTCATTTTAGTTAAAGAGCGTGCCGAGAAAATAAAGTTCCCGTCACTCTCGACGATCTCGATCCCTCCTTCCGCCGCGGAATAAGCCTGTGCCGCAGCTGCTTCCTCATCTTCGAGTTCGTTGTCCTTTTTATCCTCTGCAAAAAGGGCAACTATGCCGAAAACTGCGATAAAAAGAAACAAAGGCAAACTTTTTCTCATCATACACCTCTTTTTCTGAACAATCCTTTAACGACCTCAAACGTTTCATCTTTGACAACTGCCGAAATCCCTGCAAAAAACATCATAAAAACCAATGCGAGCAGTGAAAAAGAACACATTTCACTTATTTTGCCGATTTTAAAAAGAGAGTCAAAAAAGTTATAGAACCTGTCTTTCAAGAAAATCAATGGACAAACTGAAACCACTGAAATTATTGAAATTTTAACAAAATAGAGAGCTGTTTTCCCGAATTTCGCACTGTTTTTGAAGTATCTGAGCACTGCGGCAAAAAGGATGACTGCTGCCGCAAGCGACGCAAGCGACGATGCAAGCGCGATGCCGCCTCCGGACAAGGTATCAACGAGAAAATATGCGGCGATGAAGTTCACCGCTATCGAAACAAGTCCTGCGAAAACGGGAAGCGCCGTCCTTTCTAACGCATAGAAGAACGAGTTCAGGATCCTTGAAAGAGCAAGAAAAAAAAGTCCCGTGATCCTGAAATCAAGGGCTGAAGCTGTAAGAGCAACCGATTTGGAATCGAATTTGCCGAAACCGAAAAGAAGCTGAACCATCTCAGTCGAATTGACAAGCGTGAACACAAGCGCAGGGATCGAGACGAATGCCACGAACTTCAAGGCTGAGTCAAGGTTTTCAGTAAGTTTTGAGAAATCCCTGCTTTTCGCGTTCTCAACAAGTTCAGGCAGGATCACTGTGCTCAGAGTCACGACAAAAACACCGATCACGAGTTCCTCGATGCGTGCCGAAAAGCGGAGGCTGCTGACCACACCTTCGCCAGCGCTGTTAGCCATGTTCGTAGTGAGAAGGACGTTCAGCTGGTATGCGCCCGTGCCGAAAAGCGCGGCTAATACCATCTTTCCCGATCTTGCGATATTCGGATCCGCAAACGCTTTTTTAAGGCTCACGAAAGAAAAACGGAAAAGCGTTTTCGCCATGAAAGGAAGCTGCATCGCAAGCTGCATGAAACCTCCTGCGAGAACGCCGACTGACAAAGCACGTGCCGGATTTTCAGTGAAAGGCGCAAGAAGAAAAGCAAGCGTTATGAATGAGATGTTGAAAACTATCGGAGAGGCTCCGCTCGGCCTGAAGATTCCGGAACTGTTGAGAACGCTCTGCGTAAGAGCCGCAAGCGAGATGAAAAAAATGTATGGAAACATGATCCTGGCAAGAAACGCCGCTTCGGCCGCCGAAGTCTCTTCAAGCGAAGGAGCAAGAAGCGCGGTTATGCCGCCTGAAAATAGGATCGAGATAGCCACAAAAACGAATGAAACGAGCGTCACAAGCGTAAAAAGCGCGCTTAGAAATTCGGCAGCCTCTCCCCTTTTGTTCTCACTCACGAGCCCTTTGAAGCGCGGAATGAAAGCCGATGAAATGACGCCGTCTGCAAAAAGCCGCCGCACGACATTGGGGATCGTGAAAGCGACCGCAAAAGCATCGGCAAGAACTCCGGTCCCCAGAAAAGCGGCCGTGACAGACTCCCTCACCAAGCCCAAAACACGCGAAATTACCGTAAGGACCGCCAAGTCCGAACTTTTTTTGAATATCGAAGGAGCTTTTTGAGTCATAAAGGATCGCCTCTGCACATTCACTCTTCCACCTTCTTAAACACAAAAGGATAGTTCACGATAACTATTCCGCCCCCTTTAGGAGCAGGAAATTTGATTTTTTTGATTACTCCGGCAACGCAGTTTTCGACTTCGGCATTGCCCATCGTCGTTCTCTGCACTTTGGCAGAACTCACATCGCCGCTTGCCGAAATAACGAAGTTGATGACGACTCTTCCGGCTAATTTCCTATCTTTCGCAAGTTCATTTTCATAACATTGTCTTATTTTACCGACACTTTTTCTGACATACGAATCGATCGTGCATCTGTTTAAAGCACCCATTATTACCGGAGTCTCATGGGAAACGGATTCTTCTTTTAAATCCACTTCCTTAACGCATCTCGCATAAAATTTTCCGCTTTTTTTGTTGCTGCCGACCATTGCGCTGTAATAAACGATGCCCCACGCACTGTCCGGATTGTCGGAAAGAGTTGATGAAGACCAGAGAGCGATATTGTCTTCATCGCAGTTGGCACTGTAAAAACTCCCTTTTGCGATCCTCTCGCAGCTGCACGAACCTTTCGGGTTTTTGCACTCGGAAGAAAGACAACCGTTTTTCTCGCTCACTCTGCACTCGCCGCCGGACTCGGTTTTCGAACATCCGATTATCCCTTTTCTCAATTCGTCGATATTCGGAAGATGCCAGCCGCCCGAACCTTTTTCCGACAGATTTTTGCAGTAGTTCACAGCATCGTTCCAAGTCATCTTTTCTGGAGAACGGTCGGAAAACAAAACAGTCTTTCTACTCCCACTTGCAGTACTTTCTTCATTTTCAAGTTCATTGTCTTGTTCCGGTGCCGATCCATTCTGCGTCCGGTTTGTATCTTCCGACGCGTTTTTCTCAGTTTTCCCGTCATCAGCAAAGAGTAGTACCGTCAAAAAAGCTGAAATCAAAAGGACTAAAAACAAAAGTTTTTTCATGGTTTCACTCCGTAAGCGCAAAAACACGGAAAAAAATAGAGAAAATGAAAACAGAAAGCAAGAAATCCATTGATAAGCCACAAGTCGGACAAAAAATGCAGACTCCGCAAAAATAATTCGAGTCGAAGTGTAAAAAGCACTGTTGACATCTCAATTTTATGGGATAATATAAGACGTGACTGCGGATTATCCCAAATTTTGCGGATAATGGAGGTGAAAAATGGCTTTTTTTGAACGGCATGCGGAAAAGACTTTAACACGGCTCGAATCTTCATTTCCGGCAGTTCTCGTAACAGGTGCGAGACAGACGGGAAAAACCACACTTTTAAAGAAAATGACCGATGCGAAATCGGTAAGAAGCACCACTTTTGACGACATTGCGGAAGAGCGGTCGGCAAAAACTGATCCGAAAACCTTTCTCGAACTCCATCCGAGTCCGTATATGTTTGATGAAGTCCAGTATGTACCCGATTTTTTCCGTTATCTTAAAATCGAAATCGACAAAAACCGTAAAAACGGCATGTTTTATCTCACCGGAAGCCAGCAGTTCAAACTGATGGAAGCAGCAACCGAAAGCCTTTCTGGAAGGATCGGGATCGTCCAGCTTTATCCGCTTTCGGCGAGAGAGATCCGCCGCGACGGTTTTTCCGACAACTTTATTCCGACAAAAGAGTATATTCTGGAACGGAACAACGCCCTTTCAAACCGCACTTTTTCTACCCAGAAAATCTGGGAGCGCATCTATACCGGCGGTTATCCCGAAGTCGTAAAAGGAAATGTTGATCCGAAAGATTTTTACGCATCATACCTTAAAACCTACATAGAGCGCGACATCAGAAGCCTGACTCAGGTCGCCGACGAAATGCAGTTTTTGCAGTTCATAACGATAGCGGCATCGAGAACGGGCCAGCTTCTGAACTACACTGACATGGCACAGGAATGCGGGATCAGCGAGGGAACTGCAAAAAAATGGATGTCGCTGCTTACGACTTCTGGAATCGTCTATCTCCTGAAGCCATATTCGACAAAAGTTGAAAAGCGGGTCGTAAAAACTCCGAAACTTTACTTCATGGATACCGGACTTGCCGCGTATCTCACCAAGTGGACAAGCCCGCTCGTCATGCAGACAGGTGCGATGGCGGGAGCTTTTTTTGAAACCTACATTGTGAGTGAAATAATCAAATCGTTTGCCAACAACGGCGTTGAAGCTCCGATTTATTTTTACCGCGACAAAGACAAAATCGAAATCGACCTCATCATCGAACAGAACAGCATAATTTATCCCGTTGAAATCAAAAAGACCGCAACGCCTAATTCCGACGACGCGAAAAACTTTTTTATAACAGGCCGCCTGAAAGATGTTCAGATCGGTCAGTCTACAGTCATCTGCTGCACGGACAAAGTCGTTTCCGTCAAAAAAGGTGAAGCATCAGCTTTAGCAATTCCTGCTGATTTTGTGTGAGTTATCCGGCAGTTAAGCAAATTTTGTAGTTTTGTTAAAGTATCGAATCCAATTGTTTTTCAATATCCCGACCATAGTACATAACGCGGATAATCGTCACGATTTTTCGTCTTTTTATCGGATTTTTTCGAAAAAATTTAGGAAGTGCAAATATCGATTAACACATCACTCTTCCTTGTTCTTGAATGTGAAGGGATGGTTCACGAAAACTATGCCACCACCTCTCGGAGCAGGGAATTTGATTTTTTTTATTTGTTCAGCAACACAGTTTTCGACTTCGGCATTGCCAAGCGTAGTCCTCAGCACTTTAGAAGAACTGACGTCGCCGCTTGCAGAAATAATGAAGTTAACGAGGACTCTTCCTGCGAGTTTCGGATCTTTCGCAAGTTCTTTTTCATAACATTTATTTATTTCATCTTCGCTTTTTCTGATATACGAATCGATCGTGCAATTGTCTAAAGCAGCCATTATTACCGCAGTCTCCGGTGGAACGGATTCTTTTTTTAAATCCACTTCCGTCACGCATCTCGCATAAAATTTTCCGCTTTTTTTGTTGCTTCCGACCATCGCGCTGTAAAAAACGACGCCCCACGCGCTGTCCGGGTCGTCGGAAAGAGTTGATGACGACCAAAGAGAGACATTGTGTTCATCGCAGTTGGCACTGTAAAAACTCCCATTTGAGACCCTCTCGCAGCTGCACGAACCTTTCGGGTTTTTGCAATCCGATGAAAGACATCCGTTTTTCTCACAGACTCTGCACTCGCCGCCGGACTCGGTTTTTGAGCATCCGATTATCCCTTTTCTCAATACATCGATATTCGGAAGATGCCAATCGGTCAAACCTTTTTCCGACAGATTTTCGCAGTAGTTCACAGCATCGTTCCAAGTCATTTTTTCTGGAGAACGGTCGGACCAAAGCAGGACTGTTTTATTATTATCCGAAACTTTTTCCTCAACCACCGCGTTTCTGAATACAAAAGAATAATTGTAAACAACAGTACTTGCGTCTTTCGAAACAGGAAATTTGATTTTGCCTACCTGATCTGCGACACACTTTTCGACACCAGAATCATTCATCGTTGTTGACACGACCTTTGATTCACTGACATCTCCCGTTGACTGAATAACGAAGTCGAGAACGATTATTCCGGCGATTTCAGGATGTTTACGAACTCCGTTTTCATAGCAAAATCTGAGCTTTGGCAGAATTTTCCTGACATGCTCCTCTATTACTTTTTTATCAAGGGCTCCATTTACCGTAGCTGTATGCGGGTTTTCTGCAGTTGTCAATCCTCTTGCTACAATTTTGCCGCTGGTTTCTGCTTTTTCTTCCTTCTTTTCACTCTCTGCCGAAGCACAGCCGTAAAGAAACGCCGCAGTTATGAAAAGTAAAAACAGAATTTTTTTCATTGGTTCACCCCTATTCCAAATTCAGCCTGTGTTTCAGTATAAAGTATGTCGCAACGCCGTAAATTGCGGAAAAAGCCAACAAAATTAACGACATAGCACGAGCGTCGTGATATTTAACTATTTTGACGACACTGTCAAATACATCTGCCGAAATCCTGAAAGTCGCGCTCAGAATCATAACGACCGTAACAACCATCGCGATCTTTCTATGTTTTTTTGCAAGATGCCCCACCGCATTCACAAGGTATGCAAACAAAACGACAGTTATGAAAATTGATGCGAGCAGCAGCCAGTTCTCAAACTCATAGTCATATTTTTTTGCTATACCGGCAATAATCATAGACAAAAATCCACACACCAGACAGACAGGGATCCATGCAACAACCGATAAAATCCGTCCCCAGAGATGTTCACCGACCGTAACCGGAAGCATAAGGTTAAGGTAAGCTTCATCTCCCAGAAGACCTGTTTTGAAACGCCGGATAAAAACAGCTGCGGAAACAACTCCGGAAGTAACCAGAATCACAGAGTAAAGTATCATAAAAATCCCGGATATGCTGTCAAAAGCACTGTCCAGTCCCTCAAATCCGTCTAAAAAAAACATCCGGCAGATCAATGCTACAAAAACAGTGGTGACATAGATCGGCAGAAGGATACGCGCCGTATTTTTCATTTCATATTTGAATACCTTCAAAATCCAGGGGAAAGGATTCCTGACCGACTTTGTTTTTTCCATAGAAATCCTCCTTAACTCTGCCTTAACTTGAAATCTTCGCGGAAAAGCGCGTCTATCGACATTCCCGTTTCTGTGCGTATTTTGTCAGTTTCACCCTGACGGATCAGCCGGCCATCATGAAGAAACAGCACATAATTCAAAAACGGTTCGATATCGCTGATAAGATGAGTCGAAATAATTACGGTTGCATCTTTGTCACGGTTGGCAATTATCGTTTCAAGAATGTAATCCCGCGCCGCCGGATCAACGCCGCCGATCGGCTCGTCAAGCATGTAAAGCTTAACATCGCGGCTCATCGTAAGAATCAGCTGCACCTTTTCCTTGTTTCCTTTTGAAAGGCTTTTGAGCTTGCTATCAAGCTCTATATTCAGATCTTTCAGCATTTCATGCGCCCTGTCAGTGCGGAAATCATGATAGAAATCAGACATCATTTTTACAAGGTCGCCGACCGTCATCCAATCGTTCAGATAAACGCGGTCAGGCTGATAGGCAGACGCTTCCTTAGATTCGACTCCGGGATCAAAACCGCATACCGTGATATAACCTTCTGTCGGCTGCAAAAGACCTGCGGCAAGTTTGAGAAGCGTTGTCTTTCCGCTGCCGTTAGGACCGAGCAGACCGACGATCGTACCTTTCGGAACAGAGAGACTGATCCCGTCCAAAGCGGTTTTTGAGAGATACTTTTTTGTCAGATCGAAACACTCTAAAACCGAATCCATCTATCTTCCTCCAAGCAATTTTTTCATGATTTCACCCTTCAAGCAACAATGATTTTAGCAATATAATATGCATCGTTCTTGATGCTATCCATATATTTTCACTCCGTATCTCAAGATTTCATTCAGAAGATCGCTGTTTCCGTTCAGCTGCTGCACATTGAGCAGATCGACATTTTTTTTCAAAGCGTTTTTAAGCTTTTCCACTATGCCGTAAAACTTCAGTCCGCTCACTTCCGATGAAATGAGAAGATCGACATCGCTGGTTTCTGAAGCAGAACCTTTGGCATAAGACCCGAACAGATAGCAGTATTTGACACCGTATTCCGGCAGCACATTGAGACATGCATCACGAATCTCGTCGACATCCAAAACGCCGTGAGTTTCGTCAACAAAAATAAGCTTTTGCAGTTGCTCAACCATGTAGGCATACTTGATTGAAGAAACTTTTTCAGGATCATTTTCGTAAGTTTTGTAGGTCCGAAGCGAAACTTTGAGATAATCAGACGCTTCCTTCTGAGTCATACGACTTTTTAACCTAAGTTCTTTCAAAGAGTTTTCCATTTCACCACCTCGCATAGAAAGAATACTCCACTTTGCACCTTTGTCAAGATAGAAAGTGCAAAAATTCGCATCTTTTTGATGCCTATAGTGCAAAAATTGCACTTTGAAGAAATTTTGAGTGCAAAACTCGCGTTATCCGCCAGTTAAACCGGTAGATTTTGTGATTTTGTGAAAAGTTTACGGGTTAACACCTCCGCAGATTCAGTTTCCCGAACCTGCGGAGGATGTTTGAAGTGTCTGTCTGCCTACACGACCTACCTACCTCACACAACGAACATAGTGATCGTTACCTGTATGATTGCTGGCCACAACCCCGCATTCAAAATCCACGTACCACTTGTAATATTTTTCACCTGATACACCAGAGGAAGACCAAAGTATGATTGCCCCGTCACCTAGTCTGCTGTATCTGCCGTCGCTGTAGTCAGACCCCCAGCCCCCAATCGAACAATATTTATGTTTATCGTTTGGATCCTCCGTGCCTGCCTGTGTGCAAGTCGAACAACTCCAACACTCCAAAGACAAGCAGTTGTTTCTCTCGCTTAACTGGCATCTGTTTGAGACCCTGTCCGCTATCAAAAGTGTTCTCAGTTCATCAATATTCGGCAATCTCCAGTCAGAATAGCCGCCCTCCGTGAGATTTGAGCAATAGCTTTTTGCTGCGCTCCATTTCATTTTACCGGAACGTTTTGACCACTGCAATTCTTTATTTTGAGGTCTTTTATTTAAATCTTTAATTTCTGATTCTGCTTCAAAAGCACACATTCCTTGAGGGAACTGTCTCAGATAATCCTGCCAAACTTCAACAGTTCCTTTCTTTCTTGCATAATCACACGCCTGTTGATCCTGAACATTTTTTGATGTTCGCGCAAAAACAATCAGTGTTGCAAATAAAATTGCAAAAAGCGTTAAAATAACAGATTTTTTCATTACAATTCTCCTATTTTGAAACAATTATCTTACACATCTTACGGTTACAACACAAGTGTTATACAATTCTTCGCAATTTTCCTCGTACTTATAGGCTACAGATATTTCGGCACTTGAGAAAGAGATATACCACGCATAATCAGAATCTTCATCAACATTTGATGATGACCAAAGAATATCGCTATCTCCTAATTTACTGAATCCACCGTATCCGCATCCCATGCATTCTGTGACATAGAGCTGAGATAAAACACCGCCTGCCTCGCTTATCGGGCATTCTCCGCCGGTTTCATTTTCCGGGCAATTTTTGACAAGTGTTCTGAGTTCATCAATATCCGGAACACGCCAGTTACTGAATCCGCCTTTATAAAGTTCAGAACAATAATCAACTGCCGCTTCCCAACTCATGGTATAATAAGCTTTATCCGACCACATGAGTCCGCTTGAAGAATCTTTGCATGGAGCCGAACTTATCGAACTACATTCAGGAATTCCGGAAGAAGGTGTCTGATCTTCATCGTCTGAGCCATTCGGCAATGTTGTGTTGCATTTACCTGTTGATTCGTCACAACCGTATTGATGGCACACATCAACTATATCACACGATTCCATTGAACAATAATATGAATCCCCGTCAATGCATTTATAATACCAGCCAGAGTCGCATTGGTTCGTAGAGGGATTACAGCCGTGTGGACATGATTCCTGTTCCCAGTGGCCATCTACACACCAATAAGCCACACTATCGTCGCAACCGTATTGACCGTGAACACAGTCATTGTAACTCAAACCTTTGCATTTGCCGGTAGACTTATCACAACCGTCGGAACACTTGGCTGATTCCCACCAGACTCCGTCCAAGCAGTAGAAAGATACGTTATCTCCGCATTCGTGTTGAAAATCTGCACACGGACCATTACAGTATCCATCACTGCAACCGTTAGAACAATATTCATCGAACTCCCATTCTCCGGATTCCGAACAAGTGTAAACATGACCTCCATCACATTTGTGGCTACCGGTTTCACAACAACCAACACTCAAAAACATTGCGACACATGTTACGATTAGAATAAAAAGTTTTTTCATTTTTTCTCCTTAAAGCATATTTGTCCTATTTCACATCATCTCACACAGCGGACGAGATTATCCCCTGTCTTGTCATCAGCAACTATTGCCCCATGCTCAAAGTGTACAAGAAATGCTTTTTCATAAAAACCCTGCACAACGGAAGAAGACCATAATTTGTTTTGAGGATCGCCCAATTTACTGTAGTAGCCCAAGATCTCACCATAACCATGACACTTACAATTATCGGGATTCCAACAATTTGCTGCCAAGCAATGTTTTGAGATTTTGCAGGAACCGCCTGGCTCTGTTTGCGGACAATTTTTTATGAGAGTTCGCAATTCATCAATGGTTGGGAGTCTCCAAGTTTTATATCCGTCTTCCGTCAGATTCTGGCAATAATTTACAGCTGCATTCCAATTCATTCTCTCGACCGGCATTTTAGACCAATGTAGACTCCCTATGACTCCTCCAGGCAAACCAGATGCTTTTAATTCTGATTCAGCTTCGAAACGACACATTCCATTGTGAAATTTGTCTAAGTATTCTAACCAGATTTTTGCACTTTTTTTCTTTCTGGCATATTCGCAAGCCTGCTGATCCTGAATGTTTCCTGCCTGCCCGAAAACCGTCAATGCTACAAATAAGATCACAAATAAAAACATAAATTTTTTCATAATAAACCTCCCCAAAAAACCTTATCTAACACAGCGGACATGACACCCGTTAAAGTTTCCGCCGAATGAGCTAATAATAGCGCCGGAAAAACCTACACGCCATGCTTTTTTGTTTAGCGTACAAAGAGAAGATGACCAAAGCCATACATTGTCATCATCACCAAGCTTGCTGTAATAACCGCCGTTGTTGAATTTGCTGTCACAAGAACAGCCTTTGGTTCCGCCACAACTAGGAGACAAACAACGGTCTGACACTCCGCATGAGGAACCACCGGACTGACAGTTCTGTATAGTTGTTTTAAGTTCGCTGATTGTAGGCAGACGCCAGTCGGAGAATCCTCCTTCCGTCAGGTTTTGGCAGTAGCTTTGCGCACTTTCCCAATTCATCTCTTGTGGTGAACGGTCTGACCAATATAAATTTCCAATTCTGTTTGTTTTGCTTTGAAGTTTTTTTACTTCCGATTTTGCTTCGAAAGAACAGATACCGTTCGGGAATTGTTTCAAATAATCCCGCCAGATTTCAGCACTTTTGTTTCTTCTTGCATATTCACAAGCCTGCTGATCCTGAATGCTGGCTGTCTGACCGAAAACAGCCAATGTTGCGAAAAGAGCAACAAACAAAAAAACAACTTTGTTCATGACTAAACCTCCTTTTTAATCCTTTATCTTACGCATCTAACATAGTTTACATATGATGTAGGAGACTTGTTGATCTTTTTCACTCCGCCGTCTACGAAATTAACATACCACGCGTAAATAGTGGTACTGTATGAACACGTAGAAGAAGACCAAAATTTATCCACATCGCCAAATTTACTTATTCTCTCTGCACTCGTCTGACCACATGATTCACAAAACGAATCGTAGCAGTCATAATCTAAACAGCCGTTGGTTGCACTAACTTTGCATTTCCCTCCAAGTTTTGTGTTGGAACAACCGTCTATAAGCGAGCGTAATTCATCAATAGTTGGGAATCTCCAATCGCCGAACTCACCTTCTGAAAGAGTTTCACAATAAGATTTAGCTTTATCCCAAGTCAAAGGTGACGCCGACTTTGCCAACCAAACAAAATTGGTTTCAGGATCTTTACAAGGAGTGATATTCAATGTGCTGCATAAAACTTCACATGATGATTTGTTCCAAGTTAAACCATCTTCACATCCGCATGAATATGTCATTGCATCTACAGCGGTGCAGATTTCTGTCGAGTTGGCCACCCCAACACATGGATTCGATTCACACGGGTTTAAGCAACTGTCTCCGCTCCACAAAAAATCTGGTTCGCATCCACATGAGTGTGTCTTTGCATTTACGGCAGTGCAAATTCCTGTTGAGTGTTCTACACTTTGACATGGGTTAGATTCACACGGATCAAGACATTCTGTGCCACTCCACAAGAAACCTTTCTCACATTCGCAGTAATAACTTAGATTTTCTGTAACACAAATGCCAGTAGAATTACTAAGATTTTTGCAGGGATTACTTACACAAGGATCTATAATGCATTCTGTTCCGTTCCATAAATAATTTTCGATGCATTTGAAACGACATTCTGTTGTACTCGGAGCGTCATAGTGAACAGCGTTCTCACTTGGTTTCCATTCTCTGCCGTCATAAGTCTGAGTTATAATTGAAACGGTATTCCATTCAGCATTTTCCGGCAAGCCTTGGCAATCAGTTGTTCTAGTAACACCTTTAGAGAGAACTGCCCTTACGGGTAGCTGTTTGTTACCATTATTCGATGTAATATGAATATGTGTTGTGTTTTCACCATTTTCGCCGCGTTCCAGAAGGCTGCGGTCAATATAAACAATCACAGCTTGATCCTTTTGAGAGACAAGCTCGCCTGATTCAGGAGTGACGGATGTAATCCACTTGGCTGAAAAAGATATTTCCCATTTAAGTTTTTCTCCACCCGCATTCCAGATGCGAAACTGACGGGAAACGACATCAAGCTTATCTCCAAAATCAAGTTCGGGCATATCATTTCCATTGTCATCAATTACATGCAATTCAGGAGGAAGTTTCTTTAACGGGATATCTCTGCGTACTCTTTCACCTGATGCAAGAGTGACTGAAGTACTCGCTTCAGCATATCCGTCTTTTGTTACCTCAAGAGTATAGTCGTCAGCTAAGATATCATTGAACTCAAATTGACCGTCACTGCCAGTAACTTTTTTGTAAAAACCAAGTTCAACACTGGCATCTTTAAGCGGTTCTCCTGTAACTTTGTCTGTTACGACGCCAAATATAGAAGCTGGCTTACTGGAACCAGAGCCACCGCAACTACTAACAAAAAAAGCAAGAACCGCAAAAACTGCGGCTAAAAACATCGAAAAATTTTTCATGGTTCTGCCTCCTGTATTTTGATTTATTGCCAAACTACTCGAGCCTTACAGTATGCTCTATTGTATGTTTTACTTGTTCGCTCTCGGTTCCCGTGTCAAAATTTTGAACCATTTTATCTATTTCTTCTGAAGAATCAGAATTGTATTCTTCAGGAATCAAGTCAGCAGTCACTTTCTTTAATGCATCGGCAACATCTTTTCTGGGGATTTTAACACCTAAATATATGTTCGACCTGCCATTTTTATCGGCATAATGATCATGCGACACGCAAACTGCATTTGTTCCTTCCAACCCCTTAGGCATATATCCAGTATTTTTCTGATGATCACGCTGCATTATCAATGTTCGCAGAGCTTTCTTGTATTCAACTGCCATCTTGTTACATGTTTCAACATATTTTTTACTGTTAATAAGGAAACTACAGTAGTCCCTAACCAATTCTCTTGCTACATGTTCGACTTTAAATAAACACATTTCCTGTGCCTGCATAAGAGCTTTTTGAAGAGCTTCATCTTCACGAGTTTCAGTAGTTTCAACAATTCCTGTACAGGCAAAAAAGTCCGTGCCAGCATCCGGCATAGAGCAAGGAATGCCGACTAAAGATTCTCCCGGATCCCTCAATCTAGGTTCAGAAACAGTTTGTGGTTGAGCACACGATGAAATTAAGAAAACAAAAATTATCGTGGAAAACAAATGTTTCATCTGAAGACTCCAATATTCCTTTTTCAATCTCTTTTTCTAATAACGATGTCTCGACGCACCTTCTTGTCTTCCACAGTGATGTCAACTCTGTTTGTTAAGTATTCGACCTTGGAAGCAAAAATGGTGTATTGTCCAGGTTCAAGATCATTGAATTCAAACATCCCATCATAATCAGTCAAAGCCGCTTGTTCTCCAGGAACAAGCCTAATCTCGACATTTGGTATAGCTGCACCGTTGTCGAAATCCGTCACATAACCATAAATCCCGCCCGTCTCACCTTCCGATCCACCGCAAGCGACAAAAACCGAGCTAAGAATCAAAACCAAAAACATTGAAATAATTGCTTTTTTCATTATTTTTCCTTGTTTCATGTTGTTCCTCACCTAATCCGCAGTTCTTACACAACGGACATAGAAGGAACTTGACTTATCGTAGCTGCCGTTGACATACCCATCAACGAAACCAACGGGCCACGCGCTATCTGAATGATCTGAACTAGTCGAAGACGACCAAAGCCAAATATTATCATCATCCCCAAGTTTGCTGTAATAACCGCCGTTGTTTTTTCTAATTTCACAATGACATGAACCGGAGGGTTGCCAATCATTAATTGATAAATGTCCGTGTTTCTCACTGACCTTGCACTCTCCGCCGGGCTCTGTTTTAGAGCAGTTTCTGATTGTTGTCCTAAGTTCGTCAATATTCGGCAGTCTCCAGTCGGTAAAACCGCCTTCGGAAAGATTTTCACAGTATTGTTTCGCACTGTTCCAGTTCATTTTGTTTGACGAGCGGTCTGACCAGATCAAGTTACCGATTTTTTTTGCTTTTTTCATATTCACTTTTGCTTCGAAATTGCACTTGCCGTTAGGAAAATTTTTCAAATATTGCTCCCACCCTACAAAACTGTTTTGCTCTCTTGCCTCATTGCAGGCAGTCTGATCTTTTGAGTCCGAATCACTTTGCAATGCTGCCTTTGCTTCAGCAGAACATTCACCGTTCGGAAAGTTTTCAAGGTAGAATTTCCAAGTTTCGACATTAGAGTCTTTCCTCGCAAATTCGCACGCATTAAGGTCATCGTTGCTCTGTGCAGAAAGATTAATGACAAAAACCAACAAAGCACCTGAAACCAGTGAAATCAATAAAACTTTCTTCATTTTTTCCTCCTTATTTATTTAAAATCACTATCTGACACAACGAACATCATGGTTGCCAGTCTTACTGCCATCGCCATAGTTAAGTACCCGTCCGTTTGTGAAAAGCACATACCATGCGTATCGTGTATTGCCCACATAGGTAGATGAAGACCAGAAAGATGAACTCGGCATACCGGGGAAATACGAATAAGAATAACTTGATTCGAAGTTTACCAAAGATGCCACTTCATGTTTATTAGGAAGTCTCCAGTCGGTATATCCGGCAGAATCCAAGTTCTCACAATATTCCAAAGCCTGCTGCCATGTTTTATTTGAAACATAGTCTTTCTGCCACATGAGTCCGGTTCTATTATCTGTAACCGTCAAGCCGTCTGACGATGTCGTAAAATCGTTTGATACCGCAGGTTTCATCTCTTCTCCGCTGACACAAAGAACTTTTTGCGGGGCAGTTTTTGTGCCATAGTCATACCATGACCGACTGTAACAGTAAGCAACGTTTGTGTGACCTTTATATTCGTTGTTTGTCCACAAGCATACACTGTTGTCTGTCGGCATTCCGGTGAAATTCGAGTTTGTTGCAGGATTATATTTGCTGTTGTCAACTATTGTGAGAAATTCAAGCGGATTCGGAACACGCCAGTTGCTCTTTCCTCCGTAATTCGAGATGTTGAGCTCGCTGCAGTGTGTTGCTCGGTTCTCCCAAGTGTATGTTTCTTCCGACGGTGTCGGCTCCCATGTGAGGCCGGTATTGTTATCGACCACAACTTCTTGTGATGAAATTGTTTTAACAGCGAAACTCTGCGTGGTGCATTTGCCAAGGTTCGCATAATATACATCCTGACCAAAGAAATCGGCACTTTCAGATGTTGGACAGGTGATTTCTTCTTCGTTGCTGTAGCATTTTGTCTGGCCAGTGCATATTCTGCCAAGCGTTACCACACACAGTTCTCCATTCCACCAATACCCTGAATTGCATACAAATGTACACGTTCCGGCAGTGCTGTTTTGAGTTGCCGTGTAAACAGGTATCCATGCTGAACCATCCCATGTTTGAGTATAGTTTGTTGTACCATTCCACTGTGCATTTGTCGGAAGTCCTATGCAATCTATAGTTCTTGTTTCTCCGACAAGAAGACACATTGAAGAATCTACGTCGTATTTATATTCGCCGTCGCATTTAAAGTGGCATTCGCTTGTGCTCGGTGTTTCATTGTATTCTGTGATGTTTGATGGCAACCATGCTGTGGTGTGAGGCCAGCCATCATCATCTACTGTGAATGTCTGGGTAATGCTTGAAACCGTGTTGTAGCTTGCATGATCAGTAATCTCTGAACAGTTTACTACTCTGGTATCACCTTCTGTCACACAAAGGCTCATTGAATCATCCCACCAATAGTTATCTATGCATATAAAACGACACTCGCTCTCACTGGCTGTTTCATTGTAACTTCCTATCGTTGATGGCTGCCAGTTCTCACCGTTCCAAGTTTGTTTTATACTGGAAACCGTGTTCCACTTAGCGTTTGCAGGAAGACCTGTACAGTCAGAAGTTTTTGTGTCAGCAATGCATCCATACGAAAATAAGTTATTCTTCCATGTATAATTCGTTTTGCATTTATATCTGCATTCCGTTGTGCTTGCAGTCTCGTTATAGACCCCCGCAGTGTCAGGGAACCATTCCTCGCCGTCATAAGTCTGAGTTATACTTGGAACTGTGTTCCACTCTGCGTTTTCCGCCAGGTCGGTGCAGGCTGCTGTCCGCGTAGGAGCTATAATACACTGGTTCTCGCTCCAGATGTAGCCTGTTGTGCAGATATATTTGCAAGTTCCTGCTGTTTTGCTGTAACTTGACGCATAACTTGTCGGAGTCCATGCAGAACCGTTCCAAGTCTGAGTGAATTTGCCGTTCATATCGTTATCATTCCATATTGTATTTGCCGGTTTTGATGAACAGTTCTCCTCCTTCGTGTCAGCAACACACTTTTGAGTTGAGCTGTTCCAAGTGTAATTCGTTTTGCAATTATACCTGCATTCGCTCTCACTGGCTGTTTCATTGTAACTTCCTTTCGTTGTCGGTTGCCAGCTTGAGCCGTTCCACGTCTGGGTTATTGATGAAGCCGTGTTCCACTGAGCGTTTGAAGGAAGTCCTGTACAGTTTGCAGTTTTTGTGTCCGCAACACACTGCGAGTTCTTCCATGAATAGTTAGTTTTGCATTTATAGCGGCACTCCGTTGTGCTCGCAGTCTCGTTATAGACACCCGTAGTGCCAGGAAACCATTCCTCGCCGTCATAAGTCTGGGTTATACTTGAAACTGTGTTCCACTGCGCATTCGCAATCAATCCAGTACAGCTCGCAGTCTGCGTAGGAGCTGTAACACATTGGTTCTCGCTCCAGACATAGCCTGTGGTGCAAATATATTTGCAGAGTCCTGCTGTTTTGCTGAATTCTGAAACATAAGTCGCTGGAGCCCAGTCTGATCCATCCCAAGTCTGAGTAAATTTACCATCGGCATCGTTGTCATTCCAAACAGTGTTTTCTGGTTTTGATGAACAGTCGGCACTTCTTGTATCGGCTGCGCAAGCACTTCCGTTCCATGTATAGTTTGTTCCGCATACATATTTGCAAGTTCCTGCTGTTTCGCTGTAATCCGAAGCATAAGTTGCAGGGAGCCATGCTGAACCGCTCCATGTCTGCGTAAATTTGCCGTTTGCTCCGTTATCGTTCCAAACGGTGTTTGACGGCTTTTCATCACACGCCGCGTTTCTAGTGTCTGCTACGCACTCCGAATCGTTCCATGTGTAGTTTATTGCACATTTGAATCTACACTCTGTTTCGCTTGATTCTTCATTATACATGCCTTTTGCCGAAGGCGCCCACTCACTTCCGTTCCATGTCTGCTCAATTTCACCGGCTTTGTTCCATTCTGCGTTTTCAGGAAGATCTTCACATTCTTTTGTTCTCGTATCTGGAACACAGTCGTCACCGGAATAATTTTCTTTGCAAACGCAGGAATAACTGCCCTTTTCATTCGCGCAGATGCTCACTGCGTTATTACATTTGTTGAGCGATGGATCTGCACATTCGTCAATGTCAACACATTCGTTGTCGGAATTTAAAGCATAACCGTTTTCGCACTTGCATTTATAATCCTCATCTCCTTCTCCGGTATTTTTGCATTTTCCGTGTATACCGCAGGGATTATCCTTGCATGGATTGAAACACTTTGAACCGTTCCAAAATCCTTCTGTCTTCTCGCATTCTTCTCTGTCGAAAGCCAAAGCTATATTTTCACTGTTGTCTGCAACACTGCTGCAAGAGACAAGAATCAGGCTGAAAATCAAAAACAAAAATGTTACAATCATTGCTTTCATGATTATGCCCCTAAAAATCGAAACTCAGTGAAGCAAAGAATCCTTTTTCAACAGGCACGAAGGAAACACTTTTTATTTTTTTATTCATAAGGTGATTCCTTTTTTTGATTCCGACTATCGTCAGAGTTACACCCGTTATTGCAACCGCTCCTCCGACGACTCCGCTTGTTATAGCAAGATTCCTATAAAGATTTGACTTGTCGCGGTGTTTATCGGCTCTGTTTATGTAAGCAGCTTTATCCTCACCGTTGTTTACAGCATTCTCGATTGCCACAGATGTTGCCATACTGTTATATTTATCATGCTCTCTGTCGGATTCAATGAAAAACCCGGCAAGTCCTCCGGCTGCAATGGCTGTCCCTATTACTATAAGCGATATTCCGCTGTTTTTAATCTCCCTGGCTTGTTTTAGTGCTTTGGCAGCACCAGGTTTTACTTTTAATAACTTTAGAAGATTTTTTGCACTTTCTATATGCTCGTGGTTTTCACTTGGGAATCTGTAAAGATAACTTTCCAAACACTCCTCACTAGGATTGTCAACACATTCGTTATATGCTGATTTCTCTTCTTCAAAATGCTCTGTCGTTCTTTTTATGTATTCATTTTTGTTAAAATCGATTTGAGTTTTTTCTTCATCAGTCAGGAGATCGTTAAATTTATCTGCCAATTTTTGGACGAAATCTCTCTTGGAAATTCTTATTCCGATATAAGCTTCAATATTTCCATTGGAATCGACAGTAGAGAATTCGCTACATTTAACCTCTGCAGCACCTATTTCAGCATCAATAATCTGCTCGCCCGCCTGAGTGATTTTTGTTTCGATATTGTTGCCTGAACTCTGAGAAAAGTCGCTTATCATACCTTTGTATGTATGAAGCATTTTCATGCGGCACTCGTTTTGAGCACTGGCAAGCGCCAAATTCTTAACAGATCCTTTATCAGCTTCCGATCCTTTATAAATTCCATTGCATCCAAAAAATTGTTCATCATCATAAACCCGACACGTGGCTTCAAAGGATTGGGCAAACGAACCTTCTCCAGATTTATGTTGCACGGAGGCACACGATACAATAAAGAAAACAAAAAACAAAAAGAATAAAACTATGATTTTTTTCATTTCTCCAATTTATCCCTCGCACATCAATTTATTTCCTATATATGAATTATTGTTGCGCTCGAATTCTGGTATTGAGGCATGCATTCACCCACAGGAGCACCGATGTAAGTCGGGTCAGAAATAACATATTTTTTGCCGTCTATGTTGAAGTAGCTGCCGTAAACTTCTTCATTCCCGAAATTGACGGCGGTTGCCAGGTGCTGCGGATAGAGAAGCAGCACGACATCGAGGCCGAGAAGTTCTCTTACCAAAATCGCAAACAGAATAGAACGGTCCTCGCAATCAGAATATGGATAATAGAAGATCTCGTCGCCGAAAAGAGGTCTTTCATAGCCGAACTGGTCCCCATCAGTCATGTAATTAAAAGCAGTCTGCACGAAATTGATCAGAATGTTAGCCGCTTCGAGTTTGGTTTTGCCATTGATTTGCGCTCTGAGTACAGGATAAAGAGCATTTTTTATTTCGTCGCTCAAGGAAGTTCTGACATAATCATCCCAATTGCTGCTAACAGGATAATCGTTGAAAAAGTCAATCAGATTTTTATTTGTCAAAACCTGAGCGAAAGTATCCTGATATCTTCTTGACTGGAAGAGTTTCTGAGTTCCAATTTCCTGACCCAGTCTGGGAGTTCCCGGCATTTTCAGCGATGCAGTTTTTTCACGCGGGAAACTCTGCTCCATTATATAGTAGTAACGGCTCTGACCACGCCCCTCTCTGTCAAGGATGTAATATTTTTTGCCGTCACCCAACATGAAGTAGGAATACGTATAAAGATCGGTTCTGAAGGGCACCAACAGAATAAGTTTATCACCGGTTCTGGCAAGGCGGACTTTATATCCCGACTGAGCTAAGATATACATCTGCAAAAGAACAGCTTCATTGCTTTCTTTGCCTAAGAAATGCTCGCTCATGACACGCAGCATATCGATATAACCCCAGTCTCCAAGCCTCAGATCATCTTTCAGATCGAAACAGTCAGACAGAAGCATGTCAAAATCTTCCTCTGACAACTTCTTCCAAACCTCCGAAATAGCAGTTTCCGAAACTTCCGGCAGTGAAAAACGCATCGAATCATAAAAGCTGGCCTTGCAGGTTCTTCCGTGATAAACAAAGTTATACGGCTGCTCAATAGTAATAGTAATTTGCATTTGTCCTGCATCTTCCGACTCCATTATCGGGTCTCCACCGGCATTTCTCTGCATAATCGGATCTCCTCCAGCAACCGGTTTGGCAACAGGTGCAATAGGTGCCGGATTGTCATAATCTCCGTCATTTACAATTTTTGCATAGCTCAATTTGACAGCGGGAGACTGCTTATCATCTTTTTTTACATAAGGTTTTGGCGGCTCTTTTTTCTTTGGAACAGGAATAGCAGCCTTTTTTTCGCGCTTCGTCCACTGCTTTTTCAACATTTCCGCGAACTTTTCGTTCACGGAACGCCTGTAGGCATCAAATTCCTGCTGCTTTTTTGTTTTGAACTTTTTGTATTTTTCCAGCTGCTTCTGCTCATAATTTTTTCTTTTCTGAGCTTCCTCTTTCTTAAATGCTTCCAGTTCTTTGGCCTGTTTTGTCTGAAAGTCTTTAAAACCATCGGAATAAATCGGACTGATTAAAAAACTTGCGCAAATTGCGAATAAAATGACTTTTTTCATGACATTTCCTTAGTAGTTCAATTTATAAAATTTTTCTCTTTTTGTAGCATTTTTTCTAATTTAACTGCTTCATAAAATCTTCGGCTTCCTTATCAAGTTCTTTCTTTTTCTTATCTTTCATGTTTGATGGATTATTAGAAGGATCTTTTGCAAGCTTATCATCCAGATCTTTTTTGTCTTTATCCATTTGTTTCTTCAGATCTTCGATTTCTTCTTTTGTCATCGGTTTGTCAGCAGGCTCTTTTACTGGTTCAGGTTTCGGTTCACTCTTGATATCAGGCTTGCTGTTTTGACCTGCATTGTTTGTATTCTTACCTGATGCTTTTGGAGCAGGTTTAACTGTTTTTTTCGGTTCTGTTTTTGGTTCAACAGCAGGTTTTTCCGACTCGACAGGCACTTGTTTCACATCTTCAGGCGCAGGCTTGGCGGCAACTTCCTTAACCGATTCTGATGTCGCTTTACTTTTAATGTCCACTTTTGATTTTGTTGCCGGTGCAAGTTCATCCAATGCATCAGCATCGTTCTTTTCATCAACAACCACGTGCTCTGATTCCGGCTCACCACCTACACAGGCTTTAAAAAATCCAAACAATGTTGTTCCTGTTATAGCGCAGATATACATTATCATCTGCAGAGAATCCTTGATTTTTGAAATAAAAGATGTTCCCGATTCCGAACTCATTTTAAATTCCTCCCGTAATTATTGATTAAGTAATTGATTTGATATCGGTTAAAAAAATTTGATTGAATAATTTGCCTCACTCTCAATTTCCCCTAATTTGCGGTTCTTACACAACGGACATAAAAGGAATTTTCGTTATCAGATTTGGTGACACTCCCATCCGTGAAACTTACTAAATATGAGTTGTAACCGTTCCAAGTAGAAGAAGACCAATATCTGCCTTCAACAAAATTGCCTATCGAATTTTTATTATTATAAACAGTTAGCAATTCATCTTTTGTCGGAAGATGCCAATCGGTAAATTCTGCCAGTGTGTAGTTGTTGCACATATCAATTGCATCATACCAGTTCACTTTTCCTGCATCTTTTTTTGCCACAACAAGGCCTCCCGATAATGTAACATACTCATCAATTTTAAGAGTTGAAAAACTCTTGGTCTCACCGTAAACCGTTTTGGTATCGTTTTTTGCATAAGCACGATAATAATAAGTTCGTGATTCTCCTAAATCTGAAACCGCATTACCGAAACTTCCGAGCTGAACAGAAGAATTGCTCACTGTCATTGCATCATTGTCAAATGAAGGGGTAGCCATTCCGCCATAGACAAAACCAGTTTCCGTATATTCTTCATCGTTGACAATAAGTTCGCCGTTGAGTGTGGCGGAAGTTGTCTTAATCCTTGTCGCATCAAGTGTAACGACATCAGAATTGGTAGCCTTTATTCTAAGCTGTTTGTTGCCGTTATTGGAAGTTATGTGAAGCTGCGTAATGTTTTCCCCTTCACGCAGCAAGCTACGGTCTATTACGACTATGATTCCAAGCGTTTTGCCAGCTTTAAGTTCACCCGATTCTTCACTTATTGATTTTATCCAGTCAGCAGTCTTAGTAATCTTCCAATCAAGGGAATCAAGACTATCATTGAAAATATTGAATGAACGGGAAACATCATCAAGCCTTGCACCAAAATCAAGTTCAGGATCTGGAATATCGTTTCCTTCATCATCTACTATCCGTAATGCAGCTGAAGCCTTTTCAAGCTGGACATCTCCACGAGCCGATTTACCTGATTCAACAACAATCGTGCTGCTTTTGGTTTCACCGTAACCGGTTTTTGTCACAAATAGATTATAATACCCAGCAGAGATATCCAAAAACTCAAAAGAACCATCCGAGCCTGTGACAGTCTTCAGACCAACCGGAAAAAGCTCGACTCCGGCACTTTTAAGCGGCTCACCTGTAGCCTTGTCTGTTACAATGCCATAAATCGAACCGGTTCCACCGCCGGATTCGCCGGAATCATTTGAACCGTCAGGCGAACCGCCGCCGCAGGCAACGAAAAGCAAACTAAAAAAGAACGAAGCAAAAACCATTAAAATAATCGAATTTTTCATTTAACGCCTATCCTAAAAACAACAAGCCTTAAATAAAAAACTTCCGCCGCCTTTGACAGCGGCGGAAAAACCAAGAAATGGGAAATAATTCATTTTTTCCAACATAAAAAAACTGATAATTGCAGTTTTCTTCTACTTTTACTCAGTTTCTTTTTTGTCATCATCATTTTTTTTCAAGTCTATAGTGACATAAATAAAATCTCCGGCAACTGTTGTTACATCAACATGATTGGTTTGGTAACCCGCTTTTTTAGCGTAAACAGAATAACTTCGAACTTTTATATTTTGAAGTTCAAAATTACCGTTGGAATCCGTATTAGTAGTTGTACTGTTCGGAGTTGTGAAGACATATACATCACTAAGCGGTTCACGAGAATCTAAATCCTTAACCATCCCTGCAATACTTGATAAATGGTCAGAATTAACTGCAGGCTCGCATGCAACAAAAAAAGATAAGATTGTAAGACAAAAAATAAGTTTTTTCATAGTCGAAACCTCTAAAAATTAAGATTCATAGCTAAACCGACTGAATTGAATGTGGCTGTTGGAGCAAAAACAATTTTTCTACCGTTTCCGTCAAACAAAGCAGATTTCCCGGGCGCCACTATACCATCAATAATGTTTGCGATATACAATGCCGCCGCAGCTCCTACGAAAGCCCAGCCTGCATAACCGGCAGAATTCGCCCGCCTTTCAAAAGCATCTCTTTTGTCTAACTTTAGTGATTTGTCATTACTTCTACTTTTGTAATAGGAACTCATGCCAAAAGATGCAGCAAGTCCGCCAATAAAAAGAATCTCGCCGGCAATAAACAAAGCTCCTTTCACATTCTGATCTTTGTAAATCTGTGCCATCCCCGGAACAAAAACCCTGCCAGAAAAAGGATACTGATCAGAATCATACACCTCGTCATACTCTATTTTTGCAGGTTTTTTAGAGATTTGAACTAAGAGATACACAACATATTCATATGTAGGTCCTTCGCGCGGTATATCTATCACTCTTCTTATTATTACTTTACGCAAAGGAGGGTTCCAAGCCACATGTCTGTTTACAGTTTCATTACAAGTCAGTTTGTCGCCTCCATAAAGACATTCCTTGCTATTATGCTCGACTGCAGCTTGCTCTCTCTTATTATAGGCATTCTTTTCTGCAGCTTGAATATCCCAACCACAACCTTCGACCTTGGTTATAAATGATTTGGATTCAGGTGGGTCCCAAATAAATCCTTTAGTCCATTCAGGAAGAATCCCTCCTTCTTCACAGCCTTCTATACATTCAAATTCAACTGCAGAAAGACTCGCCGTAAAACAGAAAAAACAAAGAAGAAGTAATACTTCTAAGTAAAATTTCATATTCTACTCTTTAACCGGCTCTACATGTTCTTCATTATATTGTGCTTGTTTTTCCGCACTTTCTGTTTGATAGTCTTGCAATTTTTTATCAATTAATTTATTAAATTGATCTTCTTGGAAATCTAATTTTCTTTTTTCTTCTTCAGTAAGCATATTGGGAGTTGCTTTCTTTAATTCACTTGCAATTTTCTGTCTGGAAATTTTAATACCTACATATACACGGTATCTTCCATTATCATCTTCGAATTCGTCTGTTTGCTGACAATTTTCTTTTGTATCGTCCAAGATTTTCTTTATTATATGATCATATCCATCTTGTAATTTGGCTGCAATATCCGTTCCTCGAACCGAAGTATAATTATTTTCATATTCTCGAGCCAATCCTTGAACAGCATGCTGTGCTTTTTGAGCACATTTACTTTGTGCCTGTATAAGAGCTTGTCTCAAAGCCTGCCCTTCCGTAGATTCGGTTGCTTGAACAATTCCGTTGCAAGCAAAAAAATCGGTATCAGCATCAGGTGTAAAACAAACTGTACCTATGGTTGCTCCACGTACACGTTTTTTCTCTTTAGCAGGCTGCCCATCTGCTGATCCAGAAGAAGCCATTTGCTGCGACGCACACGCCATAATAAAAGCAACCAAAACCATCATTGATACAAACAAGAATTTTTTCATTTTTCTCTCCTTTAAAAAAAAATAATAATAAAAAGTCCTTATTGGACAACCTTATCTTCATCTGTTTTATCAGTTTGTTCTGTGTTATCAGTTTCAGATGTTTCTTTCTCACTTTCTTTATTTTCTTCCAAATCCTTGCGGTCTACACATACAAGAACATAAACTGAAAATCTGCCATTTTTATCGACATACTGATCTTGACGCACACCTTTCTCTTTTGTTGCAGGAAGAGAACAACTGAAACTATTTCCTGTAGCTATTAGTCTACAAAGCTGCGATCGCGCATTCATTGTTGCCATTATGACAGCATCTCCTTCTGTATATGGAGTTGTTTTAACTATGCCTACCGCACATATTTCCTCATCAGAAGATTCGCTTTTGATCCACTCTGTGATCCAGTCGGATTCATTGTTACCTTCATTTGGTTCGCCGGATTCACTTGCTTTTGCTTCTTCAGATTTAGAAACAGCATCACCGTCACTTTTCTTATCAGCGCTGCCACACGCCGCAACCATCAAAACTACTGCAAAAATCAAAATTGTTGAGCAAACAAATTTTTTCATATCAGCACCTAATAAAAATCATCAAATAGTTTCAAGACATTGATTTGAGAAAGTTGTAATTTAAGATTTAAATCTTTTTAATTACTCACACTTCAATTCGAATCTATAGGTACCAGGGTTCGGAAGATTACGAAGAACTCTTTCTGCTGTTTTCCTGGCACTGCAACTCAAAGGAACAGCATCAACCATCTGACCAGAGACATAATCATAAACCTCTACAGTAGCTCTTCCCGATGAATTTCCGCATATAATTGAAACTCTAACAATGTTCTCGCCGCCTGTCGATATAGCTCTCTGAGTTGAACTTCCAAGCAATCGTGGACATTCGGCAAAAATCATTGACAAACTGAAAAACACCAAAACAAAAACCAAAAACTTTTTCATCTTTCCCTCCATGGAAAAATTAATTAATAAACCGACCATAACTTTTGCTATAGTCATCTAAAAATTCAACAAGCCAAAATGTTGGGCATACCCAACAATAAAAACATCGCTTTAAACCAAAAATGTCGGATAAAGTCAACAAAAAAAACGGGCATTTTTCAAAATATTTGCGAATCACCTTAAAATACTATGAATTGTAGAAATAAAAGATCCGCCAACCTAAAAAAGCAGGCGGATAACTTCGCTATCGCTGTGCGAAACTATGGTGAATCATGACAGTAAACCGGCTATTCCTTTTATTCTTCAGATTCTTTTTTATACTCTTTCAACTTTTCTTCCATTCTTTTTATGAATTCATGTTCATCGAATTCAATTCTCTCTTTCTCATCAAAGCTGACTTCATTCTTTTTATTTTCACCAAGGATCTTTTCAATTTCACCAAGCATTTTTTCGGCAACTTCTCTCCTTGAAATTTGTATTCCGGCATAAGCTTCAATCATTCCGTCTGCCATGATCCCGGAATATTTCACACATTTAGCCTGAGCATTGTTAGTTACTGTTTCAATAACGCTGATACCTGCATGGCGGATCTTGTCTATAATCTTAACCTCCTTCTTGTTGTCAGCTCTCACAAAACCAAAATCTCTTAACATCCATGCTATTCCAATCCATCTATAAGCAGATCTTACTTTCCACTGCACAAGTTGCTTAGCATCGTAAAGCGCAGATTCCTGAAGTTTTCCTTTCTCATCCATATTTCCTTTAGCAATTCCTGTGGCTGTAAAATAGTCATCGTCATCATACATCTGACACGGAAGTTCCCATGACTCGCCTAAAGCTTGACGGGACTCCGACATACATGCCGAAAGAACTTTCTGCTCATTTTTGGTGTCTCTCGGATTTTCTTTCCGCACTTTGTCTAAATTTTCTTTTTCAACTTGTTTTTCTTCTTTAAACTTTTCAAATTTTTCTTTAACTGCCTTATTAAATGCTTCTTCGACAAAAGCAATTGATTCTTTTTTTTCAGTCTCTTTTGATTCCATATATTTCTGCATTTTTTCTTCGTATTCAGCTGCTTTAAAATCAATTTGAGCTTTTTCTTCTTCACTAAGTTCTTCACTCAGGTTTTTTATGTATTCTTGTGGAATTTGTTCTCTTTTTTCAATTGTAAACACCAGTTCATTTACCATTTTTTCCGCCAGTTCTCTTTTGGAAATTTTTATTCCGACATATACTTCTATTTTTCCCTCTTCCATGGCACCGGAATACTTTACACATTTGGCTTGTGCATTATTAACTACTGTGTCGATAATCCCGTTACCATCCACCTGTTCCAAATCCCAATATTCATGCTTTACATTTTGGCGACAGATATCCTGAGCATTGGCAAGTGCCGTTTTCTGAAGTTCTATTTTCTGTTCCATACTTCCTTTAGCAATTCCAACAGCTGCAAAATACTCATCGTCATCATACATCTGACATGGAAGTTCCCAAGATTCGTTGAAGAGAACCGCCTGCCCTATAGGTTTGCTTCCGGCAGATTTCTGCTGTTCCGATGCACATGCCGTAACAAAGAAAACAAAAAACATCATTAATATAAACATAAGTTTTTTCATTCTTTCCTCCTTAAAACCATTTTATCTCACACAACTAACATTATAATCATAATCTCCAGCCAACTCTTTTTTCGCGGAATTATCCATTGAACATATCGATTGAAAATAGACACTATTTTCGCCGTTTTCATCTCTTTTTAACTGTTGAAATAATTGAGTTTTTCATTTTTTATTTTTCCTATTCCAACTTATTTTTCCTTAATTTGCAATCCTTACACAACGGACAGATAAATTTTCTTTCTTATGTTCACTGAAATAGCTACCATTTGAGAAAATTATTTTCCATGCATAGAATGTATCATGGGCCATAGAGGACCAAAACTTTCCAGTGTCTCCGAACTTGCTTGAACCATTTCCGATAAGACTCTTAAGCAAATTCAAACTTGGAAGTTGCCAATCAGAGAAACCACCTTGATTAAGATTCCTACAATAGTCGATAGCTGCCATCCAAGTCATATCCATAGGGGCCTGCTGAGACCACATATAACCTGTCGTCGAGTCTATGCAAGGGAATTTCCTAGGTGTATTATCGCAACTTCCTTTCTTTTCTGCTTCGGCTTTTTCGCGTTCGGCGCGTTCCTGCTCGGCTTTTATTTTGGTTTCAATTTCGCGTATAGCTACTTTTGCCTCAAATGCACATACTCCATGCGGATAGCTTTCAAGATAGATTTTCCAGACATCGGGACTGTTTTTTTGTCTTGCCATTGCACATGCATTAACATCCTGAGGATTGTTCTTTTCCATCTCACTGGGTGTTTCCTGTTTGTTCGTTTTCATAAAAGATTCAGCTTCAACAGCGCATGATCCATCGGGATAAATTTCTAAATAGTTTTTCCATACATCAACTGTACCGACTTTTCTTGCAAATTTGCATGCCATTTCATCTGAACTTTCTGCAAAAAGCAGTGACGAAACAAAAATCAATGTGAAAGCACTAAATAACTTTTTCATTTTTTATTCCTCCGTTTTTTCAGGCACTTTTTTTTCGTCGTTTTCTTTCTCTTGTTCTTTTTTATAATCTTCTAACTTTTTTTCTAACATCCTTAGAAATTCATCTTCCCTCCAAAGGAGTTGGTTTTTCTCTTCGTCAGTCAGAGTGTTAGGATCTTCCTTTTTTTCTTCGGGTGCTTTTTTATCATTGCATTCCATTTCCTTTTTTTCTTCGGGTCGTTCTTCCAAGATGAAAAATTTCATAAAATCTTCTCTTTTCACCCCATATTTTTCTTCAATTTTTTTAATTAATTCCTCTCCTTTTTCTTCCTGCTGTTTCCAAATCCAGTGATTCAAGATTATGGATAATTCTTCAATAAAATTCTTGTTCTTATCATTATTTATATTATAATTCAGATCATTAAGAACTTGTTCGATTTCTCTCAAAAATTTTAGATATTTATCCAACTCTTCCAAGTTTATGGAATAAAGTTCAGAAATATAAACAAAGTATTCCTTTCTAACTTTTCCGCCTTTAATATCAACAACAGACGGCAGTTCAGCTATTTTGGTAAAAACTTCTTCCATTAAACTTCTCGCTTTTTTAAAAGCTTCATCTATCCTGGGATCCGATAATGATTCAGTAAAGTCATTGTTTAAGATTCCATTGAAGATTACCTCTATTTCAGGATTAGATTCTATTAAATTGATAAGATATTCAAGATCTTTCTCTGACACTTGTTTATCTTTTTCGGAAAGTTCAACACTCTTATCAGCAGTCGTCTGTTCCTGCGTTACCAGTTCACTTTTCTCAACGACAGCACCTTCATTTTTTGCCGGAACACTTCCGCACGCAACCGTCACCACAGCGACAGCCAAAACCAAAATGGTTAAAATAATTGAGTTTTTCATTTTATCCTCCTTAAACTTCAGATTCATCAAAAACATATTGAAGTATTCTTAATTTTCCCTGACACAAACGACGCTTGTGTAATAACCTTTCTGTATAGCAAGAAGGCTGCCATATTCGTCGAATCCCACACCCCAAAGGAATCCCCTATCATCAGAAACTGGCGATTTTGAAATAATAGTTGTTACATATTCACTCGGAAAATAAAGTTTGGAATGTTCCTGCGGATTATTTCCTTCACAAGCATGACAGTATTTTCTCTTATAATCTCTGATATATGAAAGATTGCTGTTGGCTTCCGACACTCTGCATTCGCCACCAAGTTCTGTTCCGAGGCAATTTTTAACAATGCTTCTGAGTTCATCAATTGTCGGCAGTCTCCAGCCACCGTGTCCTCCGTATTGCTTACTGTTTAATTCGGAACAATACTGAGAAGCCTTACCTGCATCGTATTCTCTTTCACTTATCGGAGACCATTGAAGCCTTGCGATTTTTTCAAGTGTAACCTGCGACAGCGGAACTGCAGCACAGCCACATAAAACAGCGAACGATAAAACAAATAGAAAAGAATAAATCTTTTTCATTGCATTTTCCACTCTATAAACACTATAACTTTTACCTCACGCACCTTATATCGCCATAGCTTTTGATTTTATTGTTTTTCCCGTTTTCACCTTTAAAAAATCCGATACAAGATGCCGTATTTGAATCTTCTGATGAGGTCGATGACGACCAGAACCAGAATTCATCAGACCTGTCGATTCCGCAGATTTTCTGTATTTTATAAATTGTTTTGAGTTCTTCGATCGTGGGAATGTGCCAGTCAGTGAAGCCTCCCAATTTCAGATTTTTTGCGTATTCCATTGCATCATGCCAGTTCATCGGGGTTTCGGCACTTCCTTTTTGAATCATCCTGATCGTGCCCAACGGCGGCACCACTTCAATATAGTCGCCTCGGTCGATAAAATTTCTTGAAACTTCCGAACTTGACTTATTTTCGGCTGCACCTTTTTTCCGTGCCAAGGTCTCCCTCCTTAAAAACAGCAGTTTCACTTCAATATCGAAACTGCAAAAGTCGCTTTCATATATCATTCTTGTTGGGTTTATACAACAAAATTTTGTTAAAAAATTCGGTTGACAACATTACAATAATATGACGGTCGATTTGCTTTACACAAGAAGAAGTTCAATTATCTCGAACTCGCGATTTCTTTTGTATTTTTGCGGCGTTATCATGCTGAAACTCTTTGACATCCGGAAACGGATTATTATAATGCCTGCGATTTTTTTGCTTATTGAGGTCAAATATCGTGACAAACACTGAAATCCGCGCCGAATTCGGGAAAAGACTCAAATTTTTGAGAAAATTCAGAAAAATGTCTCAATGGGATCTTTCACGTCTGAGCGGAATCGACAGAGCATATATTTCAGAAGTCGAAAACGGAAGAAGTGCCGCTACGATAGACCTTATCAACCGCATGGCAAGAGCTATGGATCTGTATCCGGCCGAGTTTCTCGTTTTCAGCAGGGAACAGCCGGTACGCTCTTATGAAGGCAAAAATCTTTCAGATTCCGCAACAAAATAATAATAAAAGCAGTTGTTATCCGGCAGTTAAACCGGTAGATTTTGTGATTTTGTGGAAAGTTTACGGGTTAAGTTGAAAAGACTTAGTTTGCAGCCTGGATCGCTGTTGCTGCAACTACGTTTACGATATCGTCAACCGAGCAGCCTCTCGAAAGGTCGTTGACCGGTTTTGCGATTCCCTGAAGGAAAGGACCGACTGCTTCAGCTTTTGCAAGTCTCTGAACGAGTTTGTAGCCGATGTTTCCGCTCTGAAGATCGGGGAAGATGAGTACGTTCGCCTGTCCTGCGATCGGGCTCGTCGGGCATTTCGTCTTGCCTACGCTTGCGACCATAGCTGCGTCAGCCTGGATCTCGCCGTCAGCTGCAAGGTCGGGAGCTGTTTCGTGGACGAGTTTTACTGCTTCGACGACTTTGTCTACGAATTCGTGTTTTGCGCTGCCGTAGGTCGAGAAGCTGAGAAGTGCGACTTTCGGATCCATGTCGCAGAAGGATTTTGCGGTCTGAGCGGTAAGGATCGCGCTCTCTGCAAGTTCTGCCGATGTCGGATTCGGGTTGACTGCGCAGTCGCCGAAGAGGAACATTCCGTTGCTGCCGAGTTCGCAGTTGGGAACTATCATAACGAATGCGCTGGAAACCGATTTGATGCCGGGTTTCGTCTTTATGATCTGGAGTGCCGGACGGATCGTGTCGCCGGTCGAATGGATGGCGCCGCTTACGAGACCGTCTGCAACGTCCTTTTTGACCATCATCGTTGCGAAGTAAACTTCGTCAGCCATCATTTTGCGTGCTTTTTCCATATCGACGCCTTTCGCCTTTCTCATTTCGTAGAATGTGTTGACGAAATCTTCGTAGTATTCGCTGTTTACCGGATCAACTATTCTTGCGCCGTCGATCTTTACGCCGAGTTCCTTTGCAGCTGCATTGATCTTTTCGGGGTTGCCGATGAGGATCGGTTTCGCGATCTTCTTTTCAAGGATGATCTGGGTCGCCTTGAGTGTCCTCGGTTCGGTTCCTTCCGGAAGAACTATCGTTTTCTGTACTTTGATTGCCTTTTCGCGCAAAGTTTCAATAAAATTCATAATTTACTCCTTCTTTTAAAAGTTATTCAAAATCTGCCAGCGCCGCTGCAAGGTTGTCTATTCCTTCGGCGATGTTGTCCATATTCGTTGCATAAGAGAAGCGGATGTATCCCGGCATACCGAAGCTTTCGCCCGGAACGACCGCGACATGCGCTTCGTCAAGCAGGAAGTTCGCAAGTTCGATCGTCGTGTTGATGACGTTGCCGCGTACGCTCTTTCCAAGGTAGTGCTTGAAGTTGCAGAAAATGTAGAAAGCGCCCTGCGGATGGATCGGAACGAGACCCGGGATCTTCTTGAGTTCTTCGTACATGAATTCACGTCTTCTGTCGAAGCGGCGGACCATGTTCTCAACTGAGTTCTGCGGGCCGTTCAATGCTTCGACTGTCGCATACATCGCGATCGAGTTCGCATTTGAAGTGGTGTGAGCCAGGAAGAAAGTCATTCTTTCGGCGATGTCTTTCGGAGCCGCAGCGTAGCCGATACGCCATCCAGTCATCGAATAAGCCTTCGAAACGCCGTTGATGACGATGATGTCCTTTTTGTATTTGTCGGGAACGATGCTTGCAAGGGAAACATGCTGCTTGTGGTCGTAGATGACCTTTTCGTAGATCTCGTCGCTGATGATTATGATGTTCCTTTCGCAGAGATAGTTTGCGATCTCTTCAAGGTCGCTCGCTTCGTAAACTGCGCCGGTCGGGTTGTTCGGCGTGTTGATGATGACGGCTTTCGTGTTCTCGGTGATGACCGGTTTGAGGTCGTCGAGTTTGAGTTTGAAGCCGTTCTCCTCTTTCGTGTAGCAGAAAACAGGTTTGCCGCCCGCAAGTTTGACCATCGTCGTGTAGCTTACCCAGTAGGGAGCCGGGATGATGACTTCTTCGCCGGGGCTTACGATCGCCATGATCGCAGCGTAGATCGCATATTTCGCGCCGCTTGTAACAAGAATGTTGCCTTCGTCGTAGTGAAGGTTGTTTTCTCTCATGAATTTCTGCCTGATCGCCTTTTTGAGCTCTGCGATACCGGTCGTGTCGGTATATTTCGTGTAGCCTTTGTCAAGAGCCTTTTTAGCAGCTTCCTTGATGTTTTCCGGCGTGTCGAAATCGGGCTCGCCTGCCGAGAAGGAGATGACTCTGTCGCCCTGAGCGTTCATTCTCTTCGCCTTTGCCGAGATCTCAAGGGTCGCCGACTTGCGGAGCATCGAAGTTCCTGTGCTGAGTCTCGAATGGGTCTTCGTTTCCTGAACGACCGCTTCCATGATCTTTTCTTTGGTAGCCATTTTTCACCTCTGAAATAAGTTATTAAAAAGATATTTAACAATTAAAAGAACTTTTCGTGCGGCGAGTATAAGACATGAATTTGTTTTAGCAAGGAAAATAAAACGGCAAAATGTAACATTGGTAAAAAATCTTTATTGACTCAATTTTCAAAAAGTCTATAATCCATCGTTTTTTTGTTAAACTTTTCGGAGGAGACAATGAAAAAATTCCTACTGGCTTTTATGTTTTTTATTCCATTTCTGCTTTCTGCGGCAATCGGCGACACTGGGATCTCCGTTGATCCTGACGGCAAACAACTCAAATGGGAAGAAGGTGCATGGGACTTCTTTATCATGCACAAATCCCTGATAGAAAATCTGACGAACTCGGCAAGCACGACTGCAGGAAACCCGCAGGCCGACACATGCATGGATCCGAATGTCGGATCGACCTACAGGCTCACATCCAAACACATTCCGCCGGATGCCGACATCGACAGAGCGTTCCTCGTATGGCTCGCTCCTCAAGATCCCGACAATCTGATGGGCAACACCGACAACTCGGTAACGCTCACATTCACGAACGCGGCTGATCCTTCAATAACGATCACGAAGGATGTCACCGCTTCCGTCCAGGGCAATCTTGCGACAACGCAGCTCGGCAACTTCGAATACGAAGCTCTCAATATGCCCGACTCGTCAACAGGAAACACCGGTGTTTTCACATACCGTGTAGAAGTTTCCGACTTCATGAAAGAGATCATCTCAATGGGCGAAGCAAAAGGCATGAACCCCGGTGAGGCTCTTTACGGCGACTACAATGTCAAGGGTATGGACTGCTCCAACCATCAGAACTACCTCACGACAAGCGGTCTCGTAGGCGGCTGGGCACTTCCTTTCGTCTACACTTCGGCTCACATCAACCCCAAGAAGATCTACTTCTACCATGGTCTTGCAGCATACCGTTTCCAGGCTGCTTTCCTGACTGTTGCAGGCTTCGAGCTTCCGGCTGAAGCAGTCATCAAACTCGGTTTCGTCGTTCACGAAGGCGACCCGGGACTTGCAAGCAGAACAGGCACCAGCGTTTTAGGGCAGGCTGAGCCTGAGGCTATCGGTATCAGCGGCTTCTCCGATCCGGCGAACTACGCTCTTCTTTTCAACAACTGCAACCCGCCGAGACATCAGGACAGCACTGGTCTGGCTTTCGAATACACCGAGATCTACAACTCGATCTCTTCGATCTTCAGCTGGGAAAACAGCGACGAATACTGGTGCATCGGTAATCCGGACAACCCGCTTGACCAGACCAATCCGATAGAATACGCTATCGATGCCGATATTCTGGTCGTCGATGCAGGTCCTACCGGTCCTTTCTACGGTAAATTCAACAAAGGCGATACGCAGTTCGGCCTCAAGATCGGCGCGAACCAGGACCAGGTCTACACCAATTTCCTTATCGTAAGCGTTGATACCAAGGCTCCGAAATTCGATATTCCGAACAACCCGAAGACTCCCGACGGCAGAGAGAAAAACTACTGCTCCTGCTCGACTGACGCAGACGCGGTTTGTGCAGACAGACCTTTCTACTACACGATCAAGATCCAGAACTGGGGCGAGAACCAGGCTGGAAACGTAACGCTTCAGGATACTCTTCCGACACAGGTCGACTATGTTCCCGGAACGACTGAGATCGCGACAAAATTCGATGCTAACGGCCTCGGAATCGACTGGGAAACGGTCGAAGATGTAAACGGCGGCTTCCCGTTCGCTTCAGCAAAGAGCATAGCTGACGTTATGACTGTCCACTGCGACAAGATCAACGAACCCGACTACTGCAGCGAAGGTGCGTGGGTAAGATTCGTCGTAAGACCGAAAGCAAACCTTTCGAAGAACGAAGTCATCAGAAACACCGCGGTCATCTCCGGCGACGGACTTCCCTACAACTCGAACAGCAACATTCCGCTCAGACTCAAACTCGGACAGTGCCCGGCTGTTACGGAATGCGAACTTCCTCCGAAGATGCAGTGCGGCGGTGTCAAGATCGACAACGAAAACTACTGCACAGAGGATAAGGACTGCAAAGACGGCAAAAAATGCGTGAACAACGAGTGTATCCTTGACGCTAACGCTGACCTTGCAAGCAACTCCGAAGTATCCTACGATCTTGGAACGAACTCTCCGAACAGCGGAACGGCTTCGATCATCATCCCCTCGCCGAGCGACAATCTTGTTCTCGGCCAGTTCTACCTTCTTTCCGAAGGTGACAAAGGCAAATTCTACGAGTTCCACACCGCTAAATTCAAACTCAACAAAGAGACCGACGTCATCGCAAAGAACTTCAGACTTTACAAAGATGAAGACGGCGACGGCAAAGTCGGCGAAGGCGATATCCTGATCGCAAGCGAACCGGAACTCAAGAACTCGTATTACATGGATTTCTCGATAACCGATCCGGCAAACAGACTTACAAAATCCGGCATAAAGAACTACTACATCGTAGTTGCAGACCTTAAGCTCAATGAAGGCGGAAGATCCGGCAAGTTCAGTCTTGTGATCGAAGACAGCGGCGCTTTCAAGATCACGGATGCCGGCGAAGCTAAGATAAAAGGCTCCAAAGTCGATTTTGCATCGTTCAGATTCGAACCGGCAGACGGTTTTGTCTTCACCAAAGGCAAAGAGACATCTGTTCCTTCATTCAAAGATTTCAACGGTGACCACGAGATCCTTCATGTCAGAACGAAATCGATCGGCTCCGCTGACGCTATAAGCTCGATCAAAATAAGGATCCCGTCAAGCTACGTTAAATTCGGCGAAGGCATCAAATCGGTATCTCTCTATATCGACAACGACCAGGACGGACTCGCAACATCCAACGACACGCTCATCAAGAAGGTCACCGAGTTCTCCAGCGCAACGAATGTTTCCATCGACGGACTCAAAGAGATCCTCACCTACACTGAGAACGAAGAAAAATACCTCGTTTTCAAAGCTGAATTCAAAATGAATGTCGGCGAAAAGGCGAAATTCCAGATCCCGTCAGGAAACAATGGTGTAAAGATCACGAGCGGCAAAGAGATCGTCGAACTTCCGGTAACGTCGAACGAATTCTCCTACGAATGCGACAAGAACGATCCTACATCCTGCGGCAGCGGAGACGATGACGGCGGCGGCTGTGCAGTATCAGCGCTTCCGGAAACTTCGAACAGCACGCTTTATGTCGTTCTTGCAGCTCTCGCTTCAATGCTTGCGCTTGCAGCAGCAAAACTTTTCGCTTCAAAAAAATAATTCAGCGAACATTCTGAAATCTTTTGATTCCTGAAAAATTTCCCTTTTTCCATCCTTGATTTTTAGTTGATTCTATTTTTTTAAATTCTAAAATAGCGCGTTATTATTTGGTCGATGACATTGTTTTTGATTTATAGAATTGTTTTTGACTCGACTTTAGAAGGAGGATTTCATGAAAAAATTTTTGATTCTTTTCTCGCTTCTGTTTCCGATTTTTCTCTTCGCCGCTATCGGTCAGAACGGCATCTCCATCGCTCCTGACGGAACACTGCTGAAGTGGGATGAAGGCGCTTGGGACTTCTTCATCATGCACAAATCGTCGCTTGAAAGAAGTCCTGAAAACAAAGCCGCGGCAGTTGATGCCAACGGGAACGAGATCGCCGGCAACCCTCAGGCAGACACTCTTGTTGACCAGACTATCGGAACGACCTACAGGCTCACCTCAAAGCACATTCCGCCGGATGCCGATGTTTCCAGAGCTTTCCTTATCTGGCTCGCAGATCAGGATCCGAACGATATAAACGGCAATACCGACAACTCGGTAACGCTCACTTTCACGAATGCAGCCGACCCGTCACTTACTCTTCAGATGGATGTCACCGCTTCGACTCAGGGCAACCTTGCAAAAGACAGCAAGGGGATGTTCGAATACGAGGCTATCAGAGACAGCGTCGCGACCCAGCTCAAGCAGGATCCCTACTGCCCGGGAGAAACCGCAAGCTATACCGGATACTATACCTACAGGGTCGAAGTTTCCGAGTTCATGAAAAAGATCATCCAGATGGGCGAAGAAAGAGGCATGCAGTCAGGAGAAGCGCTTTACGGTGACTACAATGTCAAAGGCATAACTTCATCAGACCACTGCTTCTACATGAAGCAAAGCTCAATGGTCGGCGGCTGGGCGCTTCCTTTCGTTTACACTTCGGCAAACATCCGTGCAAAGAAGATCTATTTTTACCACGGTCTTGAAGCTTACCAGCATCAGGAAGCCCTCATCACTGTCAGCGGTTTCGAGCTTCCGGCAGAAGCTGTGATCAGGCTCGGTCTCGTCGTTTTTGAAGGCGATCCCGGCATGGCAAGGGCAAACGGCAACGGTATCGGGCTTCAGGTCAAGCACGAAGGGCTCGCAATAAGCGGTTTTGCGGATCCGGCAAACTACAGCATCCTCTTCAACAACTGCAACCCGCTGAAAGACAAAGACCAGGCTGGAAACAACTTCCAGTACACCGAGATCTACAACTCGATCTCCTCTATTTTCGGCTGGAGCGACAATGAGGAGACCTGCATAGGCAATCCGGACAATCCGTTGGATCCGTCGAATCCGATCGAATATGCGATCGATGCCGACACTTTCATCGTAGACTCAAGATTCCCGCCTTTCGACACGATGTTCAACAAAGGCGACCCGCAGCTGGGCCTCAAGATCGGCGCAAACCAGGATCAGATCTACACGAATTTCCTCATCGTCAGCGTCGATACACGTCCTCCGCAGTTCGATATCCCGGAAAACAGATTCACACCGAACGGAAGGGAAAAGGACTACTGCTCATGCGCAAAAGACCCTGATTCCTTCTGCGCTGACAGACCTTTCTATTACACGATAAAGATCCAGAACTGGGGCGACGATTCTGCGACAGGCGTCACTCTTCAGGACACACTTCCGGCGCAGGTCGACTACGTTCCGGGAACGACAGAGATCGCGACAAAGATCAACGATCAGGGGCTCGGCACCGACTGGGAAACGGTTCCCGATGTCGACGGCAGATTCCCGTTCGAAACACCGAGAGTCGTCGCTGACGTGCTCGAACACTGCAGGCAGAGCGACTCTGTATGCGACCAAAGCGCGTGGGTAAGATTCGTAGTCAGACCGAAGGCAAACCTTTCGAAGAACGAAGTCATCAAAAACATGGCTGCGATAACTTCAACCGAGACTGCCGGCGGAGCTTTCAACACGAACAGCAATATCCCGCTCAGGCTCAAGATAGGCAACTGCCCCGCGATCACAGAATGCGAGCTTCCTTCAAAAATGGAATGCGGCGGCATAAAGATCGAAGGCAATGAAAACTACTGCACCGAAGACAAGGACTGCGGCAACGGCAAAAAATGCGTCAACAACGAATGCAAGGACGATGTTGCAAGCGACCTTACAAACGGCACCGAAGTAACTTTCGGTGAAGGGACGAACTCTCCGACGAACGACTCGACGATACTTATCCCCTCCCCGAGCGAAGGGATCATTCTGGGTCAGTTCTACCTTTTCGCGGAAGGCAACAAAGACAAATCCTACAACTTCAACGAACTTATGATCAAGTTCAAGGCCGAGACAGACATCCAGGCAAAGAACTTCAGACTTTACAAAGACGTCAACGGTGACGGCAAAGTCGACGGCGGCGACATCGAGATCGCTGTGACAGAGGATGTGAAGAACTCCTATGTCAATCTTGCAGTCTCCGATCCGGCAAACAGACTCACTGCTTCGGGCATCAAGAATCATTTCATCGTAACAGCCGATGCAAAAACGACTTCCGACAGCAAATCCGGCAAATTCAGCATGATCATTGAAGGAGGAGAATCGTTCAAACTCTCCGATGCCGCAAAAATCGATGCGAAAGGCCAGAAGATCGAATTCGTCGAATACAGGTTCGAGCCGAATGAAGGTTTCATCATCACAAAAGGAGATGTAGACCCGAAAGTTCCGTCATACAAAGATTTCAACGGCGAGCACGAAATGCTTCAGGTCAGGACAAAATCGAAAGGGACTGATGATGCGGTATCTTCGATGACGCTCAAAGTCCCGAGGAACTTCGTTGAATTCGGCAAAGGCATCAGATCGGTATCCCTCATTCTCGACAAGGACGGCAACGGACTCCACTCCGCAGGCGATGAAGTCCTTGCAGAGGTAAATGATTTTTCGAACCCGACAACACTCGTTATCGACGGTCTTAAAGATGTTTTAAAATATGAAAAGGATGAAGAGAAATTCCTTCTTTTCAAAGTTGAGTTCAAAATGTCGGTAGGTGAAACGGCAAAGATCCAGGTCTCCAGCGTCAAAGTAAAAAGCGGGAACCCTGTGGTCGAAGTTCCGGTATCATCGAAAGAGTTCACTTACGAATGCGACAAGGACGACCCGAATTCATGCGCTTCGGATGACGACGGAGGCTGCGCTGTAACAGAGCTTCCTGAGACCACCGGCGGCGTTTTCCATCTCCTTCTCGCAGCTCTTGCGGCAATATTTGCACTCGCGGCGGCAAAAGGTCTTTCCTTCAAGAAGTAACATGAAGATTTTCACGTCCCTGGACTCCGTTCCGAAAGAAAAAATATCACTTGCGATAGGAAATTTCGACGGAGTCCATCTCGGGCACGCTGAAATCATAAGACAATGCCGCTCAGACACTTCATGCCGGTCGGCAATACTTACTTTTGACATCCATCCGAGAAAATTCCTCTACCCCGAATTTGCGCCGAGATCCCTCACGCTCCCGTTTGAAAAATACGCGTTCTTCAGGACCCTGGGCATCGATTTCGTGATCGAGCTCCCTTTTGCGGAATACTGCCAGATGGATCCGCTGAGATTTCTCGACACTTTGAAACAGAAACTCGATCTGAAAAATATAACCATCGGATTCAACTTTTTCTTCGGCAAAAACCAGAAAGGAAATTCGGAACTCGCCTTCTGGTGGGGACGCTCGGCGGGAGTAAAGATCAACGTAGTGCAACCGTTTCTCAAAAACGGAACACGGATCAGTTCGACAGCGATCCGTGAACTCATCCTCACCGGGCACATGAAAAACGCGGCATCACTTTTAGTCTATCCGTTCATAATCAGCGGAGAAGTGAAACGCGGCAAGCAGATCGGAAGGACACTGCGCTTCCCTACTCTCAACCTTGAAACTCCGGACAAAATAATGCCGCCGGACGGTGTCTATGTGACGCAGACTGTATTTGACGGCAGGCAGTTCACATCCCTCACGAACATCGGGACGAACCCGACGATCGACGCCGAATCTAAGCTGAAGATCATCGAGACATGGGTCGATTCAGAAGACATCGGTGAACTTTACGGTAAAAAAATATCGGTCTACTTCCTCAAGAAGATCAGAGACGAGATCAGATTTTCATCAAAAGAAAAACTTGTTGAAACGATACAGCGCGACAAAGAATTCTGCCGCAACTTCACAGAATCGAACGATATCGGACAATTACCGGATATTTTTAAAAATCAGGAGTGAGATCTATTCACAAGCCGGATAAGGAAGATATGCAGCTCCGGCCGCAGGATCGAGCAGATCTCCGTTTGCCGTCATAGAAAGGCTGCTGCCGTCGTTTGCAGTAATTTCATAGGTTCCTGCATTGGTCACTGTGCGGACACAGTTGATTTCAAACTTACCGCCCATGATATTGACAGTCATGTCGCCGAAGAAAGCATACATGTTCGCGCCCGCCATATTTCCGGAACCGGCCACTGTATTCTGCGGAACACTGATCCCGAAGACCTGTTTTTGCGCATCACCGGAAATATCGCCGGCACCGAAACCGTCAAGCCATACAATGATGATATTTCCGCTGTTGACCATCGCGAGCGGGAAAAGCGTCCCGACCATCGGAAGAGTTATCTCGTTGAATGTATTCGGCATTCCGTTGTATGTGAAATCAACTTTTCCGTTGCCGCCGCGGCTCTGCATGCTTACACTTGCGTTGACCTGTCCTGTATAGCTGAGATCGAATGTGCCGATCACATCGAATCCGGGATTTACAGGATCGTTGTTCTCATCAGGCTCTTCAACCGTTTCGGGTCCGTCATCAGAGACCGGTTGCTCATCAATGTCATCCTGTTCTTCAACAGGCTCCATATTTTCTTCGTCACCTTGAGTTTCGCCGTCTTCAACGACAGTGTTTCCACCGTCGTCGTCCGAAATTTCATCATCTTCCGGAGAGACCATCTTGGGATCCGATTCCCCGCATCCTATGAAGAGAAATGCAAGAAAAAGAACAAAAACGAGAGAAATTTTTTTCATAACAAACCTCCTAAAATAAAAAAACTGAAAAATAATAACCTTCGGTATTTTTAAATCAATTTAAAACAGAGACCTGTTGTCTCCGGTGTTCGCGCCGACAATGATGAAAATATGGTTGAGTTTTCCCTTTTTGAACAGAGGGATCGCCTCGCCTTTCATGAAAAGGATGTTGCTTTCATCCTCTTTAAGGTTGCCGATTATCGCTATCGGAATATACGGGATCGTGTAGTTTTCACTGAGATTTGCACTCAGCATCTTTTTGCCGTCGGCTTCAGGCGAGTTGCAGAGTTTGTCGAGAAAAAGGACTGAGAGCGACTGCCCGTTTCCCCGCAGGATGGCGGTGCACTCTTCCCTGTTTTCAAGAACTGCCGGGATCGTGAATTCCTTTGAAGTTATAAGCTCGACTTCAGCCCTCGCACCGTGAAAAGATGTGACAAGTCCGACGAGCCCCATACTCGAGACGACTGTCGATTTTTCCGCCATGAGTTTTGCGTACTGCTCCTCAAAACTTATCGATATCCTGTTGGGGTTGAGTTCGGAATAATTGAGGATCTTCGCCGGAATGATCGTGTATTTTCCGTAACTGTCCTTCAGTTTCAGCAGTTTGGAAAGCTCTTCATTCTCTTTTCTGATAGCATCGTTCATCAAAAGTCTGACTTTAAGCTCGGAAACTTCCTGCTCAAGGATCTTATTCTGCTTCCCGACATTCTTAAGATCCACGATTATCTTCAGAGTCTCCCTGAGATCCTGCACCTGACCGTGGATGATCATTTGAATGTCATCGATGAAATAGAAACGCGAGTTATACTCGAGAAAAAACTGCGGAACGATCAGGACAAGAATGAAAGATGCAATGAAAATATATCGGACGACTTTTTTTCTGTTCAATGTCAGTACAAGGATACGGTTTTCAAAAGTGAAATATTTTCAAGTATTTTTCCCGTTCCCATAACAACTGATTTAAGCGGATCCTCAGCGATTATGACGGGGAGATTCGTCTCTTCACGGATAAGAATGTCGAGGTTTTTGAGAAGCGCGCCGCCGCCGGCAAGAACGATGCCTTTGTCAACGATATCGGCTGCAAGTTCCGGAGGCGTGTTCTCGAGAACGACTTTTATCGCCGAAACGATCGCTTTGACGACCTCCGAAAGGCTCTCTCTGATCTCGTCGCTGTGGATCTCTATCGTTTTAGGAACTCCTGCGACAAGGTCAAGTCCTTTGACTTCCATAAATTCTCTGGAGTCGTCGGGATAAGCATTTCCGATAGTCCACTTTATCTGTTCGGCCATCCTTTCGCCTATCGCAAGATTATATTTTTTCTTGATGTAGTCGATGATGCTCTCATCCATTTTGTCGCCGGCCGACTTTACCGATCTCGAATAGACGATCCCGGCAAGAGAAATTACAGCGACCTCTGTCGTTCCGCCGCCGATATCGACGATCATGTTTCCCGTAGGTTCAGTGACAGGCATGTTCGCGCCTACCGCAGCAGCCATCGGCTGTTCGACAAGAAAAACCTCTCTCGCTCCTGCTCCCAAAGCGGCTTCGCGGACCGTCCTTTTTTCAACTTCAGTAATTCCGTAGGGAACGCCTATCGCGATCCTCGGTTTTATGAAACTTCCGCGTTTGTATGCATGCTTTATGAAGTAACGGAGCATCTGGCTCGCGACTTCGAAATCAGCGATGACACCGTCCTTCAAAGGCCTGATAACACTGATGTTTACCGGCGCCTTGCCTATCATTTCCTTAGCCTCACGCCCGACCGCGCGGACTGATTTCGCGCCTCTCGAATCCTTTTCCTGAACAGCCACGACACTCGGCTCGTTCCCGACGATACCTTCGCCTTTGACATATATCAAAGTGTTCGCCGTTCCTAAATCTATCGCTATATCGCTTGTAAAAACTGATAAAACATTATCCAACTGCAACATTTTTCCTTCCTTTCACCCAATAAAACCAAAAACGCGAAAGTATAGTCGCAGATTTTTCAAAGTAAAGAAGTTTCAGAGTTAGTCAGCTAAAATCCAAGGTTTTTTTGGATCGACTCCTCTCCTATGTCAGAAAATGTGCCGCCTGCGGCAGCGGAGCGTGCTGTTTTTGCCAGCAACGACAAAACTTCCGTGGATGTCGCAAGCGTGGAATTATTTTCACTTAACTTTCAGATAAAGATTATCGTAGCCCAGCACCGATTTGTACTGCGCAAGTCTCGACAGATCTATATTGCCCTGTTTTTCAAGAATGATATTGTCTCCGCTCCCGCCGAAATTTATTTTCAGCTGCATTGTCATTTTGAATGCTGTCGGCTCAGAGGAAAAGATCTTCTTCAGCTCTTCTCTGTTTTTCCGGAACTCCTCTTCGCTGCACTCGTAGACCAGCACCGGTTCAAAACTGCCGTCATCCCTTTTGGAGTAAAGCATGAACTGATCGATGGTCTTCACATCCTCTTTGATGTCGTTTATCGAAAAAACGACTTTTTCAAGCGTTTTTTCTTCATCGTCGCCTGTCATGACAGCCCTGCCTCTGACTCTGAAAATAAGCGGGACTTTCGACGCAAGTTTCGCGACATCGGGATTCCCGAGAGGATTTCCTATCTTGTTTATCGAAAATTCGACCGAACTTTCTTCGCTTTCAAGAATACCTTTGAGATAGTAGTCCTTTCCGTCACGGCTTTTCACAGGCTTGATATCCGTTGTGATTATACCGGGGACCCAACTGTCGTTCCTTTGCCCGTAAAAGCGTTTTCCCGACTCCACCTCCTCAACTACACTGTCGATGGAACTCAGTCCCAGATTCTGGAAATCCTTTCTGAAAAAACGCGCCGGATGGTTCGAAAGATAGATCCCGAGCACTTCCCGTTCAAGAGCGAGCGAATCAAAAATATCCAAGGTCTCGTTTGTATCGATCTGCTTCAAAAGTTCCTCGTCACTCATCCCTGAACTGTCGGACTCAGCGGTATCAAGCGCCGCAAAAAGGCTGAGCTGCCCGGAATCTTTGTCTTCAGCCGCCTTTTCTCCCTCTTTCAGCGCATTAGGAAGCATCGCCAGAAGAAGCCCGCGGTTGATCCCGGTAAAATCAAAAGCTCCCGCTTTTATCAGAAATTCCATCGCCCTTGAATTTACTTTCGATTGAGACATCCTGCTTGTAAAATCGATCAGTGATTTGAAGTCTCCGTTTTTTTCACGCTCCTTTATTATCTCATCGACTGCCGCTTCGCCGACATTTTTGACAGCTCCGAAACCGTATCTTATCGCGTTTTCCTCGATACTGAAATTGTTGAAACTCTTGTTTATGTCGGGAAGATAGACCTTGATCCCATGCTCGCGCGCATCGCTGATATACATGAAGACCTTGGTAGCATCTCCGGCTTCGGAAGTAATGAGCGCTGTCAGGAACTCTGTCGGATAGTGCGTCTTCAGATAAGCCGTCTGATACGAAATATAGCCGTAACATGCAGCATGAGACTTGTTGAAACCGTAACTTGCAAACTTCTCCATGTGGTCGAAGATCAGCTGCGCAGTCTCTTCCGGAATCCCGTTGTCCTTGGCTCCCGCGATGAATTTGACCTTTGCCTCAGCCATCTTCGCGGCGATCTTTTTACCCATCGCCTTTCTGAGACCGTCGGCCTGCCCCATCGAAAAACCGGCAAGTTTACGGGAGATCTGCATGACCTGCTCCTGATAGACCATGAGCCCGTAAGTCTCGCTTAAGATCTCGCTCATCCACGGATGTTCGTATTCGATCGGCTCCTTGCCGTGTTTTCTGCGGATGTAGTTCGGAATGATGTCCATAGGTCCGGGACGGTAAAGAGCGACCGCGGCGATCAGATCTTCGATGCGGTCGGGCTTCATCTGGTGGATCATCTTTTCAAAACCGCCGCTTTCCATCTGGAATATCCCTTTCGTACTGTTCTCGCAGATGTATTTATAAGTCGCCGCATCGTCCAGCGGGATCTTTGAGATGTCGAAACCGGGAACTTTGTTCCTTATGAGCATTACGGCGTGATTTATCATCGTGAGCGTTTTGAGCCCGAGGAAGTCGAATTTGACCAGACCGACGAGCTCGACATTCGTTTTTTCATACTGCGTGACACGGTAGTTGTCCTTATCGACGAATATCGGTGAATACTCATAGATCGGCTTCTGACCGATGACAAGGCCGCACGCATGTTTGCCGGGCTGGCGCAGAAGGCCTTCTATCTGCGTGGCGATCCTGATTATCCTCGAGAAGTCTTCGTTGTCGCGGACAACCTGCCTTTCGTTGGCAAAAGCATCGATCGCGGCGGTGAGTGATTTTATCCCGTCGGCATCTTCAGGAGCTGCCCTGAGATTTTCCAGAGCCTTTCTGAGCTTGTCGGGATCGGCTGCCGTATCGCTCGGAACATTGTATTTTTCAATAAGTTTCTTCGTAATATCCTTAGTATTTTTGAGATACTGCGGCGAATACATGTCGGCAAAGTTCTCAGGCACGAGTTTTGCCAGCTTTTCGGCTGTGGAGAGCGGTATATCAAGCGCTCGGGCAACATCCTTTATCGCCGACTTCGCCTTGAGCTGACCGAAAGTGGCGATCTGCGCAACATTGGGTTTTCCGTATTTTTCCTCGACATATTCGATAACCCGCTCGCGGTTGTCCTGACAGAAATCGACATCGAAATCGGGCATCGAAATTCGCTCAGGATTGAGGAATCTTTCAAAAAGGAGCTCGTAACGCAAAGGATCGAGATCGGTGATCCTCGTGCAGTACGCCACAAGCGAACCTGCGCCGCTGCCGCGCCCCGGACCGACCGGGATCCCGTGGTTTTTAGCCCAGCGGATAAAGTCCGAAACTATGAGGAAATATCCCGGGAAATCCATTTTGATAATGACGCTGAGCTCGTATTCAAGCCTCTGGCGGTAAGCCGGCTTCTTCTCTTCCGGCGTGCCGAGTTCAAGGAATCTCTCTTCTAGCCCTTTTTCAGCCATATCGCGGAGAAACTCAGCCGGAGTCTTGTCGCCCGTGTCGAAGATCGGCAGATAGTTGTGGCCGAGATCAAGCGTCACATTGCACCGTTCTGCGATTTTTACCGTATTTTCTATCGCTTCCGTTCCAGCTTCGCCGTAGACGCTGAAAAGAGAACGCATCTCCTCTTCGCTTTTGAGATAAAAAGCGGCGACTTCGTGGTGCATCCTGTCGGTATCCGTCACTTTTTTCTTCTCGTTTATGCAGAAAAGGATGTCCTGCGCCTCGGCGTTTTCCGGGCTTAAATAGTGGACGTCGTTCGTTGCGACAAGCCCGACTCCGAGTTCCCGCGCAAGTTTTATAAGTTTGGGATTGACCTCTTCCTGCTCTTTTATTCCGTTTACCTGAAGTTCGATAAAAAAGTTGTCTTTCCCGAAAAGTTCAATGTATTCAAGGGCTATCCTCTTTGCGTCATCGTCCTTTCCGTCTACAAGCGCTCTCGGTATCTCGCCGCCGAGACAGGCACTCGTCGCGATTATCCCTTCAGCGTGTTCCTTTATCAAAGCCCTGTCGATACGCGGTTTATAGTAAAAACCGTCGACAAAAGCGACAGAAGCCATGTAGCACAGATTTTTGTATCCGGTCTCGTTTTCGGCAAGCAGAAGCAGGTGAAAAGCGTCCTTTGCCACCTTTTCCGTTCTGTCATGTGCCGAAATATAGGCCTCCATGCCGATCACCGGCTTTATCGCCGCGTTTTCGATCTTGTTGTAATTTCCTTTTTCGTCTTTTCCGATCATCGTCGTATAGAAATCGACGACACCGTGCATGTTTCCGTGGTCAGTGATCGCGACTGCGTTCATACCGAGTTTGTTAAGCTTTTTTGCCAGCTCGGCCGGCTTCACAAGACCGTCGAGAAACGAATAGATCGTGTGTAAATGCAGGTGGACAAATGCCATTTTTCACCTATTGTCTATTGATTTTATCATATATTTCCATCATTTGAGTTACATTTTCATTCCAGTCATAGAGCTTGAGGACGCGCTCTCTTCCTGCTGATCCCATTCTTTCACGCAGATCAGCGTCGAGTACGAGTTTTTCCAGCTTTTCAGCAGCCGCTGCGGCATTTTTCTTTTCAACGGCAAAGCCCGTTTTTCCGTCTTCTACGACTTCAGGAAGCCCTCCGACATTCGAAACGACAACAGGTTTTCCGCAACCTTCGGCTTCGACAATCGCAACACCGAAACTTTCGCTGTCAAGAATAGAAAGCGCGGCATAGACATCGATAACCTTGTGAAAATACGGAACTTTTGAATAGTCGGCCATTCCTGCGAAATAAACTTTGTCTTTTATTTCAAGCTTTTCAGCCAAAATCTCAAGGTTTTTCCTCTCGCTGCCATCCCCGACAATGAGAAGTTTGAGCGGAAGTCCGAGATGCTTTTTAGCAACCGTTGAAAAAGCCTCGATCAGATAGTTTATCCCGTATTTTGTCTCAATCAGTTTTATTGTTCCGACAACGATATCGCTTTCGGAAAACGGCGTTGAAGCAGTTCTGTCAGCTTTTTCGGGCTTGAACCGATCAATATCAATGCCGAAAGGAGTGACCTCGATCTCTTTATCGGTGTATTTTTTCGTTTCGGCAGCCATAACATTGCTTGTGGAAAGGATTTTATCGGCCTTTTTCAGATTGTATTCGAGAATTTTTCTGTGAAGGGAACTCTTTTTCGGAAAATCGAAAACATCGCTCCCCCAGACCGAAAGAACAAACGGATGAAAACCGCTCAAAGCCCCGAGCAGACCGTAACTTGTGGCAAAATGAGCATGCATAATGTCAGGTTTGAACTCTCGAATAACTTTTTTGAGTTCCGGCAGCACTTTCAGATAGTTGAGTTTGCTTAAACCTCCAACCCTTTTCTGAAGATCAAAGTCGGTGAAAGTGAAATTATGATCAGGATAATCGGTCTTATTTACAGGTTTTAAACTGAAAAGATGAATCTCAACCCCTCTTTCGGCAATGGAATTGACCCACCTTTTCGTATGGATAGACGAAGCATCCGAAAGGAAAAGTATCTTCATTTTTTTTCTCCGCAAAGCTGCTTTGCCACAAACAAAGCTCTCGCTTCCCAAGTGTTTTCATACCGTTTTTTCAGAACATTCTGCCGTTTTTCTTCAATAAGAGCCCTGTTTTCAGCCAGTTTTTGCAGAAATTCTCCGAAATTTTCCTCTACGACCCAGCCTATACCGTTTGATTCCACAAAATCTGCGACTGCTGTTCCCGGCGATGCAACAACAGGAACGCCGTAGGAAACAGTTTCAAAAAGCTTGAACGGCATAGCGAACTTCAAATATTCGTCAAAAACCCGAAGATTTGCAAAAACATCAGCGTTTTTATAGCTTTCTTTCACAATTTCACCGCTGCCGTGAATAACAGAAATATTCGGCTCGTACTCCATTTTATAGAAATCCTTCATGGAATCGTATTCGTTTTTGCGGCATATAACAGTCAGATTGAGCATTTTTCTGCCGCGCACCGCTTCTATCAGAGGGGTAAGATCATATAAAGGCTGCGTAATGCCGCCTATGTACAGAATATTAAGACCGGAACGGCCGTTTTTTTCAGTAATCTGATCGTAAATTTCACACCCGGAAGGCAGCGGCTGCACATTCGGAATTTTTACCCCGCCGGGAATATACTGAAGCATTTTAAGAGAAGGCAGAAAAAGTGTGTCGACAAATTTGTCGTACTGCTTTAAATCATATTTGTAAAAATGAACCGCAAACACCCTTTTCAACGTGGAAACAGACTTTTTATAAAGGTCAAAAGCCCAATAGACATCCCTGTAAAAAAGCCCGATGGGAATATTGTGCCTTTTCAGCTCTTTAAAGAAACCGAAATCTGTAAACGGATGAAGCGGCAGATGGTGCCTGTCAGTCAGCAGAGTCGGCATCGTCGAAGATTCCGAATAACAGAAGTCATACTTTTCGCCGTTTTTTATTTTATTTATTATTTCCGAGCACTTAGCCTTTCTTTCCGAAGCCGTTCCGCAGACTTTTTCGACATAAAAGCCGGCTTTTTCAAAACCTTTTATCATTTTCAGAGGTCTGATTCCGCTCGCCGACACCGCGTTTTCATCCAAATCGGCCGGAATATGGAAAATCATTTTTCTGCTACTTTGCGGCATGTTTCACCTTCAATCTGATTTATATTCAGTTCTTTCCGATACACACAATAAAGAGCGACGGCAACATTACTCAGCATAAAATAAAGATTCGGAAAAATATTCATAACTCCGCCGGAAAACTGAAGGATGACAAAACTGAGTACAATGAACGAATTTGTAACCAAAAATATATTTTTCAACTTTCCTTCCGGCATTTTTTTTATCATAAAATGAGATCTGACAAAAATCCTACCTATAAAAAAGAGAAAAACGCCAAGCCCTACAAGTCCTGTGGAATAAAGTATTTCTACAATAATATTATGGGGATATTTATATTCAGCAAGATTGCTGAAAGTTCCGAGGCCGTTGCCGAAATACGGTTTTTCCTTTATTTTGCCGAATGCCGCAACTATTTTGACTATTCTGTAACCGATGGTACCGAGATCTTCACTCTCCTTCGCTCTGAGGATATCCTTGTTCTGGCTCAATTTTTCCAGAAGATTCATAGTCTTTTCAATTTTCGAGACCTGATATTCGTTGAGAAACATCGAAATATTTGAAAGCGCGACGGCAAAAAACGCAGCAGCGATCAAAACGACGGCAACCATTTTCAGACCGATCCTGTATTTTGAAACTATGAAATAGACCACCGCGCACATTATCGCCAGAATGAAACTTCTCTGAAATGTTATAGCAACATACAGAAAAGCAATAAAAACCGTTGAATAAATAAATATTTTTTTCCTCGATGAAATCTTTCCGAACATAAGGAAAACAATCGAAACAAGCACAAATTCCATCATAAAAAGCGATGTTCCTATCGGATTGTCGAAACCGTAGAAAAAATCGTCAAAACCGCCGGGGTTCAATATCCTGAAAAACCAGTATGCTATCGAAAATCCCATAAAAATCACTAAGTTCATATAGTAGCTGAGTTCAAGCAGAGAAAGTATATTTTCCTTATTTAAAGGCATAACAACCAGAAAAGATGCAGGGATCACGCCGAAAACAAAAAATTTGACCAGTATCTCCAAAGAATCGTTGCCCGAATATAGAAAACCCGATACCGCTCCGAAAACAATGACGGCGATGATCATATAAAAAGATGAAAAGAGAGCGATCTTTCTTTTGTCTACAGCAAAACTCTTCCGCTGCATGATGAAGATGAAGGCCATAAGCGAGATCATCAGAAGAAACAGTATACCCAGATTATCTATTTCCAGTTTGCCTATCGTCAGCGATACCGGATATGAAACGGCAAAAAATACAGCAAGAAAAAGATACGGTTTTAAAATAACGATAGCCCCGATAAAAAATACCGCGACAAGAGACGTCAAAGCGTACAAAGCAATGTTGCCGCCTATCAGAGAAACTCCGAACATTGCAGAAAGCGCCAATGATATCAATAATTTGACATCATCAGACAAAACGATGTTCTTATTTTTAAAATCTAAAACCGTCATTTTACAATTTCTCTGTACAAAACCGCTTCATCTTTGTTCTCGAATCTCTGATTATGCCAGAGCAGAACGAACTGCCCGTCGAACAAAGCCGTTGTATTCATTAAAGATTTTATAAATTCAAAACTTTTTTCACCTACACCGAGATTCATATATCTTTCATCAATTACGGAACATTCCATAACTATAAGCGGAAGTTCCTTAAGTTCAAGCCTTCTGCCTGACATCAGATCAAAAAGAGGATATTCCCAGCATACTCCGCTTCTGAAACCTGCATGATCGGCGAAAGAGAGCGAAAGATCGCGTTTTATCCCGCATTCTTCCATTATTCTCCAGCTTTCGGGGACCGAGACTCTCAAAAAGTGGTGACGCGCCTCAAAAAGATCAATATTCACAGCGGCTTCAGCACATACTTTACGGAATCTTTCAGCCTCTTTTTTCATTTTTTCGGGATCACTTGCACCGTCATAGCTTACATGCAGTCCGCAGACGTGTCCTCTTTCCTTAATTTTCTTAAATATCTCAACTATTTTTTCATTATCCAAGTCATAGTCGCTGTTCAAAAGTTTTCCATAGTTTTCCGCAATAAAATAGAAGTGGCTTTTCAGTCCGATACTTTCACTGAAGTCCATAATTTTATTGAATGTATTGTACGGATCTCTTTCGACCTTTCCCCTTTTTACGGCAACAAACGAGCCAAGATCGCTGAAAGTCTTTTTCAATGAACGGTGTTTCAGTATATCTGCTGCCAACACCTTCAAAAATCTTTTCGGACTCATGAAGAGAAACTTAAAAGGTTTGTCGACATCGTGCGTGAGAACAATGCTGAATTCATGCTCTTGCCGCACAAGTTCCGGATAAAGCTTTGCGAGTGCAGACCATAGAATTTCGACATATTCGCTGACTATCGGACGAGTCAGAAAACCTTCCTTGAAAGCGAGCGATGCCGCTGCCGGAAAACGGCCGTGCATATCTTTCTTCTCTTTCGAAACGACTTCTTCGTATCTCGTGAGCATGAAAAATGCGCTTCCGAAGATGTCAATTCCTATTTTTATTTCTTTATCTGTTTGATTTATTTCAGGATCTTCTTCACCGTATATTACCGGAATTTCGTCGCTGACAGATTTAAAATCAAACGGGGAATCCTTTTTATTTATCTTTTTGAGCGGAGTTTTAGGCATCGAACCTTCTTTGAGCCAGAGCGATTTTTCCATTGAAAAAAAGGCGTCGCTGAGCGTTACCGAGCCTTTTTCAAGAACGATTTTGACAGCTTCTGCTTCGTCTGAAAACGAAACTTCGTATTCAAGACCTAAAAATTCCGAGAATATCACGTCGAAAATATATTTTCTTTCGTTCTCAAAAGAAGATGGAGATTTTACAAATATTCTTTTACCCAAAATCTACTCCCCAAAATCATCCGGCGGCAACTTGCTCTCTCCGTCGGGAAGCTCGATATATTTTTTGTAGAACATCCTTGCAACGAATAGTGCCTTGCTGAACTTTCCGTGAAGAAGCGACCTTAAAATGAAACCTATCCTTGTGCTGCGGCTGAACTCCCAGTTGAGCTGACATTCGATGCAGAAAGGGTCTCCGCAGTCAAGGAACGAAGGATCTTTTTTCAGAATATCGTATTCGGTCTTCAAAGTGCCGCGCATGGAAGAAAGCATTGAATCGGCATTTCCTACCTTTCCCCTGGCAATTATGTCACCGTTCTTTTCATAGTAAGGAAGAAATTTGTTGAACGATTCTTTGCAGATACCTGCCCAGTCGCGCCTGAAGAAGGTCTTTTGACCATTTTTCATATAGCAGACTCCAAGATACGGACGAAGATTTCTGAGTTTCAGCATTCCTATCGCGACATGAGTCGTTCCGACACCGGGGATCTGTTCGTCGCTTCCGATCTTAAGGTTTTTAGCACCTTTCAGAGCCATGATTCTTAAAATATCGTAAGCATAGGATTCATCGGTATGCTTTTCGCAGAATTCTTTCGCATACTTTCCGATGGCGGCAAATTTCTGCACGGGATGGCGGCTGCGCTCTACTCCGGGATATTTAAGCATCTCGTTGGCGAGGACCCCGCAGTATGAAGCCGATCTTTCATCGACCGGCGGCATTTTTTCCGCAACGGAAGGTTTGTAAACTTTAATGAAGGAATCAGTAACGATCGTTCCTTCCTCGCCTACCGCTTCGAGAAGAGCTGAAATAAGCGTTGCAGCACCGCCTTCGACCTTACCAAGAGATCTCATTGAGCATTTGACGTTCAGAATATCACCGGGCTGCACTCCGAGCTCCTTCAGATCGCTCACAAGCTCGGCTTTAGTTATCGGCTTTACATCCATCTTTCCTTCCTTTGACCGCGATATTAAAACATACGACCAGCATAAGCAGATAATAAGACGCCATAAGGGCGGTATAAAGCATCAGGAATTCTCTCATTTCAAAAGAAAAAATATTGGAAACGACAAATACTGCGACCATCAGCACAAGCTGCAGTAAAGTCAGCATGAGACTTGTTCTCTGCTTTTCGAAAGTACTCATCGTGACCGAAAGAGGTGCCGCCACAAGACGCACCGCGACTAAAACTGATAGAATCTTCGCATAATTTCCGGCAATTCTCCAAGATTCGCCGAAAACAAAGGCGAAAAGCTCTTCTCCGAAGAAAAAAAGAACGAAGAAAACAGGCAGCGCAATAAGTGCAAGATATTTCGCCGACTGGATAAAAGCGTTTTTTGCAGCACCGGTTTCGTTTCTTTCCTGAGCCGCACGCTGAAAATAGGCATCAGAAACCGAAGAGCCGATAAGAGTCAGCGGAACGCTTACTGCCTTGTTAACAAGAGCATACTGACCGAGTACGGCAAGTGAAAAAAGCGAGGTGAGGAAAAAACTGTTGAGATTCAAAGAAAGCGAATTGGAGAGAGCTCCTGGAAGCGAGAATTTCGGGAAATCGGAATATTTTTTCGCCTCTTCCGCCATTTTTGCGCGGCTGACACCGGCAAAGAGCTCTTTTCTTCTGTAAACATTTCTGACAAGAGAGGTGTTTCCGAAAAAATGAGACAATATTTCTCCTGTAACAAGACCGCCCGAAGTAAATCCGATAAAACCGAGACCCAGTTTTATAAAAGCCCCGGCGGAAGACTTCACGGCTCTCGTCACAGCCACATTTTTAAAATCCTTGATGCGTATGCTGAAATATCTGAGAACATTGTAAAGACTCATCATAAAAACGACGAGCGGCACGAAATAAAGCCAGAAGGATATTGATTCATTTCCTAAAAGCGACGCTATTCCCGAATTGAAAACGGCAAAAACTACTTGAAGGAACAGAGCGAAAAAAAGCGAAATCCATATTGAAAGAGCAACAATGTTCACAGCTTCTTCATCTTTTTTCGGAATTACTATCGACAGCTCATAACGCCCCGCAGCAACGACCGAAAGAACCGAACAGATGCTGAAAAACAGTGCCAGAACACCGAAATCGTCAGGTGAATAGAGCCTCGTCAGGATCGGGGAAAGAGCAAACGGAACGATCTGCGCGGCCGTAGTGCCCGTAAGCAGAGTGACTATATTTTTGGCGAAATCGTTCTCTTTGAACTTTCGAAAAAACATCATTTTGTTATTTCAGACTCTCTTTGAGAGATTTGAAAATTTCCTTTGCAAAAACAGCTGCAAAACCGGAAAAAACGGTAAGCATAACGATTATTATCGCAAAGATCCTTACTTTCGGGAAAGAACGGAGAACATTCGGATCCGGGGCGTCGATGACTCTCGCAGGAACGATACCGACATTAGGTGAGACCGAAGATTCGTAAAGTTTGGCTGAAAGCGTGACATAGACTTTTTCGGCAAGTTCGACATCGCGTTTGAGGTTAGCGAAAGTGAAAAGCGTTTCTGGGATCTTCCCCTGCCCGCTCATTATCATGTCAAGAAGATCATTGAGGAGCTTTTCCCCTTTTTCATACTGCGCTATGCTTGTTTTTATAACATTTTTCAGAGCATTCTCGCTCTCTTTTATCTCTTCGTCGGCAGCCACTTTGAGAGGGTGTTCCGCCGTTACGCGCTGGGTAAGTTCGTTATTTTTGAAAAGAAGGGCGTTGTGGTATTTCAACGCCTCCTGCACCGATTCCTCATCGATCGGAACGGTTATCGGCTTACCAGGGTTTTGATCAATATTTTTCAAAGTATTGGCAAGGATCTGGCGTTTGAATTTGAACTCTTCGATCTGTATCTTCAGAGTCTCCTGCTTTTTAAGAAGCTCGGGAACTTCGACTTCAGGCATTATCGTTTTTTCCTGCTGCTGGAAAGCGATCATCTTCTGACTTTTCTCATCGATCCCCAGAGAAAGTTCGTCGAGCATTTTTGTAATATAATCCTTTTTGGAGCGGGCATCATTGTCTTCCCATTCAGTCTTTCTCTGAATAAAACTCCCGGTAATGTTTTCTAAGATCTTTGATGCAAAAACAGGACTTTCGTGCGAGTAAAAAAGTTTTATCATTTCCGACTCATCGGCTTTTTTAATAGTCAGACTGCCGGAAACCCGCTCTCTTGTGTCTATTATCGGCTCGAATATAAACCTATACGAAACCGGAACTGAAAAAGTTCCCAGCTTTTCGATTACAAGAGCGTCCCCTTTAAAAGAGCAGCTGTCATTCCAGCGGCACTCGCTCTTTTCTCCGCCGTATTCTATTGAAAAACCTTCTTCGGAAGCCACAAGATCTCCTTTTTCCTTGGATTTCATAGACTCCGGAATTTTTTTAAAAACTATAAAAGCATCTTCCGGAAGTTCGCCGAAGACCCTGTTCCAGAGATATGAAAACATTGTATTGTTTTTTCTCCAAACATTCATCTGGAGTCCGTTCTCCGCGATGACGGAATCCATAATCGTTCTGCTTTTGAGAAGTTCCAGATCAATGCTTTTGTCGTTAGTCATGCCGCCCCCGCCCATAAGCACAGATATAGCATCGAACGAAAGAGACGGAGCACTCTGCTGGCTTCTTATCTCGAGAGAAGAATTTACATCATAGATAGGCGTCAACAGGAAAAGAAAAACAAAGGAAAGAACGGCAAATGCAACAAAAGAAGAAACAAAAAACAACTTTTTATTGTCACGCAGAATTTTAACAAGGTCTTTCAAAGTTATTTCGACAGTTTCCTTTTTATTTTCAATTTCATTAGTATTTTCAACAATATTATCCATAGAAACTCCATTACGAACAAAATCAAAGCCCATTATTATACTAAAAACCCTTATAAACGCAAATATAAAATAAATGGAAAAATGACTGATTTTCATGTATAAACGCACGGCTTTTATTAACTTGGATTCCAAGGTTAGTATGAAAAACATCAATAATATCAGAAATTTTTCGATCGTAGCCCACATCGATCACGGCAAATCGACTCTTTCCGACCGTCTTCTCGAAATGACGGGGGGCTTAAGCGAGCGCGAGATGACGGAGCAGTTTCTCGATGACATGGAGCTCGAAAAAGAGCGAGGTATCACGATAAAGGCACGTGCTGTAACGGTTTTCCACGAATATAATGGCGAAAAATACGAATTCAATTTCATCGACACTCCGGGACACGTCGATTTTTCCTACGAAGTGAGCCGCGCACTGACAAGCTGCGAAGGTGCTCTTCTCGTAGTTGATGCAACTCAGGGAGTCGAGGCTCAGACTTTAGCCAATGTCTACATGGCGATCGACAACGATCTCGCTATCGTTCCTGTCATCAACAAAATCGACCTTCCGAGCGCCGATGTCGAAAAAACGAAAACAGAGATCGCCGACATCATCGGGATCGACACCGAAGACGCCTCTCTCGTTTCGGCAAAAACCGGTGTCGGAGTTAGAGAGCTTCTTGACAAGATAGTTACCGAAATTCCCGCACCCAAGACAGATCCTTCAATGAAAACAAGGGCTCTTGTGTTCGACAGCTGGTTTGACGCATATGTCGGAGTCAGAATGATGGTGAGGATGTTCGACGGCGAGATCAAAACAGGCGACATCATACATCTCATGCATTCGGATGCCGATTACGAAGTCATAGAAATCGCGAAATATATGCCTTTCCTCAAGAAAGTGGACTCGCTTTCTGCTGGCGAAGTCGGCGTTATTGCTGCCGGAATCAAGACTATCCACGATGTCAGGATCGGCGAAACGATAACTCTTGCAAACGATCCGACGACTACTCCCCTCCCCGGCTTCAAACCGATGAAACAGATGGTTTTCTGCGGAGTTTTCCCGGTAGAAACTTCAAAATACGAAGAAGTCAAACGCGCGGTCGAAAAACTCGCCCTCAACGACTCGAGTTTTTCCTACGAGCCTGAAAATTCAACAGCTTTGGGTTACGGATTCCGCTGCGGATTCTTGGGAATGCTCCACCTTGAGATCGTAAAAGAGCGTCTTGAGCGCGAATTCGGCCTTGAACTCATCACGACGGCTCCGAGCGTTGCATACAAAGTCGTCCTCACTAACGGAGAGGAAGTCATCGTCGAAAACCCGGACAAACTGCCGAAACCGCAGATAATCGCCCACATCGAAGAGCCGATAGTCAAAGCATCGGTCTTCACTCCGGCGGAATTTATCGGCGGACTCGTAAAACTCTGCTTAGACAAGCGCGGAAAGCAGAAAAACATGATCTATCAGGCGGCAGACCGCGTTATTTTGGAATATGAAATGCCCCTCAGCGAGATAGTTTACGACTTTTACGACAAACTGAAATCGATCTCGCGCGGTTTTGCCTCGCTTGACTACGAATTCGACCGCTACGAGAAATCGAACCTCGTCAAAATGGACATCCTCATCAACGGAGAGCCGGTCGATGCGCTTTCGGTCATCGTCCACAAGGACAATTCATACCAGATGGGGCGTTCGCTCGTAATGAAGATGCGCCGCGTCATACCGAGACAGATGTACGATGTCGCGATCCAGGCTGCAATAGGTTCGACCGTAATTTCACGCGAAACCGTCAAGGCCTACAGAAAGGACGTCACCTCGAAATGCTACGGCGGCGACGTATCGCGAAAGAGAAAACTTCTCGAAAAGCAGAAAGAGGGAAAGAAGCGGATGAAACAGCTCGGAAACGTCGAGATCCCGCAGGAAGCCTTTTTGGCAGTCCTTGAAGCAGGAGAAGAAGAATAACGGCGGAAAATATTGGAATATTTTAATATCAGGAGAAAGAAATGGTAAAAAAACAGATCTTCGGAACAGACGGAATCAGAACGACAGCCAATGTTTATCCCCTCACTCCGGAATCAGCCGTAAAAGTAGGAAAAGCGGTGACACGCTGGTTCCAAAAGAAGGATCCTGCAAAAAGGATCGTTGCTGCGATAGGCACAGACACGCGAATCTCATCGGAAATGCTCAGTGCAGCGGTTTCTGCCGGAATAATGAGCGCAGGCGGCAATGTGACCGACCTCAAAGTGGTCTCTACTCCGCTCGTCAGCGACTTCGTAAGAACCAACAAATGCGATTTCGGCATCGTCATTTCGGCGAGCCACAACCCTTTTGAAGACAACGGGATCAAGATCTTCAATTCAAAAGGAGAAAAACTGAACGACTCTCAGGAACTTGAGATCGAAGCGCTGTTTTTTGATGAAAACACTGCGGAAAATCCTGTCGGAGACAAGATCGGGACAGCGAAGATCGCCGAAAATCCTGAATTCGACTACGTTTCAAGGATAGTCAGGGCATTCGAAGCACTCAAAGATTCAGAAATAAAGATCTGCATCGACTGCGCGAACGGAGCGACTGCAAAGATCGCGAAAAAAATATTCTCCGCTTTCCCGAAAATGGAGAAATTCTTCTTTTTTACCGAAGCGAACGGTGTCAACATCAACGACAACTGCGGTGCGCTTCACCCTGAAAACCTCGCTCCGAAGATACTTGAGCACAAATGTTTTGCAGGTTTCGCCTACGACGGCGACGGAGACCGTCTCATCACGATAGACGAGCTCGGCAGAGTCGTTGACGGCGACAAGATCATCGGAATAATAGCAAAATATCTTAATAAAAACGGAAGGTTGGCTAAAAATACGGCCGCTGTCACCGTTATGAGCAACGCAGGGCTTGAAAAGCACCTCAAAAACTGCGGGATAAATCTCGAAAGGACCGATGTCGGCGACAGATACTTAGTTGAAAGGATCAACGAAAAAGGACTCTGCCTCGCCGGAGAAAACAGCGGACACCTCATCATAAAAGAGATAAATCCGACGGGTGACGGCATCGTAGCATCGCTCATGATACTCAAAATTTTAGCCGAGAGCGGCAGAAAACTTTCGGTTCTTGCGGACGAGATCGAACTTTTCCCGCAGATCCAGGCGAAAGTTAAGATCAAAGGTGAAAAGATCCCAATAGAAGAGATCCCGGGACTCTGCGAGCTCATAAAATCGCAGGAAGCTCTGCTTGACGGCGGCAGGATGCTCGTCCGTTACAGCGGAACAGAACCTGTAATGCGCGTCATGGCGGAAGGACCCGACAGTGTGAAAGTTCAGAATGCAGTTGATAAAGTTGCTGATTTTGTTAAAGAATTTAACGGAGGAAAATGATGAAAAAATTCTCTATCCTATTTTTCGCAATGCTTTTCTGCTTTGTATGTTCATGCGGAAGTTCAGGCAGCAAAGAAAAAAACGATTCCGACAAAATTGACGGAAACGACATCGACACAACGGATGATTCAGACAATGCCGATGCTCCCGACACAGACAAGACGAATGATTCGGACACTCAGGAAGCCGCAAGCGACGGCGACACTGAAAATGTCAACGATTCAGACACGGTCGAAAGCGGGATCTGCTCGCCCAATCCGTGCGACACAGAAGAAAACCGCGCTGCGCACAAATCGAGATGCATGCCTGAAAATGAAGGGACTGCCTACTCTTGCGTCTGCGATGTATCCTACTACTCTTACGACGGCATCTGCTGCCCTGCCCATTCATCGAACAAAGGCGGGAAATGCCAGTGCGACAAATATTATGTCGCGACCGAAGAAGATCCGGGAACATGCGTCGCCGAGTGCACCGAAAACACGATCGAAGGCCTTAACGGCTACTGCAAAGACGGCTTGTTCTGCCAGCAGGGAGTCTGCATAAAAGACCGCTGCGCCGGATACACCTGCCCCGAAAACAGCACCTGCACGACAAAAAACGACGAGGCATTCTGCCAGTGCGAAAGCCCGCTGCAGATGAGCAACGGAAAGTGCTGCCCGCAGAATTCGACGAATGTAAACGGGACCTGCAAATGCGACGCCGGTTACGAACTCAGCGGAAACGAATGCAAAATGAGCGCGAACAACCCGTGCAGGACAAAGCCGTGCAGTCAGGCCCACCACTCGGAACCGAACCAGAACAGGTGCGTTCCCGACTCAAGCGAAGCAGGTTACCACTGCGAGTGCAATACAAACTACGCGGCGGATTCCGACGGAAAATGCCAACCGATAGTTTATGATGTCTGCCCCAGCAACATGCAGTGCCTTAGAAAATTCTGCGTTCCGCAGGATCTCAGTAACGAGCAGTGCGTAAAGAACAGCGACTGCCGCGAATTCGGAGGAAATGCGGAATGTAATCCATTGGCTGCAGGAGGTATCTGCAACGGCTGCAATGAAAACAGCGACTGCCCGGGCAACACGCAGTGCAACGAAAATTATCATGCATGCGCCTTGATGTGTAATGACGACAACGACTGCCCCTACGGAAGCTGCCATTCGATAGGTTACTGCGTTCAGAAAAGATGCTCGAATGACGAAGACTGCTTCAACGGGACCATCTGCAACAATTCCACAGGAGACGGCGACGGAATGTGCCAGAGACCTGCCTGCAACGAGACTGCCTGCTCTGACACGAATCCGCACGGAAGCTGCCCGAACGCTGACGAAGCCTGCATAAACGGCGAATGCGTTTCAAGCTGCTCACCGAATCCGTGCAAGGAAACGAACAAGACCTGCGAAATAAAACTCGGAGTTCCCACCTGCGTCTGCGTAGAAGGAACTGTTGAAAAGGACGGAAAGTGCATGCCGAAGACACAGACCTGCCCGACAGGATTCGTCTGCAAAGGCGGCTACTGCGCGAAAACTAACGATCCGACATTCTTCTGTGCCGAAAATTCCGACTGCGGAGGCTCTCTCACCTGCACATCTCCGAACCTTCCGTCAGGCCAGTGCCACGGATGTTCCTACACATCGGATTGTCCGGGAGCAAGCACTGATGAAGCGGTCACATGCGTTAAAGCCGGAACTTCCGGTTACTGCATGAGAAGCTGCCTTGCCGACGAAGAGTGCAGTGAAGGCATGATCTGCAGGACAAGCGGTTTAGGCTCTTTCTGCGGGAGAAAAGAGTGCTCGAAACCGGCAGACTGCCCGGCACACTACACCTGCAAACCATCGGAATCGGGTTCAGAAAGCGGAACATGCTCAAGAATACCTTGTGAATAAAAAGAAAGGAGGAAAAAATGTTCAGAGAATGGGTTGACAAATTCGGGGCGGCAATAACCGTCATGGACACAGAAGGAAACATTTTGGACATGAACGAAGCTGCGATGCAGGCACTTTCGGGCGGCAGGAACATGGTCGGCGAAAATCTTATGAAGTGCCATCATCAGGCATCGATCGACAAAATGCACGACATGATGAAAAACGATCATCCGAACATCTACACCATCGAGAAGAAAGGCAGAAAAAAGATGATCTACCAGGCTCCGTGGTATAAGGAAAACGGCGAGATCGGCGGACTCGTCGAGATCTCCATGGTCATCCCGTTCGAGATGCCGCATTATGTAAGAGACTGATTCTGAAATACGTCTTCTGTTTTTTATTAGAAAATTCCGATTTTTTTTGACTTCAAAGATTTTATGAATATTCTCTCGCGGTTTTTAGGTTGGTTTAACCATTTTTTGTTATTTTATCATTGGAGGTTTTTACTATGAAAAAAATGCTTGTTATTGCAGCGGTTCTCCTCTGCACATGCGGTCTTTTCGCAAAAATCGGCGATCCGAAACCGGCTTACATCCAGCCCACTTTCGGTATCGGTGCTGCTTTTGAACACTGGAATCAGTTTGGCGTAACAGTCGGTGCTGACATTGACTGGAACGTTTGGGAAAAAGCTACAACGAAAGCTCACGACGGCAGCGGTAAAATGTATGCCGGTATCGACCTTGCTTTCGAATACTGGATTCCGACAGGCGATTATCCGGACGGAGCTGCAACTCACATCATGAGACTTCCTATTCAGGGAAATTTCGCTTATGAATTCGACACCTCAAAAATGAACGGCGCTGGTCCTCTTCAGGCAGTAGGTCCCTGGTACTCAATGGGTGTCAGCATTGACTTCGCAGCAAACAGCGACAGCGACATCAACGACCACATGGATCACGTTGATGCAAGTTTCGTTTGGGGTCTTGGTGCAAGCCTTTCCTTCACAGGCAACTGGGCACTCAAAGCTGGATTCGGCGGCAACGCAGGCGACGGCTGGGATGAATCCCACTTCATGGCTGAAGCAGCTTACAGATTCTAAGTTTAATTGTTTTTCCTTTTTATAATTCACAAAAATTTCAAAAATTTTCAAACTGCCCGGCAGTAAAACTGTATTTCGGAGAAAAATGACTGAAAAACATATAGAAATGGATACGAACACCACTTTTGAGGCTTTCGGCTTCAAAAAGGACATCATGGAAGGGATAAGAGAGGCCGGTTTCAAGATACCGAGTCCGATCCAGGAACAGGCCATCCCTTTGATCCTGCAGGGGAAAGACGTCATCGCGCAGTCTCACACAGGAACCGGCAAAACTGCCGCTTTCGGGCTTCCCGTGATGAACAACATGCTGCGGAATGTCGGCATCGAACTTATCGTCATCTCCCCTACCCGCGAGCTCGCCTCGCAGATAAGCGACGAACTTTACCGCCTCGGCAGATTCGCCGGGATAAGGACCTGCTCGATCTTAGGCGGGCACTCCTATTCGCGTCAGCTCAAGCTGCTCGAGAGCGGAACTCAGGTCTTAGCGGCGACTCCCGGGCGTCTTCTCGACATGCTTAAATCGGGAAAGATCGAGATCGTCGAACCGATAACCGTCGTTCTCGATGAGGCCGACGAGATGCTCGACATGGGTTTTTACGAAGACATCATGGCCATTTTCGATTTTCTTCCGCAAAAGCGCCAGACGCTCCTTTTTTCGGCGACGATGCCCGAAGAGATAAAAAAACTTGCGGAAAACATCCTCACCGATCCAGTTTCGATAAAGGCCGAAACTGTCGAGGAATCGACTAACACCGACATAGAGCAGTCTTACTACATCGTTGAGGAAGAGGAGAAAAAGCCCGCTCTGACGCGCCTTATCGAAGAGCAGGATCCCGAAAAGGCGATAGTTTTCTGCCGCACGAAGCTGGAAGTCGACGAACTCAGCACGTTTTTAGTCGCACGCGGCTTCAATGCGAAAGCGCTTCACGGTGACCTTGACCAGTCGCAGAGGAATCAGGTCATGTCCGCTTTCCGCAAAGGGATGATCGACATTCTGGTGGCGACTGACGTTGCGGCACGAGGACTTGACATCGCCGATGTGAGCCATGTTTTCAACTATCACATCCCCTTCAACGCGAAGAGCTATATCCACCGCGTCGGAAGGACAGGTCGCGCCGGAAACAAAGGGATCGCGATAACATTGGTCACTCCGTCGGAATTCAGAAACATCCGCAGGATCGAGAAAAATGTCGGATCTTCCATCGAAGTCAAAGTGATCCCGACACTCCGCGACATCAGAAGCGAGCGTATCAAACGGCTCGCAGCCGAAGTTCTCGAATACACGCCGAACAAAGCGGGGATAGAATTCGTCGAAGGGCTTGAAAGCGAACTTGACACGCGTTCTCTCGCGATGATCCTGGCTTCTATGCTTCTTGAAGACGAGGAAAGCGAGACAGAAGAACCTGACCAGATCGGATTTACCGAAAAAAAGATAAGGCAGCTTCTCAAAAAAGAGGACGACAAATTCTCCAAAACTCATCAGGGACGCGGCAGAACGAACCGCCGTCACGACAATTCCGATGAAAAACACAAGTCACGCAGATCGAACGATCTTCACCGCAAAGATCACAAAGACCGCAAAGAGAAAAAGCGCGGCGGCTACGGCGACGATTTTTCGAACCGCGACAGAAAATTCAAAGAAGACAAGAAAAAACCGAAAAAACGGTAGAGACGTTTCATGAAACGTCTCTACTGCAAAATTGTTTGACACTCTCTTTAAAATTGTGTAATAGTCGCGGGCATTTTTGGAGGAGAAAAAATGACTATTGAAGTGCCGAAATTCATTAGTGAAAACGAGATTGAAGAATATCTGCCTCACCGTGGAAAGATGCTGCTTCTTTCACGTATCACCGATTATGATATGGAAAAACGCATCATTACCGGCGAATACGACATCACAAAAGAGTGCATTTTTTACGAGCGTGAGGGCGACGGGATCCCGAGCTGGGTGAGTTTCGAGCTTATGGCACAGACGATCTGCGCTCTCACCGGTATCGCACACAAACTTTTCGGAAGAAAGATACTTCCAGGAATGATCCTTTCTGTCACGAATTTCAAAACGAAGACCGACTGGCTCAAATGCGGCACGACGGTCAAAATGAAAATGACCGAAGATTACCGCGATGACGAAGATTCGCTTTACAACTACATCGGCGAGCTTTGGACAGCTGAAAACTGCGGTGAACCAGCCGTAACTGCAAAAATTTCAGCAATAGAAATAGAAAGCCTTGAACAATTGAAAGAAATAAGGGGGCGTTATGTCGAATAATTCGGATAAAACGATACTTGTGACCGGCGCAAGCGGCGGGATCGGCAGAGCGATTGCAGTCGAAGCAGCGAAGGCAGGATATTACGTTATCTGCCACTACAACAGCGGCGCTGAAAGGGCTCAGGAGACTCTGGATCTCATCAAAAGTGAGGGCGGAAACGGCGAAATCGTGAAATTCGATGTCAGAAACCGCGAGGAATGCAGAGAAATCCTCAACAAGATCACCGAGGAAAAAGGTCCGCTCTGGGGGATCGTCAGCAATGCCGGGATCACCCGCGACAATGTTTTTGCAGCGATGAAAGGCGATGAATGGGACGATGTCTTGAGAACTGATCTCGACAGTTTCTACAACGTGATCCAGCCGCTTGTCATGCCGATGGCGCGCAGAAGCAACAAGCGCGGCGGCAGAATAATCGTGATCTCATCTATCACAGGGATCATCGGAAACCGCGGACAGGTGAACTACAGCGCTGCAAAAGCCGGAATAATCGGAGCGGCAAAGGCTTTAGCCATGGAGCTTGCATCACGGAAAATCACGGTAAACTGCATCGCACCGGGACTAATCGAAACCGACATGATCAAAGGGATCATCCCTGAAATGTATGAGAAGATCGTTGAAAGCATCCCGATGAACCGTGTCGGAAAACCTGAAGAAATCGCATCTCTTGCGGTATTTTTACTCTCTGAAGAATCGGGATATATCACAAAACAGGTTATCTCTGTAAACGGAGGAATGGAATGAACTTTATAAGACATGACGGCAAACGCCGTGTCGTTGTTACGGGCGGAGGAATGCTCTCATCTCTCGGAAGAAGCTGGGAAGAAGCTTTCACGAACCTCAAAGCGTGTAAAAACAGAATTTCATATATGCCGGAATGGGAGCGTTTCACCAAGATGAATACGCGCCTCGCTTCGCCCTACACCGAAGAACTTCCGGTCTATCCGCGCAAAAAGATCCGCGGAATGGGAAGAGTCGCACTTCTTTCGCTCGTCGCGACTGAAGACGCGCTCAAAGTTGCAGGACTTCTGACAGAAACAGGAGATGTCATCGAAGAGCTCAAAAACGGCCGCACAGGCATTGCATACGGCACCTGCATGGGTTCTCTGGATGCAGTAAACGCGCTTGCCACAATGATGACGACCGGTGACACGTCAAAATTCGACTCCCAGACCTACATCAAGGCGATGCCTCAGACAAACGCATGCAACCTTTCGGTTTTCTACCAGATCCGCGGCAGAATGATAATCACGGACACCGCCTGCACTTCGGGAAGCCAGGCGATAGGATACGGTTACGAGGCGATCGCGGACGGCAGACAGGACATGATGATATGCGGAGGCGCGGAAGAACTTTCGGCCCCGAACGCCGCTATTTTCGATACTTTGGGTCAGGCAAGCTTCAAAAATCAGACTCCGGAGGCGACTCCCCGCTGCTTCGACAAAGACCGCGACGGCCTTGTTATCGGCGAAGGAGCCGGAACTCTGATCTTAGAAGACCTTGAGCACGCAGTCAAACGCGGTGCGAAAATATTCTGCGAAGTCGCCGGTTTCGCCACGAATTCCGACGGTTTTCACATCACGAGCCCCAACTACTACACTCAGGGCATCTGCATGGAAGCGGCTCTCGCAAACGCAAACTTGACCACAGACGATATCGCCTACATCAACGCTCACGGCACCGCGACATACTACGGCGACATCTCCGAAACGACCGCCGTTTACAACGTTTTCAAGCGTCCCGTTCCCGTTTCTTCGACAAAAAGCTACGTCGGCCACCTTCTGGGCGCATGCGGCGCAGTCGAAAGTTGGGTCACTATCAACATGATGAACGAAGGCTGGTTCCACCCCAACGTAAATTTAGACAACCTCGATCCGCAGTGCGCTCCGCTCGGCTACATCACAGGTCAGGGCATGGAAATCAACTGCGACTACGTCATGTCGAACAACTTCGCTTTCGGCGGAATAAACACTTCCCTCATCTTCAAGAAGTGGAAAGAGTAAGATCGAAAACTTGCCTTTAAACCGTATCTCTCTAAAATTCCCCGTTTTTGTTGATTCAATTTGAAGACAAAATGATGTTCAACACAACACAATTATTAAAAAAGCGTAGCACTAATTCACCCGAGTCAATAATTTTCTTAAATATTTTTCGATATTATCAACTTTTTCAGAGGTGACAAAATGAAGAAATTTTTTCTAATTCTGGCTTTATGCGCGGTTTTCGTTTTTATCGGATGCGGCGGCACCGATGATGATTCGGATACCGACAGCACTGCTTCCGAAGATTACGGCAAAGATGATGAAAGCGTTATTCCTGAGTTCGAACATTGCGACGAAATCGGAACATACAGCTGCAGAACAGACCCGGCAGACGGCAAAGAAAAATCATATCTTTGCTGGCCGAGTCACTCCAACTACGGAATATATGAAGAATGCAAGGCCGGATGCGATGCATCAACAGGAAAATGCAACCCGTGGACAGACCCTGAATCCGGAATAACCTGGTCTTCTCTGAAAAGGTATGAAGATGACAAAATAACTGCCGAATGGTTTGAGAAATTGAATGACGCAGAATCTTACTGCAGTGAACTTAAAGAAGACGGTTTTAACGATTGGCGACTGCCCACAATCGATGAACTCAGAACACTTATCCAGAACTGCCCAGCAACAGAAACCGGCGGGAAATGCAAAGTCAGCGAAAAAAATGATTGTCTTGATTATTCATCATGTTACTCACCTGCCGACTGTACATGCCGATTCGATTCAACAGGCAAATACAGCAGACTTGGCGATGCCAACATCTGGCTCTGGTCAAGCTCGAAGTTAGAAAACGGTTCAGTTGTAGCTTTCGGTTATGCCGCAGTCGGCTATCCTGGAAATCAAAAACAAATAGCCGTCCGCTGTGTCCGATAAACCATTGGTAAAAAAATATGATGGGGATAAAAATGAAAAAAATATTACTGTTTTTTGCTCTTCCGTTTTTTATGGTTTCGTGTTTTTCCGAAGCGTTTTCAGGCGAAGAAGAAGATGCCCAGTGCGGAGACGGCACTTTTGTATGCAGGCAGGATGCCGATGGCAGAACCGATTCTTACCTCTGTCATTATGACGAGGATTTTGAACGTGAAAATCTCAATCTTTTTGAGAAATGCAAGGAAGGCTGTAACTCCTCTACGGGAAAATGCAGACCATGGAAAGATCCCGACACGAACATCACATGGTCATCCGTTGCTGACAAACGAACTTATGAGGAAGCAATAGAGTATTGCGAAAACCTCGAAGAAGGAGGATATTCCGACTGGAATCTTCCTACTATCAATGTGTGGAGAACTATTGTTAAAAATTGTCCTGCAACAGAATCTGACGGAGAATGTTATGTACGGGATCCAGATTGCCTCCATAGTTTATGCAGCGAATATAGAGATGGCCAAATGGTAGGGCATGTTTGTAGCTGCAAGAGTAAAAATGAGGAAGGTTATTACAGCAAACTGTGGTATTTAAGAGGTTCATATTTTTGGTCTTCTTCCCCATCATACGGTGGGTTACATGAAAACAGTGCATGGTTTATTTCTTTCGACAATGGAACTCGTGGTGCACTTATCTCCGAGTGGTCCTCAAATAACAGTTCGAACGTCCGTTGTGTGAGATAAGTGCTTCAACAAGCTCAGCAACCGATAGTCTATTTCGGTGAAAATTTTAGAATTGTTCTGCAAAAAACCGGCGTAAAGCGACAAAAGCATCAATAATCATTATACTTGTCAGCACTGCAGTATCACTCTTAAGAACTGAAGCCAGCATAGCCACACCCTGTTCTGTAAAGGCATAGGAAAGATATTTCGAGTGCCGGCCCCTTAAATCTTCATTCGCAATTTCTATGGTCACAAATTGTGACCTTAAAAATTTTTCTGAACAGATTTCCCATACATTTTCATTTTGAGATGGCGAAATGAGACGTGTCAGGTCACGTCTCTACAAATTCATAAATAAATTTTTCAAAACAATATTTTTGTTGACTCAACAATATTTATCATTAAAAACAATCTCAAGTTTTGGCTGGCAAAGATGGATAAAATAGTATTTTGTGTTTACGGAGAAAGACTATGCAAAAATTTTATTCTATTGGAGCCGAAACCGAGCAGATCGAGTTCAAGAAAAGTACCGGAGAACTGAAAGAAGCAGTGATTTCAATAGCATCAATTCTGAACAAACACGGCAGCGGCAAACTTTATTTCGGTGTCAAAAACAACGGAGAAGTAATCGGGCAGGAAATTTCGGAAAATACTCTGCGCGATGTGAGTCAGGCGATATCTTACCACATAAAACCTGCGATATACCCGGAAATAGCTGTGCAAACATATGGGGAACTCAAAGTCATCTGTGTGAAATTTAAGGGAAACCGTGCTCCGTATTTAGCATACAATCCACACGACCGGCGGTTTTCCGAAGGGACATACTCCAGAAGAGTTTTTTGACGGAAAGAAAAAAGCGATCCGCAGAAACAAACGAATTACAGGAGTGCTGTATTATTCCAAAGATATGGAAACTTTTGCTACCGGATTAAAACGAATCAAAAATCTTTGCGATGAAGCCGGATGCAAAGTCGATTTCAGAACTGAAAAAGATGATTTTGTAGTGGTTTTTTACCGGAATTTGAGAGAAACTTGGAATATTGGCGCCAAGAGTGACGCTAATCTTGACGCTAATGGCACTAATTTCGGAGTTAAAAACACAGAAAATTTATTGTCTGAAAAAACGATTGAATTGATTAAGAAAAATCCCAAAATAACACAAGTAGAACTGGCTGCAGAACTCAATGTTTCCAGAAGAACAATCCAACGATTGATGGCAGAATTGGCGCGAAACGGAAAAATTCAAAGAATTGGCGGAACAAGAGGAGAATGGATAGCGAAATGACCATTTTGAGATGGCGAAATGAGACGTGTCAGGTCCCGTCACTACAGAAGAAACCGGCAAAATTTCAATACGCGAAAAACAGAAAAGAGACTATCCACGCAACAAGCGTGATCTGAAGGAATCTATCCTTATAGACTATGTCTGTCGGACTTCCGCTTTTTTTCTCGACAAAAGTGATCTGCATGTATCTGAGAAGGCCGAGAATGACGAAGAATGTGGTGGCGTAGACGTTTTTCGAGCCGTAGTGCGCCTGAACTGCCGGATCGAGTGTGTAAAGCAGGTATGAAACGATGATCACGGCCGACATTATGCTCATGACTCCGTTGATGAATTCAAGGGAATATCCTGAAATCGACTTTCTGACATCAAGCCCGCTCTCAGCAAGGACAAGGTCGTCACGCCTTTTTGCGATCGCAAGGAAAAGGCTCAACAGGAAAGTCATGATTATGATCCAGTGCGAAGGAAGGATCCCTGCGACAGCGCCGTAATCAGTCCCGGAAAGAAGCCTGAGAAGAAATCCGGTCGAAACTGCGAAAATATCGAGGATCGCTATGTTTTTCATTCCCAAGGAGTAAAAAAGGTTTATGCCGAGATAAACGAGAATGATTATCCCCATTTTTGTTCCGGTGAAAAACGCGACGGAAAGTGCAACAGCAAGGAAAATTATGTCGGTGATCATTGCGACCTTTACCGAAACAGCGCCGCTTGCGATAGGTCTGAATTTCTTTTTCGGGTGGACTTTATCTTTTTCTATGTCGCGGATATCGTTGAAGATATAAATCGTGCTCGCCGCAAAGCAGAAAGAAACGAAAGCCATCGCGGCGCTTTGAAGCAGCGTGACATCGGTTATTTTTTTAGCGAAAAAAAGCGGAAAAAACACCAACAGATTTTTGATGTACTGATGCGGTCTAATCATTTTAAAAAATGCAGTCATGATCCTCTCCAAACAAAAAAGCGGAGAATTATAGCAGAAAATGAAGCCGGTGTGGAGAAAAAATTTTATCTCCTCACATAATCCCCGCATCTGAAACGCGAAGCGAATCTGTATTCATCAGCCAGGATCTTTTCTTTGATAAATTCCGCCGCGGGATGCTTGCAGCAGAGATCGTGGAATCTTAAAACGCCGCCGACATGCACGGTCTTATTCAGACAAATAGATTTTCCCGTTCCATCACGACTTCGGTCTCCGGATCGAAATTGGAAACACACATCTCGTTCAGGGTGAAATCGCCCTCGATATCGATAGTTCCGTCTTTATTGAAAGTCTATGTTTCTTCGACAAGAGGTCTTCTTCTGAAACGGCTTTCCGGCGGGCGCATACGGTTATATACCTCGGACAACTCATTGTATTTCCTGACAAATTCGTCAAGATCTTCCTTCGTTTTTCTTCTACAGGACTTCTTTTCAGGTCTTTTCTCCAAGTACTCCACTGCTCTCTTGCCCCCCATCGTCGTTCATCCACTTTTCCAGCTCTTTCAAGGCATCTTCTTTTGTCGCGTTCTCCTCAATAAGTCCGTATTTTTTCATGATTTCTTCCGCTTCATCAGTGTCGATGCCATAATGTTCCCTGATCTCTTTTTCTGTCATTTTTTCCTCCCTGTTTTGTCTTTATTGTTATTTTCCTCTTTTCTTCAGCAATTCCGGCATCTTTCGGCGTTATGACGCAGAACGGAAGTATGCGCGGGAAAGTGCTGAACAAAAATCATTTTGCACTATTATGTTGTTTTTATTTCTATCCTTAGAAATTGCCGTATTATACTGAATTTCTCTGAAAAAAATCAAGAAAAAATCTGCGATTCCCGCCATTTCTTTGCCGGAGCGCGCCTGCCCGCCCGCATTCCCCCGTAGAGACGTCATACTATGGCGTCTCACCTGATGGCGTGTGTCTCTTTTAGCGCAAAAAAAATGATTATTTTACTCATTAACTCAGGCATATAGCGCCTGAGATGGGAAAATCCGCGTGATTTATGAAAGTTTTTGCAAAAAAATGTTCGGTATAAAATTTTTTTCGGAAATTTCGGAAAAAAGGTTGATTATTCCTCACTTATGTGAATATTTTCCGTGCTACTATGAAAGAGGTAAAAATGAAAGCAGCAGATAAAAAAATAGGGACTTCAACGAAGTCCCGGATGCACACTCTGTGCGGCTGGTCAAGCCAGCGATTTGAGTCAAACTTTTATTTGAACTCGCAGTGTAATTCCATAGGGGTCTCAATCCAAGCTGCACTATTCTTTCACGGTTTGCGTGTTTGAGAGCAGTGTTATTTCTTAGGGGTCTACTTATACCGTTGCCAAAATCCCCTTTCTTATTTCAACAGCACAACCATCTAATTTTATTGAATGATTTTTGAAATTTTGATGTTAGACAATGTTGAGTCGGAGAATGAGGAAATGCGTTAAGAAGGAACAATTATAAAACTGCAAAATATCGGATTATAAAACTTGAATAAAATATTTTTCTAATTATAATACTAAAGAACTTTTTTGAGGTGACCGATAATGGATAAAATGCAAATTGTAAAAATTAAAGAAAATTTTGACAAAACCATTCACAATGTAGTAGCAACCATATATTTTAGGGACAAAACATGGAAAATGAAATTTTAACGCCGCAAATAAAAATCGAAGACAAAATCCTGATGATCCGCGGTCAGCACGTGATGATTGACCGTGACCTGGCAGAACTTTACGGGGTCGAGACGAAAAGGCTTAATGAGCAAGTCCGCAGAAACATTGCAAGGTTTCCCGAGCACTTTATGTTCCAACTTACAAAAGAAGAAACTTTGTTGATTGACTCACGTTCAAAGTCGCAAATTGCGACTTTGAACGCAAAAGGAAATCTTCGAGGAACAAATGTCAAAAAACTTCCTTATGCTTTTACAGAGCAGGGTGTAGCAATGCTTTCAGCAGTTCTGAAAAGCGATACAGCCATTCAGACAAGTATCATGATCATGGAAGCTTTTGTCACTCTACGTCATTTTTTACAAAACAATTACAAACTTTTTGCTGCAATCGATTCAATCAAGAAGCATCAGTTGGAACACGACATTCATTTGATCGAATCAGACAAACGCATTGACGAACTTTTCGACAAGATGGACAGATA
>JAEEGH010000737.1_pt1 | contig 103921 bp, 82 predicted proteins | sample 9134181 | NCBI WGS metagenome assembly JAEEGH01 (sample SAMN16246544, study PRJNA631951) | gut metagenome | biome: gut microbiome; feature: rumen; material: DP-attached | host: Bos | place: Iran: Karaj | collected 2018-10
TGCCAACCTCGGCGACGCTGGTACGGACTATGGTATGGTGAAGGCCTATGCCAATGGCATCCTCTTCGACGGCAAATACTATGTGCCATCAACGGGCAACATCAGCCGCACAGTGGAAGGCTACGGCTACGAAACAGGCAAGTGGGCATTCATCGCATCACCGGTTGAGGAAAGCATCGCACCAAGCATAGTAACCAACCTTTTGGGGACAAAGATTTCCAATGACCCGGTGCTGTACGACCATGATCTCTATCGTTTGAATCCGACCAGCGTGATATGGGAGAACTACAATAATGTGGAACATCAGTCAGGCTTCAACCTTATCAACGGTCAGGGCTACCTCTATGCAACAAAGGAGACAAAGACATTGGTGTTCAGCGGCACATTCAACACTGAAAGCTCGAAAACGGTGGAACTCAGCGAAGGCTTCAACCTCGTGGGCAACCCGTTAGTGGTGGATGCCTACGTCAGCAAGCCATTCTACCAGATGAACGCTGAAGGTACGGAAATTGTGCCGATAGACAACTACGACTCATACAGCCCGATAACCATCCCACCATGCTATGGCGTTGTGGTTAGCGCCACCGGCACAGACGAGGTCACATTCAGCACTGAGATGCCGACACAGCAGAGCACCAACAACGGCGACCTCCAGATGACACTGAAAAAAGCCGGCTTAAGAGGCAACGACTACCAAGACAAGGCCATAGTGAGCTTCAACGAGAGCAGCCAGCTTGAGAAATTTGTCTTCAACGAGCGTAATGCCAAGCTGTACATCCCTCAGGACGGCAACGACTACGCCATCGCGTTCTCGGAAATGACCGGTGAGGTGCCTCTGAACTTCAGAGCGACTGAGACAGGCCGTTACACCATAGGCTTCAATTTTGAAAATGTCAAAGGTGTAAGAATACAGCTCATCGACAAGCTGGAAGGCAGTATCATTGAGCTGAACTCCAACGACAGTTACACCTTCATGGGCTCGACAGCCGACCGTGACGACAGGTTCACCTTGGTGTTCACCCAGGTCGAGACTGGCAGCATCTTCGCCTACCAGAGCGGCAATGACATCATCGTCAGCGGCGAGGGCGAGCTTCAGGTTTTCGACGTGATGGGACGAATGGTGATGAACCAGCACGTCAATGGCGTTCAGACGTTTGAAAAACCGTCTCAGACAGGAGTATACATCTTCAAGCTGAACGCAATGACACAGAAGATTGTCGTTAGATAGTTTAAAGTGTAGAGTTGAAAGATAAAAAGTTATATTATGAAAAAGATATTATTTGCAGCGGTTATGGTAATGACAATGGCCTTTGGTGCCAATGCTCAGAACGACGCTTTCTTTGAATGGAACACAGCAGAGACTGAAATCTTCAGGACAACCGGATTTGAAAGCCTGTTGCTGCCTTTGTCCCACGGTTTGGAAACCGACGTCAACGCCCCGTTGGGCAGCGGACTCCTTATCCTCACCGCGTTAGGCGCAGGATATGCTTTAAAGAAAAAACGTAAAAATTGATAGGTGCTCTATGACTACAGAACTGATTCGCACCAGCCAAAGCTGGGACGGCGTCGAACTTCCCGACTACCTGGTAGGTAAGCCTGAAATAGTTGGAATTAAATACGAAATCCCTGCGGGGAAGGAACTTGGTTGGCACGATCATCCTGTAATTAACTTCGGCATAATGGTAGAGGGTGAGCTCACTATCGTAAGCATCGACGGCAAAGAGAAGACCGTGCGTGAAGGTGAAGCTGTCGTGGAGATGGTAGGCACCATCCATCACGGTGAGAACCGGGGTACGAAGCCCGTCGTCCTTTACATGTTTTACCTTTCGCAGGAGGGTCTGCCGTTGTCGGTGCAGCATCCCGAGATACCTTTGGAATAATAAAATCAGGAAATAAATAAACTTAATATATGACAAAGAGACTTTTACTGATTATCGCTCTGCTGTGCGCATTTGCGCAGGGAGCTTGGGCGCAAAACAGTTGGGACGAAGTCTATGCAATGACGCAGACCACCTCGACAGACTGGACGGCTCTTGCAGGCTCCACTACGGGACAGACGCTCGGCAGTGTGGGTAACACGACGTACTATTACGCCAATTCGAACCTCAGTTTCACCAACAGCAACGCAGGCGGCAGCGGCCTGACCATCCGGGGCACGGTGTATCTTTACGTCCCCTCCGGCACGACGCTGACCTGCACGGGAGCCAATGCCAGCGGACAGACGGGCGCCGGTGCCGGTATCGAATTGACCGAGGGCAACACGCTCTGCCTCATCGGTAGCGGTACGGTGAATGCCACGGGCGGTAATGCTGCCAATGGCGGCAACGGCGGCAATGGCGGCAACGCAAGTGGTGTTTGGAATGAATGGACATCTACGGGCGCCGGTGGCAACGGTGGCAATGGCGGTGGCGGAGCCGGTGCCGGCATAGGCACACGCGGCGGCAATGGCGGCAGTGGCGGTAACGGAGGCAGCGGCTATACGTACAGTGATTGGAAAGCACATAATGGAACCAATGGTACTTCTGGTAGTGCTGGTTCTACCGCTGGTGCGATGGGCACGATCTATGTGTATCAGGCTACCGGTACTGCGGTTGCGGTAAATGCCACCGGCGGCGTAGCAGGTTCAACAGGTGGTAGTGGTGGCAATCGTGGCCGTGGCCGTATAGATGATGAGGGTTATAACTATAGTGGGTCCGGCGGCGGTGGCGGCGGTGCCGGTGGTTTTGGAGGTGCAGCCAGCAACATCGGCACCGGTGGTCCCGGCGGTGGTGGTGGCGGCGGCGGTGCCGGCGGTGCGCAGGATTGGAAGAGCTCTGGATACTACGATGTAACAGCTTACGGAGGCCATGGCGGACAAAATGCTAATGGCAGTTATGTTGCCGATGGCACAGAAGCGCCGACCTCTCGTATAGCGATGGAGAGTGGCTGGGTCGATACCAACGGGAGTTGGAGCGAAAGTGATGCAAATCCGGCAAGCGGCGATGCCACTTTTGGCTCGGGCGGCTCGGGCGGTGCCAGAGGCAATGCCAGCAGCAACGGCTCGGCCGTCAGCCTGGCGTTATGGCCTACCTCAGGCGCAGGCACGGCTGAAAGCCCATACCTCTTGAACAATGCTGCCGAATGGAACACATTCGCCACAAACGTCAACAATGGCATCTCCTTCAACGGCAAATACATCCAACTGAACACCAGCATCAGCGTTTCGACGATGGTAGGTTTGTGCGAGGAGAGTCCTTACGCCCCCCGTCCCTTCAGCGGCACTTTCCTTGGCAATGGAAAGACACTGACTGTCAGCATCAGCAGCTCGGCGACAGGCACTGGCACCAATGAGCAGGGCGTGGCACCGTTTCATTACATCAAAGGCGCCACGATCAAGGGCCTGACCGTGGCGGGTACTATCGCTTCGGCCAGCTATTACACAGCGGGTATTGTGGGCTTTGCCCATGGCAGCAACCTGATTGAGGGTTGCAGCGTCACCGCCACGCTCAACATCAGCAACAACTATGCTGGTGGTATCATAGGCCATGCCATGAACTCGATCACCACCGTCAAGGATTGTTTCTTTAACGGCACTTTCAACGGCGTTAGTGGCAGTCGTATCAATATCGGTGCCATTTGGGGTTGGTGCAACAGCGCCATTGGCGTTCTCCAGAACTGTTGGGAGAAGGGCACCTACCACAACATCACCTCCATGCATCCCATGGGCTTGATGAACCCAGCGACCGGAGGGACCGTCACCACCACAAGCTGCCTTTATGTGAATCAGCAGATAGGCACGCCTACCAACGCCAATACCATTGTGGGAGCAAGTCAGGTCAGCACCTCAGCACCCGGAAGTGGAATCTACGGTCCAGTAATGACTCCTGACAACTCTGTTTACTATCTGCCCTGCGTGGTTTCTGGTATTAAGGACAAATACGTCAGAACAGGTTCGGCTATTGTACCGGACATTGTGGTGACCTGTAACGAAATCGCGCTCGAAAACGGCACCGACTATGAAGTGACAATCGCCAATAACGTCAATTTAGGCACCGCTCAAGTAACCGTCACTGGTAAGGGCAGCTACAGCGGCACGGAGAGCTTCACGTTCTCCATCGTTGACTATGAAATCGTTAATTCAGCGATTACCAGACTGCAAAACAAAGCGTATAAGGTGATTAAGGACACAAGAATAGATTGGGATCGCGTTGTAGTTGAAGGTGATGTCATACTGATTCTCGGCGAGGGTACTACCTTAGAAGTCCCGTTTGGCATCGAAGTGAGTGCTGGCAACTCGTTGACCATCGAAGGTCCGGGCACGCTGCGTATCACCGGCTGGTTCAGCCCATGCGCGGGCATCGGAGCCGATAACCCTGGTACCATCATCATCAATGGCGGCACCATCAATGTTCATGGAGGAATGAATTCAGCCGGACTTGGCGGTAGCCAGTCAAGTACCGGCGCAGGACGCGTCATCATCAACGGCGGTGTAGTCAATGCCACAGGTGATGGTTATGCTCCTGGCATTGGCGCCGGCGGTTATGGCAGATGCTGCGAAATAGTTATCAATGGCGGTCAGGTGACAGCTAAACCCGGAGCACATGGAGACCATGGCATAGGTGTTGATAACAACAATGATTTGAGTGGAACTCTGACGATTAGCTGGACCCACCCCGACGATTTCATACGTTCCATTGGTGGTAACAGATTAGCCAATGTTACTTTTGTCAACGGCAAGCAGTTCGTATATGAAGGCACACAGAATATAGCTACGGGCGCTGACTTCAACACAGGCGGTGAGAAGAAAATAGTGCCTTTCATAGCAACGGGTACGCTTCCTGGCACTGGCACAGAGGGAGATCCCTATCGTATCAGCAGCACTGCCGACTGGAACGCCTTTGTGGCGAATGTCATTACCGGCAACTCCTACAGCGGCCAGTATGTGGAACTGACTAACGACATCAGTGTCGCTCAGAAATGCGGCTATGTGATGCAAACAACACCGAGCAGGGCTTTCAGTGGCACCTTCATCGGCAACGACCACACCATCACCGCCACCATCAACGATATGAGTGCCGACTATGGTACGGCTCTCTTCAGCTATATCAACGGCGCCACCATCAAGAACCTGACTGTGGCGGGTTCCATCACCTCAGCCAACAAGCACGCGGCTGGCCTTGTGAGCTATGCCGAAGGCACCAACCTCATTGAAAAATGCTACGTCACTGCTACGCTGAACATCAAGAGCGACTACGCAGGCGGCATCATTGGCCACGGTATGACATCGGCCACTACCATCAAGGAAAGCGTCTTTGCTGGAACCTTTAACGGCGTTGGCGGCAATCGTGCCAACGTCGGAGGAATATGGGGTTGGAGCACCAGTGGTACACCCACCTTGCAGGCCTGCTTGGAAGCGGGTAGCTACAACAACATTTCGTCCATGCACCCCATAGGCTTGCAGGGCAATTCGGGCTCCATCGTAAACAGTTACTATGTACACACACAGATTGGCTCGCCCGCCAACGCCTGCATTGTCAGCGGCGCCCTTCAGGCCTACACTACGGCTCCTGTCAATGAAATCTACTGGCAGTTTACGGCTGCCGATAGCCATAACTACTATCTGACTTGCACCGTCAATGACGTATTGTCATCCTACGAATGGCAGACTGGTTCCCCTGACATCAGCTTCACGCCGGTTGTGAAAGGCGTCACAGGTGCGACACTCTCCTTAGGCACAGACTACACAGCCAAGCTGGATAACAATAATGTGGCGTCATTCCCAATCACCATCAATTCGGCAGGTACACATACGCTCATCCTCACAGGCAAGGGCGATTACTATACCGGATCGAAGACCTTCAGCATAGAGTTGCATGGTCCGTTTGCGGGTGCAGGAACATCTGAGGATGACCCCTACCTTATAAAAAATGCAACCGACTGGGCATATCTGGCCGACAATGTAGCCTATGGAAAGGACTACAGTGGCAAGTACTTTAAGCTGACCGCCAACATCGATGTTATTGAGATGGTGGGCACCATCGCACACGACTTCAAAGGCACCTTTGACGGCGGCGGCAATACGCTGACCTTTACTAAAGGCACGTCTGAAAGACCTTTCGCCGAAGACCATTGCGCTCCATTCCGCTCTGTTAGCAACGCCACTATTAAGAACCTTAAGGTGACAGGCAATATTTACTCATTCAAAAAATACGCCGCCGGATTGGTTGCCCGCAGCAACGGCACTACATACATCAACTCTTGCGTCGTCGGCACAGTCATCCATAGCGGCATTACTGGCGACGGCACACACGGCGGCATCATTGGCCATCCATTCGGCCCGCTGACCATTTCAGATTGTGTCTATAATGGCCGTCTGCTCACCAACAACGGCACTACTCAGTGCGGCGGCTTTGTTGGCTGGTGGAATGGCAACACTGTCACTGTCAACAATTCGCTTTATGCCCCCAACACCAGCATCACACCAGCTGCTGGCGAGACGGACATCACCGACGGTGCCACCTTTGTGCGCGGCGGTACCATAGACGAATACTGCTATTACACCCAGGCATTGGGCGATGCACAGGGGATTCAGGTCTTTGCCACCCTCCCCAGCAATGAAGTCTGCATACAGGCACAGGCACTCGACGGCAATATGTACTATCACCCCTGCACGGTCAGTGGTGTGGAAGCTACTTACAAACTGGAAGACCACCCTGCAATCACGCTGGCTGTGACAGGACTCAATGGTGCTCTTACCCTTGATCAAAACTACACGGCTACGCTGAACGGTGCTGACGTGACAGGATACCCAATCAACATCACCGAAGGGGGTTACTACACACTTGTCCTCACAGGCATTTCGAATGACTACACTGGCTCAAAACAAATCACATTTGTAGTGACGCATGATCTTCCTGGCACCGGAACAGTGGATGAACCATATCTCATCGAGAATGAAGCTAACTGGAATCAGTTTGCGGTCAATGTAGCCAGTGGCATGGACTACAGCGACAAGTACGTGAAACTGAACGCCAACATCAACGTTACCTCAATGGTGGGTACCAGCGAACACCCCTTCAAGGGTATCTTCCGCGGCGACGACAACTATACGCTGACCTTCACGGCTGGCTCGGCATCCGGGCCTTTCAACGAGGGATATTGCGCTCCGTTCCGCTACGTCGAAAATGCCACTATTGAGAACCTCAAGGTGGCCGGCAACATCTACATGTCCAAGAAGTTCGCTGCCGGACTGGTCAGCCGTACCCTCGGAACGACGAACATCACAAACTGCATCGTCAGTACTGTCATCCATAGCAGCATTGCGGGTGACGGCACTCACGGCGGCATTGTATCCATGCCGTCCGGCACGCTGAACATGACAGGCTGCATCTATGACGGCCGTCTGTTCACCACCAATGGCACTAATTGCTGCGCCGGCCTCATAGGTTGGCATAATGGCTGTGTTATCAATTTCAGCAATTCGTTCTATATCCCCAACACCGGCATAACACCGGCTGCGGGCGAATCGGCTATCACTAACGGTGCCACCATCGTGCGTGGCAGAAACGCAACCCAGACCAGCTACTACGCCGAGACGTTAGGCGAGGCCCAAGGCACGCGAATCTATGTCAGCCATGGGAACGATTTCTACAAAAAGATTACGGCCAATAGCCATACCTACTATCAGCTTTGTACGATCAGTAACGTTACTGATGCCTATCAGTACACGGGCGAGGACATTACCATCGTTCCAACCGTCACTGCTGCCGATGGCACGGAGCTCACGAATGATACCGACTACACCTATGCTTTCAATCCTTCTCCAGTGAATGGAAAAGGCGACTACACCCTGACCATCACTGCCAAGGGTAGCGACTGTGTTGGCTCAAAGAGCATTTCGTTTGCCGTGACAGACATCAAACCCATGACTGCTGAATCGACCGAACTGACAACAGGTGAATATAAGGTATATGGCAACATTACTGTCAACCAACGCATCACAATCAGCGGCGATGTCGTGCTGAATCTTGGTGCGGGCAACACGCTTACCGCCAAGAAAGGCATTGAACTGAGCGAGGGCAACAAACTGACCATCAACGGACCTGGCTCACTGATTATCGACGACTGCAATGACAACAAATCGGGTATTGGAGCCGTGCGTGTGGGCACCCTTGTCATCAACGGTGGCTACCTCAATGTAAAGGGTCATGCTACAGCAGCCGGATTGGGTGGCGATCATAACAACACTTCGGGTGGAAGCATCACCATCAATGGCGGCGTGGTCATTGCCGAGGGCGGAGTTTTTTCCGCAGGCATAGGCGGTGGTGTAAGCGACTCAGACCAGTCTGGTGTATGCGGCGATATCGTCATCAATGGCGGTCAGGTAACTGCAGGTTCTAGCATTGGGCTCTTTGGGATTGGTATTGGACCTGGATATAGAATTCTTGGAGGACTTGCTAAGAGCGGAACGCTGACCATCGGCTGGACCAACCCCAACGACTTCGTCAAAAGCATCGGTCACATTTATAAAGGAGAGACTGTTTTGAATAGCGTTACTTTTGTCGAGGGCAAACGATTCTTCATTGATGGCACACAGACCATTGCTACTGCCGCAGACATCGAAGGCAATAAGATTGTACCTGCCATGACGACTGTCATTGATGGCTACGTCGAAGGCAACGACGGTTGGGTCTTCATCGCTTCACCAGTGGTAGATAACATAGCGCCTACAGCGGTAGATAACCTCGTTGGAACAGAGATCTCAACAGGCGTTTACGACTTCGACCTCTACCGCTTGAATCCGACTAGTGTCATTTGGGAGAACTACCATCAGCACAACACACAGGAGGATCCTTTCATGCTCGTCAACGGCCAAGGCTACCTCTATGCCACCAAGGAAACCAAGACTTTGATGTTTTATGGTACCTACAACACAGGCACAGAGAAGGAGATCGAGAACCTGCCTAAAGGCTTCAACCTCGTGGGCAACCCGTTCATTGTGGAGGCTTACGCAAACAGACCATATTACAAGATGAACGCGGAAGGTTCCGATATTGAAATTGTTGAAAACTATGCCGAAAACCCAATACCAGCCTGCACAGGCGTTGTGGTGAAAACCGAGACCGCAGGTGAAAGTGTCACCTTCAGAACTTCGGCACCAAATCAGCAGTCGTCAGCCAATAATGGCAGTCTTCAGATGACCCTTGTGAAAGGCGACCTCAACACCCGCGACGCAAAGGTGCACGACAAGGCTATCGTGAGCTTCAACGAAGACAGCAAACTCGAGAAGTTCATCTTTAATGATGAACACGCTAAGCTGTACATCCCACAGGACGGTTATGACTACGCCATCGCGTTCAGCGACAGAAGGGGAGAGGTGCCGGTTAACTTCAGGGCACAGGAGACAGGCCACTACACCATCATATTCGATAGTGACATGGACGATCTGAGCAACATGTCCCTGATTGACCAGTTTACAGGTGTGACAGTCGACCTCAGCACGACTGAGAGCTACACCTTCCTGGCATCGTCGGCCGATAGAGAGAACCGATTCATGATAGTGTTCAAGAATTCCGAGTTCTCTGATGGTACCGAGATTTTCGCCTACCAGAACGGCAACGACATCGTTGTCAACGGCGAGGGCGAACTCTTGGTGTTCGACCTGATGGGCCGCATGGTGATGAACCTGCACGTAAATGGTGTACAGACGGTTGAAAAACCGTCTCAATGCGGCGTTTACATTTTGAGATTAAATGAAAAGACACAGAAAATAGTGATTGAATAAGTAAGTAGTTATATTATGAAAAAGATATTATTTGCAGCGGTTATGATAATGACAATGGCCTTCAGTGCCAACGCTCAAAACGACGCTTTCTTTGAATGGAACACAGCAGAGACTGAAATCTTCAGGACAACCGGATTTGAAAGTCTGTTGTTGCCTTTGTCCCACGGTTTGGACACCGACGTCAACGCCCCGTTGGGCAGCGGCTTGCTTATCCTCACCGCCTTGAGCGCAGGCTATGCAATCAAGCGCAGATGTAAAAAATAGTTTCAAAAGACGATTTAACAAGTTTAATAAATAAAATATGAAAAAGTTCTTTTTTAGCATCATGCTCGCAGCAGCAGTAGCAACTGGTTTGATGAGTTGCAACAAGACAACCTCTTTATCCGACACCCACACTCAAAAGTATACTTTGGGTGAGACTTCATACGACATCAACAATGCTTTCGCCATAGAAAACATTAAAGACAGCATCGGTCAGATTTACAATGTCATTATGTTGTCGCAAACCGAGGAGGTGGGTTTCTTTGGCAACAAAACCAAAGGGGTTTTCATCGTTTTTGAGGGCGACTTCGCTTCAGGCACATACAACCTTGCTTATGATCCGGAACATCCTCTAGACCACTTCCCAATGTATCTCGTTGGAGAAAACGAAGTGGACAACATCATACATTTCAGTCTTAGCAGCTTCTTGAACCAAGCAGATGCCTTTATTGCCACCAGTGGTTCGTTTACACTCACCATTTACGAAGACCTGTTCACTGTCACAGGAACTGGCATTGAAGTCGAGAAATTAAAAGACCAGACACAGGTATCGACCTCTTCCGTCGACTTTGAAGACCATATGTTGAATTTTGTCCTATCAGACGTTGTGGAAGGCAATTTCAACGACACTGATGCAATCCTGACGGCAGGCATGTCAAACCTTAACATTCTCGGTACACCGACCGGAGTTGTTGCTTTCGTTACTGAAAAGGGCGATGTGGTAGGCTTTACTTCATCAACAAGCTTTGGTGACGAAATCCCGGCTGGCACCTATTCAAACGCTGACAACCCTATTATCTATTTACAAGATATGAGTATCACATCGCTCAAGTTTGCATCAAGCGGCGAAATAACCGTGGCAAAAGATGGCGACAACTACACCATCGACATGACAGGCGTGGATATTAGCGGCATTTCCGGCACATCAACCTTGCACTATATCGGAACAATGCCTAAATTCGATTTGTCTTTCTTAAAAGAATAGTATAAAACAAAATTATGCAATATGAAAAAGTTCTTATCATTGGTGCTGGCCGCCACCATCATTTGCGGCTCAATGTTATTCACCTCATGCTCAAAAAAGAATGACGACAACAAAGTTACCGATAAAATAGTCGGCAAGTGGCTTAACGTTGAATCAGCCGGATTACCGCTCACCTCTGACATTCTGTCGGTATCAACCTTTGTCAAGGAAGGCTCCGACTACAAGTGCTATTACAGCATATCGGAGGCGGATTTCGATGTGTGGTTTTACAAAAAGCAAGCCGATGTGACAGTTGATGGCAATACCATCAAGGTAACTTTGAAAGTGGAAGAAATCACAACGGTTGAAGAGATGACAGACATCACCGTTAACGGCGACGACCTGTACTACAAAGGCAAGACTACGCTTTATATTGACGGAGCGGAGATTGCCTCATACGGGCCTTGTCTGGAGCATTACGTAAAGGTAAACGACGACTACTCGCAAATTGCAATTGGCCGCTGGGAAGGAACCATCACGAGCGACGAACCGGGTTTCATGCCGTACCCAATCTGTGAAGAATACTTCGCCGACGGTACCAACATCGAATATCAACTCGTAGACGGGCAATGGGTGGAAGTAGAAACAGAATACGCCGAATATTTCGTCGACGGCAACCTATTGTGCACACGTTGGCAATACCCTGGATGCGAAGAAGAACGCGAAAACGGCGTTATTGTATCTTATGTTGACGACACTTTGATTATAAAGGAAGTGGTCCTGCATCAGGGCAATCTTTACACCATAACCAGCACCCTTACTAAGGTTTTTGAGTAAATCATGATAGCGACTGGTAACACGTTTTTCTTCTTTTGGGAAGTCTCCCTGATGGAGTGGCTTCAGGCCCACATCAGCGACGCATGGATTTCGTTCATGTCGTTTTAATCAAAATTACTAACTAATAAGTAACCTTTATGAAAATAAGATTCAAAACTAAAAAAGAGGTTTTTAATGTATTGCTTACCATTGTAGCCGCTGTTGTCTCTGTGGCGATGATGCTCTACGGCGTATGGAATTTCGGTCTGAAAGAAACATGGCCGGAACTGGTGCTCAACCTATTTTACATCGCCAGTATTGTGATGATCTTAATGTTTTTCTTCAATCGTCTCAAGCCTGATCAGTTCAACTACGGTTGTTCCTTGTTAGTTGGTATCACGGTGCTGCTGCGCGATATCCTTTTTGCCCCTCCTTTGGCCTATTACTCAATCCACCTTGCAAGCCTCACCCTCTCGGTGCTGTTGATAATCGTGCTCACCTACTTCTATGCCCGCAAGGATTGGAAGACCTACTCCAAGCGCAATCTATGGACAATTAACACCATCGACACGCTTATTGCGGTACTCTATAACATCGACATCTTTCTGGAATCCAGCGATCAATACACCGACTATATGCTCACTGAGATATGGATTCGTCCCGTTATCACCTATGGGCTGGTGGCCTGTTTCGTGAAAGGAACTGAAAAAGAAGAAACAACAGAGAATCAATCTAAATAATGAAAGGAATAATTATATGGAAGCTGACTACATTATCAGAAACGCAAATATTTTCACCTCCGACAAGAACAACCCAATAGCAACCGCCCTTGTGGTGAAGGACGGCAAATTCGTCTATGTGGGCGACGAAGCCGGCCTCCCGAATTACGAAGGCAAGGTCATCGACCTCAGCGGCAAGTTCATTATGCCAGGCATCATAGACAGCCATGTTCATATAACCATTCCAGTGGGTTTTGAGTACGCACCGATTGGAGAACGACTAGAGCCGAACGGCAAGCAGGAAGCATTGGAAATCATGGCAAAATATATCAAAGAGCATCCTGGGGAGAAGCGGTACAGATTTCTTTTGGAGAAAGTGTACCTTAACGGAGAGGACATAGTAAAAGAGGATCTCGATGCGATATGTCCTGATGCCGAACTTCAGATCCAGGAAGGTGAAGGACACAGCATCTGGGTTAACTCAAAGATACTTGAAAGACATGGTATTACCGACAACAGTCTGGATCCCATACCGGGACTTGCCCAGTACGTTCGTAAAGATGGTCATGTGACCGGAAATTGCATTGAAGGCGCTGCGGAAATTCCGATAATTCTCGACAGCTCAATGGAGCTGACCGACGAGCAGGTTGACGCAACGCTTCAACGTTGGATTGATTTTTCCGTAGAATTTGGAGTTTCAGCGGTATTTGATGCCGGACTTCCGGGAGATATGAAGTTCCATGAGAAAGTCTATAAGCGTCTGTGCGAACTGGACAGGCAGGGAAAGCTGCCTGTTTATGTTGACGGCTGCCTTGTGGTCAACGCGGAGCGGGATGCAGAGGAAGGCCTGAAACAGCTGAAGCGCATGCAGCGTATGTATAACACAGAGCACGTGAAGGTCCATACCATGAAGATTTTTATGGACGGTACCCAAAAAATCCACACCGCAGCCATGGTCACTCCGTACGTGGATGTCCATACGACGGGAGCCACAGCTTTCTCCGCAGAAGGCATTGCGAAGCTTTTGAAGGAGCTCAATGAGGCAAATCTGGACCTTCACCTTCACACCGTGGGTGAGCGCGCTTCACGTAACGTACTTGACGGCGTGGAGATGGCCAGAAAGGAGATGGGAGATGACTTACATGTGAGAGTCACCTGCGCCCATCTGGAGATTCAGGATGATGCCGATCTGGACCGTTTCGCAAAGCTGGGCGTATTCGCCAACTTTACACCTCACTGGCATTCAGGAGACACGGCTGAATCGGCAACATGGCTTGGCGAGGAACGCTCCAAGAAGCAGTTCCGATGCAAAACAGTTTGGGACAGCGGTGCCACAGTAGCATGGTCAAGTGACAATATCGTTTTTATGGATTTCATGACCTGGAACCCTTATCTGGGCATGGAGGTAGGCATGACCCGCTGGATTAACGAAAAGACCAGGAACTACCCGTTCACCGTAGCTGCCAAAGTATTCCCGCCGGAGAATGAGAGAATGAACATTGACCAGATGATCATCGGCTACACCATCAACGGTGCCAAACAACTCGGCATCGAGGCCCAAAAAGGCTCCATCGAGGCTGGCAAAGACGCAGACTTCCTGGTATTCGACAAGGACCTTTTGACAGCAGAGCACGAGGGCTTCAGTTACAACAAGCCGGCTCAGGTATTTTTTGGTGGAAAGAAAATGAATTAACGTTATGATTTGGTAATATCTACACCGTAGATAAGAACCAGTCCAATAATGAAAGGAGAGCAATACAATGAATGACAAGAAAAGAGAATTCAAAGATTTAGTAAGATTCGATCAATACGATTACTTGAACAGCGAAATCACGGGAGGCTATGACGAGGCTCATGCCGTGAAGTGTGTGAACGGCACCTTCGTCGGAACCGAGGAATACGGGGTCGCGTCGTGGCTGGGCATACCCTACGCGAAGGCACCCGTGGGCGAGCGCCGCTTCAAGGCGCCGGAATACGTGGACGCAAGCGACCATGTCTTCGAGGCAAAGTACTACGGAAAAGGTGCTTACGGTTCATTAGGCTACCCAGATTGCGTGCAGAAGCTGGAATCTGAGGACTGCCTCTACCTGAACATCTGGGTCAACACCGATGACAAAACCGAGAAGAAGCCGGTGATGTTCTGGATCCACGGCGGGGCGTACGTTGTCGGCTCTGGCTCGGAGGCCTCCTACAGCGGAGCCAACCTCGTCCAGGCGCATAGCGACATCATCATGGTGAACATCAACTATCGCCTTAATATGTACGGCTTCATGGACTTCTCGTCGGTGCCAGGAGGCGAAAACTTCAAGACTGCGCCCTGCAACGGCCTGCTCGACCAGGCTATGGCGCTCAGGTGGGTACACGAGAACATCGCCGCTTTTGGTGGCGACCCCGATAACGTGACCATCTTCGGGCAAAGCGCCGGCGGCGGCTCTGTCTCCATTCTGCCTGTCATGAAGGAGGCGAACCAGTATTTCCAGAAGGTCATCGCCCAGAGCGGCTCCACCACACTGGCCTTCCCGGTCGGATGCAAATCCGCGCAGGGCAAGACTAAAGCGCTGCTCGAGTACACCGGCTGCAAGACCATGGACGACATCATGGCACTGAGCGAAGAAAAGCTACAAGAGGCTTATGTCAATGCGGTCGGACAGTTCACATCCTGCCCCTACTACGGAACCGAAGTGCTTCCCGAAGCGCCCATCGAGTTGTACAAGAAAGGTTACGCAAAGCACATATCCATCATGGCTGGCAGCACGGCCGACGAGGCCAGACTGTTCATGGGTGAGGGCGTGAATCTGAGCATGGAAGAACAGAAGTTATTCGCACAGCGCGCCGTGGGCGACGCAGCCAATTGCCTGAAGGAAGAGGACAAGAAGTATTACGAGCAGTTCAAGCGGGTCTGCAGGACCCCAGAGCCGGGACTTGTCGAGACGGAGTTCATAAATGAGCTCATGTTCAGGGTCCCTATGCTCCAACAGCTCGACGTGCAGAGCGCGTTCAACAAGACGTTCTGCTACTATTGGTCATACCCGGGCAGCAACCCGGATGTGGGAGCAGCACATTCCGTGGAACTCATTTTTGTGTTCAACCTTCGCGGCATAGGGACGAACAGCCCCTTCAACGGCACAAACATCTCCGATGAGATCTTCACGACAGTTCTACAGATGTGGACCAATTTCGCCCGCTGCGGTAATCCTTCCACAGACAAGGTAGAATGGAAGGCATACTCGGCCGACGACCAGAACGTTCTGAACATTGCCGGACCGGGGAACATCCATGTGGAAAAGGGCCTGCTGGCCGAGCAGTACAAGGCCGTGCTTCCGCTGCTGGGCTACTACCAGTTCATGGACAACTACTTTACCCCTCACTACCTTTTGGATATTGTTGGCGCGCGCGAGACAAGAAAGGAGGAAAAACATGGAAACTAAAGTCAAGTGCAACAACGGCACCTTCGTCGGCAAGAAGACCGACGAGCTAATTATTTGGAAGGGCATCCCCTACGCGACACAACCAGTGGGGAAATTTCGTTGGAAAAAGGCACTACCTGCCGCAGACGATGACGGCGTGTACGACGCGACAAAGCCCGGCCACGTTCCTGTCGGGCCAATGAACGATTCGTTTGGAACGGCGGAGTTCGGTGAGGACTGCCTCGTGCTGAACATATATTGCAACACCAGCTGCACAGAAATCAAGAAGCCGGTCATGGTATGGATTCACGGCGGAGGATTCTGCTCCGAATCGCAGGCCTCTCCCCTCTACGACCTCACCAACATCGCTAAACAATGCCCCGACATCCTGTTCGTGTCCATCGACTACAGGCTCGGCTTCCTGGGATTCATGAACTTCGAACGCGTTCCCGGCGGAGAGAACTTCAAGGAGGCAGGCAACCTCGGCCTGCTCGACCAGCTTGAGGCACTAAGATGGGTACAGAAAAACATCGCCGGGTTCGGCGGCGATCCTGGCAACGTAACGATTTTCGGCGAGTCAGCAGGCTCGGCAAGCGTCACGTTCCTCCCGCTCATCGACGGAAGCGAGGGACTCTTCAAGAGATGCATCGCGCAGAGCGCCAACATCGCATATTGCGACACGATGGAGCACGGCATCCACGTCACGCAGAACTTCCTGACAGCAACGGGCTGCCAGACCATGGACGAGCTCATGGCACTCACAACCGAGCAGCTGGTAGATGCCTATCTGAAAGCAGGCATGATTGACAAGAACAGCCTTCTCGGATTTGCCAACTTCCCGCTCCTCGACGGCATCACGCTGCCTGAGGACAGGGCAGATATGTACAGGATGTGGGGAGACGAAAAGAGATCCAAGATTGATTTGATGATTGGGTCTAACTTGGACGAAATCAGGTACTTCGTTCCGTCAGAGGGCGGCGAAGAAGGCTTCGCGAATACACTGAGATGGATTGCAAAGCGGGATCGGGCGCTGCTCAACGACCAGGAAAAGGCGATGTACGACGAGTTTATGGCCACAATGTCAAACGAAAGCGAGCTGAGCAGGCTGGAGCAATACTGCAACGACATCAACTTCCGCACCGGTAACACCAATATGGCCATCAGGCACTCTGCCGGAGGCGGCAACACCTATATGTACTTCATCAAGAAGCCGGTGACAACATCTTATCTTGGTGCGATACACGCAACCGAGATTCCGTACCTCTTCGACAATCCCTCAGTAGATCCGATGGATATCGAAAAGATAGTTTCGACCGAAGAATGCGAGTTCCGCCACGTTGCAAAGGAGATGTGGACCAACTTCGCCCGGACGGGCAATCCATCCACCGACAAATACGAGTGGAAGAAGTTCTCGGGAGACGACCGCCAGACGATGGTCTTCGACGATGCCATCGACATGCAGAAGGATCTGTTCGAAAAGCGTGAGGACCTGATGATGTCATGGGCAGAGCGCCTCGGGAACGGGTCGTCAAAAAGAGTCTGCTAATGCGGGAATGTTATATATTACGGGAATGTTATATATTAAAAGAATTATAATAAACTGATATTATGGAGAAAAAAACTATTGCCGACCTTTTGGTCTATGGAAAAATCTTCACATCAGAAGATAATAAGATTGTAGAAGCTTTTGCCGTGAAAGACGGCAAGTATGTCTATGTGGGCGACAAGAAAGGCGCCCAAGCTTTTATTGAAGCAGGCAAGACCGAAGTACTGGATTACAGCGAAAAGGGCCTTGTGATGCCTTCCTGCGGCAACGGACACGCCCATTATTCGACTGGTGTCGCCTTGCCAATCATCGGAACGGTAGCCGTTGGGAAAACCCCGGAAGAGTTCCTGAATGAAGTTGTCCCTGCTGCCGTCAAAAAAGCTCGCGAAGCTAATGCGACGGCCATCTTCGGCTTCGGTTGGAACTACTTTACTTTTACGGATCATATTCCTACCCGTCAACAATTGGATGCCATCTGTAATGATATTCCCATGTACTTTGCGGATGACGAGGGACACAAGGGTGTGGCGAATACCCTGATGTTGGTCAACGCCGGCATTATGGCAGCCGACGGCACTGTGCTCAAAAAGGACAAGGACATCCGCGGCGGCGAGATTGTTATGGGTCTTGATGGCACTCCTACCGGCTTCCTGAAAGAACAGGCCGGCACGTATACCCGTTCCTTCCTGGACAACGAGAACCTCTATCCCGTTGATGTAGCCAAAGTAGTAGTGGGGAAGATCCAGGAACACCTGCTGTCAGAAGGTTACACCATGTACATAGACGGTTGGGGTAATTATTTCAACAACAATAACTTCTTCAAGGCTGCCCAACAGTTAGACCAGGCTGGCGACATGAACATGGTGCTGGGCTTGACCTACGAAGTGGAAAGCTGGATGAATGTGGACGAGGCTTTAAAACATTCCGTCGAAGTTCAGAAATACGCCACTACGCATGTCAAGACCAACTGGCTCAAACTATTCATGGACGGCACGGTGGAGGGCGGCACAGGCTATGTGGAGCCGCTCTATCCTGACGGACACCAAGGCCTCGCCAACTGGACGGAAGAGGAACTGACAGATATCACGCGCAAGACAAATGTGAATGGTATCACCATGCATATCCACTGCATGGGCAACAAGGCTGTCAACACCGTGGTCAGTGCCTACGCCAATGGCGGAAAGGATGAGCTGCGCAACACGCTGGTACACGTGCGCAACGTCAATCCCGAGGATTACAAGCGCATGGCTGACCATAATATGTATGTCACTTCGGGCATGCTTTGGCATAATATGCCGACTGGAGCGTCTGAGATACTGAAAACCTTGGTTCCCGCTGGCATGGAGGACAAGTCGTATCCAATGAAATCCTATTTCGACAATGGCATCCCAGTAACCTCCCACTCCGACTTTCCTGCCTTGAGCGGTTGCCCTGACGATCCGTTCGGCATTATGGAGATTGCGGTTACAGGTGTACACCCGACTGTGAAAGGTGAGCCCTGGTGGCCTGAAGAGTGCTTGACCCGCGAGCAGGCAATAACCTCTCTGACCATCAATGTCGCCAAACAGATGTTCATCGAAAACGAAAGAGGCAGCATCAGCGAAGGCAAATATGCCGACTTCCTCCTAGTGGACAAGGACGTGCTCTCATGCCCGGAGACAGTGATTCACGAAGCCAAGCCAGAAGCGACTTACTTCGAGGGAAAGAAAGTTTATTCTATTAAGTAGATGAACGGAAGTTTATTTTATAATGGAAAACCAAGAGACACATATTAGAATAACACCGGCATCAGTTGCTGATGCCGGTGCCCTTGCCGACCTTTTCATCGGTCATATAACCGCACACCCAGAATATATCTCCCACGGAGAAATCCAAATTGGCGTTGGTGAAATATTGGTCGAGGATGGCTGTTTCATTACCCGTCCTACCTCAGACGCCCGTGAAAAATGGATAAAGTCTATTTTGGAACAGATGAATAACGAGGCAATTGCGCGTGTTTGGAAAGCCGTCGATGACCAAGGGACCATTTTGGGATTCTGCGCTGCCGATATCGAAGAGGCAGGAGGCGCTCCCTTCGGCATGGTGGGCGATATCCTGGTGAATCCTCAATGCCGGGGCGCTAGTATAGGCAACACCCTACTGCAGACCGCCATCGAATGGCTTCGCGACAAGGGAATCCAGGACATTTTCCTGGAATCCGGAAAGGACAACCACAACGCCCACCGTTTCTTTGAGAAACGCGGATTCGTCCATGTCAGCGAGATGTATAAATTAAACAATTGAGAACCAATGCGTAATTATTAATCAACAAACATGAAAAAACTTTTATTAATCCTTTGCCTCGTCGCTGCCACATTCGGTAGCCTGATGGCTGACCCTGTCGACCAACAGAAAGCCGAAAAATTGGGTGCCAAGTTCATGAGCACCACCTCAATTGCACAGAAAAACACTGACATACAACTGCAATTGGTCAGCACAGCCGCCGACCGCGATGCTGTTGACTATTACGTCTTTAACGTCGCCAACGGCGAAGGCTTCGTCGTCGTGGCGGCTGACGACCGCGTGAAGCCCATTCTGGCCTATTCCACCGACGGCTATTTCAACCCCGATGATGTGGCTGACGGTTTCGCATTCACCCTTGCCGGTTTCCAAGAGGAAATCCAATATGTGCGCAACAATAACTTGGAAGCCACTCCCGACATCATCGCCGAATGGAAGTCGGTGGGCGAGAGCGGCCAAATTACCCCAGATCGCAACGCCCGTGCTGTGACGGAACCTATGTGCAACACCTTGTGGAATCAAAACTACCCTTGGAACAGCCAATGTCCATCCGACACCGCTGGCCCCGGAGGTCACGTGTATTCGGGCTGCGTCTCCGCTGCCATGGGTCAAATCATGAAGTATTGGGAATGGCCGGCACAAGGCACGGGTTCCCATTCCTATACCCCCGAAGGCTACGAGGAGCAGACTGCCAACTTTGGCGAAACGGAGTACCACTTCGAGCGCATGCCTCTGACTCTCGACTCCACCAGCACCGATGCCCAAGTGTTTGATATCGCCCAACTGCTTCACCATATTGGCGTTGGTGTTGAAATGATATATAGCGGTCATGGAAGCGCCGCCAACTCTTTCGGTGTTCCTGTAGCTTTTACCGACTACTTCAGATACAGTTGCGACACACTCATCATCAACCTTATCGGCCTCATCCCTGGCATGGGCTACACTAATGAAGAATGGGCTCAAATGCTGAAAGAGGGAGGCTTGGATGAAGGCCTTCCGCTGTTCTACACTGGTTCAGATGTCAATGGTGCTGGCGCTCACGCCTGTGTGTGCGATGGCTACGACGAGAACGACTACTTCCACTTCAATTGGGGCTGGAGTGGCAAAGACAATGCATGGTGCGCCATCGGAGCACTCAACACCACCACCTATGCCTTTAACAGAGGAAATGCCTTCGTCGGACATATCCGCCCGCAAGAGGAAGCTTTCCTTCGTCCTGAAATAGTCACTAGCCTCGAAGCCATAGAAAACAACGCTTTTAACGGTGTCCACCTCACTTGGAGCAATCCTGCCACCGACCTCAACGGCAACGCGCTGACAGGAACCGTCACCGTCACCCTTATGCGCAACTTCGAGGAAATCGCCGTCTTCAACGATGCACTGCCTGGTGCCTCCATGGAATACGACGACAACAGTCTCGCTTCCGGCCTCTACGAATATGAAATCTTCGTCAGCAACGAAGCCGGCATCAGTCGCACGGCATACGCCTCTCTGCTGGTTGGCGATAAATGCGACCTCGTCTTCCAGCTCCACGACGCAGGTGGCGATGGCTGGAAAGGTGCCTCCATCAGCGTCACCGACCAAAACGGACAACGCATTGCCATCATCACTATGAAAGAAGGCGCTGAGCAAACACTCATCCTGCCGCTGCTGAAAGGCAACCTCAACTTCATCTGGAACTCTGGTTGGTATCACGACAATGAGCAATATGACACCGACGGCGAATGTTCCTTCACCATCCTGAATGGCGAAGATGAGGTGATATTCACCTCTGCCACCCTTTCTCCTGGTATCTTCTTCACTTACCAGAACAATTGCGGCCAATCCGTCGAGGAAGACCTTGCCCAGAGACTGCTCGTGTATCCCAACCCCACCAATGGCTTGCTCCATATTGAAGGCGAAGGCACGATGTGGGTCAGCATCAGCAACAGCTTGGGCCAAACCATCATGGAAACCACTGTTGAAGGCAATGCCATCCTTGACCTGAGCCGCTTCGGTTCGGGTGTGTACCTCGTACGTTTTGAGACCGGAAACGGAATCATGGTGCAAAAAGTCAATTTACTGAGCTTATAACAGATTTAATCTATTTTCAAAAATATTTTCACTTTTTCTTATTTTCATTCGAAATTTACTGTAAATTTGCAGTGGATTTCGAATAAAGAAGGATTATGGAAGAATACGTAAAACGTGATGTCTATCTTAACCGATTGATTGTCAGGCGAGACAACAACCTTATTAAAGCTATCACCGGCCCTCGTCGTGCAGGCAAATCTTTCCTGCTTGATCCTATTTTTAAAGATTATCTGCTCTCACAGGGTGTCCCTGCAGACCATATCATCTCCGTTTCCTTCGATATCGAAGACGACGAGACCCCACAAGAGCTTCTCGACCGTGAAAAACTCAAGGAATATCTTTATTCGCAAATTACCTCCAAAACCGAACCTTATTACGTCTTTCTTGATGAAATTCAAGAGGTCGATGGCTTTGAACGAATCGTCAACGGCTTGAACAAGCGCCCGAATGTCGATGTCTATATCACCGGCAGCAATTCCAAGTTTCTCTCACAAGAAATCAACACCATCTTCAGAGGCCGTAGCGACGAGGTCAACATTATGCCGTTCACTTTCAAGGAGTTCTGTCAAAGTCGCACCGAGTCAGTTAACGAGTTGTGGAAAGAATATTATACCTACGGCGGACTTCCGGCACTCCGCAAAATGCCCACTGCCGAACAAAAAATCTCTTATCTCCAACGTCTCTGGAATAAAACCTACCTTGATGATGTGGTTGAGCGTCATCATGTTGAAAACCGCGAAGCGCTGGAAGCCATCACCGATGCTCTGTGCTCTGCGGTCGGTTCTCTCACTAACACCACCCGAATCACCAACACTCTTGAAAGCGTCCGTAAAATCAAGATAACCGACGACACCGTCGCCAAATATATCGGCTATCTCGAAGAGGCATTCCTGTTCAAAGAAGCCAAACGATTCAACATCAAGGGCAACAAATATTACGAAAACATCAAGAAATACTATTCCGTTGACGTAGGTCTTAGGAATGCTCGTCTCAATTACAGGCAATTGGAGCAAACCCATCTGATGGAAAGTGTCATCTTCAACGAGCTCCTTTATCGCGGCTACACTGTCGATGTCGGTGTGATTGAGACTCGTGAAATGAAAAACGGAAAATCAGAATACCGTCAGTATGAAATCGATTTCATCGCTGCCAATGGAAACGAGAAATACTATATCCAGTCGGCCTATGAGCTCTCAACCGAAGCAAAGCGTGAACAAGAGCTCCAGTCGTTGAAGCGTATCGACGACTCATTCCAAAAGATTGTCATCGTCAAAGACGACATCATGCCATATCGCGATGAAAAAGGCATTTTCTACACCGGCTTATTCCAATTCCTAACCAGTGATAAGTTAATGTAATCTATTCATCCGACTTTCAAAACTTTAAGAAAAAATATTAACTAATTTAACAAACATGAAAAAGCTATTCATCATTTTAGCAGCAGTGGCAATGGTATTTGTCGCATGCAAGAAAGAAAATCCGACCAACAACAATCATGGTTGGGGCGCGGAGACGCTCACCTTCAAGGTGAATAATTCCACTGACGTTATTATGAAGAAAGTGGAAGGTGGAGATTACTCGATGGAGTATATGTACGAAGACCAAGAGGTGACCGTCACTGGAATGCTCTCCGACTTTTACATCTGTCCAGTAGAGGTGACCAACAAGCTTTGGTATGAAGTTATGGGATTCAGACCCGAAGGACAGACAAACAACGGCGACTCCTATCCCGTCAGCAATGTAAACTACTACGACATCGTCAGTGAAGGCGGATTCATAGACAAGCTCAACGCGATGTGCGCCAGCCAGCTGCCATCAGGCAAACGCTTCGCGCTGCCCACCGAAGCACAGTGGGAGTATGCAGCCCGCGGCGGACAAAAGTCTATGGGCTACACATATTCCGGATCCAATACGATAGGCGATGTGGCTTGGTACAGAGACAACTCTGACGGCACCACCCATCCTGTCGGTCTGAAGCAAGCCAATGAGCTCGGCCTCTACGACATGACCGGCAACGTCTGGGAATGGACACGCGATCATTTCGTCTATTTCGACAAGCTCCCGCTCGACCAAGGTCTCAACTACGTCTGCAACGCCGACAACAACTACCGTGTCAACCGCGGCGGCAGCTACGGCACCCATCAGACGGGTCTCGAAACCACCTACCACACATGGCTGGGAATACACCAGAACTATATAAACCGCGGCCTGCGACTCGCTCTCGTGGATGCCTTCAATGAAGAAACACTCGTGGAGCCAATCCAGCCTGACAACCTCCTTTCCATCGCCGTGAACAACGGTACAGTCGGCTATTACCTCCCGATGGTTGAAGTGAAAGGTGGCGACTACGATCTCGTCTATGAACGCGTTGGCGAACAGAAGACTTTCACAGGAACGCTCTCCGATTTCTATATCTGCCAAACCGAAACAATGAACTACATCTGGCAGACCGTCATGGGCTCGACACCCGAAGGCCAAACCGAAAGCGAAGGTCTCTATCCTGTCACTATGGTCAACTATGATGACATCACCGGCGCAGGCGGCTTCCTCGACCGTTTGAACGCGATGTGCGCCGACCAGCTGCCTGCCGGTATGCACTTTGCCCTCGCTACTGAGGCCGAATGGCACTATGCCGCCCACGGCGGACGTAAGTCGAATGGCTACAGCTACGCCGGTTCAAACACAATAGGCGATGTGGCCTGGTATGCCGACAACAGCGATGGGGCATCCCACTTCGTGGCATCCAAGCAGCCCAACGAGCTCGGCATCTACGACATGAGTGGTAACGTTTGGGAATACTGCAATGACTGGTATGCCGATCTGGACGACATCCCTGCCGAACAAGGCACCGACTATGCCGGTCCCGAGTCAGGTGAAAAGATTGTAGGCGGTGGCGGCTGCTTCAGCAGCGAGCCTTACACTTGCACCTCTGCCTACCACGGCCGTGAGAAAGAACACAACGGCCGCGACGCTACTTTAGGCTTCCGCATCGTTTTGAGATGAGAGAGAATTTGAATAAAACTTCTTATCTTTGCACGTTAATATATCTCTCATGAAAAAGACGTTTATATTTCTGATTGCTCTGCTTGCGATGGCTCACACTGTAAAAGCGCAGGATGAGACCATAGTGTTCACGCCACAGTGGACGGCGCAGGCTCAGTTTGCAGGCTATTACGTCGCTGAGGCGATGGGCTTTTATCGTGAGGCAAGGGTGGAGGTACGCATAGAACATCCGTCGGCAACATCGTCGGCCATGAGCCGTCTGCATTCTGGCAGATGTCAGGCCACAACACTAACCCTCTGCCAAGCTATGGAGACAGTGGATGAAGGTACGCCGTTGGTAAACATCCTTCAGACATCGATGAACAACGCCATGGTCATCGTCTCTGCCCGCGACCAGGACCCGCTTACCCAGAAAGGCGCCCGTGTAGGCATCTGGAGCGTGGGCTTCGGTCAGCTCGCCATCTGCATGAGCGCCAAAGAACACTTGGACTACGAGTGGATACGTTTTGCCCAAAACGTCAACCTATTTGTGTCAGGAGCACTCGATGCCACAGTGGCTATGAGCTATAACGAGTACTACCAGCTGATGCAGGCAGGTGTAGAGATGACCGACACTAACGTGTATCGTTTCTGCGACCACGGCTACAACGTGCAGGAAGACGGCGTATATATGACCCGTGAATACTATTCCGAACATAAGGACCAGGCACGACGCTTCGCCGAAGCCAGCAAGAGAGGCTGGGAATGGGCCGTCGAACATCCCGATGAGACACTGGATATCGTGATGAAATATGTCGACATGAACAACATCGCCACCAACCGCGTGATGCAGCAACTGATGCTCCAAGAAGTGCTGCGCCTGCAGGTCGACAGAGAGTCGAAACAACGTGAGTTCCGGCTGCGCCCCGATATGGTGCAGGAGGCAAGCCGACTGATGGTGGAAAATAAGATGCTGAGCCGTGAAGTGACATACGAGGAATTAATTGAGAATTGAGAATTATGAATAGGATAATTGCATATATTCGGCGGAAGTTATCGGTCAGGGTCAGTCTGAGGGTGGTTGTTTCTGCTGCCATATTATTCGTCGCAGCCCTGGGCTATATGTTCTTTCAGGCACGTGATGCCGTGTATCATGAGGCTATGAATCGCGCCACACAGATTCTCGACAAGACATCATTGCGCGTCGACAGCATCCTCAACCGTGTGGAGGTGGCGTCAGACATGACAAAATGGCTCGTGGAACGCCACACCAACCAGGCCGACTCGATGTTCGTGTACAGCTGCAGCATGCTGGAAAACAACCCCGACTTCTACAACTGCTCCGTAGCCTTCGAACCATATTACTTTGAAGAAAAAGGACGTTACTTCTCTGCCTACACCAAACACGTTGGCGACAGCATCCGCACAATACAGGGCGGCAGCGACAGCTACCAGTACTTCTTTGCGGACTGGTATCTTATGCCCAAACTGCTCGACCGTCCGTGCTGGACGGAACCGTATTTTGACCTCGACGTGGCTACCAACACCAGCGAGATGGTTACCAGCTACTGCCAGGCCATCAAAGATAGACGGGGCAAGATGATAGGCGTCATCAACACCAGCCTCTCCATCAGCTGGCTCTCGAATACCATATCTTCAGTCAAACCATATCCGCATTCCTATAGCATAATGATAGGCCGCGGTGGCACTTATTTCGTACATCCTGACACAACGAAAATCACTCGTCAGACCATCTTCACACAGACACTGGAGCAGCCCGATACCGCCATGACCGCTTTGGGCTATGCCATGCAACGCGGTGAAGAAGGCGTGAAACAGATGCATATCAATGGTAAGGACAGCTATGTGTTCTATAAGCCTCTCGGCAGGACCGGCTGTTCGATGGCAATAGTATGCCCGGAAAGCGACATCTTCAGAAGCTTCGACCGTCTGCAAAACACCATTATGGGCATCGTCGCCGTCGGTCTGCTGCTGATGCTCTATTTCTTTATCCGCATCATCACATTCGAATTGGATCCGCTCAGACGGCTCGCCACAGAGGCCGAGACCATCGCCTCCGGACAGTTTGACGCTGAGTTGCCCGACTTCCAACGTGTCGACGAGATAGGTCAGCTGAGCCATTCGTTCGGCAATATGCAGCAGTCGTTGGTGAAATACATCGATGAACTGAAGAAAACAACCGCCCAGAAGGCCACGATAGAGAGCGACCTCCGCATCGCCAGTAAGATACAGCTGGGTATGCTGCCCGAGAAGTTCCCTACACGTGCCGACCGCGACGACGTGCAGCTCTTCGCCTCGCTGACCCCTGCCAAGGAGGTGGGCGGCGACCTGTTCGATTTTTATTTCCGCGACGAGAAACTATTCTTCTGCATCGGCGACGTGTCGGGTAAAGGCGTGCCTGCATCGCTCTTCATGGCGGTCACACGTTCCACCTTCCGCACCGTGTCGGCTCATGAGTCGATGCCTGACCGCATCGTGACAATCATGAACAAGACCATCGCCGACATGAACAAAAACCACATGTTCGTCACCCTCTTCGTCGGAGTGCTCGACCTGCCTACAGGATGCCTGCATTACTGCAACGCCGGCCATGATGCCCCGCTGCTGATAGGCGCAGGCATAGGCGAGCTGCAATGCGACTCCAACATCCCTGTGGGCTTCATGCCACAATGGAAGTTCTCGCTGCAGGAAGCACAAATATTTACAGGCACCACCATATTCCTCTTCACCGACGGGCTCACAGAGGCCATGGATATCGACAAAGCCCAGTTTCAGATGGAACGCGTCAACGAGGTGGCAGCCCGCGCACTCGATAACCAACAGCATGAGCCACGCCAACTCATCGAACAGATGACCGACGCCGTACACCAGTTCGTGGGCGACGCCGAACAAAGCGACGACCTCACCATGATGGCAATACAATACATCAGACAACAAAGCGACGCACGTATGAGAGAAAGCTTAGTGCTGTCTAACGACATACAGGAAGTGCCACGGCTGAATGCCTTTGTGGAAGAGGTCTGTAATGCCGTGGGATTCAACGAAGACGACACCGTGAGTATAAAAGTCGCCGTTGAGGAGGCTGTGGTCAACGTGATGAAATACGCTTACCCGACGGGACAGCACGGCGACGTGAACATCGAGGCTGCCTTTAACGATACGCGACTTAAGTTTACCATCGTCGACAGCGGCAAGCCTTTCGACCCTACAGTCCAGTCAGCGGTCGACACCTCGCTTTCTGCCCAAGAACGTAAAATCGGCGGACTCGGCATCCATATCATGCGCCAGATTATGGACTCCATCAACTACGAACGTTTGGACAACCGCAACGTATTGACACTTAGAAAAAAATTAAATAAGAAAAATTAATATCAAACGACAATGAAAACAACTATTCAAGAACAAGACGGCAAAATGGTCGCCATCCTGGCAGGCAGTCTCGACACTGCTGCCGCCCCTGAGACCGAAAAGGCTATGAGTCCACTCAACGACGTGGAGGGAAAAGACATCATCATCGACTGCACAGAGATGGAATACATCTCATCAGCCGGTCTGCGTATCTTCCTTGGCATTCTTCAGAATGTAGAGGAAAAAGGCGGACATGTATATATTAAAGGTATCAACGAAAACGTCCGTACTATATTCACCATCACTGGTTTCAGCAACATCTTTAAGTTTATGTAAAACTGCTCGGAGATGGATGCGGAATCCTTTCTCCTTTTAGGTTTTAATATCCATTGCCATAAAAATATGACTGAAACGAAGATATATGTAGGGCTGTACGATGCCCTGACAAGGCTACAGCATCATAACACAGAGACGTATGTCGATGTCATGAAGTACGTCTGCAAGAGTCATCATGTCTCATTCTCGTTTGTCATTACAGAAGGCGGTTTTTTCCACGAGGATGGCGCTTACACACAGGAGCAGACTCTAGTCCTGTCGCTGATTGATGCCGACAGGCAGGTGACCGAGGCTATCGCAAAAGACCTCTGCGCATTTTTCCATCAGGAATGTGTTATGATTACAGAAAGTATGGTTAATGCTTATTATATAAAGGATGATCTTAAACTGAAATGATTATTCAATAAAATTCTTATCTTTGCAACGTGAGATTGGTCAAGCCATCGAAGATTTTCAGGATGTTTTATCCGTCGCTGCTTTGGGAGATGCCGAAGACAGGCGAGAAGACCATATATCTCACCTTCGACGACGGCCCGCATCCGACGATAACACCGCTGGTGCTTGAGATTCTTGAGCGTTACAATGCCAAAGCCACTTTTTTTTGCATTGGAAACAACGTAAAAAAGTATCCTGCGACATTTGAAATGGTCAAAAAAGCCGGTCATTCAGTAGGATGCCACACCTTCAACCATGAGGATGGCTTCAAGACAAAAACTGACAATTACATAAAATCGGTTGTAGCTGCTAACGAATTGATTCACAGTGATTTATTCCGTCCCCCTCACGGCAAAATAAAGAGGTCGGAACTGAAAAAACTAAAAACTTTAAACTTTAAACTTGATAACTGCTCTAAACTCTCAACTCTAAACTCTAAACTGAGAATAGTCGCTTGGACTGTCATCGCCTATGACTGGGATCATGCCCTCTCGCCGGAAGACGTCTATCAGAATGTCATCCGCAACGCCGGCGACGGTGCCATCGTTGCCTTCCACGACAGCCTCAAAGCCTACAGCAACATGATTTCCGTCTTGCCGAGAGTTTTGGAATATTATTCTCAAAAAGGTTTCGTATTCAAAAATATTTGACTTTTTTGCCAATTGTTGCGATTGTATTGAAATAATGTTTAATTTTGTGGTAAATATTGATATTCAACATTATTGTTTAACTTAATTTCTAAAAAATGAAAAAAGCGTTATTACCTTTACTTACGGTAGCAGCATTTTTGCTGATTACTTTCGCTTGCAAAAAAGACAGCAACAGCGGTGGCGGTGTCAACCCTAACACTCCGACAATCAACAACTACTTCACCGTTGAAGGTGCGAGCTACAGCGTATCAAACTTACCGGCATCAACAGGCGGTGACGCCCCAACGGTTGAGATGAACAACACAGTCATTCCTGGCGGTTCAAACTATGTGACAGTGTCGTCAATGGTTGAGGCGGCAAAGATCCTCATCGGTGTTGACGGTGTGAGAGGCCATTTCGAGATGGTTCCTAACAACAGAGGCGTGAACGAGATTGTTTATGACTTCGTTATGGTTATGAACCAGAACCTTGAAGGCGACACATTCAACATCACTATCGGTATCGTTGACGAAAATGGCGATGTTAGCGAATACTGGACCACAGAGATGACCATCCATGTCGTCGGCACAGGCACTCTTCAGGTGAGTTTGTCGTTCGACAACAACAAGGACGTCGACCTCCACCTTTTCGAACCTAACGGATATCATATATTCTACGAGGACAGAACAAGTGAAAATGGCGGTGTCCTTGACCTCGACTCTAACCCGAGCTGCGACATCGACGGCATCAACAACGAGAACATCACCTATGGTGAGGACGCATACGTCGAGCCAGGTGAATACACAGTGTACATCGACATGTGGGAGAACTGCGATCCATCAGTCGCAACCAACTTTGTGTTGTCGGTGTTCTACGGTGGCAATCTTATCCAGACAGTGGAAGGCCGTAACCCGATAACAGGAACGTTCCCGATAGGAGAGCCAAGCAACTATGCTAATTTGGATAACATCCAGCCGTTATGCCACTTCATCATTCCGGACAACGGTCAGGCTAAACCAGCAAAATCTCTTAAGAAAGATCTTCCAAAATTCTTGAGGTCAGCTGACAAATAATAGTCTTTTTTCTCACAGATTACACAGATTAACACAGATATTAATCTACATGATATTTAGTTCGCTAAAGCGAACATATTTCACGGAAATCTATGAAAAAATCCGAGAAAATCTGTGTAATCTGTGAGAGATTAAAAAGGAAGTAAATTATCCAATGCGACTCCAGTCGAAGTCATGTTCGAATTGCTGCATGAAATACTGTTTTGTGGCATAGTGCTCGGGCTTTGACAGCGTCGGGTCGGCATCGAGAAGCAGGTTCGCCATCCTTCTGGTGTGCCTGATGATAGGCTCGTCGTATTGGAAGTCGCCGATTTTCATCTCAATCATTCCCGACTGCCGGGTGCCTTGTGTCTCGCCGGGACCTCTCAGCTGCAAGTCCGCTTCCGCGATCTCGAATCCGTCGTTGGTCTTCACCATGGTCTCCATGCGTTTCTTGCCCTCGCCGGTGATTTTATGGTCGGTTATCAAGACACAATACGACTGCTCGGCGCCTCGTCCCACTCTTCCACGCAGCTGATGCAGCTGTGAAAGCCCGAACCTGTTGGCGTTCTCGATGATCATCACTGAGGCGTTCGGCACGTTCACGCCTACCTCGATGACTGTCGTAGCTATCATGATATGTGTCTCGCCACGCACAAAACGCTGCATCTCCCAGTCTTTGTCGTCGGCCTTCATCTGTCCGTGCACCACGCTGATGTGATAGTCGGGCTCCGGGAAGTCGCGCATCATCGCCTCGTAGCCTTCCTGCAGGTTTATCAAGTCCATCTTCTCCGACTCCTTGATGAGCGGATACACCACATAAATCTGATGCCCTTCGGCAATCTGTTTCTTCATGAACCCGATTATCGCAAGTCGTTGTTCCTGAAACACATGCACCGTCTTGACAGGCTTTCTCCCTGGCGGCAGCTCGTCGATTTTCGAGACATTGAGGTCGCCGTATTGTGTCATTGCCAGGGTGCGTGGGATAGGGGTGGCGGTCATCACCAGGGTGTGGGGCGGGAATGCCGTCTTGTCCCAGAACGAGGCACGTTGCGCCACACCGAAACGATGCTGCTCGTCGATGATGCAGAGACCTAAGTTCTTGAAAACCACGGTGTCTTCTATCAGAGCGTGAGTGCCTATTATTATCTGGAGGTCGCCGCTCGCGAGGTCGGCTAATATCTGTTTCCTTTCAGCCGTCTTGGTGCTTCCAGTGAGCAGAGCGAAGTGCACGTCCATGCCTTTGAGCTGTGCCCTCAACGTCTCGAGATGCTGGGTGGCAAGGATTTCCGTCGGTGCCATGAGCGCGGCCTGATAGCCGTTGTCGAGTGCGAGAAGCATTATCATCAAAGCCACAATGGTCTTGCCGCTGCCCACATCGCCTTGCAGAAGCCGGTTCATCTGATGGCCGCTCTTCAAGTCGGCACGGATCTCCTTGATGACACGTTTCTGCGCGTTGGTGAGCGGGAAGGGGAGGTGTTCCTTGTAAAAGGTGTTGAAGTAATCGCCAACCTGTTGGAACACAACGCTTCGGGTGTTTATCTGACGGTCTTTTTTATGAACTAAAAGTCTAAGTTGGAAGAAGAAATGCTCCTCATATTTCAACCTCGTCGTGGCACGTTGGATGTCGGTGCTGTTCGACGGCAGATGAATCTTATAGTAGGCTTCTTTTCGAGGCAGGAGCTTGTCGTGAAGCACCAGGTTCTCGGGCAGAACCTCAGGAATCATGTTCCAGACCTGCAATACGCACGTCTTTATGATTTTCGCAAACTGTTTGGTGCCGAGACCTGCGTTTTTCATCTTCTCTGTGGTGTTGTAAACGCCTTGCAGAGCCTCGCCAACCACAACATCGTCGGGGTTATAGTCCTCGACATCCGGATGGGTGAAGTTGAAGCGGTTGTTGAACACGCTCGCCTTGCCGAAGATGAGGTATTTCTTGCCTGGCTGAAAGCGGTTTTTAATCCATTTCAGACCTTTGAACCACACCAATTCGATGCTTCCGGTGTCGTCGGTGAAAGTCGCGGTAATCCTCGTAACTCTCGGACTGCCAATGCATTGCATGTTGCTCACCGTTCCCACGAGCTGGTAATAGACGGTGTCATCGCTTATCTGTCTGACCTTATGAATCTGCGAGCGGTCGATATACCTGAACGGGAAATAGTCGAGCAGGTCCTGAAACGTGAAGATGCCCAGCTCCTTGTTCAGAAGCTCCGCCCGTTTCGGCCCGACACCCTTGAGGTATTCTATTTTCGTCTGCAGAAGGTCAACCATCAGAATTATTTTTGCAAAGATAGTGATAAATTCAATCATTCAATATATGCATTTTTAATTTTTTTGTAACTTTGCATCATGATTTATCTCAACGAACATACTGAAACTCTCGATATTGAGGCTGCACTGGCGATGGTGTCGCGGCAACGTCGTGAACATGCGCTGAAGTTCGCACACGAGAGCGGCCGGCGGCTGTCGCTGGCGGTGTATCTGCTCCTCATGGAAGGCCTTAACAAAGAATACGGCATCACCGAGCCACCGGTGTTCGACTTTCTGGAAGGCGGCAAGCCCGTCATCAAAGGCCACCCCGAGATATATTTCAACTTCAGCCACTCTGGTAACGTGGCGTTATGCGCCATCGACAGCCAGCCGGTGGGCGCCGACGTGGAGACAACACGCAAGATCACGCCCTCCCTGATAGCATATACCATGAACGAAGCAGAGCAGGCCGAGATAGCGTCGGCGCCGGAAAGCCTGCCGGCTTTCCTCGCTCTCTGGACAAAGAAAGAGGCAGCGCTCAAACTCACAGGCGAAGGCATACGTAACGACATGAAATCAGTGCTCACTAACGCCGAAAACATTGTCTTTGAGACCAAAAAGACAGAAAACTGTATCTATTCCACAGCACGTTATATATAATTATTATTAAAAATAAGAAATATCCTGAACGTTAAAAGAAAAATTCGTATCTTTGCACCCAAATGTGGTTTTGAAAAATAAGTAAAAAAGATATATAGCAATGTTAAACGAACAGGAACAAATTAGGAGAAATTCACTTCAGGAACTTTACAAATTAGGTATCAACCCGTACCCGCAGGCGGCGTTCGACGTCAACGTGACGACCACACAGATCAAGGAACAGTTTGACGACAACGACCTCAAGAAGTTTGAGAACGTCAGCATCGGCGGACGTATCATGAGCCGCCGTATCATGGGCGCCGCTTCATTCTGCGAGCTGCAGGACGCCCACGGACGTATCCAGCTTTATCTCAACCGCGACGAGATATGTCCGGGCGAGGATAAGACGATGTACAACGTGGTGTTCAAACGTCTGCTCGACATAGGCGACTTCATCGGGGTGAAAGGCTTTGTGTTCCGTACCCAGATGGGCGAGATTTCAATTCATGTCAAAGAGATGACGGTTTTGAGCAAATCGCTGCGCCCTCTGCCTATCGTGAAAGAGAAAGACGGCGTGAAATACGACGAGTTCAGCGATCCGGAACTCCGTTACCGTATGCGTTACGTCGACCTTGTGGTGAACGACAAGGTGAAAGATATATTCATCAAACGTACTAAGGCCATCGACAGCATCCGCCGTTTCTTCAATGAGAACGGATACCTTGAGGTGGAAACTCCAGTGTTGCAGCCCATCCCGGGCGGCGCATCGGCACGTCCGTTTGTGACACATCACAACGCACTCGACATCCCGATGTACCTCCGTATCGCCGATGAACTCTACCTGAAACGCCTCATCGTGGGCGGCTTCGACGGCGTGTATGAGTTCTCACGCAACTTCCGTAACGAAGGCATGGACCGCTCTCATAACCCGGAGTTTACCGGACTTGAGATATATGTCGCCTATAAAGACTACCTCTGGATGATGGACTTCACCGAAGAGATGATATGCCGCTGCGCTCATGACGTGCTCGGAACAGATGTCTTGCATGTCGGTGACAAGGAAATCAGCCTGAAACGCCCGTTCAAACGCATCTCGATGATCGACTCCATCAAAGAAAACACTGGCATCGACATCAACGGCATGGACGAAGCCCAGCTTCGTGAGGTGTGCAAGAAACTCGAGGTCGAAGTTGACGAGTCAATGGGTAAAGGCAAACTCATCGATGAGATATTCGGCGCTAAATGCGAAGGTAACTACATCCAGCCTACATTCATCACCGACTATCCTGTCGAGATGTCGCCTCTCTGCAAACGCCACCGTGACAACCCAGAACTCACCGAGCGCTTCGAGCTGATGATTAACGGTAAAGAGGTAGCTAATGCCTACACCGAACTCAACGACCCTATCGACCAGCGCGCACGCTTCGAAGAACAGATGAAGCTCGCCGGCCGCGGCGACGACGAGGCTATGGTGATCGACCAGGACTTCCTCCGCGCCCTCGAATATGGTATGCCTCCAACATCAGGCATGGGCATCGGCATCGACCGCTTCGTGATGCTGCTCACAGGCCAGACTCAGATTCAGGAAGTGCTCCTCTTCCCGACAATGCGCCCCGAAGTGCATAAGAAAGTCGCCACAAAAGAAGACTTCATGGCAGTCGGAGTGCCTGAGGTATGGGCGGAAGTGCTTGTGAAACAAAACTATACAACCGTCGAGCAGATGCAGTCGGAAAAACCTTCAGCACTGCGCGAGAAACTCAACGGAATCAGAAAGAAAAACAAACTCGACGTTCCGGCTTTACAGCTTGAGGAAGTCGAAAAATGGATAAACGGATAAAGTAAGGACACACCGCGTGTGTCCATCAAACCATAAAATAAAAAAAAATGAAAAAATCATTCTTAACCCTATTGTTTGCCGCTATCTTGAGCACTCTCTCATTCGCTCAGACAGTGCAAAAAACTTATTACTTCGGTACCCCGATGGTCAGCGAAGTGAATGGCTACGACGTCATCCGTTTTGCTGACATGTACATTAACGGTGTTGTTGGCGAGGCAGCATTGCCTTACCAGAAAGTGTCGTTATTACTTCCACAAAACACTGACGCTCAGTCGATTACAGTTGAATATCACGACTTTGTGGAGCTTGAGGGAACATACAACATCCTTCCACAGCAGGCTCCAAGGACTATGTCGTCGACAGAGCCGCTGGTGTTTTCAAAAAACGAGGAGTTTTACCGCTCGGAAAACGTGTATCCCGAGATTACTTATTCAAAGGCTAACACCCAGTATCTCAACGGATGCTCGTTCGCTTTCGCACAGTTCACCCCAGTGAGATACGTGCCAGCCACAGGCAAGGTGTCGTATGCGAAGTCAGCCACTGTCACCATCGAGCTGACCGCATCGAGAGCCGACAGAAGCAACAAGGTGTGGATGACTCCTGAGGTGCAGGCTCGTGTTGAGCGTCTGGCACAGAACCCGGAGGCAGTGACAGCATACAAAAACCGCGCGAGGACGATAGGCGGATACGAGCTTCTCGTCATCACCCCACAGGAATGGGCCCCTTATTTCGATGAATATGTGGAGTTTTACGAGGCTCGCGGCCTCCGTACCCATGTCGTTGCTCTGGAAGACATCATTGCCAACGGTCAGGGTCGCGATGACGCTGAGTCGATGCGTGACTATATCTCGCAAGAGTATGAAAATGAAGGTATCATGATGGTCCTCCTTGGCGGTGATTCCAACGTGGTGCCATGGCGTGCACTCTATTGCGACTCAGGCTCAGAACAGGATTTCCTGCCTGCCGATATGTATTTCGTTTGCCTCGACGGCACTTGGGACGACAACAATAACGGCATCTGGGGCGAGATAGAGGAATCTGACCTTCTCCCGGAACTCGCTATCGGCCGTATGCCTTTCAACAATGAGGTGCAGCTTAACAATATGATGCACAAGACGTTAGAATATCAGGCTAACCCAGTTCTCGGTGAGTTTAACACCGTCATCCTCGGTGCAGAGCACCTCGGTGACGGCTACTACGGCAGCGACGACCTTGACCGTCTCATCGGCGGCTCAAGCGACTTTGACTATACCACAGTGGGTATTCCTGAAGAGTACGACTTCATTAAGATTTATGCCAACGGCCCGACAGGCTGGGGCGGAGGTCTCTTCAGAAAGACCATTAACCAGAATGGCGGACAATATGTGCATCATGTCGGACATGCCAACACAGGCGTGGTCGCCGGATGGGAAGTGCAATATACTAACGATGCCTCCTTCGAACACCTCGACGGAGTGGAGCATAACTACAATTTCTTCCACTCACATGGCTGTATCTGCGGTGACTTTACCAGCACCTGCATCCTTGAACGTCTGGTGAATATCTCCACCGGATTCGTCTCTGTGACTGGTAACTCACGCTACGGCTGGTATGTGCCGTGGGGCGACGGCATGGCAGCCCACCTTCACCGTGAGTTCGTCGACGCATACTACAACGACCGCCTGCCTTACATCGGAACAGCCTTCGTGGAAATGAAGATAATGACAGCCCCATACGTATCAACACCTTGGGGCGATGACGGCGCAATGCGCTGGAACATATACGATATCAATATCTTAGGCGACGTGGCAGTCTGCCCATGGCTCGACGAACCATTCCGTCCGGAAGTGGGCTATGCTTCAGCATTGGCACAGGGAACGACATCAACACCTGTAACAGTGACTCACAGAGGCACGCCACAAAGCAACTTCCGCTGCAGCATCTTCCATAACGGAGAACTGCTCGCTTTCGGCATGACCGATGAGAACGGCAATGCTGACGTGGACTTCGCCGACGCACTCGATGTCGCTGACACCCTTCAACTTATCATCACTGGACCAAATGCATGGCCACAGACAATCAATATCGTCGGATTAAGCGCAAATACAGCATACGTTTACCCACAAGATATTGATATTCACGGTGAATTCGTGTTCGGAACAGCTATCTCAATGGATATCGATTTCAAAAATGCCGGAACAGTGGAAGCTAACAACGTAACTGCCACATTATCAACAGATTCAAATGTCGTCACCTTGACAAAATCAACAGTCAATGTCGGAACTATCGGCGCAGGCGAGACCGTCTCTTTGGCCGACGCGTTCGACATGGAAGTGGCCGATGGCGTTGCTGATGGCACCTATGTCGACTTTGTGATGACATGCACCGACGGCACCAATGTATGGACACGCGACATTTTCTTCCAGGTGGTCGCTCCTGTCATCAAAATCAATGCGTTGAGCTATATCGAGACCTCAGGAAACATGAACGGCTTCATCGATCCGGGTGAGACGATAAAAATCGTCGTTAATGGTAAAAACAAAGGACAATATGTCGCCGTCAACCCTCATATCCAATCGGCAGTTAATTCTGAATACATGACAATAACCAACAACGACGTTTATTTCGATAACGTCAATGCCGGCGATGACTTCGAGGAATATGTCGAATTGCAAATATCCGAAAACACTCCTAATGGCACCATGTTTACTGTCAATGTCAACGCATTAACAGGTTCATATTCGGATAATAAAAGTATCACTCTGACTGTCGGAACAGTGATGGAAAGCTTTGAGACTGGCGATTTCGCACATCTCGATTGGCAACATGAAGGCGATGCCGACTGGCTCGTGACCGACGCCGTGTCACATAGCGGCACCTTCAGTGCACAGTCTCCTGAGCTTTCTAAAAAACAATCGGCAGTATTCTCTGTTGAAATAGAAAACACTACCGACGGAGAAATGACATTCTATTACAAAACCAATATCAAACACAGTAAAGCCGCCCTCATTATCTATTTCGACGGTGAAGCTGTTGATTTGATTGACGGAGATCACGATTGGACATTGTATTCATTGGATATTAGAGCAGGACACCATACAATCGGATGGTGCTACTATACTGGTAATAGCAACAACGTGGCAGATAACGTCTGCTGGATAGACGATATTACTTTCCCAGGAAACACTGTCGTTTTGGATGAAGTTGAAGAATTAGTTTCAACAGAAGAGATGATGGTCTATCCAAATCCTGCTAATGATGTCGTTTATCTGAAAGGCTCTGATATTCAATATGTCGAGATTTACAATGCTGTCGGCATGAGAGTGCTCGCAAAGAATGTGACCGACGCCGAATCAATAGATATCGCTCAGTATGCTGACGGAGTTTACTTTGTCAGGACATTCGATGGCAAAGGCAATGTCACTACAACAAAATTGATAAAGAGATAAATGCTTTTTGCTGATGTCATAGGCCATGATGATCTGAAAAAACGCCTCATACAAAGCGTTAAAGAGAGTCGTGTGTCTCATGCTCAGCTGTTTTTGGGTCCGGAAGGGAGCGGCAAGATGCCTCTTGCATTGGCATACGCACAATATATCAACTGCACAAACCGTTCAGAATCAGATAGTTGTGGCGTGTGCCCATCGTGCAAGAAGTTTATGTCGCTCACCCATCCCGACCTCCATTTCGTCTTCCCGACAGCCACCAACAAAGATGTCAAAAAAGACCCTGAATCAGATTTGTTTTTAAACGATTGGCGAGAGTATCTCTCTGAATGTCAAGGATATACAGATCTGTCGGATTGGTTCAACAAACTGGATATCGAGAACAAACAGGGTATCATCAACGTGCGCGACGCCGCCACTATAATGCGGAAACTCAGCTTCAAAGCCTACGAGGCAGAATACAAAATAGCCATAATATGGATGGCGGAGAAGCTTAACACACAGAGCGCCAATAAGTTACTGAAACTTGTTGAGGAACCGCCAGAGAAAACACTGTTTATACTCATCGCGGAGCATCAGGAGGAACTGCTCACCACCATACGCTCGCGTTGCATGATGGTGAAAGTGCCTAAACTGAGTCTCCAAGAGACGCAAAACGCTATTATTCAACAGTTTGGATGCACCGAAGAAGAGGCTTACGACGCTGCGGCATTAGCTGACGGCAACTGGATCATGGCTCGGCACTACGCCCAAGACCATGACGACGAGAAATTATACGCTAACACCTTCCAGAAATGGATGCGTTACTGCTTCAAAGGCGCACTGCCCGAGCTCATCGACTTCGTGGCTAACGACATAAAACCACTCGGCCGCGAGAAACAAAAAGAATTTCTCGAATATGGACTGAATATCTTCCATAACTCGTTGTTATTCAACAACAATATGCCCGACGACGTGATGCTCCCGACCGATGAGAAAAACTTCACCAAGAACTTCGCACCTTTCGTCCATGCCAGAAATGTGGCACAGATTTGCGAGCTGTTCGAAGAAAGCATCAACCAGATCGAGCGTAACGCCAATGCGTCTATCGTCTTCATGGACGACAGCTGCAAGATGTCTAAACTATTGAGAATCAAGTGATGAAAACAATTACGAAAGTGGGTCTGGCTGTGCTAAGCGGTCTTCTGATAGCCGCCGCATGGCCTGTGAGAGGTCTTGTTCCGCTCGCTTTCGTGGCATTTATACCTTTATTATATTTACAAGATAGGATTGGCGACAGAGAAAATCCTGAAAAAGGCAGCATTTTCTGGCTTTCTTTCATAACTTTCTTGATCTGGAACGGCCTCACGATCTGGTGGGTGTGGAAAACCACAGCCGTCGGCACCATCGGCATGATTGTGCTCAACAGCCTATTCATGACAACGGTGTTCTGGGCTTATCACTTCGTGAAGACACGTCTCTACGACAACAAAAAAGGCTATTACATATTGATAATCTTCGTGTTAGCCTTCGAATACCTGCATCTGCACTGGCAGCTCAACTGGCCCTGGCTCAACCTCGGCAATGTGTTCTCGCACTACCACACCTGGGTGCAATGGTACTCAGTCACCGGCATCGCTGGCGGCACATTATGGGTATTAGCCGCCAACATATTGATTTACAAGTACCTCCTGTCATTTCGACCGCAGCGTAGCGGAGTGGAGAAACCTCAAACAATTTATATTGTATCTATCATATGTATTCTCTTTATTCCTTTGATAATCAGCAAAATACAATATTATTGCTATAAAGAATCAGGCTCCGATGTCGAAATCGTGGTCGTCCAACCGAATCTGGATCCTTACACCGAAGAGTTTGCCTTGAACGCCCGCCAAATCATGGAGCGTAACCTCTCCGTCGCTGAGCCACTGGTGACCGAAAACACCCGCTTTGTGGTGAGTCCGGAGTCGGCGATACAAGAGGACATCTGGCTTGAACGAATAGATAAGTATTACTCAATCAGAGAGTTGCGTAACTTTTTAGGTTGCCATCCTCAGACATGTTACGTCATAGGCATCAGCACCATGGGAGAGGTGCCCGAAGGCGCTGAAAGCGACTTCGCGGCACGGAAATTCACCAACGTCAATAAGTATTTCTATGCTTATAACACCGCCGCACTCATCACCAACGACTCGATACAGCTGTATCACAAATCCCGCCTGACACCTGGCGCAGAAGCTATGCCGTCATGGTGGTTCATGAGAATGCTCAAAGACAGCGCACTCGACCTCGGCGGCACAGTCGGGACACTCAAAAAAGATAGCATGGCACGCACATTATCGTTTGATAATCATAAAGTTGGCACCTTGATATGCTACGAGTCTGCATTCGGCGAATATGTCACAGATTTTGTGAAAAAAGGAGCCGACATGCTGTTCGTCATCACCAACGACGGCTGGTGGGGCAACTCGCCAGGACATAAACAGCATCTCGAGTTCTCGAAACTACGCGCCATAGAGACACGCCGCAGCGTGGCACGCTCAGCAAATACTGGCATCTCGGGCTTCATCAACCAACGTGGCGACATCATCAAACAAAGTAAGTACTGGGAACAGACAGCTTTGCGTAACACGCTGAAAACAAACAACAAACTGACTTTTTACGTTCGCTATGGCGACTATATATATAAAAGCGCGGTCTTCCTGACAATCCTGCTCGTCGCAATGACTTTTGTGAAACTAATCTTAGGAAAACAATGGAAACACTGAGTCTTGCACCGTTTCAAGGAATCACCGATGTGGTCTACCGCAATGTTTTTAAGAAACATTTTGACGGTATCGGCAAGTTTTATACCCCGTTTTTCACCGGAATACAGAAAGACAACTCGAAAAGCCTGCGAGGAGAGGAGATAAGCCCCGATTACAACGACGTGAAGACCGTCGTACCACAGATTCTGAGTAACACAGCCGAGGAGATAATCCGATTTGCAAACCAATGTAAATCAATGGGATATGCCGAGTTTAACCTCAATATGGGATGCCCGTTTCCTCGTGTCGCCAACAAAACACGCGGATGCGGCCTCATGGCCGACCCCGACCGCACTATCAAGATGCTGAACGATGTTTTTGAGCATATTGACGGCATAAAATTCAGCATAAAATGCCGCCTCGGATACTATAACGATGAGGAGATTTTTGCCTTCATCGACACCTTTAACACATTGAATTTCAGCGAGATAATAATACATCCGCGCATCGGCAAACAGATGTATACCGGCGAGGCGTCAATCGACAAATTCAAAGCTTTGATACCATTGGTTAACAAACCCTTAGTGTACAACGGCGATATTTTCGATGTTGAGAAATATAAAATGGTGGCGCAATTTGCACCAATCATGCTCGGTCGCGGCCTACTCACAAACCCGTTCCTTGCCGAACAGATTCAACATATTGAAAATCAACAAGATAAAAAGCATCGTCTGCATGATTTCGTGGTCGATTTGTATGTGGAGCGACTTCGGCATGCTGGCGGAAGCCCGAAAATCATCGGCAGCATGAAAGAACTGTGGAAATATATGATGAACATCTTCGACAACCCGCAGAATGTGTGGCGTAAAGTCAAGAAAGTCAATCATTTGGATGAATACGAAACAGCAGTGGAAACAATTTTTAATGATAATAATTTAATACCATGAAACGAATATTTAACATTTTGATTATCAGCCTGTTATTGGCATCATGCGCTGTTAAACAGCCAAAATCAACCTACAGTCAGAAAGAACTGGTGATACTTTCGATTAACGACATGCACGGTAAAATAGAAAACATGCCTCGATTCGCGTTTGTGGCTGATAGTTTGCGCAACATTTATCCGGAACTGATTATCGCCAGTGCCGGCGATAACCGAACTGGCAACCCATACAATGACAAATTTCCAGGACATCCGAATTTCCCTATGATCAACATGATGAATGAGATAGGCTTCGACGTGTCGGCTCTTGGCAATCATGAATTTGACGGCAACATCGACGGAATACGATATTTTGTAAACACTGCCAAATTCCCGGTGATTTGCGCAAACACATATTTTACAGGTTACCCTGATTTGCAACTCCCTGATTATGTTACAATTACCAGAAGAATTGACGGCAAGGACGTAAAAACAATTTTCCTCGGAATGATTGAAACCGAAAATGACGGCAAGCCAAGTTCTCATGAAAAAAATATGAAAAATGTCGATTTCAAACCTGCCGAATCAGTTATCGGTGACTATCTGTATCTGCAAGACAGCTGCGACGTTTTCGTTCTCCTTTCTCATTGCGGTAAGGATGAAGAGACTAAATTTGCCATGGAATTTCCTGAGTTTGACATGATAATTGGAGGTCATTCGCACGATTTGTACACGCATCAGTTCGACGATGGCGTGCTTTACACCCAGTCGAAGTCGTATATAACCTATGCCACTGTCAGCAAAATCAGGTTTAAAGATGGGGATATCGTTTCTGTCGAAGCGCAACCGATTGATTTAAGCAAAGTTACGAAAGTGGATGATAAAATCCAAAAAGAAGTTGACGGCTATTATGCCAATCCGGATTTTCATGTTGTTTTAGGTACCGCCAAGACTCAATTTGACGGATGGGATGCCCTCGGAGCTTTTATGGCTGATGCAGTGCGTTATATAACAAAAGCCGATATCGGAATGCAGAATCCTGGTGGCGTACGTCTCGACAGCCTGCATGGCGGCAACATTGACAAAGCTGATATTTTTGCACTCGATCCTTTTGATAATGAATTGGTTATAGCAAAAATGACTGGCAAACAGATTGAAGATTATCTTAACGTGGCTTCGACAGCTGACGGCGATTGCACCCACGTCTCTGGCATAACTTACACTATAGATATGATCAAGTCTGACAAAGGTCAGATGAGTTTTAATAATGCGAAAGTTTATCTTGAAAACGGTGAACCTATTGATCCTGAAGGAGTTTATATGGTCGCTTTAAACAGCTACATGGCAAAATGGGCTAAAGATCGCAGCATCAGCATCGAAGAGACTGAATTTACCGCCAATGACGGTGAGATATTATATCTGAAAGACCATCAATCTGTTGATTATAAAGGAATTAGCCGCTATACTGTTACAAAGAAATAGTAAAAATGAAAATTTTGTTAATACGTTTCAGCTCAATAGGCGACATCGTACTCACCACACCGGTGATACGCTGCATCAAACGGCAGATGGACGATGACGTTGAGCTTCACATGCTTACAAAAGACAAATTCGAGAGTCTGTCATACAACAACCCGTATATCGACAAGACTCACGAATATGGCAACTCTTTGCGCGAGGTTATCAAGGAATTGAAGAAGGAAGAATTCGACTATGTCGTTGATTTACAGAAGAATAACCTCTCGAGACGGGTGTGCTGGGCGTTGGGATGCGAGCATCATTCATTCCATAAGCTCGATTTTAAAAAGATGTTGCTTACAACATTCAAAATCAATAAGTTACCTTATATTCACATCGTCGACAGGTATTTTGAGGCTGTTGAGCCACTCGACGTGAAAAACGACGGACGTGGACTTGAGTTTTACATCTCCGAATCGAATATGATGCAGGAACCTGACCTCCCCGAGGAGTTCCGAAACGGCTTTTACGCCGTGGTAGTGGGCGGAAGCTACAACACCAAAGTCATCCCGACCGATAAACTCATCGAAATCATCGAAAAGCTTGACGAGCCAGTGATTTTGCTTGGCGGTCCTGGTGATATGCAACGTGCTAAAATCGTCGCCGACGCAGTAGGGGAGAACGTCTGGAACCCAGTTGGAATGCTGAATCTTGAGCAGTCTGCATCCATAATCAAGATGTCAAAAGCGGTGCTTACCAGCGACACCGGCATGATGCACATCGCAGCAGCACTCAACAAACCGATGGTGTCAGTGTGGGGCAATACAGTGCCAGAGTTCGGCATGTACCAATTGTATCCGAAAGGCTCGGCCAATAAACTTAACATAGTGGAAATCAAAGACCTGAAGTGCCGTCCGTGTTCTAAACTCGGCTACAAAAAATGCCCGAAAGGTCATTTCAAATGCATGAAAATGATTGACACCGACAAGGTTGTCTCATTATTAAGACAAAACGTCATTTCGACCGAAGTGAATAAATCTCCTGCAAATTAATACTAACAATCATGTTATCAGTCAAGACATTCATATTCAATCCGATACAGGTCAACACCTACGTCGTATACAACGAAAACAAAGAGTGTGTCATCATCGACGCAGGCAATCTGGAACCGTATGAGGACCAGCAGATTCTGGATTATATTGATAAAAATGGCCTGAAACCTCTGATGTTGCTCAACACCCACTCGCATATCGACCATGTGATGGGCAACAAGGTGCTTGCCGACAAATATCATCTCGAACTGGGTGCCAGTCCCGTTGAGAAGCCTTATTACGACAAAGTATGGGCCTACGCTACCGCGTTCGGACTCAATTTCACCCAAGAACAATGCGTCAAGCCGACCAAAGACCTCAACGACGGCGACATTGTCAATATAGGCGACGACAAGCTGAAGGTGCTTCTCACCCCTGGTCACGCTCCCGGACATGTCTGTTTCTACGATGAGAAAGACGGCATCATTTTCACAGGCGACACCTTGTTTTATAGGGGAATCGGTCGCTGCGACCTGATCGGGGGCGACTATAACGCTATAGAAAAAAGCCTCCGTGAGGTGCTTTACAAGCTTCCTGACAACACAATAGCCTATTGCGGACACGGCCCGCAGACAAGAATAGGGGATGAGAAACGTAACAATCCGATGGTTTCTAGTCTTTAGTCTTTAGTTCTTAGTCTTTAGTCCTTAATCTTTAGAAATCACTATTATAACTAAAGACTAGCGACTAAAGACTAAAAACTAAAAAAGCACCGAGATTCTCGGTGCTTTTTTGTATCGGGTAAGGGAATATTTAAAGAAAATATTAGAAACTAAAATCATTAAAATACAAGTGTTTACATGATTTATATTTTCACTTGTTTTCAAAAAAGTGTACTATTTTTGTAAATTAGTACACTTTTAGTACACCTTGAAATAAAATAATGTTTATCTTTGTGCCGTCAAAAGAAAACAAAAGAAACAAAAGTATATCAATATGGCCAAAGTTGAGAAAAAAGTTAAAGACAATCCCAAATTGGAGCAGAGGATTATGAAAGATGGCAGAACAAGTCTCTATTTGGAGTATTATTTAGGCAGACACAGCGAGCTAGTATTGGATGATAACGGTACACCTGTTTTATATGAGAGTGGTAAAATGGCAGGAACACCCAAATACAGGGTGACACATAATAGACGTAAAGAGAACCTTAATTTGTATCTGATAGCAAGTCCAAGGACACCATTTGACAGGCAGCACAACAAAGAGACGTTGGAACTTGCCCAAAAGATACGCTTTGAGAGACAACAGGAATTTTTAGAGAACCGAGAGGGTTACAGACTTAAAAAAGACCGTGAAATTAATTTTTTAGACTATTTTCAAACATACATTGACAATTATACAAAGAAAGATGTAAGGGTTCTTACCTTGGCTTTAAACCGTTTTAAAGATTTTTTGAGAGAAACGCCGGAATACAATAAATATATTAAAAGCATAAAACCCGAGCAAATAGATAAAGATATGATAACCTGGTTTGTTGAGTATTTACAGAGTAGAAGCATTGGAGAGGGGGCAAAGTGTATTTACCAGCGGTTCAAAAAAGTTATTCATTATGCTATAAATCATGGTGACATGGTTAAGAATCCATGTGAGGGTATATCAATAGCGTTTGACAAAAACATATTGAGAAAAGAATGGTTATCGGCAGAAGAAATAAAACAGCTATTATTGACACACGAGGAAAAACAAAACCAAGATGTAAGACGAGCATTTATATTAAGTCTGTATTGTGGAATAAGGTTTTGTGATGTAAAGGATTTGACTTTTGCCAATGTGGATTATTCAAACAAACTACTCAAATATGAGCAGAATAAAACAAAAGGACATTCAGCTAAAAGTGGAGTTGTAGTTCCGCTCAACGATGCACTCTTAGGCCTTATAGGAGAGCCAGCGGATGGCCAAAAAAACGCTTTAATATTTAAATTGCCGTCTTATACAATGTGTGTTAAATCGGTACAAAGGTGGGTTAAACGAGCAGGTATTGAAAAGCATATTACTTGGCATTGTGCAAGACATTCATTTGCAACCAATATTCTAAATAATGGTGCTAACATTCAGACTGTTGCAGAGTTGTTGGGACACTCCGGATTAAAGGAGACGGCAAAGTACACACGAGCAATTGACGAACTGAAGCAACAGGCAATTAACAGCCTGCCAACATTTGAGGTATAGTTTTTCTTTTTTAAAGTGGTATAAAAATGGAAACACACGACAAAGAAAAGCATGGTATACAACAAAAACAAACAGACACTCAACACATACAGCAGAGTGGGGGTTGGATATTTGAACCAATAGAAGTACAAGCGTTTGCCCCCCAAGAAATGCACGAGCATATAGTGTCCCAAATTATTGAAATAGAACACGCCAACACAACTCAAATACTCGATGACAGTATAGATGAGCGTTTGGATGAGTTTTTAGAGGCAGAGGCGTTTAATTTAAGATGCAGCCTGACAGGTTACAAAGAGGAGTTAAAGCGATATGGCGTTATACTTTGCCAAGACAGCTTTTTGAATAAAGATGAGACGCTTTGCCTGTTCCAAAGTTTGAAAGCGGCTATACAAATACTGAAAACCAACACCGACAAAATAGAAAAGGCAAAACATGAATTGACGAGCCTAATAAAAGAGTTTGATAATGTGTTTGTGTGGGGGCTGTTTTATCAAATTCTGATATTACAAGGACTTTGTACGTTGCTGGAGCAATTGGTTATTAACGAGGGTGATAGTGGATATAATGAGGCTCAAAGCATTTATGATTGGCTTACTGATTTGTTGATTGATAAAGAGATAGGTTTTAGCTTGAAACCCTATGGAGATAACGACCTCAAACGGTTAGAGCCGTTTTGCAAGTACTTATTAAGCACTAACACAGGGCAAATGGTACAAAAGGCGTTAAACAACGAGATAACAACTGACACGCTCAGCGATGAGCGAGCGGACGCTCAGCAATTACCCGATGAATTGAACACAGACAGAGCCAATAAATACTTTGAAAAAGCTATAAAAGCTGGCATAATTAATTATAACAAAGGGCGATACGGTAAAGAAGCCAATATTACAAAAGCCCAGCTTGCATATTTTCTTGAAAAGGTTTTTTGCCCAAACAATACAGATAAATTCCCGGAACAAGCTTTAAACATATTATTTAATGAGAGTAGGTTGGGTAAAGCAAGGGGGGCAAACATTGACAACAAAGACGGAAAACCGAGAGGATATGAACGAATAGATGAGGTTTTTAAAGAATGATTTGGTTTTTCTGATTATTTAAAAATGCTTGAAGATAATAAGCCAATATGAAAGAAACAGAGAGAATGGAAATTATAAAAATATTTCTCGATATGTTTGAGGTCAATAATATTGAGGATTTACCTAATGAAGCTTTGCCAAATTTACTTGATATGATTACGCCACAAACAAATGAGGGAACTTGGAGTATCATATACAAGGAAAGTAATAAAGATGAGCGTAAGCAGCTTATAGCGGATATAAAAAATTGTTTGAACGAAAAATGTAAAATGTCTTTATATCATATTTATTGTGAGGGCATTATGGATGAAAACACTAGAGATTATTTTGACTTTTGCAGCCGTCATAGTGTATGGTATGAAAAATGTGACCCATTGAGGTGACCCACGACAACACCCCTTTTATTTTCTGATATTTTATTTCTTTGCACCGTGTTACAGCGGAAACGGCAAAGGGTAACGCCTGAACGCTCAGCACGTGGGCAAAGATTGGGGAGGATGTTACCCCCTACCCCTTGACAGCCCAAACGCTTAAAAACAAACACGATGAGCGAAGAATTAAAACAAGTTGCCGATATGATAACGGCAAACATTATTTCAACACAAAAAGAGGTGCTAACCAGCGATGAGGCAGCAAAATATTTGGGCGTTTCAAAGTCATATTTATACAAATTGACAATGAAGCGACAAATACCACATTTTAAGCCAATGGGCAAAATGTGCTATTTCAACCGTATAGAGTTAGAGCAGTGGTTACAAAGTAATAGAATTGCAACCGATGAAGATTTAAGCCAGCAGGCTAACGCCTATTGTATGAAGAGAGGGGGCAAGCATGGAAACTAATATATTTAGTGCTTACATGAAGTTTGAGCAGCTTAACGATGAGACAAAAGCACGTCACAAAATCAAAGTTGGTGCAAAAGTCCCACGTTTTGACCTTACTCGATTTGCTGGATATTACAAGCCATTGAAAAGCCTGGTTAATAACAAAGGGCAACTTTGTTTGTATCTTAACGGAACTATGGGCATTATAGACAGCCCCGATGAGCGTAGGGCGGAGCGTTATTTACAAGGCAAAGATAGCCTAAATTTGAGTAGCGTGTATCTATTGCAACAATCCCAAATTAGCGGCGATTATGTGGGTTTTGGAAACCCTAACAGGGCAAAGACTTATAGTAGAACCAACAAACCCAACCCTTTTTATGAGTGTAGGGATGACGGATTTTTGTTTCTGATTGCCCCCGATTGGAGAACCATAGAAATACTTGTAGTAACAAACGGATATAACACCATACAGGGCAACGCTAAAGGGTTAGCAGACGGCGTATATGATGGTGCTTTAGAAACTATGAGAGAGGCCGCAAAAACATTTTTCCAATACTGAATATAAATAGCCATTGTCTTATAATAAGTGGTAACTTTTACCAAATTTTGGTAAATTCACATATTACAAAAACGATGTTAGATACAGTCAATTTTTGGATGGAAAGGGATAACACGTCAAAGGGTAACCCTTTTGATATGTTATCCTATTTGTCTGAAGTGACAGAGCAGCGAAGCGATAAGCTGGGTTATAGTGCAAGCGGCAAATTGGGGGATTATACCGTAAATTGTTTTGAGGGTGGAATATCATTAAAAGGTAGTTTGGCAAAGTATTATTTGCCCTCAAACGTTTTCACTTTGACACGACAGACGGCAGCTGAAGCTATAGAGAGGCTGAGCGATGAACTGCACCTGAATATAAAGGCGGCAAGGGTGACAAGGCTTGATGTCTCAACGGTGATACCCACCAAACGACCGCCAACGGATTATTATAACGGATTGGGCAACAAACCAAGATTCACAAGGTTACAGGCGGCAAGAGATACACTATATTACAACCAACGCCTTATGCAACTGATTTTTTATGACAAAACACAAGAGGCAGCAGCTAAGGGGGCAATTGTGCCGGACACGCTCAACGGATGCAACCTGTTGAGATATGAGTTGAGATTTGCCCACAAACCCCAACGCTTATTAAAAATGTCAGAACCGATTAGCGGAGCGACACTGACACAACAGGCGTTTTATTACTCGATAATTCAGAAGTGGAAGACTGAATTTAACACGATAAAGAAAATCAACACTATTAACACTATGACAGACAACATTAAAACCCCCAAGGATGCAAAAGAGGCTTTGTTTGCTATTCTCTTACAGCGGAGTGGACAAAGCAACATTGATGATTTTGTTAACGACTTGAAAGCCAAAAACGCCTTTTCAGACCCCAAGTATTACAGCCGTTTAAAATCTGATTTATACAAAACGTTACAAGCACCCAACGAGGCCGGCAATGAATTGATGAGCGAGCTTGAAAAAGCGATTTCAGATGTTGCCCAATATGCACGATAGGACAAAAAGCGAATTTTGTGGATTGATTTAAAAAGGGGGTAACTTTTACCAAATTTTGGTAAATTCACAATAAAAAGCGAACAAAACAAAATAATATATCAGAAAAGTTTGTCTGCTGAAAATGCAAGGAAATTATGGGGTTATGGACATGATGTATAAGCCCCAAACCAACAAATCCAACACATATAAAAAGAAAAAAAACTATAATATAGATAAAAAATGTATTTTTGCAAAACTAAATTGAATAATGTTCATGCTAACCGATAAACAAAAAGACTTGCTGAAAAATTGTAGGTATTATCATGGGGAAGAAACGTGTCCATTTACAACATTCCCCCTTGTTTGGTTTTGGGACATGGAACGTGTTTATATAAATATAAATGGAACTGCTGGCGGTGAGGCTGGTTATTATAATTGTATTGGTGGCAAATCATATCCGGGCATTCCAAACAATCTTGTTACCATAATGTTTACTTCATGGGGTAAATCCGCCTATGATGTAAAGGCAGAAATATCTGCCTTTTATAAAATGCTTGAAGAGTATCTTGAAATTGCAAGCGACCATTACTCCAAAGACAAATTGCCGTCAATTGGAAGAATTTGTAACTAAATAAAATGGACTACACTGATTTACAAAACAAGACCATATATGATTTCTGTGATGATGAGATTATATTAAAACAGATAAATATTTGCTTGGATAAAGATGAGTATATAAGACGTACAAAAAATATGCCGCTTTATACAAGGGGTTTTGCATTGTACGATTTGTCACAGCTTACAGGTGATAAAGAACTAAAGAAAGCCGTTGTGGAACAATTTGGCGATGCAATGGATGTTTTTTTCAATGAGTAACATTTTTTATCCTGATGGCGTAATTATAAGCCGTTTATTATCAAACTTGATTAATGTTAAAATGTTGTGGGCGTGTTATAATAACACGCTCAACCGACTGTTTTATATAGGAAACGTATTATATTGACACACAATAAAATAAGTGGATTTTTGGTGGTTGGTATTTTTGTTTTGAGTAGATTTGTTGTGTAATAAATATAACAAAAAATCATGAATACAAACGACAACAAGCCAACAACGGCATTAAGGGCTTTTGAGAAAGCCCAGCAGACAGGAAAAATAGCAATAACCATTGAAACAGCTATATTTTTTAGTGAGCTTTTAAGGATGGATGAGGCTTTTATGAATATAGTGGATGTCTTAGGGGTGCTTTATCCCCCCGAGACACAAGACAGAATTTTGGAAGAACTTATAGACGCATACAGCCCTTTTTATAACATGGCAATTAAGCAATGGCAAAACATGATATTAGATAAAGCGATAAAAGAAAAACAATTCAAGGGTATCTGATAAGCGAGCTTCAACGCCATATAACGTTGCTTTTTGTCACATAGTACACCTTTAGTACACCTTAAAAAATCGAAAAGCCTTGTAAATCAACGATTTACAAGGCTTTCTTAGTATCGGGTAAGGGAATCGAACCCTTATTTCGACAGTGAGAGTGTCGTTACCTAACCGTTAGTAGAACCCGACCTCAATTGCGCTGCAAAAATACAACATTTTTTTATACGTCCAACAAATTTTTTTAAAAAAAATGTAGAGACGCACCGCCGTGCGTCTCTACACGTTTTTTTATCTTTTCACAATCTTCTTCACCACGCTATTTCCATTGTTGTCGCTGACTCTCACGAAGTACACGCCTTCATTCAATGTCGTGACGTTGACCTCGTTAGCGTTCTCAACCGACATCACCTGCTGGCCGACAGCGTTGAAGATGGTCACATTCTGAACGTCGCCATCAATATACAAGGTGTTGCTCATAGGGTTAGGATAAACCTCGAAGCCTGCAGCCTCATTCTCAACAACGTCGTCAAAAATAGCTTCGTTGATTTCAACAGAAATGGTCTGAATACCAAGGCTTGAGATAATCTCAATAGTCGTGTTTACATAACCTTTGGTATATAATCCAATGTACACTGTGATATCCAAGCTCTCACCTGGTTGAAGTGTTACAGGAAGCTGCTCGCTGGTCTCAATTGCGAGATATGTATACTCAATCTCACTGATGCTGTTGACATCAAATGCGCTTCCTGTGTTGTTGGTGATAGTGAATGTAGTAGGTTCATTTTCTTCAAAAACAATGTCAGTCACGCTGATTGTCGGCTCTGCTGGAACGTGTGTCTCCATCTGGAAATGATGAGGGTCGAGCTCGGCAAACACCGGCTGTGTGTAACGGCGACCTGACTCGTCAGCACCGAAAACATAGTAATCGACGCTCGATTCGCTCTGATAACCTTTGATGTAGCCAACATACTCATCAGGATTGCCGGTTGCTGTCATGTGTGCCACCTGGTATTCTCCACCGTCGATGCTATAATAAACAAGGAGGGAATCCTGCTTCAGATCCTGACCGCTGTAAGCGATGAATTTGCTTGTGATTGCTATTGAATCCTGCCATTCCTGCTCGCCAAAAATGACGTCTCTATGGTCGACGAAAAGCATGCCGAAGTCCATCACGCCACGGGTACGGCAGTGCAAAGCATCGGTGTTCTCCCAGCTGATGCCTGATCCGTTGTTCACAACGCCAACAACCTCATATCCTGGCATGGCATCGCGATAGACCTGCAAAGCCTGCTCGTTATATGTGCTGTTTGTTCCCAACGGTACATACACTGACTTGTTGAGAATCAATGAGTTGGTGTAAGGTGCGAGGGTATAGCCGCCTGGCTCCTGCACGCGGTAAACATGATAAGGATAGCCCCAGCAGCAGTTGGTCGTTGCAAAATAGTCTGCAACTTGCTCATACAGAGCGTATTGTGGGTTGCTTTGCGGCAGCTGTGCAATCAAAATCTTGTCAGGTGCGAGGTACTTGCCCCAGCAGTCAACGTGTGCGATATAGTCGCCCTGCGGGTCGATAGTGACATGATACGGGTCAATGCCGAGATAGTCACGCATCTTGTTGCGTACATTGGTCTCGTTATTGTTGTTCTCCTGGAACACAAGCTCGTCGCTGACACCATGGCCACGACCGTCTTCCATCATGTTGCCGCCAGTGTGCTCGAGGTTCATGCCGTACATGGGGATGTTCCAGAAACTTGCAAACACTCCCGACATGTTGTCGTCGTTAGGACGTGGACGGTTGTATCTGTTGTCGACGATAGCCGGATGCCTGTCCTCAAAAATATACCACGGACCGTAGTCGCGTACCCAATATGAATCAGACTGGGCATTCACAAAGGTCACATTGTCCATGTTCACGCCTGCACCCTGGAACGAGTTCTGCGCACTGCTCTGATAATATGATTCAACAATGCAATAAACATGACAGTTGTTAGCCAGCTGCACCACCAAACTTGTAGGAATTCCAAGAGGGTAACGAATCATAACACCCTGCATTGGCTCAAACTCGGCCACAAAACGAGGCGCGCCTGTAGGCGGGTCGGTCTCAACAAAGTTTTCGTTTCTAACTGGCGTATGCATCTCCTCCTCAGAGAGATAGTGCCATCTTTTCCAATCCGGAGTCTTCTGCTCCTGTGCGTTAACTTTGATGCTGAAAATCAAAGCAATAACAGCAAAACTGAGTAATATTTTCTTCATTTTTCTAAGAATTTATTTGTCATAAAAAATTTAGGCTGCAAAGATAATTATTTTTGATTTATTAGCGTTATTTTTTAAAAATTTTATATCTTTGTAGCTTAAAAAATATTGTAACGAGTACCAGTAAATTATGAAGAAACAGTTGGTTTTTGCATTTGCGGTCTTGGTGGCACTTTTGACATCATGCGCAACGATTCAGGAGTTTAACGAATTTCGCAAAGAAAAAGCGAAACAAAACAACACAACAAATACAAATCAAGAGAATAACGTCGAAGATAACGCTGATAATCATGCAGTTAACAATCAGGAGACTGTCGATGACGATGTCGTTTCGGAAGAGGATTTGACTTATGACGACGATTTTGAAGAGATAAATCCTAATGATCCCGACAGCATACAGATACAGATGCAACAGATGTTTGACGATGAAAATTCAGGAATAGGCATCGTCGATGAGTCGGTTGAACTGTTGGAACATATTGATACTCTTCAGGTTATACCATATTTTGAAGGGAGCCTGGAAAACACTTGCAACTATCCTCCGGGATATATTCCTTCATTCCCAGACAGTATTTATGCCAAGAGGATTGAAGAACTGAACCGTAACACTACAATGGATTTGGTATTTAATAAACATGTGAAGTCGTTTATTGATGTGTATGCGGTGCAGAAACGCAGCAAAACCGAGAGAATCCTTGGCCTGTCAGATGTCTACTTCCCGCTTTTCGAGCAGACTCTCGACAAATACAACATGCCGCTTGAGTTGAAATATCTGGCCGTCGTCGAGTCGGCTCTTAACCCAACTGCCGGTTCATGGGCGGGTGCCAAAGGACTATGGCAGTTTATGTATGCTACAGGTAAACAATACGGACTCAACTCAACCACCATTGTAGACGACCGTTACGATCCGCTGAAAGCTACCGACGCAGCTTGCCGTCACCTGAGAGACCTGTATAGCCAGTTCGGCGACTGGTTCCTTGCCCTCGCGGCATACAACTCTGGCGCAGGCAACGTCAACAAAGCCATCCGACGTGCAGGAGGTATCAAGAATTACTGGGCAATATGGCCTTATCTGCCACGCGAGACCCGCGGCTATGTGCCTGCTTTCATCGCAGTCAATTATGTGATGAACTACGCACCGGAGCATAATATCTGTCCTCTCGACCCGGGTATCATCAAAAACGGTACCGACACCGTCACCGTACACGATGTGCTTCATTTCGACCAGCTTAACGAGATGCTCGGCGTCCCGATGGCCGACCTGAAGTTCTTCAACCCACAATATAAAGCCGAAATTATTCCAGCTACAAGCAAAAAACCTTGTCTCCTCACCCTTCCTGAACAATATGTCGGACCATATATCGATAATGAAAAAGCGCTATATACCTATAAGACAAAGAGCGGCATCGATAAAGAAAAACTTCAGGAACGCATAAAGTCAGTGTCCGACCGCAGCGTCCATATCGTGAAAAAAGGCGAGACGCTGAGCACCATCGCAAGAAAATACCATGTCAGCGTAAACCAGCTGAAACAATGGAATAACATGAAATCCGACCGACTCAGTATCGGCCAGAAACTTGTTGTTTATAGCTCTGGAGCCCCAATGGCACAGGCAGGCAACGACAAGCCAGTGGAACGCTCTACGACACAAATCACACATACAGTGAAAAAAGGCGAGACCCTGGGCAAGATTGCACAGAAATACAAATGTACAGTAACCGACCTGAAACGTTGGAACAAACTGAAGTCGACCAATATACAAGTGGGACAGAAGTTGAAAGTGTATCCGCCTGAGAATCAGAATGTTAGCAGTGGAAATAACAATAACAAGCCTGCCTCAAGTTCAAGCGGTACAACAACCTATACCGTGAAAAGCGGCGACTCGCTGTGGTCAATAGCCAAGAAATTCAACGTCACCGTTGACCACATTAAGAAACTTAACAATCTGAAAAACAACGATATAAAAGTCGGTCAGAAGCTAAAAATCTAAGCTCCAGATTATCGACTCAAGCTGCCTCAACAAGTCACGCTTTGGCTTGTTGGGGTAGTAAACGTATCCTTCCACGGTGATAAGCTGAGTGGATCCCGGATTTACAATGGTATATGAGACATACGGTCCAGCCATGAAGTCTCCCTCGGTCTTCCACATTCCACGCATCTCGACAGCGTAGCCTGCCGGAAAATCAGGAATGGTCTTGAAAACAGGCGGGACAAACTCTTTCTCCAAAGTCATATAGCTGCCATCAGCGGGTCCTGGAATGTATTTCTTTGTGACTGAATCAGTTGCGTGAATAATCTTAGCCTCGTTGAGGTCTTCTGTACTGGTGTATGGACGTGAATAGATGATGAAACCAAAACTCTTGTCAGTCTCTTCTCTCCTCAGCCATATAAAATTTTCCTTGTCAACAGCTACGTAATAACCCTCCGGCACCGTCATCGAGAACCCGAACTTCGCTTTCAGAGCCGTCATGACATCAGCATTGGCCATCGGACGGAAGAAATCCATAAAACGGGCACGCTCGTTGCAGTTGAACTTGTTTTTAATGTCTCCTTTTTGAGAATCAAACACTTTGATCCATGTCTCCGCATCTCTCGCCACGATTTTTATGGCATATTGTGGTGCTGACATCCAGTCAACCTGCGACTCGATGATTGGGTTGGGCAGGTCAGGTACAATATCCGCAATGATAAGGTTGCGATGCTTCTTGAACATGTCGTTGAGCGCATTAATATTAATATGTGCCACCTTGAAATTCTGCTCATGTTGAGGCAATCCGTATTGTTCCACCTCGAAATAGTCACGGACCGCCTGACCCATCTGACCATTCCATTGCTCATCGTTCTGAGTCACAAACAAAATCTCTGACGAACCTCCCACCGAACGGTCCTTGCGGGGCTCTTTGTTATTTGAACATGAAGTGAATACTGAAGCTAAAGCAATAATTAATGCGATGATACCTAATCTTTTCATAGTATGAATGTTTGACGTCACAAAATTAACGTAATTTTTATTATGATATTATAAAATTTATTATCTTTGCATCAAGTTTGGGACAAAAACAAGTAAAACATGGAAGAATTCAAAGTATCTGCTAAATCGCCATCAAACATCGCAATAGTGAAATATTGGGGCAAACATGGCAACCAACTGCCCAACAACCCTTCAATAAGCTTCACGCTGAGCCGCTGTTTCACCGAGACGTCAATCTCTGTGAAACATAATGACGGTGAGAACTGTCATATCAGCTTCCTTTTCGATGGCAAAGAGTCCCCGAAATTTCAAGATAAAATCGACAAATATCTTGTTGATAACCAACAGTATTTTGAATTTTTAAAAGGCCTTGACCTCAAAATCGATAGCTATAACTCGTTTCCCCATTCCTCGGGCATCGCGTCAAGTGCCTCTTCCATGAGTGCTCTCGTTTTATGTCTTCTGAAGATAGAAAAGATTGTAAATCATGATGTTACAACTGTTGATTTGCAAAAGGCATCGTTCTTGTCACGTCTGGCATCCGGCAGTGCGGCACGCTCGCTTTATCCCGTCATGACTCTATGGGGAGCAACTCCTTCAGTGTCAACGAGTTCCGATGAGTACGCAGTGCCTCTCACTGATATGGTGGCCCCTGTTTTCCAATCCTATCACGACAGCATAATGATAGTGTCGAACAAAGAAAAAAGCGTATCAAGCCGTGTCGGACATTCGCTCATGAACGGTCACCCGCTCGCCGAACAACGTTACGCCACCGCTCGCCAGCATACCGAACAACTGCTGAAAGTGTTGCAAAATGGTGACGTTAAAGAGTTTATGAAAATTGCCGAAGCCGAAGCACTGCAGCTGCACGAGATGATGGCGACATCTAATCCGCCATATCATTTGATGGAGGATAATACACTGAAAATCATTGAGTTAGTAAAGAAATTCCGCCACGACTCAGGCACTCCGCTATGCTTCACCCTCGACGCAGGACCTAATGTACATCTGCTCTATCCAGATGCATGCGAACCTGAAGTGAAACAGTTTATAAAAGAAGAACTATTGCAGTATTGTCATGAGTATAAATGGATTGACGATAAAGTGCTAATCAATAATTTGTAGTTTTGTTGTCATGGAAATAAAGCATTATTACGGGAAAGTGATTTTATTCGGCGAATATTCAATGATTTACGGCTCGCCGGCACTTCTCATGCCACTTTATACGGGCTCGTCGCATTGGGATTATATCTGGCGTAATCATGGGAAGAAAAACTATTCGTCAAACCGCAGCCTTCACGCTTTCGCAAATTATCTTGAAAAAGATCCATATTTTGCCGAAAACATTGATATTGAGAAGTTTAGAACCGAGCTCAAAAAGGGTCTCTTCCTCGACTCATGCATCCCGTCGGGCTATGGCGTGGGTAGCTCTGGGGCCCTCACAGCAGCCGTTTACGACCGTTTTAAGTCAAAAGAGATAGAGGATCTGCTCGAACTGAAGAAGTTCTTGGGCGATATGGAGAACTGTTTCCATGGCAGCAGCTCAGGCCTCGACCCGCTGCAGTGCTACCTCGGCAAGCCTTTCATCCTGACCGAAGACAAGAAAATAAATATTTTGGAGAAGGAGTTTATCCCCGAAGATATCCATATCTTCCTGATTGACAGCAAGATAAAGAGCGATACCAAGTCGCTGGTAAACTATTTCAAAGCCCAACGTGAGAACCCGAGTTATCTGAAGGCTTTCAACGAGCTTTACTATCCTTTTGTGGGTCGCTGCATCAATTCATTGGTGTCAGGCGATACCGGCAAATTCTTCGACGATTTAAAGCATCTGTCTTATTATCAGACAGTTATGCTGCGCCCGATGATTACCGACAACATGCTGCCACTGTTCTCTCTGCAATGCGCCGACGTGCATTTCCAGATAAAGATATGCGGCTCCGGCGGCGGCGGATTCTTCCTCGGATTTGCCGACGATGTCGAAAAAACTAATCAGTTTATGAAGGAAAACGACTTCCCAATAACTTGGATCGTCTGATTTTCCTAATGATATAAAATATTTATATCAGGGCGTTTCGTCCTTAAGGAATTGATTTCCTTGGCCTTGATCTTGGTGTTTATCGCCTTGATGTATCTCAACGATTCTATCTTACTTACTGGCGACAACGTCTTCACATTGGTGTTGGATATGTTAAGCTCCTCAAGCGATATGCAAGATGATAACATCTTGATATTCTTGATTTTAGTGTTCGATATATTCAGCATACGAAGCTCTTTCATGTCTTCCAACGCATTGATGTCTATGACGTTGGTGTTTTCAATCGAGAGGACCTCCATCGATTTCAGATTGCTCAACACACTCAAGTCGGCGATTGCATTCCCATCAATGTTGAGCTCCCTGAGTTGCTGCGACTCGCTGAGCGGACTCAAATCAGTGATGTGATTGTCATTGATTATCAATTTCTTGAGGAACATAAGCTTCGTCAACGGCTCAAGGTTGGTGATAATAATCCTTGAGTCGACAGTGAGCTCTTCTATGTTCGCAATAGCCTGTAACTGCTCGGCTTTAGGATTGGTGTCGATATCGATGGTGTTGCGGAATGCCTCTCTCCAGTTGTTGTCGAGAGTGTTCCACCAAATTTGTAACTCCTCGGTCTGATAAATCACCGTGACTTTCGGCTGTGCAAGTCTTAGCTTAAGCACTTGGTCTGACTTTACCTTGGTGTTTTCTGCGTTGATTTTCACCAAGTTAGACAAATCGCACAAGCACTCAAGCTTTTCCACATTGGTGTTCTCCATATTGATTTCCTGGAGGTTGGTGAGGTCGCTAAGTGGTGCCAGATCAGTCACTTTGGTGTTCTTGATGTTCAGATAACGAAGGTTATGCAGTGTGTGCAACGGGGTGAGGTCGGCAATCTTTGAACTTTCAAGGTTGAGCTCCTCAAGATTGGTCAAACGCTCGATAGGCATTGCATCCAAAAACGAATGGTCAAGCGTCAACGATTTCATGCAGATAATGTTGTGCAGCTCTTCCGGACTTGGGTCTAAACTGGTGTTGTTTTGTGCGGCAAAAACCCTCTTCCATGAGATGTGAAGCCTGTTCCACCAGTCTTGCAACACTTTTGTCTCGTAAATGACGATGGTTCTGCGGTTTTCACTCCTGAAACTCTCCGCTTTCTCTGAATCTATCTTGGTGTTGTCACAATAAATCCTGACGAGATTTTGCAGGTCTTTGAGCGGCATGATGTCGCTGACACTTGTGTTTTTGCATTGTAACTCAGTAAGCTTGCTGAGGCCGGCCAATGGGCTCAAATCAGTGACGTATGTGTCGTCAATAATCAAAACTTGCAGGTTTTCAAGGTTCGACAAGCTACTGATGTCGTCAATTTCAGTATTGCTGAGGTTTAAGAAACGTATCGATTGCGGCAAAACTATCGAGTCGAGACTTGTCACTTTTGTGCTTGACATGTTAAGGTCTACAAGCTGTTCGCAATTTTCCAACATGCTGATGTCAGATACATCGGTGCCTGCTACTGACAAGTTCGTCAGCTGACCGTAGAGCCCGATAATCTCAATGTCGCTGAGACGTATGTTTTCGGCATTCAATGTCTTGATGTTGTTGGCATATCTCAAGTCTGAAATGTCTGTAATCAGAGTGTTGCTGATGTCTAATGCATTGATTTTATTGAGATTTCTGATAGGGGAGATGTCTTCGACATTAGTGTTCGAACAGTCGAGGTTCTGCAGCTCGGAGAGCTCAATCAAAGGGTCGAGGGTGGTGATGTTTTTGTTATGACTCACATCCACTTCAGTGGTCTTGGTGATATCCGTCAGCTTCTCATATAACACAGGCATATCGCAGGCTATCGTACTCTCCATCAGGCTGTCGTTGACAATGACAATGGAGTCGCGGTAGATGTGTATGATGTCGGCCATCTCGATGGAGTCGAGGATGTATCTGTTCTCGCCAAAATACATCTTCCAAACCGACGGCATCCTGTTCCACCAAACCCTAAGCTCTTCTGTCTCATTGGGTTTCGTGGTGTACATGCTGACTATCTTCAGATCTTTTTTCGAACGGTCGACGTTCACCTCCATATATCTTTTTATCGTGCTGTTAACTGTGTCGCCCACGATGTTGTGTCCGACGATGGTTCTCATCATCGTCACCTTGAAGTAAGTCTCGCCCTTGTCGTTGGTCTGTGGTTTGATGTCTTCAACTTTTAAGGTGAAAGCCGCATCTTTGAAGAAAAAGTCAATGTCTTTCAGATAGGCTTGAACATCCTTATTAATATTGGTGCTGCGGTTGTCGTCAAGGTCGTCTTCGATCTGGACTTCGTCATCGCGGAAAATCTTGGAATAGCTTTCCTTGAAGATGATGTCTTTCTCTTGTGCAGTGTTTTCCGGGTCTCCGATAAACGAGAAGGTCTCCTCCAGATACTTGACCATCGACCTTATCTGTTGCGAATACTCTTCAAGCTCAGTTTTGCTGAGATTTGATTTCTGTGCGTTGACGCTATGGCAAAACATTAACAATAACGCGATAAAAAGTAGTTTTTTCATTTTCTTGGTTGATAAATCTTTAAAAGTGTTTCTTTTTCATCATCTTTAAGGTAGACGAGGTTTGAAATCAGCCATCCCGAGTTGTAGCCGCTGCGGTTGAACCACGACACCTCAAAATACCAGTTGTCGGTTTGCAGGATGTGGAATTTCACGCTTTCCACATGGTCGAATTTCAGGTTGCCTTGCTTTATCTCATAGAAAAACAGCGTGAGATAATCGGGTGTGTATTCGTTAGAGGCGTAATACTCAACGACTTGCGGGTCTTCGAAAACCTTGTAGATATTCATAAAGTCAAGCTCGTGGCTCTGTGGATGCAGGAAATGTTTCTCGCGCTCCGACAGCTCCCCTTGCGGGAAATATTTCTGAAACTCCGAGAAAAACACATTGGTGAGCACCCATTTCGAGCCGAGGCCTTCTTTCTCTATGGACATTATCATGCTGACATCGACTTCTTTGCCTTTCCAGATAAACTTAGCTGAGATCTCTGAGAACCAGTTGCCTCCAAGAAACTCCATATACTGGTCCTTTTTCGTGATGTCTTCGATGAACATGTCACGCAAAGTGCCGTTGGTTCTCGGGTTTTCGAGGTCGAACAGCAATGGCACTGACTCCCTTCGTTTGCTGGCGCTGCGGTAGTCTTTGTCGCCAGGATACAGTCGTTTGCCCGTAGGGTCTTCTTCATAGTTGAACCTGTGCATGAACTGTCCCATTTGCTTGGTCATGGTGTAGAACTCGCGTTCATCCACCTGGACGTCACCAAGACTGCCTACCACCTGGGCGTCGGCCTTATAAAATAGTGCCAGCAAAAACGCTGGCACTATGATTTTCAATAACTTAGTCATTATTTATGAGTTGTCTCCTTTACACGCATGTCGCCAAGTAACACATCCCAGAAGCCGATGAGCTTGCCGCCGATCTGTGTCTCTTTGCGCTTCACGTACACAGTGATGTCTTTCTTTGTGGTGTCCTGATAAACGAGTCTGCCTTCAGCGTCATAGCCCTTGAATGTCTGGAAGATGGTGATGACACCGACGTATGTCCCGTCAGGCTGGCGTTGTAAATCCGACACGTACTGTATCTTGTACCAGTCAATTTCGACGCGGTCATAGTTGAGGCGCATCAGTCTCTCGAGATATTTGCGTACTTTGTAATACTCGACTTTTGTCTTCGACAACGATGAAACGCCGATCTCTGCATCTGGTGCGAAGAGCTCTTCGGCACGGTCGATAACGCGGTTGGCCTCGCTCCACGGAGTGTTCTTCGAGCCGATCAACTTGACGTATTTGGAGAGGTCGCGAACCTTCTCAAGTGCAAGACTGTCAATGGCTTGCTTGCGCTCAGGGTTGAGTTCCGGCTCCTGCGCGAAAGCCTGATATCCTGTGAGTGCGAAAAATGCGAATGCTAATGCAAATAATACCTTTTTCATCTTATTTCTTTTTTAATTCGAGTTGTGTAATCTTGTTGTTTGAATCGTAAGTGACATCGTTGACAATCACGTTGACTTTCTTCTGGTCCTTGATGTAGTTGAGGTAGTTCTGCGCTGTCGTCGGACGGTCATAGTCGCCATAGTTGTTGAGCAGGATGAGAACCACCGCGTCAGGCGACGCGAACATCTTCAAGGCCTCTCTGATGTAGCCGTTTGCCGTGTTGACGTCTCTCGCACCGGCAATCATGTTGAAATAATCCATGAGGCCGGTCTGTGGTCTGTTTTGCTCCTCAAGCTCACGCAGACGCTGCTCTTCTGCAAGACGCTGCTCCTCTGCGAGACGGTCTCTCTCAGCAATTTCACGTGCTATCTTGGCCTCAGCGCGGTCAATCATTTCCATGATTTCAGGGTTTTTCTTCGAGAAATCAACCTGTTTGATCTCGTTGACGCGAGCCTGCTGCTCCTCCAACGACCACTCTGTCGTGCCATCCAAAATGGCGTTCAAATCTTTGGTGGCCTGCTCGACCTTAGCTTTGTACTCTTTCTTTGTCATTTTGCCTGATGACTTGCAACTACTTGTGCCACAGATGGTTACAAGCGCAACCATCGCGATGATGATAATACTTTTTAAATGCTTAAACATATTACTTAAAATTTTGTTTGCCAATATTAATAACTCGCAAAGTTAAGAAATATTTTGATATTGTGTACGATTATTCAATGTTTTTTAGCAATTTTGATGCCGAAATGAAATATTACAACATCCCGATATTTTTGCCTGAGCTGGCGTGTCCGTTCCGATGCGTCTATTGCAATCAGTTTAGTATTACTGGAAAACAGCAAATACCTGATACTCAATATGTTAAAAATACGATAGACCAATATCTCTCCTCCTTTACGGAAAATGAGAGGTTTGTCGAGGTGGCTTTTTTCGGCGGAAATTTCACGGGTCTGCCCGAAAAAATGCAGGACGATTTTCTGAAAATTGTGCAGCCTTACCTCGAAAAAGGCGTAATTCAGGGCAGACGATGCAGCACCCGACCCGATTATATCGACGAAAAAAGAGTGAAAACACTCAAAAATTTCGGGATGCGCAACATCGAACTCGGAGCTCAGACCACCAACGACGAGATTTTGCGGAGATGCGGTCGCGGACACACCTTTAGAGATATCGAAAAAGCATCGCAAGTCATTGTGGATGAAGGTATTACACTCGGCTTGCAGATGATGCTCGGACTGCCGTTCGACACATTCGAGAACGATATGCAAACCGCCCATGACATCGTCAGACTTGGCGCGAAAGAGACACGCATATATCCGTGTATCGTGGTGAAAGACACTGAGTTGGAGCGACTTTACCATGTTGGCGAATATATACCTCTGACATTGGACGAAGCGGTGAAACAATCAGCGACATTGTATGAATATTTCACCGAAAACGATGTGAAAGTGCTCCGAATAGGCCTGCACACCTCCGACGACCTTAACGGCGACGCATTCGTTGCAGGACCTTACCATAAAAATTTTGCCGAGATGGTGTTCAGCCGCCTATGGGGCCGCAAATTCGACAAAATTGACGGGAAATCCGATACCATCACCATCGAAGTGCCTGAAAATCAATTGAATCACGCCATCGGTTATAAGGGTGAGAACAAGAAAAAACTGTTAGAACGATATAAAAAGGTCGTCATTACCTGTAGAGACGCACGGCCGTGCGTCTCTACAGGTAACATCCAAACCATCATCGCCAGCGCCACAATGCCAGCCGAAGCTCGTGCGAATCTCTCAAAACTGGGCGAAGTGGTGTGGCTCGAACCTTCCGACGCCGCCTATCCATCAATCTCGTCCCACCCCGACATTTTCTGTTTTTGCCATAACGAAAGACATTGTGAATCAGTGATTTGCGCAGAAAATGTCCACATTAATTTCCCCCAAAATATATGGGTTGAAAAGGGCGGGAAATCCGTCGGAAACAAGTACCCCGAGACATGCCATTATAATGCTGTTGGCGTCGGTAATATATTGATACACAATTTGTTACATACTGATTCTTCCATATTGGATATGTATGGACAAATGTGGACAAAATCTGTGCAACTCAATGTAAATCAAGGATATACGCGATGCAATTTGTTGGCACTTGACGAACATAACTATATCACTTCCGACCTTGGCATAAAACGTGTATTGGAAGAAAACAATTTCAATGTCTTTTACGTTGACCCGCGTCAAATAACACTTCCAGGTCAGAAATATGGTTTTTTCCCCGGCTGCTGCGGCATGTTCGACGATAACCTCGTGGTGTGCGGCTCCTTGGGACGTCTCAAGGAATGTAAGGAACTGCGGAAGTTTGTGCGTCGCAACGGCATGAGAATCATCGAGTTGTACGACGGCGAACTTGTTGACGTGGGAAGCTTTTTCTTTGTTAATCCTAAAAAATAAAATGTTATCTTTGCAAAAATATTTGTCGTGAAAAAGATAGAGCTACTTTCTCCAGCGAAAAACCTCGAAGTGGGTGTCGCCGCCATCAACCATGGCGCCGACGCGGTGTATATCGGCGGTCCGGGATTCGGCGCACGCGAGAAAGTGAGCAACAGCATCGAAGACATAGAGAAACTCTGTCGTCATGCCGCCATTTACAACGCAAAAGTTTACGTCACACTCAATACATTGTTGTTTGACAACGAGTTAGAGCAGGCTCGCAAGATCGCTTGGGACTGCTACAACGCTGGCGTCGACGCACTCATAGTGCAGGATATGGCCCTCCTGATGATGGATATGCCACCAATCGCACTGCACGCATCTACACAATGTAACAATACCACAGCCGATAAGGTCAAATTCCTTGAAGATGTGGGTTTTAAACAAGTTGTGCTTGCCAGGGAATTGAGTATCAACGAGATAAAGGATATCCGCTCCAAGACCACCGTGCCTCTCGAGTTTTTCGTGCATGGCGCTTTGTGCGTGAGCTATAGCGGTCAGTGCTATCTGAGCCACGTCATCGGCCATCGTTCGGCAAACCGTGGGGCGTGCGCCCAACCTTGCCGACTGAAATGGGACCTCGAAGATGAGAATGGTAACACTTTGATAGCCAACCGACATCTGCTGTCGTTACGCGACATGAACAACTCGAAAAACCTCGAAGAGCTCATCGACGCAGGCATCACCTCGTTTAAAATCGAAGGCCGACTGAAAGACGCCGACTATGTGAAGAATACGACAGCTTACTATCGTCGGGCAATCGATGAGATAATTGCACGCCGCCCGGATTTGGAGCGTGCCTCACAAGGAGTGTCGTCACCATCGTTCGTGCCAAACCTCGAAAAATCGTTCTCACGCGGTTTCACCGATTATTTCGCACATGGCCGACAAAAAAATATCGATGCACCATTCACCCCGAAATCGATGGGAGAATATATAGGTGAAATCATAAAAATCGACGGCAAACGCCTGACTGTCAACCTGTTAAAGGGTATAGAGCTTCACAACGGCGACGGACTCTGTTTCTTGGATGGCGATAATAATTTGCAAGGATTCAATGTCAATGGAGTAGAAGGGAACGTTATCCTGTGTTCAAAGGAGATTTCTCCGCTCCCTTCGGTCGGTCGAAATGACGAAAAAAAAGCCGTCATTTCGAGCGGAGCGCAGCGAAGTCGAGAAATCTCATTGTATAGAAACTTCGACATCGTCTGGCAAAAATCTGTAGATAACTCCATCGGCAACCGGAAAATCGCAATCAGATTACAACTGTCAGACACTGCCGATGGTCTGAAATTATCAGCGTTTGTTGATGATTCCGTAAGTGTGAATGTTGAGATGACTTGCTCCAAAGATATCGCAAAAAATACTGAAAAGGCACTCGAAAACATCCGCACGAAGCTGTCACAATGGGGCGACACGAAATTTATTGTTGAAGACATTGATATTCAATTAGATGCAATTTATTTCATCCCTGCCTCGGTTTTAGGTGAAATGAAACGGCAACTGGTCGCGAAATTGGAGGAGACGTTGGTTAAACGTCATTTCGACTGTAGCGAAGCGGAATGGAGAAATCACCGGCATTTGAATGATTCGAAACAAAATTTTAGCGGTGATTTTTTTGCCAAAGGCAAAAGCTCTCGCTTCGCTCGGGTCTCGGCTTCACTCCGTTACGCTCGAAATGACGGTGTGGGCGATCATCTCTCATATCTCGCCAATATCACCAATTCCCTATCCCGCCAATTCTATGAAAATCACGGTGTTACGCATATCGATGACGGACTGGAGAAATCGATGCCTGAAGGCGAGATAGTGGTGATGACCACCAAACATTGTATCCGTTATGCCAACGAGATGTGCGCCAAAGAAACAGGAAAACCTGCAACACCTTTATATATTAGCAACCCTCACGGGCGTTTCCGCCTCGACTTCGACTGCAAAAATTGCATTATGAAGTTGATTTATAAAAATTAATTTCTTGCATTTCCAAAATTTTTGTAAATTTGCAAATTTGTAGAATATAATAAATAAACGATATGTTTAGAACTCATACATGTGGTGAACTTCGCATGGCCAACGTAGGCCAGGAAGTCACATTGAGCGGCTGGGTGCAACGTGTCCGCGACAAAGGCGCCCTGCTGTGGATTGATTTGCGCGACCGTTATGGTATCACGCAACTGTTTATGCAAGAAGGAGTTAGCTCGGCAGAGACGATGAAGACCGCCCGCGAAATCGGACGTGAATTCGTCATCCAAGCCAAAGGCGTCGTGGTGGAACGCGAGTCGAAGAACCCGAAAAACCCGACAGGCGACATCGAGCTGAAGGTCGAAAGCCTTAAGATTTTAACCACCTCGAAAGTGCCTCCGTTCACCATCGAAGACGTCAGCGACGGCGGCGACGACATCCGCATGAAGTACCGCTACCTCGATTTGCGCCGTAACCCAATCAAGAACAACATCATCTTGCGCCATAAGATGGCACAGGAAGTGCGTAAATATCTGTCAGGCAACGACTTCCTCGAGATCGAGACTCCTTGCCTGATTAAGTCGACCCCGGAAGGCGCCCGCGACTTCGTGGTGCCGTCACGTATGAACCCGGGCGAGTTCTACGCTCTCCCGCAGTCACCGCAGCAGTTCAAGCAGCTCCTCATGGTGGCAGGCTTCGACCGTTACTTCCAGATTGTGCGCTGCTTCCGTGATGAGGACCTCCGCGCTGACCGTCAGCCTGAGTTCACACAGATTGACTGCGAGATGTCGTTCGTGGAACAGGAAGACGTCATCAACATGTTTGAGGGCTTGGCAAAACATCTGTTCAAGACCATCAAAGGCATCGAATTTGGCGATTTCCCAAGAATCACTTGGCATGACGCAATGAAATATTACGGTTCAGACAAGCCGGATATCCGTTTCGGAATGAAGTTTGTCGAACTCAACGACGTGGCTAAAGGTCACGGCTTCTCGGTGTTCGATGAGGCTGAACTCGTGGTCGCCATCAACGCTGAAGGCTGCGCCAACTACACCCGCAAGCAGACAGACGCACTCACCGACTTCGTGAAACGTCCGCAAGTTGGTGCTAAAGGCCTCGTTTATGTGAAATATAACGAAGACGGCACAATCAAGTCGTCAGTCGATAAGTTCTACACACCTGAGATTTTGAAGACATGGCTCGACAAATGCAATGCCAAACCAGGTGATATGCTGTTGATTCTCAGCGGCAAAGCCATGCCGACAAGAGTGCAGATGAACGCTCTCCGTCTCGAGATGGGCAACCAGCTCGGCTTACGTGATCCTAACGTGTATAAACCATTGTGGGTCATCGACTTCCCGCTTCTCGAATGGGACGAAGAGACACAGCGTTTCTATGCAATGCATCATCCGTTCACAGCACCGAAGCCTGAGGATGAATACCTCCTCGAGCAGCCTGACAAATGGGGTGAGATCCGTGCCAACGCTTACGATATCGTGCTCAACGGCACTGAAGTCGGCGGCGGCTCGGTGCGTATCCACGACAAGAACCTGCAGAAGAAGATGTTCCACACCCTCGGCTTCACCGACGAGAAGGCTCAGGAACAGTTCGGCTTCCTGATGAACGCCTTCGAGTACGGAGCACCACCTCACGCAGGATTGGCATTCGGCTTCGACCGTCTCTGCTCGCTCTTCGGAGGTCAGGACTCAATCCGCGACTTCATCGCATTCCCCAAAAACAACCAGGGCCGCGATGTCATGGCGGAATCACCGTCAGCGATTGCTCAGGAGCAATTGGATGAGCTGCAAATAAAATTAGATTTAAAATAATCATACACAATCGTCATTTCGAGTGGAGCAAAGCGGAATCGAAAAATCTCCAGCATTTGAATGTCACAGAACAATTGTTTGGCGGAGATTTCTCCACTTCCTTCGGTTGGTCGAAATGACGGAAAGGGGTAAGTTATGAAACGAGTTTTAATAACCACCGGTGGCGGCGACTGCCCAGGCCTTAATGCGGTGATTCGCGCTATCGTGAAGCGTGCGTCGCAGGAGAAAGACTGGGAGGTCCTCGGCAGCATACAGGCATTCAACGGAGTGCTTTGGGAGCCGCAGGAGATAGTGCGCCTCACACCTGAAGTAGTGCGCGGAATACATTTCCGTGGCGGAACAATAATCGAGACGACCAACAAAGGCGGCCCGTTCTCATGGCCAGTGAAGAAAAACGACGGCACATGGGAGGTTGTCGACCGTTCCGACGAGATGATTAAACGTCTGGAATATATGGGCGTCGACTGCGTCATCAACATAGGTGGCGACGGCTCACAGAGGATATCTCAAAAGCTTTATGAAAAGGGCTTGAACATCATCGGAGTGCCGAAGACCATCGACAACGACCTCTCGATGACCGACTGCACCTTCGGCTTCCAGACCGCAGTGCAGATTGCTACAGAAGCTGTCGATAAGCTCGTGACTACAGCGGCATCACATAACCGTGTGTTCGTGCTCGAAGTCATGGGTCGTGACGCTGGCTGGATCGCGCTTAACGCAGCAATAGCTGGCGGCGCCGAGGTGTGCCTGATACCGGAATTTCCTTACGACATCAATATAGTGAAAGCACGTCTCGAGGAGCGCTTCCATAACGACCGTGGTCATGCCATCGTGGTCATCAGCGAGGGCGCAAAACCGAAAGACGGCACACAGATTTTCACCAAGAGCAACGAGCCTGGCTACGAGAACGTGAAGCTCGGCGGCATCGGCTTGAAGTTTATCGAACAGATGAAAGCCGCCGGTTTTGAACACGATATGCGTGAGACCACACTGGGTCACCTGCAGCGTGGCGGCGTGCCGATAGCTTACGACAGAGTGCTCGCGGCACAGTTCGGCGTGAAGGCATTCGAGATGGTGCTAAACAAAGAATATGGCAACATGGTGGCTTACCATCATCCGAATGTCATCAGCGTGCCAATCAAAGACGCTGTGGCGAAGATGAACTTTGTGGAGCCTGACTGCGACCTTATCCGCACCGCAAAAGGATTGAATATCTGCTTGGGATTTTAAAGGATATTCATACGGTTAGCGTCCTGTTTCAGGAACACGAAAACCATCATGGAAAACATCAAGAGGCTTGAGCCTCCGTAACTTAAGAATGGCAATGGGATGCCGATGACTGGCACTAATCCTATTGTCATTCCTATATTTATGGCAAAATGGAAGAAGAAGATACACGCTATCCCATAGCCATAGATACGACTGAACGTGGATCGTTGTCGCTCGGCTAAATGTATGATTCTCAATACTAAAGCAAGATAAAGCATTATCACAGCGAAACATCCCAAGAAGCCGTTCTCCTCTCCGATGGTGCAGAAAATGAAGTCGGTGTGCTGCTCGGGGACGAAGTTGTATTTCGTCATGGTGCCTTTGAGGTAGCCCTTGCCGGAAAAACCGCCGGAACCTATAGCAATCATTGACTGATTCAGATTATAACCGACGCCTTTCGTGTCTTTTTCCTTGCCTAAAATGATGTTGATACGCGTCTGTTGGTGTGGCTTCAACACATGGTTGAAGGCGAAGTCGACGGAGAACACGAAGGCACAGGCCGCTATGAGGATGCCTGTCAGCAGCCAGACGTTTTTCTTCGTGCGGTCGATTATGAACAAAAATATAGCGAAAAGCATCACGAGACCTATCATCACATGCCATTTCGAGACGCATAGCGACAAGATAAATAATGTTGCAGCCACAATGCCGATGATGAGGATTTTGCCTCCCATGCCTTCACGGTAGAGGACGAGCAAAAAGATGATGAACACTGAAGCAGAGCCCGCATCGCCTTGTGCCAAGATGAGCAGCATTGGGACGAATACGATGCCGTAAGCTATGAGCTGTGTCTTGAATTTCGAAGGGTCGGTGTCAATTTTGCCTAAAAAATGCGCCAACGCCAGTGCCGTGCCGAACTTCGCAAGCTCCGAAGGCTGGAACGAGAAGGAACCGAACTGTATCCATGAGGTGGAGCCTGAGATTTTTGAGCCTACCACAAGCACCAATAACAATGAAAATATTGACAGGCCATACAAAACATAAGCAAAAGTGTTGAAAAACTTGGCATCAATGAGCAGGATGATGAATCCTATTACAAGGCTGATGCCGAAAAAAAGCAATTGCTTGCCATAATTCTGTGTAAGGTCGTATATGTCGGGATGACTCTCATTATATGCGGCGGCATAGATGCTGAGTATACCTACAACCACTAATGCTAAGTATATGATTAGCAACCAGATGTCGATTTTCCCTATGATGCCTTTGCTTCTCATTGCTCGTCGCTGTTAAGTGTTAATACTCGTAATTCCACGTTTGGACGTTTCACATAACCGCGGATGTATTTTTCAATCATCAGAGAGGCGATTGGGGCGGCCCACGTGGAGCCGAAGCCTGCGTTCTCAACCACCACGGCGATGGCTATCTGCGGGTTGTCGACAGGTGCGAAGGCCATGAATATGGAATGGTCGAGGCCGTGAGGGTTCTCGGCAGTGCCGGTCTTGCCAGCCACCGTGATGCTGTCGATCTTAGAGTATCGTGCCGTGCCATGGTCGCCTTCGAAGACATTGCGCATGCCTTTTTTCACATCTTTGAAATGACGCTTGTCAATATTAATGACGTGTTTCTCAAGAAAGGCTGAATCGATGTCTTTTTCAGTGTATGCATAGCTTCTTATATAATGTGGCTCATAATAGTAGCCCTCGTTGCCGATGGCGGCTGCCACATTGGCGAGTTGCAGTGGCGTGACAAGTATCTCGCCTTGCCCGATGCTGAGCGAGCGTATCGTCATGGCGTTCCAGGAGCCGTTGTATACCTTGTCGTAGAACTCCTTTGTCGGGATGTTTCCTGATACGGTGAACGGTATGTCGGAGTTGACGGCGCGTCCAAGACCGAAGCTCGTCACGTTATCGTACCAAAACTGGTAGGCTTCCTTCTGGCTTTTAAACCTCGGAGCGTTCATCATGTCTTGAAAAGCACGCCAAAAATAAGGATTGCATGAATTTTCGATGGCATCGTAAAGCTTTACCGGCGAGCTGTGATGATGCGTGCATTTGATAGGAGCACTCTCAGGCCCATTGCACGGATAAGCGGTATATGCCGTCACCACGCCACTTTGCAACGATATGAGTCCGTTTACCATCTTAAAGGTGGAGCCAGGAGGATAGACGCCGCTTATTGCTCTGTTAATCAATGGCTTATCCGGGTCATTGAGCAGCTCTGAATAACGTGTGCCTCGCTTGCGCCCGACGAGCTCGTTTGGGTCGTAACTTGGGCTTGACACCATGGCGAGAATCTGTCCCGTGGAAGGCTCTATAGCCACGATGGAGCCTGTCTTGCCAGCCATAAGATATTCGCCGTATGCCTGTAGGTCGGCATCCAGTCCGAGGATGATGTCGGTGCCGTGAACAGGCGCCGTGTCGTACTCACCGTCCATGAAACGCTCCTTTTCGCGGTTATGCACGTCGACGACAGTGATTTTTATACCTTTTTTTCCCCGTAACTCTTTCTCGTAATATTTCTCAATGCCCGATTTCCCTATATAATCGCCGAGTTTGTAGTAATCGTCACGCTCCATATCCGATTTCGTCACCTCACCGATGTTGCCCAAGGTATGGGCCGCTATCGGCAACGGATATTGGCGCACTGAACGTGTCTGAAAATAAAATCCGGGATAATGATACAACATCTCTGCGATGTGTCCGTATTCGTCTTTAGTAAATTGCGACATGAATATCGACGGTGTGACCATCGAGTATTTTTTCGCTTTGTTGAAATATGTATTATATGTTAAATTGTTAATATTCAATAATTTACACAATGATGCGGTGTCAATGTTCCTGGCTTGTGACGGAATAATCATAAGGTCATAAACAGCATCGTTGTATATGAGCAACTTGCCGTTGCGGTCGTAGACTTTGCCTCTTGACGGGTATTGCGTGACATATCTTAATGTGTTATTGTCGGACGATTGTTTGTACGAATCATCGATGATTTGAATGATAAAAAGCTTGATTACGAGTATAGTCGACACCAATATGAATATCGAAGCGATAACATATTTCCGTCGTGAGTAATTTATCTTATTCTTAATCATATTGTTGCGACAATTTGACTCGTTTTTTTATCAAATTACAAAAATATTAAAAGTTTAGTAAAGTTTTGTAAATATTTAAAAAATAATTCATATCTTTGCAAATTGTGAGAATGTGTATACTCTTCACGAGTTTTTAAGCTTATGGGTAAAAGGGTTTATATACTTATAGGATTGATAATGATAATGTTAGGTTTTGTTTCTTGTTCTAAGGTACAAAATGCTGATGTTTTGTCTCGTGAGTTTGAAGGTGAGATGTGGCATCGTTTTGACATTCTGACGGCATCTTATAACGTTGTTAAAGCCCCTATGACTGCCGATGTGGTGCTTGATGTGGAGGTTTCTGATGTGTATCCCAACAGCTATCAGTATCAAGATGAGGAAAACAACTTTCTGTCGATTGCTATGACAATCAGCGGTCCTGACGGAAGTCGCCGTACACGCGAATACCACTATCGCCTGAGAGATGATGAAGGAAATTTCAAATCAGAAAAGGTTGACGGATATTATCATTACAGTCTTCCGATGATAAATGAGATGAGTTTTAACGAAAGAGGGGAATATGTCTTTAAAATAGAGAATAAATACTCAAAAGAGCCGTTATGTGGAATTAAAAGTTTGAAAATCAATTGTTTGGAGATAAAGAAATAAAATTTAATAATATGAAGAAACTGTTTTTCCGAAGTGTTTTGTTTGCCGCAGTTGTCGTGACATTGGTCTTGACATCATGTGTGTCGCAAAAAAAGATCCTGTATTTGCAAAATGAGACTATGAGCGATAGTATCGCTTCAATTGAGTACCAAAACAAACGTAGTTTTGACTACAAGGTGCAACCAGGCGACAACTTGTACATCAGGGTGTCGAGTATGGACAAGAACTTCTCGGAGTTCTTCAATAGCACAGGTGATAGGTTGGGATCGTATGGTTCGGGTAATAATTCAAGTGGTAACCCAAGTATTTATCTTAATGGTTTCAACGTGAGCGACGAAGGTACAATCGACTTCCCGTATGCAGGCAAGATTTACGTCAAAGACTTGACCATCGATGAAATTCAGCAGAAGATACAGACTATTATTGGTGAGTACCAGAAAGAGACCATCGTTTACGTGAAGCTCGGTCTGTTTAACCTCACAATCCTCGGTGAGGTGGCACGTCCAGGCCAGTATCAGATATACCAGTCGGACATCAACCTGTTCCAAGCCTTGGCTTTGGCAGGCAATGCTACCGATTTCGGCAACAAGAAAAACGTGAAAATCATTCATCAGACAACAGAAGGCTCACAGATTGTCAGAGTGAATATAAATGATGCTGATATTCTTGAGAATCCTCAGTATTATCTAAAGCCAAATGACATCATCTATGTAGAGCCGATGGGTATTAAGAGATACGGTTTCACCACGATGCCATACTCAACCATCTTCTCGGCAGCATCATTGCTCGTTACTGTTTTAACATTCTTATTAGTAACCGCTAAATAATTTTTGTCATGAGTACAAACAACGATATTCAGAATTTGCAGAGACCTATTCAGATTCAGGAGGAAGAAAGTATTGATATCAAAACCATTATCATCAAGATTTTGAGTTATTGGTATTTATTTGTCATTTTTGGATTCTTGGGATTAGCCTGCGGTTATGTCTATAACAGATATACCCCTAACGTTTATCAAGTGTCGTCATCCATTTATATCAAAGAACAAAAGATGGGAATGGATGCTGCAGCAATGATGACAGGTATGAATTTCAGAAGCATTGGCAATGTTGACAATGAAATAGGAATCCTGAAATCATACATGTTGGCGGAAAAAGCTTTGAGGAATTTGGATTTTAACGTGTCATATTACGCTAAAGGCCGTTTGGCAACAGCAGAACTGTACAAGGATAATCCGTTTACAGTAGAGGTTGATTATTCTGTGCCGCAGATGGTTGGCGTGCGTTATACAGTCAAGATTCTCAATAATGGAGAGTATAAGTTGACAGCCAAAGCCGATGTGGCAAGTATGTATGATTTTAATAAGGATTTGTATGTCGGAAAAAGAAGCGATGTTAAGTTTGAGGAAACATATAGATTTGGTGATACTATAGACAATGGCTATAATAAATTCAGAATTCTTTTGAATAGTCATTATAATGTGGATAACGATAGCAGAGTGAAGTTTTCTTTTTGCATCAACAGTATGATTACGTTGGTCGGTAGAATGAGTGGTAACATGTCGGTGGCCAATATCAACAAACAGGCATCATTGTTGGTTTTGACACAAAAAGGAACCAACGCTGCCAAGATTACCGATTATCTTAACGAGCTATGTCATCAGTTCATCCAGAGAGACCTTGATTTGAAGAACAGAGTATCCGACAATACCATCAAATTTATTGATAATGAGTTGGTTGGCATCCAAGATGCTTTGAGCGAAGCTGAGGTTGACCTTCAGAAATTTCAGCAAGGCAATGACTTTATGAACCTCAGCACTCAAGCTAACGACCTGTTCAACTATTTGAAAGAACAAGAGAAACGTAAGGCTGAACTTGAGCTCAACCTCAAATACTACACCGATTTGAAGGTTTACATCGAGGCTAACCTTGACGAGCCTGACAAACTCATTGCACCGAGTGCTATGGGAATTCAAGACCCTCTGTTGAACAGCCTCGTGAGCCGTTTGGTCGACCTCTCAAGTAAGAAGTCAACACAATTGATCACCTCAACCGACAAGAACCCTGTGGTTATCAGTTTGGACCAGCAGATCGCGCAAACCAAGCTGCAGCTGTTGGAAAACATAAACAACATCATCAACAATGCGACATTGACCCTAAAGGGTATCAACGACAACATTGCAAAACTCGACGAGCAGGTTAAGGAACTGCCGGAGACACAACGTCAGCTTCTTGGTTATGAGCGTAGGTTCACCTACAGTGAGAACATCTACAACTTCTTGATGCAGAGACGTTCTGAGGCGCAGATTCTCAAGGCAAGCAACACTCCTGACAATGAGATTATTGATATTGCGAGGTTACCGATGGTTAGACGCATTGCTCCTCGTGCAATGATGAATTATCTTGTGGCTTTGATATTGGGGCTCCTTATCCCGATAGCGTATATCTTCCTTACAGACTTCTTTAATACCAAGATTATGGAGCGCAAGGATATTGAGAAGGCGACAAAGTTCCCGATTATCGGACAGATCCCTTTGATTGAGTCAAGCTCCAACTCGAAGACCATGGTTATCGAATCGCCGAAGTCGCCTGCTGCCGAGTCGTTCCGTTCAATCAGAACAAACATCGACTTCATCACTCAGGGCAAAGAGAAGAGCACAATCCTTGTTACAGGTGATATGGCTTCTGTGGGTAAGACATATATTTCCATCAATATGGCATCAATTTACGCCCTATACGGAAAGAAGACGGTGCTTATCGGATTCGACTTGCGTAAACCTCGTCTGTATCAGGAGTTTGGCTTGAGCAACAAGCTTGGAACGACATCATATCTTGCCAACAAGGCATCTATTGATGAGATTATCCAACCTTCAGGCAAGTTGCCGTCATTGGATGTCATCTGCGCTGGTCCGGTGCCTCCTAACCCGGCTGAGTTGATTGCTTCAGATCGTTGTAAGCAGCTGTTTGACGAGCTTAATGAGAGATATGACTATATTATCGTCGATACTCCACCTCTCGCACTTGTGACCGATGCATTCTTGCTTATGAAATACGCCGACGCCAACTGCTACGTGGTGCGTCAAGGCCGTACAAACAAGAAGGTGTTCGCATCTATCACAAAAGATTTGGAAGACCGTGGTCTTAAGATCAACATCATTATCAATGGTATCGTGTTTTCAGGAGCTTATGGATACCGTTACAGCTATGGTTATGGCGGTTATGGTTATGGCTACGGTTATGGCTACGGCTACGGTTATGGCTACGGCTACGGCTCGGGTTACTACGGAAGCGACAACCATCATCATCACAACAAGAAAAAAGAAGGTCTGTTAGCTCGTATTCTCAGAAAAAGAAGAGAATAATGGCTGAAAAGACCATCGCGAGGTGGTATGCAGTCTATGTGAAGTCGAGATACGAGAAGAAGACTTGCAAGCTGTTGGAAGACAGACACATAGAGGTGTATCTGCCGCTGTTAAACAGACTTAAACAATGGAGCGACCGCAAAAAAATGGTCGAAGAACCATTGTTTAAGTCTTATATATTTGTCCGTACTGATCTAAAAAACTATTATGATATCCTCAACACTCCCGGTGTTGTGCGGTTTGTCGGCTTTGAAGGCCGGCCGGCGCCTGTTCCCGACAACCAGATTATGGCGGTGCGTCAGTTTGTGGGCGATAACGACGGTGCCTTAGAGCTCGATGAGATTCAGAGTCTTCATGAGGGACAACTTGTAGAGATAGTGTACGGAGAGATGAAAGGGCTCGTGGGGCGGCTCGTCTCGTTCAATGGCAAGCAACGTCTCATAGTGGATATCGAGTCGGTGGGACGTTCGATACCTATTAATATAAGCCGCTCACGGGTGCGCTCACTCCAGAATGGTCTTTAAGATTTCGTTTGATTTTATCTCGTTGAATCCGCTGACGTGCAGCTTGTAATATGCTATCATAGCATCCAACAGCTGTCGGCGTTCGGCATTTCTAAGATTCATCATTACATTTTCAAAAATGTTTATTTTACAAAGCTGGTAAAAAAGATTACTAAATTGATAATCAATAACATATACACTATTGGCACTGTCATGACGGAAACAGCCTTCCTCAAGGTCGAAAACGTAACCTGGTTTGTAATCACCGATGTTGGGCGCGAACCCGAGGTGACGGCTTAACTCTATTGAGAACTGCAACGGGAAGTCGGCGTAATTTGCTTCGGCCTCGTCGAGATATGTCAGGGCATCATGGATGAAACAAAAAAGCTCAATGTCGGTCTCGCTATCTTGAATGGATTTAGAGAGCAGTTCGCACAGAAACAACACTATGGCGTTTTTGTTTATCTCGTAAGGTATTGATTTATAGGCATATTCAATGCCTGCCTCTTTGAGATATCCGAGCTCGCCACGTGTGTCGGCACTTATTATGTCGAGGAGTGTGAGTGGCTGGAACAAGGCGGCGCGTATCTTTGCATTTTTGTTATAGGCTCCTTTCACCATGAAGGAACGTAATCCGTTTTTCTCGGTTAACAGCTTAACAATCAAGCTGTTATCGCCATATTTTACGGCTTTTAGTACGATGGCGCGTGTCTTGTCGGTGTTGTCCATCGGTTATTTCATGATAAGGACTTTGGTGGCATAGGTCTCTTTGCCCGACTCGTCGCTCACAAAGATGAGGTAAATGCCTGGTTCCACGTTGCGTCCGTGGATGTCGGTGCAGTCCCAGACAGCCTGTCCGCCTTCTGCTTGGATATGTGTCACGAAGGTGCCATTAGTGGTGGTGATTTTTACCAATGCATCGTTGACGAGGCCTTTGATGCCCACTATGCCACGGTTTTCCGGGCGTACCGGGTTAGGGTACACGATGACGTTTGAGTTTGTCGTGTTGCCTTTCGAGGCCGTGCCTTTGTATGCTATCAGACCTTTGTCGGTGGCAAAATAAATGCTGCCGTCGTCGTCAATGGCCATATCTTTCACAGTGTTGGAGAACAATGGACTATTTTCGGTGGTGAAATGATTATAGCTTGTCTGTCCGTCGTTGGAGGTGTGCAGCACGCCGTCGTTGGTGCCAAACCACATCTTGTTGCCGCCGTCGACTGCGATGCTGAGCACAGACTGCCCTGAAAGGAGATAGTCGGCCTGTCCGCTGCCGTCGTTGCGAGGGATGAGAATCCTTGAACAGGAATAGGTGTTGTTGCTGAAGATCTTCCTTGAGTCATAGAATAGCGCCACTCCGTCGGTGGTGCCCACCCAGACGGTGCCATTGTTGTCGGTGGTGAAGCAGATGGCATTTCCCGGGAGGTTGCCCTGACTGCTGTTGGTGGAGACAGTCTTGACAGTGTTACCGTTGAAGACGATGATGGTGCCGTCGCGGTGCAGGACCCATTTTATGTCGTTCTTGTCGACCATGATATGGCTGATTTCGCCTGTCCCGATGTTAAAAGACTCCCATGTGCCGTTGGTGCGCCATACCGATAACATCTTGTCGGCGCCGCTGTTGGCAAGCCAGATGTTGTTGCCGCTGTCGAAGTCGAAACCTGTCACGAAAGTGTTGTATTTGCCGTATGACAGCCATGACAGGCTTAATCCCAGACTGCTGTTGGTGTAGTCGTAAACATTTTTCACATTTTTGTTTTCAAAGACTATCAAGCCTTTGGAATATGACGCTGCATAGACGATATCTCTGTTTGCTGGATTTGCTTTCACGCATGTGATATCAGTAATAGTGTCGAACACCGGATTCCAAAGGTTGTTCGACCATAAGTCTCCGTCATAATGGAAGAAACCGTCATGCCTCCATGTCGGAGCCCAACTGCTTGTGTAGCCCCCTGAAGCAATATATACATCATTGCCTGAGGTGTTTACCTCAAAAATACTGTTGTTGTAAGGCCCGTTGAAAGATATTGAAGAATAGTTTCCTTGAGGATTCAGCTGGACTAATGAGCTGTATGAGGTGCCAACCCAGTAGCAGTTTCTCGCCTTGTCGTAAAAAGCCGAGTTCGGATTTAAGTTTTCTTTGGTAAACACGAGATTTTTATTGGTGTCATACACCTCAATGGTCTGGTTTTTCACTGTCACGATGAGGAAATCGTCGCTGACACGGAGCTCATTGATAGTACCGAATTGATTATTAACGAAATAGCTCCATGATATGGAGTCGTTGATGGCTAACAGTTCGTCGTTGTCGTTCTGGCTGCCCGAGAAATTTGCCACCACATAGCCGTCAAAAGTCTCGATATTTGAGAAACTCTGCGAGGCATGGGGCAATCCGTGACCCATGCGGCTCCATTGTGAGAAATCGGCGAGTTGTTGGTTGTCGACGTTGGCATAATAGATGCCGTTGGCGGTGGCCGCGTAAAACACACCGTTTAAAATTGTTAAGTCGTTGACACTCATATAGCTGCCGTTTTCACCAATGATATAGGTGTCTTTCACCTCCTTGCGCTGCATGTCGATTACGACAATGCCGAATCCGCAGCATACGTACGCGTATTTGCTGTTGAAAAACACGTTGTTGATGGTCTTGTCTCCAAGGATATATTTGTTGTAAATATCAGGGATATTTATGACATTATCTTGATTATCAATGATATCAATATTTGTGTCGGTGTATCCGACGAACATGAGATCGGAGGTTTTGTCATGTCTTATGATGCTGATTCCTATGTCGGAGAGGCCGTTCACCTTCGAAAGATGGTTGATGCTGTTGTCGTCGGTGTCATAGTAATAGATGTCGTATGGTGTGGCCGAAAACACCTTGTTATGCATCATATCCACGCTGATTACGTTCAAACCGGGAGTATGGGTGGTCCATTCGCCGATGGCTTGTGCAAAGCAAAATATATTGGTTATCAATAAGATAGCTAAAATAAGTATACTTTTTTTCATATAGATAAATTGATATTACTAATTAATAACGAAAACCAGCTTTAAATATTATGAAAAAAGTACCCTCGCTGGGAATCGAACCCAAATCTAAAGTTTAGGAAACTTCCATTCTATCCGTTGAACTACAAGGGCATTTTCTGCTGCAAAAGTACGAATTTTTTAAATTAATTGCACATTATATTTATGAATTGTTTAATTTTGCATGTTTTTAATAATAAAATTTGAAAAATATGATTCAAGTTTTTAACTTTATCGCTGATCTTCAATCGTTTTTGAAGGCAAAACGTGATTCCGGCCTTACTGTCGGCCTCGTCCCAACCATGGGCGCATTGCATGAAGGACATCTTTCGCTGATCCGTCGCGCGAAAAAAGAGAATGACATCGCTGTGGCAAGCGTTTTCGTGAACCCGGTACAGTTTAACAACCCTACTGATTTGGAGAAATATCCGCGCACTCCTGAGAGAGACGTGGCGATGCTTGAAAGTGCGGGCTGTGACGCAGTGTTTATGCCGTCGGTGGAGGAGATGTACCCAACAAAAGTTGAAGACCATTACGATTTCGGAGCCATAGAGCATGTGATGGAAGGCGCATGCCGTCCGGGACATTTCAATGGGGTGGCCATCGTGGTGCGCAAGCTTTTCGAGATAGTGGAGCCCAACAGAGCCTATTTCGGCGAGAAAGACTTCCAGCAGCTGGCTATCATCAGTAAACTGGTGAAAGATTACCATATAAATCTCAAAGTGGTGCCATGCGACATCGTCCGTGAGAAAGACGGTCTCGCCATGAGCTCGCGCAATATGCGCCTTAACGCTGATGAACGCGCCATCGCACCTATGATTTACAAGGTGTTACGTGAGACTGTCGCCAATGTCGAGACCATGAGTCCAGCTGAGATGAAGGCTTTTGCATTGAAAAAATACAGCGACATAAAACAATTTGACGTTGAATACGTTGAGATAGCAGACGAGACCACGCTGCAGAGCGTCACCGACTGGAAAGACAGCGAACACGTACGTATCTTCGTGGCATTGCAGCTCGGACCAGTCCGTTTGATTGATAACTTGAGAATTTATTAAGATGAACATAGAGATTCTGAAATCAAAGATACATCGCGCCACCGTGACGCAGGCCGACCTTGATTATATCGGCAGCATCACTATCGACGAAGACCTGATGGATGCCGTCAACCTCATTGAAAATGAGAAAGTTGACATCTACGACGTTACCAATGGCAACCGTCTGCACACCTACGTCATCAAAGGCAAACGCGGCAGCGGCGTCATTGGCATCAACGGCGCGGCGGCACATCTGGTGAAGAAAGGCGACATCGTGATAATTGCGTCGTACTGCGCGATGGACTTTGAAGAGGCTAAGAGATTCAAGCCGATGATTGTTTTTCCAGACAAAAACAACAAGATTTGAATAATAAGACGTCCAAAACACTGTGGTATGTGGCCTTCCTCGCGTTGGGAGTGGCTTTGTTATGGTTCAGCTTCCGTAACATTGACTTGGCACAGCTTTGGACCGACATCAAAGGGGCAAACTACACATGGATGCTGTTGAGCCTCGTGTGTTTAGCTGTCTCGTTATTTTTCAGAGCTTTACGTTGGAACATACAGATTGAGGCGCTCGGCTACAAAACGAGAGCCTCATCAACATATGGTACAGTTTTAATCGCTTATCTCGCCAACTGCATCTTCCCGCGACTCGGTGAGGTGGCACGTTGCGGCGTGCTGAAACGCAAAGAAAATATTCCTTTCGACAAGACTTTCGGCTCGGTGATATCTGAAAGAATCATCGACCTGTTGGTGCTCTTCGGACTGGCGTTTCTGGTCATTGTCTTTCAATGGAAACTTCTCGGAAGTCTCATCACCTCGTGGATGGTACCGCTTCTTAATAAGCTGATAAACAATGTGTTACTTGGAATTGTGGTGGTTCTGGCAGGCATTGCTTGTATCGTTTTATTGATAAAAATCATCAAAAGAAACAAGAAAATAGCTTCACTTTGGCATGGATTCATTGATGGCATCAAGTCGGTGGTAACGATGAGGAAAAAATGGCGTTTTGTCCTTTACACACTGGGTGTTTGGGGCTTCTACGTCGTCATGACATGGCTGCCGTTCTACATGCTGCCTGAAACGAGTCACTTGGGACTTGTAGAGGCTATCACATTGCTTGGCATCGCCACTCTCGGCGTGGTGGCGCCGGTCCCAGGCGGCATAGGCACATATCATTTCATCGCCATCACCTTGCTGAGCGGATTCTACGGCATTTCGGAACAGGTGGCAGGCTCATTCGCCGCCATCAACCACGGCTCACAGATGATATTTTATCTCATCACTGGCGTTTTAGCCTATGTGGTGATGTTCTTTTTTGACAAGAGAAAACCGATAAACTAAAAAAGCCCGGCTTTCACCAGGCTTCATATTTATCATACCATTTATTAGTCTGCGAGATAGTTGATATAATATCTTTTTTCGGTAATGTGTTTTGTAAGATAATCCACCTGGTCAAAATGTGGCATTATGACTTCTTCTATTTGTGTTTTTAATGTCGGATAATTGTCTTGATATTGATATGTATAGGTGTAATAATCCCCTCCTGGATTAAGTATAGGGAAAAGATCATTTATCCGTTCGCTGGTCAAGTTGTTTGACGACATCAGTGCAAAGTCCGCATTGATAATAGCCCAAGCCAATAATGCGTCAGAGCCATGATATGGATTTTGTTTGTTGTCATAAGTGTATGACATTTCTGTAGTACAAACGTCCGACTCGAAACATTTTATCATGCTGATATTGTTGCCATCCCAAGTAATTGTAAAATACTCTGGTAAATCAACTTTATTTATCCGTATCATCTTATTTCCAGAGTAAACAAAATCCCAAGCTTCACTTGATTTATTCTCTGAAGTGAACTCAATTCTACTCATTTTATCGTTATCGTAATAACAAATCATTCTTTCATTTATAGCTGGTGCTGTGATTTCTGAAACACGACTGTTGTCATATGTAAAACTCAATGATAAATCATCATATATGAATTGAGAATAGTTTTCAATTGAAGATAGTTTGTCTCCATCCCAAGTCCAGCGTTCGCGAAGTTCCTTGTCTTGGTATTCAGAATCGTATTCATCCCATGTCTGGCCATTGTCATTGGATATATAATCGTGGCACTCATATTCGTAATAAATCTCACTGATTTTCTTATTAGAAATTGTTGGTGTTGGTGCTGGTGTAGGCTTCTCTTTACCGCAAGATGACAATATCGCCAAACAGACCAATAATGCTGGAAATAACAATTTTTTCATGACAAAAGCGTTTCAATGTTATAATTCTCAACGCAAAATTACAAAATTTCGTATAATTTTTATATTTTTGCAAAAACATTTCGAGAAGCATGAATTATTTTGATAAGGTTAAAAATAAGGTTTTAGCAGGCGAGGGGCTTGAAAAATGGCTTGATGAGTGCCGTAAAAACGGCAAAAGAATCGTTTTCACCAACGGCTGTTTCGACATCTTGCACCGCGGTCATGTGGAATATCTGTCGAAGGCGGCGGATTTCGGTGATGTGATGATCGTGGGCTTGAACACCGATGCCTCCGTGAAGCGTTTGAAAGGCCCGTCACGTCCGGTGAACGATGAGTATGCGCGTGCTTTTGTGCTGGCAGGATTGGAGTTTGTGAGTGCCGTAGTGCTTTTCGATGAGGATACACCTTATAACTTAATAAAGGAAGTGCAGCCCGATTTTTTGGTTAAAGGTAGCGACTACAAGCCTGAAAACATCGTGGGATACGACATTGTTACCGCTAAAGGCGGAAAAGTGGTCACAGTTGATCTGGTTGAGGGTTATTCGACCACGAAGACAATTGAAAAGATGTCTGCGGTCCAGCATTAATGGTTTTAGGGGCTTTAATGGCATTAATGCCTTTAAGGTGGGACCGCCATAGCTCTAGTCAATTTCCAGCACTAACCCTTTCAAATACGCTCCCTCCGGATGATAGATGTTAATCGGATGGTCCTCGGGCTGCGATAACTGATACAAAATCTTTGCTCTGCGGCCGGTCTCGATGGCGGCGGCCATCACGATGCTTTGGAACTGTGCCTTGTCGACGGCTTGTGAGCAGCTGAAAGTGAACAGCAAACCACCTTTTGCAATCTTCTTTATAGCCTCTTTGTTGATGAATTTGTAACCTTGCAGTCCGCGGTGCAGCGACTTATGGTTTTTAGCGAATGCTGGTGGGTCGAGGATAATCAAATCATATTGATTTTCAGGCATGTTTTGCAGGTAAAGCTTGGCATCTTCAACCAAACTCGGGTTGTTTTCCTTTGAAAAACCGTTCAGCTCGATGTTGTTTTCGCAAATTGTGATAGCTTTCTTTGAGCAGTCGACGGAAACCACTTGTTTTGCGCCGCCTTGCAAGGCTGTCACGGAGAAACCACCAGTATAACAGAAGGTGTTCAATACGGTGCGGCCTTTGGCGAGTTGTTTCACCAAATCACGGTTGAAACGCTGGTCGAGGAAGAAACCGGTTTTTTGTCCTTCTTCCCAGTCAATCAGGAACTTGGAGTCGTTTTCGAGCACGAAGTCTTCGCATTTGCCGCCGAGGATGTATCCGTCGTCGACAGCGTCTTTGCCCATTCGCTGCATTGCCTCGGAGCTTTTGTTGTATATTGACTCGATCTTGAGCTCTGGAATAGCCTCCAATGCCTTTGCTATTGCGTCGACACTCAATGCCATGCCTTCTGTCTGAGCCTGGATGACGGCGGTCTTTCCATAGATATCGACAATCAGTCCCGGGAGGTTGTCGCCTTCGGAATGCACGAGGCGGAAGCAGTTTGTATGCGGATTGTCAATGAATCCGAGGGCTTTGCGTGTCTCGAAGGCAGCGTTGAGGCGTTCCTGCCAGAACATCGCGCCTATTTTGGTGTTCTCGAATGAGAGCAGTTTCACGGCGATGTTGCCGGCCTCACAGAAACCAGTGCCGAGGATCTCGTCTTTAGAGTTCGTAACTGTCACAATATCACCGGCTTGCAGTCCGGGAGCGGCTTTTGCTATGGCGCCCGAGAAGATCCAAGGGTGGAAACGTTTCACGGCGTCGTCTTTGCCTTCACGAAGCTTGATAACAGGGTATAATGGATTCATTTTCAATTATTTTTCAATTTTCCAAGGCTCATCGAGGTCGATGTCCCAGTTGGCGCGAACCTCCAGAGTGCCGTTGTAAAACACTATCTTTTCGGGTTGCAGCCTCTTCGCGAAGCTACCGGGGCTCCATTCGCCGTTAGCGTCTTGGTCGAGTGTGGCTTTGAGTTTGTATTTGCCTGGGTCGAGATACTCGAATGCTAACTCGCCTGATTTTGTAAGTATGTGTTTCTCAACGACTTTACCTTGTTCGGTCAGTAACTCAATAATAACCTGCGGTAAGTCGCCGGGCACTTCGACGGTGAGATATACATTCCCGAACGCCGACTCTTCCTGCACACCGAAACTCAGCTGTATGGTGTCGTTGGTGAGACCCCTGAAGCCGAAGAAAGTGGAGTCGGGCACAAGAATCTGGTATTTCGTCTCGGGCGCCAGCTCTTTGGCGAGTTGATATTTGAAACCGTACTCGTCAACTTTAACAAAATGTAAGTCGTTGAGTATGGTGTCTTTATCCGCGATGAACCAAGTGGTGTCGTGCTCGTTGAGCATGGTCACAGGCTCGTTAAACGAAAGTATAAGTGGCTGATAAGGCTTTAATTTACCGCTTTTCAGGTTGTTTTTTACAGTGAGACTCTTAGCCTTATTCTCTTCCTGGTTGCGGCGCCATCTCGACACCGACTCACGCGGTTTGAGACTGTAATGTGTTGTGTCACTGATGTTTGCGCCATCATTGATGCTAATCCACAGGCTGTCTTTAGTTGGGGTGAAATACCATAAGACAGTGTCTTTTCGTGCCGAATAAACCGACATGATGTTGAAGGTGTCAGGAAGCTCTTCCAAAGGTGTAATGCTCACATTATCAGCAGGATAGCGAAAAGCAAAACGCAGCAATCCAGCCTCTACCAGTTCTTTCTTGAAGACTTTCTGAATCGAGTCCTCCTGAACGAACGAAAACAACTCGTAACTTGTAAATTCAGAGTTTTTTATCTCCAAAACTGAATCGTTGTTGGACAATGAGTCGCTTTGGATTGTGTCGTTGTGTCGTTTGCTAACTATTTTATTCTCAATAAAATATGGTCTGACCAGATCCGGATAGAACGCTATTTCTTCGTTTGGTAGGTCGAAAACCATGTTGGAGTTGTTGTCGTTCAAAGCAAAAATAAGATATTCCTTGTCGGCGAGGCCTGAAAACTGAAACTCGCCGTTTTTGTCTGTGGTAGTGATGTAGTTGGGTTTGACTTTATATGGCAGCGAATCGAGCGTAACTGTATCATTATCATCGGAATACAATGCCACATAGAAGCCTTCGTCAGGTTTAAGAGTGGAAGCCGATATGACACTGCCTTTCAGCGAAAGCGAGTCGATTATGTCGCCTGTGGAGAAATTGAAGGTGTAGCCACTGAACACATTGTTTTCGTGCAGGTCTTTGATGGCGTCGCCGAAGTTGATGGAGTAGGTGGTGTTAGGCCTCAGAGGCTCTTCAAACCTGATAATCACAGTCTTACCGCTCGTGCGATATGTCGGTTTTTTGTTCATCGGTGGCGATATCAACACGGTGTTCGATGGGTTGTTGAGTGTCACGAACTCATCGAATGTGAGGTGTATCGAGCGTCCCTTGAAGTTTGTCGAGTTGTTGGCTGGCGACGCTTCAAGCACCACAGGAGCCTTGTCATCCTTTGGCCCACCGCTCGGTGAGACAACATTGGCACACCCGCAAAGCACCAACAAGGTGACAAAAATCGCAATATTTCTGACAAAAATTTTCATGATGCAAAAATAATAAAAATTCATTATTACTCCTATTCGAAAAATTAGTATCTTTGACACATTATTAATAAAGAATTAATCATGAAAAAATTTTTATTGGCCCTATTATTTTTTTGCGCTGTTACGATGAATGCGCAGATAATGGAAGTATCTGGTAATCAAAGCGGTACATGGAGCGGTGAGGTCCATATCGTAGGTGATGTGACCGTTCAATCCAATAAATATCTTGTCATCGAACCTGGTACAACTGTCATATCAGATGAGTACTATGGCATTACGGTTTTAGGTGATTTACTCGCTGAAGGTGAAAAAAACAGTCGTATAACGTTTACCGTAGCCGACACCACGGGTTATTCTGATTATGAAAATTGTAAAAAAGGTGCTTGGAAAGGTATCGAGTTTATTAAACCTGGTGCCGTAAATCTTAAATATTGTGATTTTTCGTATGGAAAGACTGACATTGACGGCGACGGCGGTGTGATTCGCATATATTGGGGCAAGTCTTTTGAGATTTCGGAATGCACTTTCCATCATAACACTGCCCGTAGGAAAGGCGGTGCGGTCTATGCCGAAGATGCCGAGTTGTATATACATGACTGCGAGGTTTATGATAATTTTGCAATCGGAGAGATTGGCTCCTACTGCTGGGGCGTTGGTTTTCAATTTCTCAGATGCAATATCAGGATGAACGATATGGTGTTTCATGACAATTACAGCGAAGTGGCTTATGGTGGCGGCATGAATATCGACAGCTGCAATATGGATTTGTCCAATGCTGTTTTTTACAATAATATTGCAGTAAATGCTGGCGGATTGGGTATACAACGTTGCAAGGATTATAGAGTGAGAGTGTCTAATATGTTGGCATACAACAACGCTGTGAATCATTATGGCGGTGGTCTCGCTATAGCGACATCAGACCCGGAACTCAACAATCTCACTGTCGTTAACAATTATTGTGGTGGCGGTGGCGGTGCCGGAATGCAAAACGCCTTTGATGCCGCACCAACGCTAAACAATTGCATTTTCTGGGGAAACCATGCCATTTATTCTTTAAATGATAAAGACACCCTGGAATATTATATGGGTTCGCAGATCTGGCTTTGGGGAAGCGACTGCCGTCCTGTTTTTAATAATGGTATAGTTCAGTATGGTATTGATTCTATTGTCGGACACGAATATATGACTCATGATGAATATAACAATATGAAGGATATCAATCCATTGTTTGTCAATGAGAAAGAGCATGATTATCAATTGGCTACAGGTAGCCCTTGCATCGATTCGGGTTTGGATGACATTACGGGGTTGTTTATTCCCGGCACCGATTTGGCAGGCGGACCACGCGTTTTCAACGACAAAATCGATATTGGGTGCTACGAGTGGAATAATATTGGAGTAAATGAGAATTTCGCCGAAGAAAATACTTTGTCTGTTTATCCTAACCCATTGAATAACAATGCATTCTGTGTGGTAAATCTGGATAAAAAATCGGATGTGGTCTTGCATCTTGTTTCACTCGACGGCAAAGAGATTTATCGTGAAAATGTAGGAACTTTTGAGGCTGGTGAGCATCAGATTTCGCTGGGCAGAATGGTGAACAATCTTAAAAAAGAAAACAAATTGTATTTGTTAAGAATTGATAATCAATGTGTTAAAATTGTTTATTAACAGGCTCCCGTCATTTCGACTGAAGCGAAGCGGAATGGAGAAATCTTTAACAATAAAAATATGAATAAGTTTATTGAAAACCATAAAAACACGCTTTGGATTGCGGTATGCATCCTGGCTTTTGCGCTAATAACTTTGGTTTATTTTTCCCCGATAATGCAGGGCAAACGCCTGAAACAGCACGACATTGAGATGTATAAGGGCATGTCGAAGGAAATCGTTGATTATAAGGCGCAAACAGGCGAGCAGAGTCTCTGGACCAACTCCATGTTTGGTGGAATGCCTGCGTGGAATATCGGAGTGCCACAAAACAGCAACCTCATGACATACATCAACAGGGTGCTGAATTTCGGCTTCCCGCATCCAATAGGAGCCGTGTTTGTTGGAATGTTAGGCTTTTTCATATTGCTTTTAGTGCTCGACTGTAAGATATGGGTGAGTTTCATCGGAGCGCTGGCGTTCGGATTCACCTCTTATATGTTCATAGTAATTGGCGCCGGACACAACTCCAAAGCCGTCGCGATGGCATATATGGCACCTGTCATTGCCGGTATCTTGTTGACTTACAAAGGGAAATACCTCTGGGGCGGTATCCTGACAGCTATCGCTTTGGCCCTTGAGATTCGTGCGGGACACCTTCAGATAACATATTATCTGTTGCTAATCGTGGTCTGTATCATCATTGCTGAGCTTGTCGATGCCATAAAAGAAAAGAAGTATCTGCATTTTTTGAAAGCCAGCGGCATCCTGATTGGCGTGGCTGTTGTAGCGATACTGACTTGTACTACAACGCTTTACGCAAATTATGAGTTCGGAAAAGAAACCATGCGCGGCAAACCTATATTGACGAAAAACGTTGAAAATCAGACTAGTGGGCTTGACAGAGACTATGTCACCCAGTGGAGCTATGGCATAGGGGAGACCTGGAGTCTGATGATCCCTAATGTCAAAGGCGGTGCGACAGGTTATATCGGCAACGATAACAAGGCTTTGGACAAATGTGACCCGCGTTTTCGCTCGACGATAGCACAACAAAATGCATACTGGGGCGACCAGCCAGGCACCAGCGGACCTGTCTATGTGGGCGCTATAGTGTGTTTCCTGTTCATTTTGGGACTTTTTGTGGTTGAAGGCAAATACAAATGGATACTTTTGGCAGCCACAGTGCTATCCGTTTTGCTCAGCTGGGGCAAGAATTTCATGGGATTCACCGATTTCTTCCTCGACTACATCCCAGGTTACAACAAATTCCGTGCCGTCTCAATGACGCTGGTAATTGCCGAAGTGTGTATGCCGTTGCTGGCTTTCCTCGCCTTGGCGGAAATATTCAAAAATCCTGACACACTCAAGCAAAATAGAAGATATGTGTATATCTCGTTTGGAATTACCGGCGGCCTGTGCCTGCTGTTTTACATCATGCCACAGACGTTCTTCAGCTTCTTAAGTCAGTCGGAAACCATTCAGTTCCAACAACTTCAGTCGGAAAGCGATGGCGCGATTTACAAGTTGTTCGCCGATGAACTTGCCAAGGTGCGTGTCGCCATTTTCCGTGCCGACACTATACGCAGTTTCTTCTTTATTACAATTGCAGCTGCGCTTATCTTATTGAACATCAATGGGAAATTAAATGTAAAATATATGTTTGCAGGCTTGGCATTGTTCGTCGTGGTCGATATGTACACAATCGACAAACGTTACTTGAACAATGATAATTTCATCGACAAGCGCAGAGTTGACCGTCCTTTCGTGATGACAGATGCCGACAAGCAGATTCTGCAGGATAAATCGCTTGATTATCGCGTGATAAACCTTACGGTGAGCACATTCAACGATGCGAGTACATCGTATTTCCACAAGTCGGTGGGCGGCTACCACGGTGCCAAACTGCGTCGTTATCAGGATGTAATCGACCAGTATTTGAGCAAACACGATTTGAACTATTGGAAGATGCTTAACATGTTGAATACCAAGTATATAATATATCAGAAAGACCAGCAAAGAATGGTGTCGAAGAACTACGAGGCTTTCGGAAACGCCTGGATTGTAGGTGACATCAATTGGGTTGGCACTCCGAACGAGGAGATTGACGCTATCGCTGACACTGACGTGAAAAATGTGGCTATTGTCAATAAAGAGTTTGCGAATTTGATGGGAGATTTCAAAGCCACACCGGCGGAAGGCACCATCCAACTTGTTGATTATAAGCCTAATGAGCTGAGATATACATTCGATTCATCGAAAGATGAATTGGTGGTTTTCTCCGAAATCTGGACCAAACAAGGCTGGATGATGTGGATTGACGGTGTGGAGAGTCCGTTGCTGCGTGCCAATTACATATTGCGTGCGGCAGTCGTTCCAGCAGGCCAGCATGAGATTGTAATGCGTTATGAACCAAGTATTTGGCGCATTGGAAACACCATACAGTTCATCACCTCATTACTGATTTTGTTGGGATTTGCCATTGTTTGTTACCACACATTCAAGAAGCGTGATGTGACTGTATGAAACGTGTCCTGATAATCACATATTATTGGCCGCCGTCGGGTGGTTCGGGTGTTCAGCGCTGGCTGAAGATGTCGAAATATCTGCCCGAAAACGGATGGCAGCCAGTGATATACACGGCAGACGACGCTGAATATCCTGTTGAGGACCAGTCACTTATGAATGATGTGGCACCCGAGACGGAGGTTATCAGACGACCGATAGTGGAGCCTTATAGCTTTTATAAAAAATTTCTCGGAATCAAGAAAGGGGAGAAGGTGAAGGCGGGTTTCATCAACGAGGGTGTTAAGAAAACCGGCTGGAAAGAGAGCCTAAGTGTTTGGTTACGTGGCAATTTGTTTATCCCTGACGCACGTTGCTGGTGGATCAAGCCATCGGTACGTTATCTAAAGAAGTATCTCAAAGAACATCCTGTCGATGCCATCATCTCGACGGGTCCGCCGCATTCTATGCATCTGATTGCCAGCACGTTACATAAAAAACTCAACATCCCGTGGGTGGCAGATTTCCGTGACCCGTGGACCGATATAGACTATTATAAAGACTTGAAGCTGACACGCCGAAGCGACCGCAAGCATCATCGTCTTGAGAGACAAGTGTTGAGCGAGGCCACGAAGGTGGTCACTGTGGGCTGGGATTGCGCGAAAGGCCTTGAAAACCATGGCGCAAAAGACGTGGTGGTGATAACAAACGGATATGACGATATGTCTGTAAAGACGTTCCCTGAAACGTCTCCAAAACAAGACAACAAGGTGTTCACAATGTCTCATATCGGTATCATCGGTGCCAACCGCAATCCGGAAATGTTTTGGCAAGCAATATATGAATTGATTCATAACACGGATGAAACCGAAGTAAAGACGCGGTTAATCGCATATCTACGGGTGCGCCTTATTGGGCAAATGGATTGTTCCGTTGTCGAATCAATAAAACGTAACCATATTGAAAATTATGTTGAGATAATTCCATATATTCCTCATAATCAAGTGATTGCGGAACAACAGAAATCGGATGTGTTGCTGCTTTTTGTGAACAACACACCGAATGCTAAAGGCATCCTGACGGGGAAAATATTTGAATATATGGCTTCAGGTCGCCCGATATTGTGCATCGGACCAGAAGACGGTGACTCGGCTCGCATTTTGAACGAGACCCAGACAGGTGTCACCGTCGATTTCAACGACAAAGAGAAAATGAAAGCGACAATTCTTGATTATTTTAATAAAAGCGAAGAAAATCAATCTGTTACAGTTGATATCAGTAAGGTTGAAAAGTATTCAAGAAAGAATCTTACGAAAGAATATGCGCAATTGTTAAACCAAATAATTTGAGTATTATCGTATATGCTGAATGATTCAAATAAGCCGAAAATTCTGTTTGTCGCATCGAACATTCCCACACCGAAACGCAAGTCGAACCAGGTGGTGATGAATATCGCGCACAGATTGTCGGGGAAATTTGACGTCTCAGTGCTTCATCCTGCCGAGATTGCGCCCTTTCCATTCAATCTGATGAAAAAATATCGTAATCTTGCAGGGAAAAAAGGATGGAGCGACGGTGATATCAACGTGAAAACATTCAGGTATCTGCGTCTTTTTGGCAAAAAACACGCTTTCGACCTTTTGCCGTGTTATTGTAAGAAAATCAATCGGGTATGCGAAGATAATATCCAGCTGTTACATGCCCATTTTATTCTTCCTGACGGCTATATCGCCTATGAAATGCATAAAGTGTCGGGTATTCCATATATTATTTCAGTAAGAGGCTCCGATATAAAATTTTTAAAGCTAAATCATTGTAACACAAAGAAATATATCGATAAGACACTTTCAAATGCCAGCGTGATTATTGCTCACAATGCGGCTCAACATGACACATTGGCACAACTGGGTTATAAGAGTGTCATCGTGCCACATGGTGTTGAACCTGAGTTTTTGAGGCCTAAGGCTGAAACTGATGCCAATAATGTCACTATTATGAGTGTCGGTGAGCTTATTCCTCAAAAACATCTCGACTGGGTGATAGATGCGGTGAAAAATTATAAAGGGAGCAAAAACATCACTTTGAAGATTGCTGGCGAAGGTCCAATGCGTGCTGAGCTGGAAGCAATGGCGAAAGATGACGCGAACATACACATTTTAGGTAAGATTCCGCATGATAAAGTCGGGAAACTGCTTGAGGAGTCACAGATTTTTGCACTGCCGAGCGTGAATGAGACGTTCGGACTGGTGTATATTGAAGCTACGGCTCACCAAAATGCGGTGATAGCCACACGAGGCACCGGAATTTGGGGCGTTTTCGACGATAATAAGGAGATGCTTTACTGCGATTCACAGGAGTCATTTACCCTGATGCTGTATCAACTCATTGATAATGATGAGTTTAGAAATGAAATGGCGAGAAAAGCATACGAAAAAACCGCCCAACACTACACCTGGGATGAAATCATAAGCCGTTATTCAGAAATATACAACAGCTGCTTAAATGGTTGATTTACAATGCGTTAGCACCACCTACAATCTCGATGATCTCGTTGGTGATGGCGCCTTGACGGGCTTTGTTGTACGACAGGTTAAGCTCTTTAAGCAGCTCGCTGGCGTTGTCGGTGGCCTTTGTCATTGACACCATGCGCGCACCATGTTCCGAGGTGAAGCTGTCGAGCAATATTTTATAAACTTGTAGCTTTAACGAATTGGGTATCAACGTGTTAAGTATCTCTTCCTTTGAAGGTTGGAAGATATATTCGGTCTCTTCGGCAGGATTAATAGTTTCATTAACTTGATTTGTGCTGACAATCGGTAAGAACTGTTCTTTCACTAAAATCTGTGTGCCAGCACTCTTGAACTGATTGTAAATGAATACGATACGGTCATATTTCTCACTGACGAAGTCGTTCATGAGCCTTTCGGCAAACGCGATGGTGTTTTCGTAAGAGAGGTTGTCGAGGAGGTCGTTTTCGTTGGCTGCGACATGATATTTTTTGAATCGCAGCGTCTCTTCAATCTTTCTGCTGATGCATAGTATGTCGACGTTGCCTTTTTCATATTGCACCTTGAAGTCTTCTTTCAGAACATGCAAAGTCTCGCGTAACACGTTGACGTTGAACACTCCGCAAAGTCCTTTGTTTGATGCCACCGGGATGAGCAGTATCTTGTCGTCTTCCTGATTCTGATTGTGAATCGTGGCGTAAACGCCTTCCGTCGAGGTCAGTAACGACGACGAGAGGCGTTGCATTATCTCTTGGAGCTTGGAGGCATACGGACGCAATGCCATTATGGCTGTTTGCGACTTGCGGAGCTTTGATGCCGACACCATCTTCATCGCTGAAGTGATCTGCATCGTCGAGTTTACCGAGTTGATTCGTGTCCTTACTTCCTTGAGATTTGCCATGATTTATCAGTCTTTCTTAGTCATTCCTGCAATTACATCTTCGGCTGCCTTGTTCAGGACGGCACGTTCGTTGTCGCCGTAGCTACCAGTGCGCAGGGCGTTCATTGTGTCTTTCTGAGTGGTGTTGAGCAGGTCAAGATAGCGTTTTTGGAACTCCGCCACCTGGCTTGGCTGTATCTTTCTCAGAAGGTTGTTTACGCCGCAGTAGATAATGGCCACTTCTTCTTCCACTTTCAGTGGTGACGACTGTGGCTGTATCAGAATCTGCACGTTACGACGGCCTTTGTCGAGCACAGCTTGTGTCGCAGGGTCGAGGTCGGAGCCGAATTTCGAGAATGCTTCAAGCTCGCGGAACTGGGCTTGGTCGAGTTTCAGGGTTCCTGCCACCTTCTTCATTGACTTTATCTGTGCTTTGCCACCGACACGCGACACCGAGATGCCCACGTTGATGGCGGGACGTATACCTGCATTGAAGAGGTTGGTCTCCAAGAATATCTGTCCGTCGGTGATGGAGATGACGTTAGTCGGGATGTACGCCGACACGTCACCGGCTTGTGTCTCGATGATCGGCAATGCTGTCAGTGAGCCACCGCCTTTGACTTTACCTTTCAGTGATTCCGGGAGGTCGTTCATCTTCGCTGCAATCTCATCGTTGTTGATGATCTTGGCTGCTCGTTCGAGGAGTCGTGAATGCAGGTAGAACACGTCGCCTGGGTAAGCCTCACGTCCTGGTGGTCTGCGGAGCAGCAACGAGACCTCGCGGTATGCCACGGCTTGTTTTGAGAGGTCGTCGTAAATGATCAAAGCGGAGCGGCCCGTGTCACGGAAATACTCGCCGATGGCGGCACCGGCAAACGGTGCGTAGTACTGCATCGCGGCGGTGTCCGACGCTGTGGCGGCCACCACAATGGTATATGCCATAGCCCCATGATCCTCAAGGCTTTGCACTATGTTGGCGACGGTGGAGCCTTTCTGTCCTATTGCCACGTATATGCAATAGACAGGCTCGCCCTTGTCGTAAAACTCTTTCTGGTTGATGATGGTGTCGACTGCTATTGCTGTCTTTCCTGTCTGGCGGTCGCCGATGATAAGCTCACGCTGTCCGCGTCCTATAGGAATCATGGCGTCGATGGCCTTGATGCCGGTCTGCAGCGGCTCGTCGACAGGTTTGCGGAAGATGACGCCCGGAGCCTTACGCTCGAGAGGCATCTCCAATGTCTCACCTTTTATCTCGCCTTTGCCGTCGATAGGCTGTCCGAGGGTGTTGATGACACGTCCGAGCAGTCCTTCGCCCACGTTCACTGAAGCGATGCGGTGAGTGCACACCACGGTGTCGCCCTCGCTGATGTTGTCGGTCTCACTCAGAAGCACCACGCCGACATTGTCTTCCTCGAGGTTGAGCGCTATACCCATGGCGCCAGTCTTCTCGAACTCCACGAGCTCGCCCGATTCCACGTCACGCAAGCCATATACACGAGCCACATTGTCACCGACATTGAGCACAGTGCCTTTCACGTCAAGCGTCGCTTGGTTATCGAAGTTCGTAAGCTCATCAAGCAAAATCGCTGATACCTCAGCAGGTTTTATTGTTGCCATAATTAATATTTTTTTCCTATTTTTTCATTCCAAGCCTTAAAGGCGAGAAATCTAATATCCTTTAACGTATAGATTACCAGTAAACAACGTCTCAAGATTTCTCAATTTGGTGTAAACGCTCGCATCATATTGATAATCTTTGTAGTTGATTACAAACCCACCAATTATGTTTTTATCTATCTTGTTGATAATCTGTATTTTACCATTTATTTCATGCTCCATAAAACTAAGAAGATGCTGCTGTCGTTCTTCATCGAGCTTTACAACCGACGTTATCGTCACCACTGCGATGCCTTTGTGGTCGTTGTACATGTCGCGATACATGATCAGAAGATCCGTAAGCAGCTCCGGATGATTCTTTTCAAGTATCAAGTCGATGAAATTCAACGTTTTATCAGAAATCTTATCTTTAAAAACCTTCTTTATGATGTTTTCTTTTTTCGATTTCTGGATAAACGGTTGTGATAGTATGTTACGCAGCTCGCGGTTGCTTTGAATGGTCTCGGTAAGCAACTCGAGGTCGGCAAGACTTTCGTCCACCATATCGTTTTGGATGGCGTATTCGAGAAATGCTTTGGCGTAGCGACGTATGAGTAATATGTTTTTCATACTATCTTATTGTTTCTCAGTCTCTTTGATTACTTTGTCGATATATTCCATCTGTGCCTCGTCTTTCGAGAGCTCTCTTTCGAGAATTTTTTCCGCGACTTTTATTGAGATGTTGGCGATTTCATTTTTGATGTCGGTCATCGCCGCTTTACGTTCGTTCTCAATCGTTTCTTTTGCCGCATCTACGAGGCGGTTGGTCTCTTCCTTGGCCTTTGTGCGGGCTTCTTCTATTATCTTGTCGCGTGTGATTCGCGCTTCGTTGAGCATCTCTTCGCGTTCGACACGTGCTTGTTGCAGCAACTCCTCGTTCTTCGCCTGTAGATTTTTCATCTCTTCGTGGGTGCGCTCAGCCTGTTCGAGGGCCTCGCTGATCTTCTGTTCACGGTTTTTCAATGTCTTTCCAATAATAGGGAAGGCGAATTTCGCGACAAAGAAGAACACGATGCCGAATGCAAGCACCATCCAGAAAAAATACCCGAAATCAGGACTTATCAATTCCATAATTAACTGTTATTCCTAGTTTATTCAATTGTTTTTTTAGTCATCTTGACCGACCGGAGGGAGCGGAGAAATCTCATTCATTTGACGAAGATTTCTCCACTTCACTTCGTTTTGGTCGAAATGACAGGATGGGTTGCAACCAACCGTTACAACCCGAACCCTTTGTTTTTCAACCAACGGCGACGAGCAAGCAGACGACCACTGCGAAAAGTGACACACCTTCCACGAAAGCTGCTGCCAAAATCATGCTCGACTGGATGTTACCAGCTGCCTCTGGCTGGCGAGCCATTGACTCCAATGCGCTGCTGCCGATTTTGCTGATACCCATTGCCGCACCGATTGTTGCGATACCTGCTGCGAGAGCTGCGCCTAACTTGGCTATAGGTGCCAAATCTGTTGCTGCTCTTGCGACTTCCTGTAACAAAACTAATAATGACATAACTTAATTTATTTAATTAAACGTTATTTTCTTTCATAGATGCGATGAATCGCATCTCTACAAATTTCAATTTATGTTAACTTCAAACTTCAAACTCCAAACTTCTAACTTCTAACTATGTTCGTGTTCTTTTGACGCCATCCCGAAATACAATGCCGACAGCAGCGTAAACACATACGCCTGGATGTATGCCACCAGCAGCTCTATGCAATCGACGAAAATCGCCAATATCAGTGAGAAAATTGACATTCCGACTCCGCCAGCCACACTGATCTGTGCCACTATGAAAACGCTGCTGATGAATCCCAGCACCACGATATGTCCCGCCGTGATGTTGGCAAACAGACGCACAGCGAGCACAAACGGCTTTGTGAAGCAGCCCACCGTCTCGATGATCGGCATGAGAGGCAGAGGAAACTTCAAGAACCACGGCACACCCGGTGTGTTGAAGATGTCTTTGTAATATTCCTTGTTTCCGAGAAGGTTCGTGATGAAGAATGTGAAAAGCGCAAGACATGCTGTCACCGTGATGTTTCCCGTGATGTTGGCTCCAAACGGGAATATCGGTATCAAGCCCAGCAGGTTGTTGATGAAGATGAAGAAAAACACCGTGACGAGGTAGGGCAGGTATTTGTCGACACTCTTCTCGTTGATGGCCTTGCGTGCTATGTCGTCGCGCACATACACTATGAGCCACTCAAACAGCGACTGCAGGCCCTTCGGGGCTTTCTCACCTCGTTTCTGATATGCCTTCGTGACAAGGTAGAACAACACAATGATGATGGCACACGAGATAAACAACGCCAACACATTTTTAGTGATAGAAATGTCGAACGGACGTTTCATAGTGCCATCGGCATTGACAATCACTATCTTACCTTTGTAACTGCCTTCGTGCGGGATGGTGAAAACGAGCTCTTCTGAATTGGTCTTGTTAACCGTTTTATACTGCTCGTTTTCATAGAAGACTCTTGACGAAAAAGTATAGCATTTGCCCTCATTGAAGACTATGCAAGGCAGATACACGCTCACTTCGTGGCCTTTCCAAGTGAAAATATGCCATTCGTACGAGTCAAGGACGTGCTCAATAATCACCTCGCCTGCGTTAAAACTCTCTTTTTCCTCGCTTTCCGCAAATGCAAAACTATGTGCGCCAAAAAGCAAACACATTAAAAATGAGAGACTTATGATATATTTCCAAATTTTCATCAAAAAGTGTCCTTCAAAAAATTACAATTTGCAATTATACAAAATTTTTTTGATAATGTGTTTATCTTTTTTGAGAAAAAAATAGTCCTAATTAACAGTCTTTATGATACGATATCGTCATACTTGATAACAACATCCAAGCCTTTTTTGTTAAAATACTCTATGACCTCTTCTTCGGAAAGCTCGGTGGCAGCCAGGAAGAAGTCTCCGCCCCAGGCACCAAGCGACTTGATAACTCCCTGGAAATCAGGATATTGCACTTTTAATGGCGGCTGTTCCAACACTCGGCTCATGATGGCTTCGTGGCGGGTGAGAAGCGAGCAAAACTCATCAAAAGAGGTGACTTTTGTCAGAGATTCGGATATCTTTGAGATTTCTATGACCTCTGATGAGAAATCAATCGTTTTTGCACGTTCTTTAAATGATTTCACTTCTTTTCCTGAGCTCTGTTTGTGTCCTTGATAAACAAAATACAGTTTTTCGGAAAATGCAGGATTAAAACTGATTTCTTCAACGACAGGCTCGCCATTGATAAGTTGGTAAGTTATTGGTTTTGAAGCTGTTGCGCAGGCAATGTCGTATCCCGAGCCGCCCATGGTGCGTCTCAAAAGCTCGTAAGGATTAACGTTAGCCCATTGCGAGAGCAATGATATCAAAGTGGAGCTGCTGCCAAGACCCCATTGTGAGTTGAACTCCAGGCGAGTGGTGAAGAAATAATCGTTTTTATCTTGTAAGATGTTGGGATTCAATGATTTAATCTCTTGAAATATCTTACATAGGTTGTCGGCTTTATCCATGTCGTCGGAGGCGTGCACCGTGAATCCGAACTTGCTGAAGATGGCGGCAAACCAGAAGCCTTTTGTGGTATAGGCGTCCCAATGTATCATGCCTTCCTGTATGTCGATGGTCTTCACCTCGAGCGACTGCCCCAATTTCAATGGCAACGCAAGGGCTTTGGCGCCTTGAAGCACAAGGTACTCGCCGGAAAGAAGGAATTTGCCGTTAGCGTGAAATCTATTCATAGTATTGTCATTTCGACCGACCAGAGGGAGTGGAGAAATCACCGGCATCCAATTGATTCTGAAATATTCAAATGGCGGTGATTTCTCAACTTCGCTCGAAATGACGGCCTTATTTAGTGTTTGTTGTTTTCAAAAACTCCTCGACTCCGGCGTAAGTCACTGTGACATCTTTAAAGTGAACCAGTGCTGCCGCTTTCTGCTCGTCGGTGGCACCGAGTTGGTTGAGGATGTTGGCAAGGTGCATCTTCATGTGTCCTTGCTGTATTCCTTTGGTAGTCAATGATTTAACGGCAGCGTAATTGTTTGCAAGTCCCATGGTGGCTGCTATCGTCATCAGTTCAGGTGCCGACGGATGTCCCAGCAACTCCAAGGATTCCTTGGCGAGAGGGTGGAGGCTCGTGAGTCCGCCCACGGTGCCGAGTGCGATAGGCACCTCAAGCCAGAACTTGAACATGCCGTCCTTTATCTCACATGAGCTGAGCGACTCGTAATGTCCGTTGCGCGAGGCGTAGGCATGTCCGGCAGCCTCGGTCGCACGGAAATCGTTGCCAGTGGCAATCACCACGGCGTCGATGCCGTTGTAGATACCTTTATTATGTGTGGTGGCGCGATATTCGTCGATATGAGCGATGTCGACCGCCTTCTTGAATTTCTCTGCAAACCCTTGACCGTCAAGGTGTTCGTCGACACCATCGAGGTCGTAGACAGGGCATTCGACCCACACTTTGACACGGCAGTTCGGGGTGTAGTTCGACAAAATAGCCATCACTATCTCGACATTTTCGCTGCGGCGAAGGAAATAATCCTGCAAGGTGTGACCGAACGTCTCAAGGCACGAGTTGATGAAGTTGGCACCCATGGCGTCGCCGGTGTTGAACGTGACACGCAGCTGGTAGTAGTCTGGAATCTTGTCGGTGAAGTCAACTAATTGAATATCAAGGATTCCACCGCCACGTTTCTCCATTTTGGCGATGATGTCCTTGGTGGATTTCCGAAGCTCTGTCTCTATCTCAGGCATGAGGCTTTTCAAAACTTCTTTGTCGCCTTTATAGCAGAAATGCAACTGTCCAACCTTCTGAACATCAATCACTTCGGCATGAAAACCACCTCTGTCACCCCAGAACTTAGCTGCTGCCGACGCTGCAGCCACCACACTGCTTTCCTCGATGACCATAGGCACCATGTAAATCTTGCCGTTGATAACCACGTTGGGCGATACGCCATAAGGGATGTGGAAATTGGAGATGGTGTTCTCGCTGAACTCGTCGAACTGCTTCTGTTTCTCGGTGTCGCTGTACCAAAAGCCTTTCAAAAGGGCAATAAACTCGCCGGGATTCTCGATATACTCTGAAACAGCCTTCAATTTGTCCTCTTTCAGAAGCTTCGAAAACCCTTTAATTATACGGTCGCGCTTTCTGGGTTTGTTTTCTTCCATACAAAATGCAAAATTAGTAAAAAGTTTTTATCATTTATAAAGATTTTTGTGTAAATTTGCTCCGATATTAACACCAAATTACATTGATATGAAAAAAATCTTTACATTTGTTATTGCTATTGCATTGAGCCTTAATATGTTAGCTCAGTGCCCGTTGTCAACCGCTGTCGATTTTACAGCCACCGACGTCCACGGAACAGAGGTTCATCTGTTCGATATTCTCGATGGGGGACAATATGTTCTCGTCGATTTCTTCTTCACGACATGCGGCCCTTGTCAGCAAGCCACTCCAAAAATTGTTGAGTCATATTATGCTATGGGCTGCAATATGCATGACGTTTTTTATGTTGAGATAGCAACAGGTGACAATGAGAATGCTTGTCTGAACTGGGTTAACACCTACGGTGTTGAATATCCGACGATTAGCGGTGTTGCCGGGGGAACATCAATTTGTAGCCAGTTCCAGATCAGTCAGTATCCTACCGTGATCCTCATCGCTCCTGACCGCAGCATCGTAATCAACGACCTTTGGCCAATAAGCAATGCACAGACTGTTATCTCGGCTTTGGAAAACCAAGGATTGCAGCAGCATGACTGTGTTCCGGTAACGGTAAATCCAGAGGTGACAATCACTGTTGATGAAGTTTTGAGTACAGAAGCAACAATTACTTTCACTCCAAATGAAGAATGCGCTATGTATTATTATACGATTGCAACTCCGGAAGAGTTGAGTCAGGCAGTGGCAGCATCAGGACTTGAACTTCCTGAATATCTTCAGACATATGGTTCTTATGAAACAATGGCTGTTACTTACACTTTTGCCGAGCTGTATCCTGCTACCGAATATGTAATTTGCGCAGTTCCATCTGATGCCGACGGTAATCTTTATGAAGTGGTACAAGAAACGATAACAACGGCACCTATGACTGGTGAATTGACTTTCAGCACAGATGTTGTTGAATTTAGCATTGGCAACTGCATTGAAGAGCCGGGAGTGTTTACGATTTATAATATGTCACAAATAGATGTGTGGATTAATGACTATCAGTCAGATGAGTTGTCATTGGTGTGTCAGGATAATGACGGTAACGACATTAAGGACATGATAATAGCTCCTTATGGCACCCTTGATGTTTATGTATATTACGCAGGAATTACAAAAGATAATATCTTGAACGGAACGCTAAGGCTGATGACAACTTTGGGAGATTATGATTTGTCAGTTGTGATTACTGTATATGATGGTGCTAATGAAATAAATGCAGACCATTTCGCGATTTATCCTAATCCGGCAAATGACTTTTTGAGAATTAATGGTGAAAATCTGAGCAATGTAATGATTTTCAATGCAATGG